>Ga0190265_10000223_pt1 | contig 52109 bp, 37 predicted proteins | sample Popmic124T_FD_133135 | JGI IMG/M metagenome (GOLD analysis project Ga0190265, IMG submission 133135) | Populus adjacent soil microbial communities from riparian zone of Indian Creek, Utah, USA - 124 T | ecosystem: Environmental > Terrestrial > Soil > Riparian zone | place: USA: Utah | collected... | reverse complement strand
CAGCTACGTCCAGCGCCAGGGCCTCGAGGAGTACAAGGCCCTCGGCTACGTGCCCTTCGACCTCGACGTCAGGCGCCGCAACGCGAACTCGCTGTTCGGCGACCCCGAGACCGTCTGGGCCTCGGCGGCAACGACGCTCGAGTACGCGGTCGCCGACTTCTCGATCGCCCAGTTCGCGGCACGCGCCCTGGGCGACCGCGCCACCTACGGCACCTTCCTCTCGCGCTCTGGCAACTGGCGCAATCTGCTCAACCCGCGCAGCCGCCTGATCGAGCCGCGCTTCGCGGACGGCTCCTTCCCCCACGGCTACGACAACCTGCGCGGGGCCGGCTTCGCCGAGGGCAACTCGGTCCAGTACACGTGGATGGTGCCCCAGGACCCCGGCGGCCTCTTCGCCGCGATCGGTGGACGCGCCAGGGCGGCGCGCCGGCTTGACCGCTTCCTGCGCGACCTCAACGGCGGCGCCGGCGCGACTCACGCCGACCATGCCCTGCTCGGCAACGAGCCGAACCTGAACGTCCCCTGGCTCTACAACTGGACGGGCCACCCGTTCAAAGCGCAGGCGACGGTGCGGCGGGCGCTGCACGATCTCTACAGCGCCACCCCCGCGGGGTACCCGGGCAACGACGACCTCGGCACGCTCTCCTCCTGGTACGTGTTCGGGGCGCTTGGCCTCTACCCGGAGGTACCGGCCGTTGGAGTGCTGGCGATCGGAAGCCCGCTCTTCCAGCGGGCGACGGTGCGGCTGGCGGGCGGGCGGAAGCTGCGGATCGTCGCTTCGGCCTTCGCACTATCGAAGCCCCCAAAGCAGCGGGACAAGGCGCCGTTGAAGCCGCGCCTCGTCCCGCTCTCCCTGGGCCGTGCCCCATACATTCAGCGCATGCGCTTCAACGGACATCCTTATGGCCAGCCGTGGACCACCTACTGCGCGCTGGCAAGAGGGGCAACCCTCACCTATCGCCTCGGGGCGAAACCGAACCGCGCCTGGGGCGACTCCGCCGCCGCTCTGCCGCCCTCCTTCGGCCCGCGGCGGCCGATGCCGAAGAACCGCTGCGCTCCCTGATGCCCGCACACCTCCGTCATCACGTCCTCTGGGCGCTGACCGGCCTGACCGCGCTCGGGCTCGCCGTCCGCTTCGCCAGCCTCGGCGAGCAGAGCTACCACCACGACGAGGTGATCACCGCCATGCGAGTCATCCCCGGGAGCTTTACCCAGATGCTGGGTGAGGTGAAGGGGAGCGAGTCCAACCCGCCCCTCTACTACGTGCTGGCCTGGGGTTGGGCGAAGGCGTTCGGCACCGGCGAGGTGGGCTTGCGCTCGCTGACGGCGTTGTTCGGCGCGGCCACCGTCCCCGTCGCCTTCCTGATCGGGCGCGAGCTGGTGAGCGCCCGCGCTGGCCTGATCGCCGCCGCGCTCGTCGCTGTCAGCCCGATGCTGATCTGGTACTCGCAGGAGGCTCGCTCCTACGCACTGCTCGTCTTCTTCGGCGCCCTTGCCTTGCTCTTCTTCGCGCGGGCGCTGCGCACCCGCGACGGACGGGATCTCGGCCTGTGGGCGCTTGCCTCCGCCCTCGCCCTCTGCAGTCATTACTTCGCCATCTTCGCGGTGTCGATCGAGGCGATCTGGCTGCTGGTCGCGTTGCGGGCGAGGTGGCGTGTGGTGCTCATCGCGATCGGTGGCGTCGTCGCGGTCGGGCTGGCGCTGCTGCCGCTGATCTCCGCCCAGATCAACCCAACCCACATCGGCTGGATCGATCACAGCCTGCTCTCGACCCGCCTCTTCGAGACCGGTGGCAGCTTTCTGATGGGAGAGACCGGCCATGTGATCGCTCAACCCCCGCGCGAGCGCTACGCATTGATCCCCGCGCTGCTGATCGGCATCGCCCTGCTGCTGGCGGCGTTGCGCGGCTCGGTCCGGGAGAAACGGGCGGCGGCACTGGGGTTGACGATCGGGCTGGGGGTGGTGCTACTCGCCGCCGGCATCGCCCTCGCTGGCCGCGACTACATCGTCGAGCGCAACCTGTTGCCCGCCTTGATCCCCCTTTTCCTCGCCGCTGCGGCCGGCTTAGCGGCGAGTAGCGCCCGCCGTGTCGGAATCGCCCTAGCGACCGTGCTCTGCGCGTACTGGCTCGCCTTCGACATTCATGTCGCCCGCACCCTCAACCTGCAGCGGCCGGACTTCCGCGATGTGACCGAGCGGCTCGGGCCGCCGGTTCGGCCGCGCGCGATCGTCACCTGGACGCTCGCCGCCGACGGGGTTCAGTTCTACCTCGGTCATGCGTCGCGGCGCAAGTACCGCGGCAAGGTGCCGATCCGCGAGGTGGACGTGATCACCAAGGCGGTCGTGGCGGGACGGCCGCCGGACCTGCCGCCGGCCTTCCACCCGGTCGAGCGGCTGAGGCTGGAGAGACTCACTCTCACCCGTTACATGACGAGGCGCATCCACCGGGTGTCAGTCCTCCGGCTGCGCGACATCCGCACCGGCTTTGGCCGCAACGCCGTGATCACGGACGGGATGCCACCGCTGGAAGGCGAGAGCCGATGAGCCCCGCCCGCGCGCTCGCCCATCCGATTGGCGTCGCGTCGTCACGAGCGCATCCGGTAGCCCATCCCGCGCACCGTCTCGATCGCCTCTCCCCCGACCTTCTGGCGCAGGTAGCGGACGTAGACCTCGACGACGTTCGAGCCCGGGTCGTAGTCGTAGCCCCAGACGTGGGCCAGGAGCTGCTCGCGACTGAGGACCTGGCCGACGTGACGCATGAAGGTCTCCAGCATCGTGAACTCCCGCGCCGTGAGGTCGACGGGACTGCCACCGGCGAGGGCACGGCGGGTGCGCAGGTCGAGGGAGATCCCTCCCACTTCAAGCAGCGTCGGCTCGACGCCTGAGGCGTCGCGGAGTTGGGCGCGAGCCCGCGCGAGCAGCTCCTCGAGCCGGAAGGGCTTGGTCACGTAGTCCCCCGCTCCGGCGTCGAGACCCTCCACCTTGTCGCTGAGGTCGTCACGCGCGGTGAGGATCAACGTCGGCAGCCGCTCGCCGCGCCGGCGCAGCTCGCGCAGCACGCTCAGCCCATCCATGTCGGGCAGTCCGAGGTCGAGGATGAGGAGGTCGAAGTCGGCGTCGCTGGCGATCGCCAAGGCGCTCTCGCCATCGCTGACCACCTTCGTCGCGTAGCCGCGCGAGCCCAGGCCCTTCTCGATGAAGCTCGCCAGCCCGGGCTCGTCCTCGACGATCAGGACCCTGCTCACCGCGGGTCCTCCACGGCACCGGTCGGCCCCTCGACCGGCAGCTCGATCGAGAAGCGCGCACCCTCGCCGAGCCGGCTCTCGAGCCGCGCCCGCCCGCCGTGCGCCGTGGCGATCGCGCGCACGATCGCGAGCCCGAGCCCGCTGCCTTCATAGCCGGTCCGGCTGGCGCGGCCCCGCTCGAAGCGCTCGAAGACCCGCTGCTGCTCGTCGGGCGCCACGCCGGCGCCCGTGTCGCGCACCCAGACCGTGGCGAGATCGCTGCGCACTCGCGCGCCGACCTCGATCGTGTCCCCCTCCTCGGTGTGCTCGACGGCGTTGCGCACGAGGTTCATCACGGCTTGGGTCAGGCGCTGCGGATCGACGACGACCGAGCGGCGCGAGTCGGCCTCGAGGCGCCAGTCGCGGGGTGCCAGCCCGCGTGAGTTGGCGATCACTTCCTCACAGAGGTCACGCAGCGACACGGTCTCCAGGCGCAGGAAGCCGGGCTGCTCGGTCTTCGCCAGCAGCAGCAGATCGTCGACGAAGCCGCTCATCCGATCCAGCTGGCCGGTCACCAGGGTCAGGGCCTTGCCGCGCTCGCCCGGCTCGGCCGCTCCCCCCTCGGCGATCAGCTCCAGGTGTCCGCGGATGACCGCGATCGGCGTCCGAAGCTCGTGGCTGATGTCGCGGATGAAGTCCCGCTGGCTCGAAAATGCGAACTCGAGCCGGTCGAGCATCCGGTTGAAGGAGCGACCGACGTCGGCAAGCTCGTCGGATCCCTCCACTCCGATCCGCCGCGTCATGTCCGAGCCTGAGACCGATCGGGTCGCGTCGCGAAACTCGCGCAGCGGGGCGAGGACCCGGCCGGCGGCGATGAAGGCGGCGATGCTGCCGAGCAGCAGGACGGCCGCCGCGACCGCGGCGACGATCCGCACCGCCTCCGCCACTTCATCGCGCTCCCCGGCAGTGAAGTGGGCGACGACGAACGAGCCGCGCGGGCGGCCATCCAGAACCAGGGGAATCGCGGTGTAGCGGGCATCGCCGGCGGCGGTCTGCAGCTCGCCCTGCTCGGTCTCGGTCAGGGCACGCCAGCGATCGATGTGGGTGTCCCCGATCCGCACGTCGGCACCCTCTGCCGCCCGGTAGCGCGCCTGCCCCCGCCGCGGAACGGCCAGCAGCTGCTCGCCCCGTCCCGGCACGTTCCTGCCCAGGTAGACGGTGAAGATCCGCTGCACGTCGGTGCCGAACGGCATCCCGGTCTCCGGATCGGTGCCGCCGGAGAGGCGGCGGAACTCTCGCACCTCCTGCGCGAGGTCGTGCTCGACGCGATCGTCGAGCCGGACCAGCAGGGCCTGGCGCACCAGCAGGACCGACACGAGCAGCGCGAAGGCGAGCAGGATCACATATGAGGCGAGGATTCGCAGCCGAACGTCGCCGGCAAGTCGGCGAAGCCTCGGTGATCGCCCGGCGGGCTCAGTCGTCGTCATCGTCGTCGCCGTCATCATCATCCCGGTCGCCACCGTCGTCGTCTCCGTCTTCACCTAGATCGTCGTCGTCCTCGACCTCGCCCGTCCCCTCGGCGGGTCTCACCGGAGTCGGAGTCGGAGTCGGAGCTGGAGCTGGAATCGGAGTTGGAGTCGGCGCGGGGGCGGGAGTTGGAGCGGGGGCTGGCGCAGGAGTGGGCAGCGAGGACGGGGGCGCAACGGGGGCCGGAGCCGAACCGCTTTGGGCGGGGGAGGACGGCGCCGGCGCGGGGGACCGGTCGGGCTCCCGTCGCGGTGGTCGGGGACGCCGGTGCGCGTCGCGGTCGCGATCGTCGCCGCGGTCGCGAAGCTCGATCGGCGGCGGCGGCTCGGGCTCCCGCATTGAGCCGGAGAGCGTGAGTGCCCCCCCGATCAGCACCCCCACGAGGGCGGCGATTACGGCCTTGGCGAGCATCCCGCGGCAAGCGGCCGTCGGGCGGGCGCCGTCTCGGAGTGGCGAAAGCGGCGCTCGGCCGGCGGCGTCCCCGCCAGCGGCTCGAGCCCCGCCAGCAGCTCCTCCAGAACGGGCCTGCGCTCGGGCGCCGGCTCCAGGCAGGAATCGATCAGCCCGGCAAGTGCCGGGGGTAGGTCACGCAGCGTGTCGACCGGTTCGGCGCGCGCTTCCAGCTGCGGGTAGGCGCCGGGCTCGCCCTCTTCGGAGTCCCACGTATCCCGGTTGGCGCCGCCCTCATCGACGGACTCGGCCGTCGCCGACTCCGGTTCGTCGAAGGCGGGAGAGGCGGTCGCAGCCTCGAACAGAATGACTCCGATGCCCCAAACGTCGGCGGCGGCTCCCAGCTCGCCGCCGGTCGCCTGCTCGGGGGCGAGGTAGCACCAGGTGCCGATTCCGGCCGGCGCCGGGCCCGGCGGCCTGGCGAGGCTGAGGTCGATCACCTTCGCCCGGCCGGCCTCGGCAACCACGTTCGACGGCTTCAGGTCCAGGTGCAGGAACCCGTGGGCATGCAGATAGCGCATCGCCGTGCCCAGGTGCAGCCCGAGGTGGGCGAGCTCGACTGGGGACAGCTCTGCTTGCTCCTCCTCGATCACGTGCGACAGGGTCTGGCCTCCCAGCGTCTCCATCACGACCAGCGGGCCGGGCTCCTCCAGGGTCTCGTAGCCGCGGACCAGGTGGGGATGACTGAGCCGTTCGAGCAGATGGCCCTCGCGCAACAGCATGCGGCGGGGCTCCTCCTCGCTCGCTCGCTCGGGTCGCACGGCCTTGACCACGCAGCGGCAGCCGCGTTCCTCGCTCCAGGCGTCGTAGACATCGAGCCGCCGTCCACGGCTGAGGTGCTCGATCGTCTCGTAGCCGGGGGCAATCGCCGCTCCCCGTGCCAGTGGCGCCGTGGCGAGCATCGCTCAGCCCCCCACCGCAGTCGTCGCGGCCGAAGCCGCTCGCTCCGGCATCCGCCCCGCCTGGTGCAACGACCAGAGGCGCGCGTAGAGGCCTCCCTGAGCGACGAGGTCCTCGTGCCGGCCGCGCTCGACCACCCTGCCGGCCTCGAAGACCAGGATCAGGTCGGCGTCGCGGGTCGTCAGCAGGTCGTGGGAGATGACGAGCGTCGTCCGGTCGCGCATCAACGTCCTGAGCGGGTCCATCAGCGCCGCTTTCGCTTCGGCGTCGAGGCCCGTGGAGGGCTCGTCGAGGACGAGCACCGGGGCGTCGGCGATCAGCGCCCTGGCGATCGCGAGGCGCTGGCGCTGGCCACCGGAGAGGAGGCGGCCACGCTCGCCGACGTCGGTCTCGTAGCCGTCGGGCAGCGCCTCGATGAACTCCGTCGCTCCGGCGGCCCGGGCCGCCGCCGCGATCTCCGCCTCCGACGCGTCGCGGCGCCCCATCGCGATGTTCCCGCGAACGCTGCCGTGGAGGACGAGCGACTCCTGCAGCAGCAGCGAGACGTTCTTCCGCAGCGAGGCGACGCGGAGGTCGCGGAGGTCGTGGCCGTCGAGTCGCACCGCGCCCGACGCGGGGTCGTAGAAGCGCAGCAGGAGCTTGGCGAGGGTCGACTTGCCGGCTCCGCTCGGTCCCACCAAGGCGACCGTCTCTCCGGGGGCGGCACGTAGGTCGACCCCGGCGAGGGCGGGCGCCGCGGCGCCGGGGTAGGAGAAGGAAACCCGCTCGAGCTCCAGCGCTCCGTGGGTACGGCCCAGCGACCGCGCCGTGGGCGAGTCGGTCACTCGCGGCTCCTCGTCGAGGAGATCGATGACGCGCTCCGCTCCGGCAAGCGCCCGGAAGATCGCGTTGGCCAGCGAGCCCAGCTCCCTGACCGGTTCCAGCAGCTGGCTCATGTAGGCGGCGAAGACCAGCAGGGCCCCGATCGTCAGCTCGCCGTCGGCAACGGCCAGCGCCCCGAGCACGAAGACGATCATCACCCCGAGCAGCTCGATCAGGTTGGCGATCGGCTCGAACAGGCCACGGATGCGAACCGATGCGAGCTCGGCCCGGACGACGCCCTCGTTCTCGCGCCGGAAACGCCCCAGCTCCTCGTCCTGGCGGTTCAACGCCTGGATCAGCGCCGCGTTGGAGATCGTCTCCTCGGCGAGCGCGCTGAGCGACCCGACCCGGCGGCGCTTCTCGCGCGAGGCCGTCTTGATCAACCGCGAGAAGCTCTTGCCGACGAGGTAGAAGAGCGGGACCACGACGAGCGAGACCAGGGCGAGCTTCCAGCTCAGGACGAACATGGCCGCACCGAAGAAGAGGATGCGAAGGACCGCCGAGAGCCCGTCGGCGATGCCGGAGAGGACGAAGCTCTCGATCGTCTGCACGTCCCCGTTGATGCGTGAGATCAGGTCTCCGAGGCGGCGCCGGTCGAGCACGTCGAGCGAGAGGCTGTGCAGGTGCCCGAGGACGCGAACCCGGAGGTTGAGCAGGAAGCGCTCGGCCATCCACGTCGAGAGGTATTCGTCGCCGAACCCGACCAGGCCTCCGAGCAGGGTCAGGCCGACGTAGGCGGCGACGATCCAGACCATCGGGCTGAGGTCGCCGGTGACGAGGACGTCGTCGACGATCAGTTTGAACAGCCAGATCTCGGCGGTGGCGATCAGGGTCCCGACGCCGATCAGCGCGACCAGGACGGGAATCCAGCGCCGGTACGGGCGCGCGTCAGGCCAGAAGCGGCGGAAGACTTCGCGCAGGCTCACCTTCGGCGCCGCGGCGACGATCTCCGGGCCCTCCGGGCGCGGAATCAGCAGGTCTTTGAGTTTCGAGAGCATCGGTGCCGATCGGTTCGGGGTTCGGGGGTTCGGGGGATTCGTCGGGCCCGGTGACGACCGAGGCAGTCACCGGGCCGACGTCCCCGCGCACTAGGTGCGGCTTCTGTTGCGACGGCGCCTGCGGCGCCTTCTCCGTCTGCGACCAGAGCGGCTGTTGCCACCGGTGTTGCTGCTGGTGGTGGCTCTGGCGGCGGGAAACTGAGCGGTGAACATGTCTCACTCCTCGTTCGTGACTTCCCCTGCCCCCATCGCGGGGCTGTGGGGCTTATACGAGGAGCTTGCGGTTTCGGCCTTGGGCGGTCCTGAGGCTCGGATTAGGAAGCTTTAATCCACCGCGGCGACCATCCAGGCCCGCCGCCGCTCAGGGGGCTGGAGGCGTAGGTGGTCCCGCCAGGGGTCAGCGGCCCCGCTGGCGCTTGCGAGGCGAACTCGGCTCCTTGGCCTTGATCTTCAACTTCTTGGTGGCCGGGGTCGGATCGAACACGCCTCCCCCGTCCTGGGCGCGCACCCTGATCGAGTGCTGGCCGGGTTTGATCTTCTTGTACGCCTTCGGCGAGGAGCAGACCGCGAACGGCTTTCCGTCGAGGGCGCAGGCGAAGGACAGCGGCCCGCGCCCGCTGCCGGAGAACCAGACCGTCGCCTGATTGCCCCTTGCGCGCAGTTTGACGATCGTCGTCTCGGGGGATCCCGCGGTGGCTGGGGGCGCCGGTGCGGCGGCACCCGGAGGTGATGAGCTGCCGCTGCCGCCGGGATTGGGTTTGGTGACGGGACCGGAGACGCCGATGCTCGCCGTTGCTGGCGCCGAGGCGAAGCCCCCCGCGTCCTTGACGCGGTACGTGAACGAGTCGCTGCCCGCGAAGCCGGTGTCCGGCTGGTAGGTGAATGCGCCGTCAGGACCCAGTACGAGGTCGCCGTGCGTCGGAGGGGAGACGAGTTCCACGATCGGGACGCCCCCGAGCCGGTCGACCGAGTCGTTTGCCAGCAGGCCGGCCGTCGCCGAGACGTCCAGCCTGCTTCCCCAGCCGGCGCTGTAACTGTCGGCCTTTGCCTGAGGCGTGTTCCTCACCCAGATCTCCTTCTGCGCGTACGCGGCGGCGCCCCCCCGATCGTCGTGAACGAGCAGCCGCACCGTGTACAGGCCGGGAGCGGAGAAGCTGTGCTCCACCACCTCCCCCGACCCCTGGCTGCCGTCGTCGAAGTTCCATTCGTAGTCGACGACCTCGCCGTCGAGATCGCTCGACGCGCCCGCATCGAACTCGATCGGCTGGCCGAGACGAGCCCCGTTCGCCGACTGCGTGAACAAGGCCGACGGCGGCAGATTCTCCTCCTCGACGGCGGTCGCTTCGTAGGTCACCTCCTCGCCGCCGGGAGCCACGTCCAGCCCCTCGAACTCCATCACCCACTCGCCCGGTTCGGGATCGTCGACGACGTAGGTCTCCGACGTCGGCCCGAGGGTGTGCTCGACGTCCGCCGCCTCGGTCCCCCGCTCGATCACCCTCCCGGCGGGCGATTCGAGCGTCAGCTCGACGTCGCTGCCCGGCCACCACTGCGAGAAGATGGCCCTGCCCACCGGTCCCGCCGTCACGTTGAACGTGCGTCGCGCGGTCTCCTTGAACGCGACGGTGAGCGATTTCCTCGGGGCCGGCTCTCCCAGATGGGACAGGACGGCCTCCGCCATCGCCGCCTGACCCTCCGCATTGGGATGAAAGCTGTAGGCGACGTTGACGATGTTGGCTCCGTTGAACCATGGATCGAACTCCTGACAGACGTCGTGACCGTCGAACCGATCGCCCATCGACACGTACTCGGCGCCGCTCCCGGAGCCCTCCACGGCTTCCCGGATCATCTCGTTGGACATCCGCTGCATGTCGCTCAACCAGACGACGTCCCACGGACGCACGTTGTCAACAAAAAGCTGATGGCAGGCGGCGAGCGGCCCTCCGAACGGATTGGGAAGCTCGAAGAAATCGACCGGATCGAACGGGAACGAGGGGAAGATCTGGGGGTACTCGACGACGAGGATGCGCGCATGCGGCGCGTCGCCCCTGATCGTCCTCAGCAGTTCCGGCAGCTCTTTTCGGACCTTGGCGAAGCCGTCTTCGAACTCGCTGAGGTGATCGTCCTTGCAGTTCAGATCGATGAGCGAGAAGAGCACCAGACAGGACTTGACGATGTCGTCGAACAACATGTCGTTGCCGCCGATCGAGAGGGTGATGAGATGCGCGTCGGAGCCCACATGGCTGAGCTGCCGCGGCTCCCCGGGATGATCCTGGTTGCCGTTGTACATCTCGAAGAGCTTTGCCCCGCTGCAGGCATGGAACTCGAGACGATCCCCCGCGACGGCGAGTGGGGCGTTCTGCTTGACCAGCCGGCTGTATGCGTGTTCCGACTTGTGGCAGCCGTTCGTGTCGATGAAGTCCGGGGCGCCCTCGCCGCTTGCAAACGAGTCGCCGAGCGCGAGGTAGTTGCAGGAGAGGTCCGCCCTTGCGGTTCTCTGATTTCCCTCCGAGTCATGCAGGATGACTTCCACCGTCACGTCCTCACCGTGACTGGGGAATGGCACCGACTCGATCACGTTCGCCGAGAATCCGTCGAGCGGCCGGCCGGCTCCGGCGGCGCCATCGTTCACCTTCACTTCGTAGCTCTCGAGCTCGAAGTCGATCGCCTCGAATCGCAGCTCGACGCCGGGGTCGCGCTGAGCACAGCGGTCGCCGCGGACTATCGCCACCCTCGGCCACATGCGGTTGGAGTTGCCCGACGCGACCGTGAGCGGATGGACCATGGTCGGGACGTCGAGCAGAGAGCTGATCGCGTAATACGCGGGCGAGTCCGGATCGACCCCGTCGACGACCACTTTCGAGGAGTCGAGCTGGCGCACGCTGAGCGGATCGGAGCCGAAGTCCGTCTGGCGATCGAGCGTCTGGAACACCTGATAATCGCTCGCCCCGCCGACCGGCTCCCAGTCGATCACGAGCTTCGTGCCGTAGCCGCGCGTCTCCACCCCTGGCGTGTCTTCGAAGGACGGCGAACGCTCGTGCGTCACGATCGTGCCGTTCAGGTCGACGTCGCCGGCGGTCTTGCGGATGAACGATTCCCTCAGGTCGACCAGACCCGAGGGCTCGGGCACGAGGATGAACGGGCCGGCCGTGTGGGTGGCGCCGGGGGCGAGTTCTCTGATCGCGAACGTGTGCCGCTGTCGCGGCTGCTCGATGTAGCCCACGCGACCGGCCCGGAGCAGCTCGACCGCGGGGTTGTACACGGGCACGTCTGAGACGTTTTCCAGCTTGACCATGACCGTGTAGGGATAGCCTTCGAAGGCCTCCTCGTCCACGTCGACCACGAGTCGCAGCGCGGAGGCACCCCAGACCTTGATCGGCTCTGCCGTCCGGCCTTCGAGACGGATCGTCCTCCCGAAGGGCTCGAGGCTCGCGGCGTAGTGGGCGGCGATGTCGTATTCGCCCTCTTTATCGCCGCGGAGGATCCAGTCGACCGTGGCGCTGCTGCGCCCCGCGATATCCGGAACGTCGACGGCGGAGCTCTGCGGTTTGGAGGTAGGCGCCAGGCTCATTCCGCTCGGAACCTCGATCGCAGCGTGACCGTTGCGAAGCGTGAAGCCTGGGTCGGCGAGGTTGTGCACGATCAGGCTGACCTCGTAGAACTCCTTGAGGAACGTGGCCCGGAACGGGATCACCAGCGAGGAGAGCAGCGGCGCGTTCAACTCGTCGAGCCATTCCATCCTGGTGTAAACCCTGGCCCCGTTGACTTTGCTGCGGCAGAGGCGCGGGGTGATCTGTTCACAGTGTGGGCCGATGTAACCGTTGGGACCGATGTAGCCGCCGATCGAGTGGGTGATGGGCGACCCATCGCCGCCCGGCAGGTCGAGGTCGATGTGGACCTCGAATTCGAAGATGTGCTGATTGGCCGGGTCGTCGGGATCGATGCCGGCCGCTTCGATCTCCTCGAGCGTCATCCGGTGCGACTCGACGGTTGCCGTCGCGACCTGCCCCGTCCGCATCGCCACCTCGCCATCGCCCTGTCCATCGCTGACGGTGACGTTGCCAACGGCCGGGATGTAGCCGCTCTTTTGAGCGTAGACCTTGTGCGATCCGTCCGGCAGGCCGTGCAGCCGCGCGATGCCGCCGGCACCGCTCAGGGCTTGGATCCTGCGGCCGTCGGCGAGGATGACGAGCACGTCGGCTCCGGCCAGGGGGGCGCCGTCCCCTCGCACGAGCACCCCGACCGGTCCCTGCGGCGGGGGTGGCGCCACGTGAACCGTGGCGGTGTCCACAGCCGTCTCTCCCGGTCTCGAGACGGTCAGCTCGACCTCGTAATCGCCGGGTTTCGAGTAGGTGTGCTCCACCACCGCTCCCGACTTCTGCGCTCCATCGCCGAGCGACCACTGGTAGCCCGAGATGCCGCGCAGCGGTCGCGTGTTGGCGCCATCGAGGAGAACCGGCTCGCCGACGACCGCGGTCTGGTCGTCCCCGGCATCCGCCCGCAGCGGTTCAGGCGGGCTCACCGTGACGACGCGCGTCACGCTCGTCTTGGCGTACCCGTCATCGAGCTCGAGCCGCAGCAGATAGACCCCCGGCTGCGTATAGGTGTGCGCGAGCGCGGAGCGGGGCAGCGTTCCATTCGAGTCGGGCCCCTCCCCCCACTGCAGGTCGAACTGCATCCCGTCGCCGTCGGGATCGTCCCCACCGACCGTTGCCGTGACTTCGAGCGGCGCGGGCCCGGTGGTGGAATCGAGCGAGAGGGAGGGGACCGGGTCCTGGTTGACCACCGTGAACGGGTGTTCCGCCGGGCTCGGATCGACATTCCCGGCGCGGTCCAGCGCCCGCACCCGGAACAGGTGGTCGCCCACCCTGCGGTCGTGTTCGACGGTGCCGCAGACCGCAAAGGAAGCGCCATCCAGGGAGCATTGGAAGCCGCCCGGGTCCTCAGACGATTCGTATTCGAAGGGAACGATCCGGTCGTGGACGGGTCCGGTGGGGCCACTGGCGATGATCGTGTCCGGCGGAGCGGTGTCGACGACGAAGTTCGCCTCGGCCGGAGTCGGATCGACGTTGCCGACGCTGTCGATCGCCACGACGCGCACCAGGTGGGGCCCGTCGGCGAGACCGTCGTAGGAGACGGGGGAGCTGCACTCGGCCATCGGCTCCTCGTCCAGTGCGCATTCGAATTCGGCCGCGTCCGAGGACCCACCGAAGCCGACCGTGACCGACGTGTCGGCGGTGTGGTCCGGCGGTGCGCTGGAGATCGTCGTCTCGGGCGGCGTCTCGTCGACGGTGAACTGGATCGTCGCCGGCGGGCTGACGTTTCCAGCCGGGTCCGTGGCCCGTACGCGGATTTCGTGCTCTCCCTCGCTCAAATCCTCGAATTCGACCGGAGAGGAGCAGGGGGAGAACGAATTGCCGTCGATCGAGCACTCGCTGCTCGCTTCGCCGTCATCGACCTCGAACTCGACCTCCACGTCGCGTTTCGTCACCACAGCCGGCCCCTCGACTATCTCCACCACCGGCGGCGTCGTGTCGAGCGTCAAGGTACGTTCGGCGGGAGTCGCGTCTGCGTTGCCGGCCGGGTCGACGGCGCGCACCCAGAGAGTGTGCTCGCCGTCGGCGACGGAGATGAAGTGACTCGTCCCACAGGGGTCGAACTGGAGGATGTCGTCGACGGCGCATTCGAACTCCACCTGCGTCTCGTTCGAGGAGAAGACGAAGGGACCGCGGTGCCGCGTGAGCCCGCTTGGCCCGGAGTCGACGGCGGTCTCGGGCGCGATCGTGTCAACCGTCCAGCTGTGCTCGGCAGGGGTCGGATCGGGCTTGCCGGCAGCGTCGATCGCGCGGACCCTGAACGTGTGCTCGCCGTCGCCGAGGCCCGCGACTTCACCGGGCTCGTCGCAGGTCCCGAATGGGGTTTCGTCGAGCGAGCACTCGAAGGTCGAGCCCTGCTCGTCGGAGCTGAATGCGAAGACCGCGGAGGTCTCGATGGTGTGAGGTGGCGGCCCGGATTTCAGGGTCGTCTCGGGCGGGCGCGCCTCGACCCGGAAGCTGCGCGCCGCCGGCGCTCCCACGTTGCCCGCGGTGTCGGTGGCGCGCACCGCGAAGGAGTGGTCCCCGTCGCTCAAGCCGGAGAACGCTCGCGGGCTCGCACAGGCGGTTTCCGGTCCGCCGTCGATACGGCAACGGAAGGTCGCCGCCTCGTCCGCCGAGAAGTCGAACGAGACCGATGCCGTTTCGACCGTCCCGACGGGACCCTGGTCGATGGTGGTCACCGGAGCGGTCCGGTCGAGGGTGAACGACCTCGTGGCCGGGGATGCGTCGGCGTTGCCGGCGGCGTCGATCGCGCGGACCCTGAACGTGTGATCGCCGTCCGGCGGGGAGCCGGGCGGGAAGTGGGGAGAGTCGCAGAAGGCGAAGGAGTCGCCGTCGAGTGCGCATTCGAAGAAGGCCGGCTCGTCCGCACTGAAACCGAACGGGCCGAGGAACCTGGTCAGGCCTTTCGGCCCTTCGGAGATGGTCGTCTCAGGCGCGACGAGGTCGATCGCGAACTCGGCGCGAACCGGAGTCGGGTCGGCATTGCCGGCGAGGTCGACCTCGCGGATTTCAAGGATGTGAGCGCCTTCCGTCGGCACGGACACCGTGCCGTTGACGAAGCCGAAATCGCCGTTGACGTCATCGCAGGGCTCGAATGCGTCCTCGTCGAGGGCGCATTCGAGGACGGATTCGGGCTCGTCGATCTCGGCGGCGAACTGGAGCTGCAGCGAATTCCAGCTCGACGGGACGAAGGCCGAGGTCTGCGGCGGCGTCGTGTCCGGGACGTCGAAGTCGACGGCGAGCTCGATCGCACCGCTGGCCCCGGCCTTGCCGTCGACGGCAATCGTGTAGTCGCGTCCCTCCACCGCCTCGAAGGCGACACTGCTGCGGGTCGATCCAGGACCGCAGGCTTCGCTGTCGTCGCTGGAGACGGTGCCCTCGATGCTGCTCGCGTCGAGCAGCGTGTCGAACCCGCTGTCGCAGGTATCGATCGTCACCGGACCGTCCGCGACGGCGAACCACCGGAACCAGACCGAGGCGCCGCCGGGATCGCCGGCGTGGTCGAACTCCAGCCCGGCGGCCTCCTTCGTGGCGCCGGCACTGGAGCGGCTGACGCCTCCACCGCCGGCCGGCAGCCGTTCGGCGCCGGCGCGCAAGTCGTTCGCAGGCGTGTTGACTGCGAGCACGAACGGTCCGGGAGGCCTGCGTTCGAAGCTCGGCGAGATCTGGAAGTACGTGTCGACCGAGATCCAGTAGGCGGCTCCCGCCACGGCCTGGAAGGCGGCCGCCGGGGTGCTCCCCACGGATCCCGGGCCCCCACCTCCCGGAGCGCCGAAAATGCAGGCGGGGAAGGTCCCGGTGGGTACGGCCGGCGGCCGTGAGAGGGACGTCAGCGAGGAGCCGACGAAGACGTCCACGTCCATCGGTGCGCCGCTGTCGGTGCAGGTATGCAGATGGACCGGCCCGCTCCCGGGTGCGGTCCACCTGTACCAGACCGTTTGCTGCGCGGACGGAAAGCCGCCTGGATCCTCACCGGCCTCCACGGTCGCGCCGAGGGTGGTGCCGGAGACCAGCGCCCGCGGCTGATCGATCTCGATCGCGTCGGCGAAGTCGTCGTTGTCGGGCCCGCCGAATCGCAACGAAAAGTCGAATGCACCCTCCCCACCGTCCCTGCCGTCGACCGCCAGCCAGTATTTCGTTCCGGCTTCGACGGTGAATCGAAGCTCGCGTCGTCCGCCCGTGCATTCGGGGTCGTCCTCGGCCTCGTGGTCGCCGACGACCTCGGTCAGGTCGCCGAGCACGGTTCCCGTGTAGACGGCGAGCAGCGGATCGAGCACACCGTGAGCGCAGACCGAGATCTTCACCGCTGCCGAGACCGGCGCGGTCGCCGAGTACCAGACCGAGGCGCCGCCGGGCTCGCCGCCGTGTTCTGGCTCGCCGTCCTGTTTGGAGGCGAATCGGTTGGTTCCTGAAAGATTCACCGGCAGGCTGACGTCGACCGTCTCGGCGTTCGCGAAGTCGTCGTTGGCCGGTCGGCCGCGGATCGCCAGATCGAAGGCCCCTTCGCCACCATCGCTGCCGTCGACGGCGACCAGGTAGGACATACCGGTCGTCGAGGTGAAACTGACCGTGCGTCCGCCGCCGCTGCATTCGGGGTTCGGCCCGACGCTCGCCCCCGCCACCTCGGTCAGCTCTTCGAAGCCCTCGCCCGTATAGACGGCGAGCAGCGGATCGAAGGCGCCGAGGCCGCATACGGAGACCTCGACCGCGCCACCGCTCGTCGGCGTCCACGAGTACCAGACCGAGGCGCCGCCGGGATCGCCGCCGTGTTCGGGCTCGCCGTCCTGTTTGGTGGCGAACCGGTTCCAGCCGGACCGGAAGTCCGGCAGTTCGTCCGACAACTCGATCGCCCCGGCGAGATCGTCATTGGTGGGTGGTTCGCTGAGACGGAGATCGAACCCTCCGCTGCTGCCGGCCTTGCCGTCGACGGCGATCCTGTAGGCGGTGCCGGCGGTGGCTTCGAACCTGACCTCGCTGTCGTCCGCCGAGCATTCGTCGCTGGGCCCGTCGTCGCTGCTGGCCACGTCGGCTAGACCTTCGAACGATGATCCCGTATAGACGGCGAGCAGTGGATCGAGTCCTCCGAAGGAGCAGGTGTAGATCGCGACGGGTCCGCTGCTCGTCGGCGTCCACGAGTACCAGACCGAGGCGCCGCCGGGCTCGCCGCCGTGTTCGGGCTCGCCGTCCTGTTTGGTGGCCCCTCGATTCGAGCCGAAGACCGATCTCGGCAGGTCGGCGGCGATCGGCTGCGCTTCGGAGAATTCGTCGTTGCGGGGGGCAGACGACAGCTCGAGGGTGAAGTCGCCCTCGCCTCCATCTGCGCCGTCGACGGCTATCCAGTAGGTGGTTCCGGCGACGGCCGGGAAGACGACCGCGCTGTCCTCGGCGGGACAGGCGACGGCCCCTTCGTCACTGGTCTCGACCGCAGTGAGCTGGTCGAGCGACGGGCCGGTGTACACGCCCAGCAACGTGTCCATGAAACCGAACGAGCAGGCCGAGATCGTCACCGGGCGGCTGAACGTCGGCGTCCACGAGTACCAGACCGAGGCGCCGCCGGGCTCGCCGCCGTGTTCGGGCTCGCCGTCCTGTTTGGTGGCGAAGCCGTTCGATCCGAAGATCTGCTGCGGCAGTGCGTCGGCAATCGGAATTGCGGCGGCGAAGTCGTCGTTCGCCGGCAGCGGCTGGATCAGCAGGGAGAAGAAGCCCCTGCCCTCACCTTTTGCGTCGATCGCGATCCGGTAGGTGGTTCCCGCCACGACGTCGAGCCTGACCTCCGCGTCTTTGCCCGCACAGCCCGCTGCTCCGTCGTCGTCGCTCCCCAGCGCCGACAACGAGGGGAAGCTCGAGCCGGTGTACACGGCAAGCAGCGGATCGACCGGACCGAAGGAGCAGGTCGAGATCGCAACCTTGCCGCTGCCGGACGGAGTCCACGAGTACCAGAGGGAACCGCCGCCGGCAGCGCCGGCGTGGATCGGCTCTTCTGCCTCCCTGGTCGCGAAGCGGCTGTCACCCGAGGCGAACGCCGAAAGGAAGCCTTCGAGCACTTGCGGTTTGGCGAAATCGTCGTTCGCCGGCAGCGAGAGCAGCTGCAGGGTGAAGAAGCCCGCGCCCCCAGCCTGACCGTCGACGGCGATCCGGTAGGTGGTTCCCGCCACGGCGTCGAACCGGATTTCGCCGTCGTCGGCCTCGCATTCCGGCGCCACGGCGCCGTCGTCGTCGCTCGCCACCTCGGTGAGGTCGTCGATCGAAGTTCCCGTGTAGGCGGCGAGCAGCGGGTCGAAGGATCCCGAGAAACAGGTGAAGATCGCCACCGGCCCGCTGCTCGCCGGCGTCCACGAGTACCAGAGCGAGGCGCCGCCGGGGTCGCCCGCATGGGGTGGCTCGCCGGGCTCCTTGGTAGCCCCCAGGGTCGAGCCGCTCCTGCTGCTGGGCAGGCCGGCTCCGAGCGGCAGCGCCTCGGAGAAGTCGTCGTTTGCCAGCGACTGCGGGAGCCGGGCCACCTCGAGCGCAAAGGACCCTTCGCTACCGTCCCTGCCGTCGACGGCGATCCGGTAGGTGGTGCCGGCGACCGCGCCGAACCTGACACCGCTGTCCCCGCCTGCGCAATCCGAGGCGGCGTCGTCGTCGTTGCTGCGAACCTCGCTCAGCTGGTCGACCGCGTCGCCGACGTAGACCCCGAGCAGCGTGTCGATGCCCTCGGACGAGCAGGTCGAGATCGCCACCGGCCCGCTGCTCGCCGGGGTCCATGAGTACCAGAGCGAGGCGCCGCCGGGGTCGCCCGCATGTGGCGGCTCGCCGAGCTCCACGGTTGCGCCGTCGTTGGAGCCGGCGGCGAAGCGGGGCAGGGCCCCGGCGATCGTCTCCGCACTGTCGAAGTCGTCGTTCGCCATCGGCGCGCTGGACGCCGGCCGGGCGACCTGAATCGCGTCTTCACGCGGCACCGAGAGGCGCCAGGCGGTGCTGAAGTCATCGCCGGGCCCGACCGCTACCCGCGGTCCATGGTCCCAGCGATTGGGAGGGAGCAGGGTCCGCACCGTTCCGGGCGTGCCGTCGGGCGCCAGCTCGATCGCCTTCACCCCGGTCTCGAGGCTCGGGCCGCCCGGCTGCCCGGCTTCCCACACCGCGGTCCCGCTGCCGTCCGATGCAAGTGCGAAGTCGAGACCGTCGAGATGGAGATCCGGGCTCGGCGCCGAGGCGAGGGTTCGCACATCCCCCAGGGCGCCGGTTATCGGAATCGAACGGGACTGCAAGCTTCCGTCAGCCCCCCAGATCGCGGTCGCCGAGGACGGGCCGAACGCCACGGCCGGTGGAGCGATCGTCATTTCGGGATCGGGCGCCACCAGAGGCTGGGGGCTGTCCGGAACTCCCCCCACCGAGATCCGCGAGTAGCGGATCTCGTTCACCGCGTAGGGCTCCGCCCACGCCCATACGACGACCGCCGCGCCTCCTCCGTTCACCGCGAGACGCGGTTCGGTCCAGCCGCATCCGGTGTCGATCTCCTCCAGCGGCGAAGCCGATCCGTCCGTCTCGATTCGCCGCGTCTGGATCGTCATCTCTCCGCCCCAGCAACCGGATTCCTCGTCGCCGGCCCGGGCGCTGAGGACGGCGGTCGCCGTCCCGTCCGCCGCCGCGCCGATCTGGAGCCGGACGAGCGACTGGGCGGCACCGTGCCCTTGCGAGTGGCCGGTGAACAAGGTCGCGGGAGCGCCGAGTGGCGTCCCGCCGGCCGAAAGGCGCACCCACTTCACGAAGTGATCCGCCGCGCAGCCTTCATCGTCGTATGCGTAGCCGTAGGAGGAGCAGCCTTCGGCGAACGCCGCCTCGCTCCAGAGGACGGTCACGGTCCCGCCTGGGCCGGCGGCGAGCGCGGGCTGACCATAGGAGACGAAGGCGGCGCCGGAGCCACCAAAGGGACCTTCGGCCGAATAGGCAGTCTGGCGCTGGTCGAGGACCTGGATCGAGCCGAGTGAACCGTCGGCGGCGATCTGGCGCGACTTCACGTACTGGGTGACGACGCACTCGTCCTCAGGGTCGGGCGGCGGCGCATAGGGGTCGTTGAGGCAGACCTCGCTGTCGTACGTCGACTCCAGCCACACGGCCGTCGCCACCTCGCCCGCGTAGGCGACGCTCGGACTGGACGCGGCGCTGAGGACGGCGGAGGGATCGGGGGTGGACAGCGCAAACGCCTCGCCGAGCGAACCGTCCTGATCGACCGCACGCCCGAAGACACGATATTCCGACATTCCCGACGCCGGCGTCGACCAGACGACCGTTCCCGTGCCGTCAGGCGCCACCGCCTGGCCGAAATCCCGCTGCGCGGGCTCGTCGCCACTGACGGTTCGGGTCGGCGTCCAGGCCGCCGAAGCGGCGCCCGGAACCGTCAGCGCGCAGGCGACGACGGCGCCGGCGATTCGCGGAAGGCGCTTCACGGCGCGATCAAATCCCAGGCTGACTGAAATGTCAATCCGCATTAGTGCGGATCTTTGCGATCAAGTGCCACCTGACACGCACTCGCGATCCCGTCGCTGATCCCGTCGCTGTAACCGTGGCTATGCTCGCGGCGTGGAGGCCGAAGCGGTTTCACGGGGGTGAGCGGGGGCGAGTACATCGTTGCGCTCGTCTATCTGGGAGCGATCGCCGGAGCCGCCGGAGCGGGCGCAACAGTCCTCCGACCGCGGCTGGTCCCCGGCTGGCGGGGATCGCCGGCCCGCCTCGTGGAGTGTGTGCTCGGTGTCACGACCGTCGTCGTCGCCGCCGAGCTGCTGGGACTGTTCGGTGCGCTCACCCGCCTTGGCCTTCTCGCCGGCGTCACCTTTGCGGCAGGGGCGGCCTGGCTGCTGGCGAAGCGGTCGGGGTCACGTCCATCGCCGGCCCCCCCGCCGGCCCCGCCCGTGCGAGGTTGGTTGGTCGTCCTTGCCCTCGGCGCGGCAGTCGTGACGGTGCTCCACTGGTCAGGCGGGGTCCAGGACAGCCTTGCGGCGGGCATCTACCGTCAGGACAGCGCCTGGTACCACCTTCCTCTTTCGGCGGGGTTCTTCCAGACGGCGGGCACCTGGTCGATTCACTTCACGGACCCCCTCGCCCTCACCGCCTGGTTCTACCCCCAGAACTCAGAGCTGCTTCACGCGGTCGGGATGCTCGTGACCGGCAGTGACGTCCTCTCGCCGCTGGTCAACCTCTGCTGGATGGCGCTGGCGCTGCTCGCCGGCTGGTGTGTCGGCCGGCCATACGGGTTCGCGCCGGCGACGCTGATCGCCACGGCCCTGGTGCTCGACTCCGCGATGATGCAGACGCAGGCGGGAAACGCCCCGACCGACACGGCCGGCGTCTTCTTCCTGCTCGCCGCCATCGCGCTGCTCGTCAATGCCGACGCCACGGCCGGCGGCCTCAGCGGTCGGGAAGCGCGTGGGGCGCTGCCGGTCGCTGCCCTCGCCGCCGGCCTCGCTATCGGCGCCAAGATCACTCTGCTGGCCCCGCTGGCGGCGCTGACCGCCGGACTGATGCTGATCTCTCCACCTGGATCGCGCCGTCGCCTCGGTGTCGTCTGGTCGGCGGGGCTCCTGGTCGGTGGTGGCTTCTGGTATGTCCGCAACCTGCTCCTCGCCGGCAACCCCCTGCCCTGGACCGGCATCGGACCCCTGCCAAGCCCCGATCAGGTCTCCCTCTACCCCCGTCCTCCCCATTCGGTCGCCGACTACTTGGACGATCCCGGCGTTTGGATCGGCGAGTTCGTCCCCCGGCTGGAGCGAACCCTCGGTGAGCTCTGGCCATTGGTCCTGGTTGCGGCCGCGGCCGGCCTGCTGATCTCGCTGGCGCGGGGGCGTTCGCCTCTGCTGCGGGTGCTCGGAGGGGTGGGAGTCTTCGCCGCGGCCGCCTACGTCTTCATCCCGATCTCGGCCTCGGGCGCCGACGGGCAACCGGCGGGCTTCGAAACCAACCTCCGCTACCTGGCTCCGGCGCTCGTCCTGGGGCTGGTGCTGCTGCCCCTCGGCCTGCCTCGTTCCGGGGCGCGATTCGTCGCGCCCGGGCTTGCGGGCATCTTCCTCGTCAACGCGATCTCGTCGGGTAGCTGGGACGTCGGCCAGCTTCCGGCGGGGCTGCTTTACGCGTTGGTTCTCGTCGCCCTGCCGACCGGCCTGATCGCCTTCCGGGCGCGCCACGCCCGCTGGCCGGCCCTGGCCGCGCTCGCCGTCCTCGTCCTCGGCCTGCCGATAGCGCTTGGGTACGGGGCACAGCGGGACTATCTGCGCAGCCGTTACGTGGCCTCTCTCGCTCCGCCGGCTGACAGTCCGGGCTTTCGCGCGACGCCCCAGTGGCGGGTGATCCAGGAATGGGGTCGCCGCCGCGAGGGTGAGCGGATCGGCATCGTCGGACCTCCTGCCGCCTATGGGCAGTACGTGTTCTACGGCGATGAGCTCTCCAACCACGTGCGCTATGTGGGGACCCCCGGCCCCCACGGCGCCTACCTCCCGATCGACGACTGCGTCGAATGGTTCCAGGCGGTCAACCGGGGCGAGTACGACTACGTCGTCGTCACGCCCGCCTCGGCCCTCGGGCCGGGACCGGTGCCTCAGGAGACTTTGTGGATGGGCAGCGACAGAGCGGCGCGGGAGATCGTCCGCTCCGGCGGGGCGTCGGTCTTTCGGATCGACGCAGACCTGGACCCACGCAGCTGCGACCCCGACCGGCTGCCGCCGAGCCTGCGGGTTCCCGGGGGCGGGTTCGCGATCCCCGGCCTCTCCCTGCCGCTGCCGCCACCGACCGGCGGAGGCTAGAGACCGGCGGCGGGAGACTCAGCAGAAGCGGTCTCGGCCGGCTCGTGCTTGGCCGGCACCAGGCCCTCTGTCACCGCGAGCACGGCGAGCTCAGTGCGGTTGCGCGTCGCGGTTTTCCGCGTGGCGTTCTCGACGTGCGACTGGATCGTCCGCGGTGAGAGGACGAGCCGGCGCGCGATCTCCTCGTTGGTCGCCCCACTTGCAACGAGCTGGACCACCTCCACCTCCCGCACCGAAAGCCTGTCAGTCAGCCGCTCGGGGGCCGGGCGTGCCGGTGAATCGGTCTCCTCGCCACTCTCCTCCTGACGGCTCTCGGCACCTACGACGACCTGATTGATCCGCGCGACGTAGCCACCCAACCAGGTCACCGGCGCAGCGAAGAAGTAGGCGGCGATCAGGTAGCCGCCCGTGTTGGCGACGACCGAGTCCGCATCGTTGAGCGCCTTCAGCTCCGACCAGGAGTAACCGTTGACACCGAGGCCGACCGCGTAGCCCGCTGCGAGCACGGCCGCACAGAGGAAGGACCAGCGCAGGCCGCCGACGACCGCGGCGAGGGCAATCGCCGTGTAGCTGGCGAGGTAATAGGAGCTCCGCCATCCGCCGTCCAGCCAGAGCACGGCCACCGACAACACCACAGCGGCGAGCAGCCAAGCCTGGCGACGGCGAAGGGCCGCGTACAGGTCGCGACGGCGGATGAAGGCGGCCAGAGCACTCGTTGCGAGAAGCGCGCCAAGTGCGATGCTCAGGGTCGCGTGGTCGTTGAAGTTGTTGAAGGGCGCGATCGCGATGCCCCAAAGCGCCGTTCCCAGGGCGAAGCCCAGGGCCGCCGCGAAGAGCGAGCGATACAGCCGCTCCGTCGCCTCTACCAGTCCGACCGCGTCCATCCCCGTTCAGCCTAAGAGCCGACCGGGACACCGTTGGCGCTGAGGGTCACGTCGACGTTGCCCCGCGTCGCGTTCGAGTAGGGGCACACCTTGTGCGCCGCCTCGACCAGCTCGACCGCTTTCTCCTCCTCCAGCGAAGGGAGGGTCACGTCGAGCTCGACGGCGAGCGCGAAGCTGCGTTTCTCGGCGGTGACCAGCATCACCTTGGAGTCGACCTCGACGTCCTCCACCTCCACCTTGGCGCGCCGGGCAACGGCGGCGAGGGCGTTCTCGAAGCAGGCGGCGTAGCCGACCGCGAAGAGCTGCTCGGGGTTCGTCCCCGGCTCCTCCCCGCCCAGCTCGGGCGGAATCCGGATGTCGACCTCCAGCGCCCCGTCGGAGGTGCGGCCGTGGCCGGCGATCCTGCCGCCGGTGACGTGCGCCTCGGCGGTGTAGATGGGCTTGCCCACGGCACAAGCGTAGTGCCCGAGTCGAGGCGCCGGACCACGGTGGCGCCTCGACTCGGGCGGAGCCTCAGAACGTCGAGGCCCCCGAGTAGCGCAGCGAGCCCGGCGTCGTCAGGTCCTCGCCCGTCTCCAGCAGCGTCTTCAGGCCGGAAAGGATCATCGGCCAGCCGCCGAAGAGTTCGTCGTTGGCCCCCTCGGGCAGTTGGTCGTGGACCACCGTCAACCGGCACGAGTCCTCGACCGGCTCGATCTCCCAGGTGACCCTCGAGGTCCCTTCGCTCTTCACGCCCTCGCTCCACAGGGCCGTGAAGCTCTGCACGAGCCGGCGCGGCGGCTCCACCTCGAGGTTCTCGCCCTCGCTGATCTTGATCCCGGCTCCGGGGTGAACGGCCTCGTAGTGGGAGCCGGGCGTCCAGTCGGAATCGACGCCGACGCCGAAGCTGTACCTGCGGCGCAGCTCCGTGTCGACGATCGCCTCCCAGAGGCGCTCCGGGGTCGTCTTGATGTAGATCTCGAACACCTTTTCCATCGTCCTGTCCTCCAGTCTCTGTTTCAGCCCACTCAGGCCGGCGGCCCAGGGCTCGGCGTACTTGCTCACCCAGCGGTCGTGGACGAGCTGGATCGGGACGGCGTTGAGGAAATGCAGCTTCTCGCGGCCGCGCTTGCGGCTGACCACCAGCCCGGCCTCCTCCAGCACCCGCAGGTGCTTCATCACGCCGAAGCGAGTCATTGGCAATCGCCGCTCGAGCGCGCTGAGGCTCTGCCCGTCCTCCTCGAACAGCTCATCGAGGAGGCTGCGGCGAGTCGGATCCGCGAGGGCCTTGAACACGTCGTCCATGGGTGGACTATAGGTGACCTTTTAGTCACATGTTAAGTTGGATCCGTTGAGACCAGGCCAGCCGCTTGATTCTCCCTCGCTTCCCCGCGATGATCGCCGCATGCAGATCGCGATCCTCGTCTTCGAGAAGCTCACCGCCCTCGACGCCGTCGGCCCCTACGAGGTGCTGCGCTCGGTGCCGGGCTGGGAGGTGCGGTTCGTCGGGCCGCGCAAGGGAATGGTCCGGACCGACAACGGCGCACTCGGGCTCAGCGCCGACTACTCGCTGGACGAAGCGGGCGAGCCCGACGTGGTGTTGGTCCCCGGTGGCGAAGGGAACCGGCCGCTGCTGGTGGACGAGGAGGTGCTGTCCTGGCTGCGCGAGGTCGACCTCAACACGAAGTGGACCACGTCGGTATGCACCGGCTCGCTGGTGCTAGCCGCCGCCGGCCTGCTCGACGGCAGGCGGGCGACGTCGCACTGGCTCTTCCTCGAGCAGCTGCGCGAGCTCGGTGCCGACGCGGTCGGCGGCCGCTTCGTCGAGGACGGCAAGTTCGTCACCGCGGCCGGCGTCTCGGCCGGAATCGACATGGCCCTGCACCTGGTCGGCCGCGAGGCGGGCCTGGAGGTGGCGCAGGCCGTTCAGCTGGGCATGGAGTACGACCCCCAGCCGCCGTTCGACGCCGGCTCCCCCGCCAAGGCCCCGGCCCCGATCGTCGAGGTCGTCACCGCGGTCGCCGGCGCCGGCGACGAGTGGCTCAGCACCCGCGCCTGAACCACGGACGGCTCCCCGGCACCTCGAGAACCAAGGTGCTCGACGAGAGCTACGTGCGCAGCCAGGCGATCGCGTCGCAGTGTGCTCAACGAGAGCTACGTGCGCAGCCAGGCGATCGCGTCGCAGTGTGCTCAACGAGAGCTACGTGCGCAGCCAGGCGATCGCGTCGGCGGCGTTGTCCTGGGGCGGAAAGACGGGGTAGAAGACCTTCGCGATCCGGCCCTCCCTGGCGATGAAGGTGAGGCGGCGGTAGTAACGGACTCCGTTGGCGTCGAAGGTCGGCAGGCCGAGCCGGTCGGCCAGGACGAACTGGCTGTCGTTGAGAAGCGGGTACGGAATCTGCTCGCGGGCGGCGAACTCGCGCTGCTCGGCGATGGGCTGGGCGCTGAGGCCGAAGACGGTCGCTCCCAGAGCCGACAGCTCCTCGGCGCTGTCGCGGAAGGCACAGCTTTGCGGCGTGCAGCCGCGGGCGCCGGGGATCCGATCCCAGCCGTCGGGAAGCGGCCGGCCGGGGACGCCGGTCTGCGGGTAGACGTAGACGACGAGCGGTCCGGTCGCGGCGTGGGCGGCGAGGTCCACCGCCTCGTCGCCGGTCGCCTCGAGGCGGACCGAAGGGACAGCGGCACCGTGCAGGTGCTCGGCGGCGCCGTCGTCCTCGGGGACAGGCAGGTCGTCGGGCAGCGCACGGAGGTCGGGCGGGCGCCGGCTCATAGGTAGCGCTCGTAATAGAGCATCCTCGGGCCGTCGTCCTTCCCTTCTCGATTGGTGAAGCCGGCACTCTCGTAGAGCGCTCGCGCCGCGGTGTCGGTTTCGCCGGTGTTGAGGTCGATGTGGTCCGCTCCCACCTCCCGCGCGGCGTCGATCGTCGCTTCCAAGAGCGCCCTGCCCATACCCCGGCCTCGCCGGGACGGGGCGACGTAGAGCTCTTCCAGGTAGCAGCTGGGAGCGCTGCTCCAGATCGAGGAGAGGAAGCGCATCTGGGCGAGGCCGTCCGGGCCCTCGCCGACGAGCAGCATGGTCAGCTCGCCGTCGCCGACCATCTGCCTGGCTCGTTCGGTCAGAATTGCGACGCCCGGCGTCGGTTCGGAGAACTCGGTGTTGAAGTCGTGCAGGAGGCGCGCCACGTCGGCTGCGTCCTCGACCGTCGCCCGCCGCACCGTATTTCGAGCGTCGCCCATGGAATCCACGCTAGATGGTGAGCGCGAGTGTTGCATCGAACCCGTGATAGGGGTCGGAGCAGCTCTCATGAACGGAATCGTCAGATCACGGTCAGCTGCAGGATGGCGCCGATCGCGCCGCAGCCGAGGACGACGTAGAGCACGGTCAGCTTCGAGTGCCAGCGGTTGAGGGCGAGGAAGGCCCCCACCGCGAGCAGGGCGGTCGGCACGTCGACGACGCCGGTTTCGACGATGGTCACGGTGACGGCGGCGATCAGGCCGATCACCCCCGCCGCGACTCCCAGCAGGAAGGGCCTGACCCGCTCGTTCTCGGCGACGGCGACGAGGGTGCGGTGGAAGAAGATCGGCAGGACGAAGGCGGGCAGGAAGATGCCAACCGTCATCGCCAGCCCACCCCCCAGCCCTCCCGCCAGGTAGCCGACGAAGGTGGAGAAGATGATCAGCGGCGCCGGCAGGACGCCGCCGATCGCCAGGCCGTCGACGAACTGGCTGTCGGTGAGCCAGCCCTGGCCGCCGACGGCGCTCTCCTGCAGGAACGGGATCACGGTGAAGGCGCCGCCGAAGGTCAGCAGCCCGGCTTTGAGCCCCTCGAAGAAGATCTCCGCCGTCAGCGGCACCGTTATCGCGCCGAGCGCCAACGACACCGCGACGAGCGGGGTCGGTGCGAACGACGCGGCCCGCCCGCGCCAGCGCGAGGCGTTGGTCCACAGCTCGTAGGCGAGCCCGGCCCCGAGCAAGACGAGGACGAAGCTCGCCGAGGCGAAGAGAGTGAGCAGGAAGGCGGCGAGGGCGATCGCAGCGAGCGGCACGTCGCCGATGAAGGCGCCGCTAAGCCGCACCAGCGCCCGCGCCACGACGGCGCCGACCGCCGCCGCCAGCCCGTAGAAGACCTCGTCGAGCTCGCCGGCCAGGTCGGCCTCGACGTAGAGCGCCGAGAGCGCCAGCATCAGCACGAAGCCGGGCAGCATGAAGCCGAGCCCGGCCAGGAAGCCGCCGAGCCTGCCGCCGCGCAGCCGGCCGAAGTAGACGCACAGCTCGTGCGCCTCGGGCCCGGGCAGCACCTGGTACACGGCGAGGGTCCTCTTGAAAGTCTCCTCGGAGACCCAGCGCTCCTCGTCGACGCACTCGTGCTTGATCATCGCGATCTGCGCCGCCGGGCCGCCCCAGGCGAGGCAGCCGAACCTGAGGAACCGCAGGAAGATCGAGCCGGGGGAATCGGGCATGGCGGCGGGGCATCGTCCCCCATCGAGCCGCCGCCGGGTCGTTTGCCTTCACCCATAACGGGAATTCACACATACCGGGACATAAGTGCCGGGGGAAACGACTGTGGAGGTATTTGCAATGGCTGACGCAAGTAGTCCGCCGGGTCAGAGAGCGGCCCAGGGACAAGGTGAATCGACGGAAGTGCGCGAGAAGGCGCAGGAAGTCGCCGGCCAGGCGCAGGAAAAGGCCCAGGAAGCGGCGGGGCAGGCGCAGGACATGGTGCGCGAGCAGGTGGACCAGCGCTCGACCCAAGCGGGAGAAAAAATCAGCGGGACTGCCCACGACCTGCGCAGCGTCGGCGAGGAGCTGCGCAACCAGGGTAAGGACACGCCGGCGAAGTTCGCCGATCGGGGCGCCGAGCAGATCGAGAAGGTCGGCTCCTACCTGAGCGAGTCCGACGCCGACCGGCTGCTCTCCGACGTGGAGGACTTCGGCCGGCGCCAGCCGCTGGTGGTCCTCGCAGGGGGACTCGTCGTCGGCATGGCCGCGGCGCGCTTCCTCAAGGCGTCCAGTCGCAGTCGCTACCGGAGCCGGAGCGGCTCGGATGCGACCCGCGAGCTGGGCACCGGCAGGCCACCGTCTCCTGCGACGGGCGTGGCCGGCGAGCCGCTCGGTGCTCCGGTGGGCACGCCGCCCCCGCGGCCGACCGAGCCGGTGATGGGGCGATGAGCGCCGTGAACGGGCAGGAAAGCGGCCTGCGCGACAACTCGACCGGTCAGCTGATCAAACAGCTCTCCGAGCAGAGCTCGATGCTGATCCGCCAGGAGCTGGAGCTGGCCAAGGCCGAGCTGACCGAGAAAGGCAAGCAGGCCGGAAAAGGCGCCGGGATGCTCGGTGGAGCCGGCATCGCGGGGCTGCTCGCATTGGGGGCGCTGACCGCCTGCCTGATCCTGCTGCTGGACAAGGAGATGGATGCCTGGGTGGCGGCGCTGATCGTCACGGCGGTCTACGCGGCCGTCGCCGGCGTCCTGGCCCTGATTGGCAGGGACCGCATGCGGGAGAGCCTGCCGGCGGCCCCTGAAGAAACCGTCGAAAGCGTGAAGGAGGATGTGCAATGGGCCAAGACCCGAGCCAGATCCGCGAGGAGATAGAGCACACCAGAGCGGAAATGGGTGACACCGTGGACGCGCTGGCACACAAGACCGACGTCAAATCGCGCGTCAAGGAGACGTTCGCGGACAAGAAGGAGAGGTTGCGAAACCAGATGATGGGCACGTCGTCCCGAATCAGCGATGCGACTCCGGACTCCGGGCAGGTCAAAGAGGGTGCCCGGCAGGCGGTCGGGGTCGCCGAGGAGAACCCGATCGGGCTCGCCCTGGGCGGCGTCGCCATGGGCTTCCTCGCCGGCATGCTGCTGCCCAGCACCCGGATGGAGGACGAAAAGGTCGGGCCGATCGCCGACCAGGTGAAGGAGAAGGCGACCGAAGCCGGTCAGGAGGCGGTCGAACGCGGCAAGGACGTCGCCGGTCAGGTGAGCGAACAGGCTGTGGAAACCGCCAAGGAAGCGGGTCAGGAACAGGCCGAGGAACTGAAGTCGAGCGTCCAGGAAGAGGGCGGCAAACCGGCGGGCCCGACCCCGCCGACGCAGGCCCCTCCGCGGCTGTAATTGGCCGAGGGCGACACCGTACTCCGCGCCGCCAGGCGGCTCGAGCAGGCGCTCGGCGGCGCGGAGATCGGCATCGCCACCCCAAGCCCGCGGGGCCGGGCTGCTGGCCTCGAACGGCTCGACGGCAGACGGCTGGAGCGCGTCGAAGCGCGCGGCAAGAACCTCCTGCTGAAGTTCGGCGACCTGGTCCTGCACAGTCATCTGGGGATGAGCGGGTCGTGGCACGTCTACCGGCGCGGGGCGCCCTGGCGCAAGCCGGCCGGGGCCGCCTGGGCCGTACTGCGGAGCGAGCAATGGGAAGCGGTCCAGTTCGGCGGGCCGACCCTGAGGGTGCTGCGGGCCGGCGCCGTGAACCTCGATCCCCAGATGGCGGGCCTCGGCCCGGGCATCCTCGCCAGGGGCTTCGATCTCTGCGAGGCCGTCGCCTCGCTCCGCGGCGAGCGAGTTCGCACTTATGGTCGCTATCCGACAATAAGTGCGAACTGGCTGGAAGTCGAGCTCGGCGAGGCGCTGCTCGACCAGAGCCGAATCGCCGGGATCGGCAACATCTTCAAGAGCGAGGCCTGCTTCGCCGCCCGGCTCGACCCATGGCGCCCGGTCGAGGAACTATCCGACCCCGAGCTCGAGCGCGTCCTGCTCGCCGCCCGCGACGCGATGCAGGCGGCCGTCGCGGACGGGCGACACGGTACTCCGCGCCACCAGGCGGAGCGAGAGGACGGTCGGCGGCGAGCCGTCTACCGTCGCGCCGGCCGTCCCTGCCCCGTGTGCAGGACCCGGATCGCCGCCCGCGGCCAGGGCGACGCCAACCGCACCACCTACTGGTGCCCGAGCTGTCAGCGTTGAACCCCCCTTTTTTCATCCCTGGGATGCAAAAAGGGGGGTTCGTCTTCGGAGGAGTTGCCCCGGGGTTCCCGTTCGCCCCCGGCCTGGGTTGCCACCGGGTTCCCGTTCGCCTCGGCCTGGGTAGAGACGAGCGCAATGGCACCGTGGATCGCCCGCCGCCTCCTGCCCGCTGCGTGGAGGCGGATCCCGTGGAGCATGGTCTGGGCCGTCGCCGTCTGGCTGGCCGAGAAGGGGCGGGAGCGGGTCCAGACCAACCTCACCGAGAAGGAACGGCACGAACTCCTGCAGATCGTCAAGAAGTCGAAGGGGCGCCCGGACAAGCTCCCGCAGCGGGACCTGACCAGGCTCAAGAACATCGCGGGGAAGGCGATCCGTGGCTGAGGCCGAGACCAGGATCACCCCCTACCGCAACGGTCCCTACCTGGTGCGCGGCCCGTTCACGCTGGTCGACCAGGACGGCAACGAGATCGAGGTGAAGCGGCGCGTGGTGGCACTGTGCCGCTGCGGGCGCTCGCAGATGCGGCCTTTCTGCGACGGCACTCACAAGACGACGCGCTTCCGGGCCGAGAGCGGGCTTGACCCGTCCCTCCCGGGCGAGACGTTCGGCCCCGACTCGGCGTAGCGGCGACGCAGGCGGCGCATCGAGTTCGCCGCGAGCGGCAGCCTCTCCTCGCCGTAGCGCACGCCGCCGCGCAGCCTCGCCCCCAGCGCCAGCCAGGAGCAGACGGCGCGCTCGGCGATCCAGGCCGGGGCGAGCAGCGAGCCGCTCGCCGGAAACCGATCGGCGCCCCCGGCCCGTCGCCGGCCGAGCTCGGCGACGCCGATCGAGGCGACGGCCCCGACGCCCAGCGAGCGCCCGCGGCCGCGGCGCGCCAGCTCCAGCGCGAGGGGACCGACCGCCAGGAAGGCACCGAGCCGCGCCGGCATCGCGAAGTCGTCGTAGGCCTGGCGGACCCGTTGCGAGAGGAAGTGCGAGGTGCTGGGCGGTCGCCTGGCGACGTAGAGGTCGAGCGGGGTGAGGACGGTGCCCCCGGCGGCGCGGATCGTCCGCATCAGCTCCAGGTTCTCGAACAGGGCGTCGCCGTCGTAGGCGCCACTCGCCAGGAACGCCTCGCGGCGGACCGCGAGCGTGCCGGGGAAGTCGCCCACCGGGAAGGTCGGATCGCCGCTGAAGACCCGGTTGAGGAGCGAGCGGGCGGTGTCCCAGCGGGCGTGCCAGGGAAGCTCGTCGAAGTAATTCTGTGGCCGCACGAGGTCGGCCTCGTCGAGCAGCTCCACCACCCGCCGCAGCGGCGCCGGCTCGTAGCGCACGTCATCGTCGGCCAGCACGACGCGCTCGTGGGAGCACTCGCGGACGCCGGTGACGACGCCGTTCGCCTTCCCCATCCCGAAGTCGAGGTCGGGGTGGGGTCGCAGGTGCCTGGCGACGCCGCGCAGGACCGCCGTGTGGCGGTCGAAGAGGTCCGGCGGGGAGCCGTCGACGACGAGGATCTCCTCGACCTCCTCGCCGAGCCGGCGCAGGTATCCGGCCAGCTCCTCGATCGGCCCCGGCTCGGTCCAGCGCAGCGGCAGCACATAGGAGACGGCGCTCACAGCGGCTGGCGCAGCGACGTCTCGCCTTCCTCCCAGGCTCCGAGCAGGTGCCGGGCGAAGCGGTCCTCGAGGTGGAGCAGGGCGCGGGCGCCGAAGACGATGTCCTCGGCCAGCTCCGGCTCGGCCCGCGCCAGGCCACCCGCGAGGTCGTAGGCGGCAATGTTCTCGTGCACCGCGTCGGCCTCGACGTGCTCGTCGTAGAAGTCGGTGGCCTCGAGGCCGAACCCGAGCCGCCGCAGGGCGTTGCCGTAGCGCCGGTTGGGCCGCGCCGAGGTCATCTCGAACATCGCCAGGTGGCCGACGATCGCGCCGCGGCGGCTGCGGTGCAGGCCGAAGGCCGACATCAGGTTCACCGTCGCCAGGGTCGGCCCCGGAACGAGGGCGAGGTAGGCGTTCTCGCGATCGGCGAGGCCGAGCGCTCCCATCGTCTTGGCGAAGAGGACCGAGTGCATCCGCTCCGGCCGGCCGCCGCCGTACTCGTCCCCCTGCACCTCGAGCAGCGCCGTCTTCGGCGGACCCGCCAGGCGGGGGATCGCCCAGCTGTGGGGATCGGCCTCTTTCAGCTGGTAGAGCGAGCGGTGGACGACGAACTCGCGGAATTCGTCGACGCCCGCCTCCCTTTCCAGGCGCCGCGAGAGCGAGACGCCGTCGTCGCCTTCCTCGAGGCGGAAGAGGAGATCGCCGACCTCGTCGGGGTCGACCGGCGCGCCGCCCACGGCATCGTCGAGGGCGTCGAGGAACGCTTCCTCCAAAACGGCGCGGACGGCGAGCAGAGCCGGGTTCCACTCCCAATCGGGATCGACGCCCGCGAAGGAGCGGTAGTGGAGCTCGTAGCAGAGGTAGAGCGCCAGCTGCAGGTCGTCGTCGGCGAGCGGGCCGGCAGCCTCCTCGCTCAGGTGCCGGACTACGTCGGACGCTTCCTGCGGGGAGAAGCCGGGGTCGCGCGCGCTGCCGCCGAGCAGCGCGGCGACGAACTCGCTGACCGCTCCGGCGACCGGCAATCCGGCGCGAGCGGAGCCCGCTTCCTTCTCGTCGACCCCGATCACCCCCTACTGCTTCCCGGCAAGGCGGGCTGGATAAACGCCGCTCAGGCGCTTGGCGGCTGGGAGGGAATCTCGACGACGACCTCTTTGGCCGGCTTGTCGTCGCGCAGGCCCTTGAAGGAGCCGTGGCGCACCATCCCCTCCTTGGTCAGCTCGCGGAACTCGATCTCGGCGACCAGCTCGGGCTCGACGAAGTTCGCTCCCCTCGGGCCTTTCCCGCCGGCGAAGGGGCTCGTCTCGAGTGCCAGCGGCCGTAGCCGTTCAGGCAGCTCGGTCAAATCCTTCTCGGAGAAGCCGGTGCCGACTTTGCCGGCGTAATGGAGCGCTCCCCCGGGGTCGCCGGGGTCGTAGTAGCCGAGCAGGATCGCGCCGAGCCGGTTGCGGCGGCGCCCTTCGCCCGGCAGCCAGCCACCGATGACGAACTCCTGGCGGTCGACGTTCTTCACCTTCAGCCAGGCCCCCGTCCGCTTGCCGGACGAGTAGCGGCTGTCGAGACGCTTCATCACGATGCCCTCCAGCCCGTGCTCGCGGCTCGCCCCGAGCAGCTCCCTGGCGTGGCCGGTCGAGTAGCTCGGCGTCTGCCAGCTCGGCCCCGACAGCTCCAGCTCCCCGAGCAGTTCGCGGCGGCGGTGGTAAGGCTCGGCCATCAGGTCGTGCCCGTCCAGGTAGAGCAGGTCGAAGACGACGTAGGTGACCGGGTGGCTCTTCATGCGGCGACGGACCACGCCGTCGGCGGTCTGGTGGATGCGCTGCTGGAGGCGCTCGAAGCTCGGCCGGCCGTCCTCATCGAAGGCGACCAGCTCGCCGTCGAGCACCGCGTCGCGGGCGCCGATCTGGCGCGAGAGGCGCCGCACCTCGGGGTACTGGGCGGTGATGTCGCGGAGGTTGCGGCTCTGCAGCTCGAGCCGGCCGGGACGGCAGTAGCCGATCGCCCGCACCCCGTCCCACTTGACCTCGACTGCCCAGCCCTGGTCGGAGGCCGGCAGCTTGGAGAGCTTGGCCAGCATCGGCACGATCGATTCCGGGAAGGGATCGCGCGCCTCACTGGGCGGATCCATGCGGTGGATCATCCAGTCCTTCTCGCCCCCCGCGCGAAAGAGCGCGTAGCGACCGCTCAGCCGCTCCCCATCGAAGCTGACGACGACTTTGCCCGGCTCCCACTTGTGACACTCGTAGGCGCCGCGGTCCCAGATCTTCACCGTCCCGCCGCCGTACTCGCCGGCCGGGATCTCCCCTTCGAAGTCCATGTAGTCGAGCGGGTGGTCCTCGGTGTGGATCGCCCTGCGGTTCTGGCCCGGGTCGTCGGGGATCCCATTGGGGATGGCCCAGGAGACGGCGACGCCGTCGTGCTCGAGACGCAGGTCCCAGTGCAAGCGGCGGGCACTGTGTTCCTGGACGACGAAGCGGGGGGCATTCGCCTTCTTGCCGCGGCGGCGCGGTGAGGGCTCGGGGGTTTTGCCGAAGTCGCGCTTGCGCTCGTACTCGCTCAGCTCGCCGCCGCTTTTCCCGCTCTTCCTGGTACCGCTCTTCGTAACCTTCCCACTTCGGCTTTTCGTGCTCTTTCCGCCCCTGCCCTTGGGGCTCTTCCCTGCCGCGCCTTTAGTGCTCTTCTTCCTGGCGGCCACACGCACACCGTACGACCGTTTCGAGCCGCACCTCCGGGGTAGCGCCAGGGCGTGGCGGACGAGCGGGTCGAGATCGACGAAGAGAAGGCCGGAACGGCCGGCGGCCGCGGCGGCCGCGTCCTGGTCGTCGCCGACGAGGCGGTCGCGGGCACCGAGCTTCGCGACAGCGTCGTCGAGCACCTCGGCGAGAAACCCAGCGCCGTTTTCGTCGTGGCGCCGGCGCTGGTCGACTCGGGGCTGAAGCACACGATGGGCGACGTCGACGGCGCGATCGGGCCGGCGGGCGAGCGGCTGGAGCGGACCCTCGAGGAGCTGCGCGAGGCGGGCATCGAGGCCGACGGCGAGGTCGGCGACTCCGACCCAATGATCGCGATCGGCGACGAGATCCTCAAGTTCGAGCCCGACCAGATCCTGCTCGTCGGCCACCGCGACAAGGAAGGCGACTTCGCCGAGCGCGGCCTGCTCGAACAGGCACAGCGCGACCTCGACCTGCCGGTGGTGGAGCTCTTCGTCGACCGTGCCGACAAGCCGCACGTGCTCGACGTCAAGGAGACGGAGCGGGGTGCTGGGCGCGACAAAGGCTGGCGCCCGTCGGCCAACCTGCCGCCGCTGTCCCGCCGCGACTTCGGCGGCATCCTCGTCGCGATCCTCGGCACCCTGCTGCTCGGCGCGCTCGCCGCCGATTGCGTCGGCGAGGCGACCGGGCACGACTTCGAGGAAGGGCGGCTCGGCTTCGCCTGCGCGGCGCGCATCCTGATCGCCACGGCGCTGGCGCTGATCAACCTCGCGCACATCGTCGGCCTCCTGCTCTTCCAGAGCGTCGGCTACGAGGGGATGTGGAACCGCTTCTTCGCCCGGCTCAGCCTGATCGGTACCCCGGTCGCGATCGTCGCCTCGCTCCTGATCGGGCTCTTCTGAGAGGCCTTCGGTCGAGCCTGGCGCCTTTGTCGCATGGCGGCAACGCCCCGGTCTCGACCAGAAGGATGCGACCGGCGCGCATCGACTGCGAATGTCGCCGACCTCTCTCGCATTTCTTAACAATCGCGTTTTTGTCCCTTCCTCTCCGGGGAGCGCCATGCGTGTGTGCAGGGATTTCGCTTTTTTCCACAGTTTGGACCTCAACTTGAGGCTTCTTCCAGACTTTAAAAATTGGTTCGAATCTCGACGAATATTGGGTAGCCTGATCGAATCGTGCGGACTCGCAAACAGCGGCAAGTGGCTTCCCTGCGCATCGCGGGCTCCCTCGTCGCCGCGCTGGCGCTCTTGCTGGCGATGGCCTTCGCGGTGCCGGCCGGCGCCGAAACGACGGGCTCGCCAGAGGCGCTCCCGGTGCCGCCCGTGGATGCCCCCGCACCGGTTGGAGACGTGCAGGCCGGCGCCGAAGAAGCGGTGCCGGCGCCCACCCCCACCTCAGAGCCGGTCGAAGCGCCCGCCGCTGCAGACTCGACGGCCACGGAATCGAGCAGCAGCCCGGCCCCGCCGTCCCAGACCTCGACGAGCGCCGTCCCGGCCCGGCAGCTCCCCAACACCGACACCGCCGCGGCGCTGCCGTCCGCGGACCGGGCCGTCACGACGACCGCGGACCGGGCGGCTGCGACGACGCTGCGGTCCGAGGACCGGGCGGCCACGATGGATGGTCTCGACGCCGCCGTCGCTCCGATCGCCGCACGAGCCTCGGATCCTGTCGGGGAGGTCCAACGGGCAGCCGCCGGGACGACCACCGCGATCGCCGAGCCTCTGGTTCGAGCGGCGAAACGAGATGTTTCGCTCGAGATCGCGCAGACCACTCTGCGAAACGCCTCCCCGGACCAGGCCCTCGCCGCGGTGGCTGCCCCCGTACGGGAGGCGCTCGGCGGGGTTGACCCGTCCGCCGTCGAATCGTTGCTCCCGCGGTTCGCTCGGGATCTTTCTTCTCCCTTGGCCGCAGCCGCGCCCGCCGGGATGAACGGCCTGGCCCCCGCTGACAGGACGCGGGGTTTGGTCGGGTTTCCCGGTGAGCGGCAAGCCCTCATCCCCGTGGGTCCGGATGGCGGCGGCCCCCCGTCGGTTTCGCTCGGCCCCGACCCGGTGGCTTTCGGCGGCGTCCAACCGTTGACGAGCGCGGCGCCCAACGCATTCGCGGGTCTGGCGGGGGCGGCGGCATTCTCCGCCACGTCCGTCCCGGACAAGGTCCTCGTCGACTCCGTCAACAGCCGCCTTCCGGGCAATCCGCCCGCCGACCTTCCGAGCCCACCCTCCAGATCGCCGGGGGCCGCACCCGGGTCGGGTGGCTCGACCTTTGTCCCCCTCGCCGCGCTGCTCGCGTTGCTCGCGCTGGCCGCGTCGGCGACTTCACGCAGGCTCGGGGAGGTGCCGGTTTTCCGGCCACCGACCCCGTTCGTCTGCGCACTCGAGCGCCCTGGCTAAGTCCCTCTGGGACCCAGACCAGGGCTGTGCCGGGAGCCCGACTTCCGCCCGGCGAACGCAAATTCGAGTGAAAGGAATCACCGATGAGATTCACCAGGGCTGCAATCGCAGCCGTGGTCGCCCTCGCGATCGGAGCGACGCCTGCCGCCGCTTCCGTGCCGCTGCCGACGTCCCCCGCGGGACAGAGCAACAGCAGCAGCGTGACCCAGGGCGACCCGAGCGCAACGGGCGGTGACGCCAACGCCACGGGCGGCGAAGGCGGCGACGCCAACAGCGGCAACACCCAGATCGCGAACGGCAACTCGATTGCCGTCTCGGTCGGTGGCGCTGCCGACGCCGAGGGTGGAGACACCACGGCCGAAAGCGGTGACGCGACCGGAGGCGACGGCGGAGACGCCGAGGCCGAGGGTGGCGACGCCGAGGCCGAGAACGACGCGGTGGTCGTGCAGAGCAACGAGTCCAGTGGCGGCAGCTCGTCGAACGGCTGCTGCAAGAGCAACTCGTCGAGCGACTCGCAGAGCAACGAGTCGAAAGTCGAGCAGGGTGACCCGAAGGCCTACGGCGGCGACGCCAACGCCACGGGTGGTAACGGCGGCAACGCCAACACCGGCAACACCCAGATAGGAAACGGCAACGCCTACGCAAAGTCGGAGCCACAGGAGCAGAAGGAGAGCAACTCCTGCGGTTGCGAGCGCCATGGCAAGAGCCGAGGCCACAGCAACGACGCAGACGCCAAGGGTGGAGACACCACGGCGCGCAGCGGTGACGCCCGCGGCGGTGACGGTGGAGACGCCGATGCCGAGGGTGGCGACGCCGAGGCGGAGAACGACGCGGTGGTCGTGCAGTCCAACGAGTCCAAGAGCTCCCGCCATTCCTCATATGGGCACTCCTCACATGGGGATTGCGGGTGCGAGAAGAGCAGTTCGAGCTCCGGCCCGCAGAGCAACGTGTCGGAGGTCAAGCAGGGCAGCCCGAGCGCCTACGGCGGCGATGCAAACGCCACCGGAGGCAAGGGCGGCGACGCCAACACCGGCAACACCCAAATCGGGAACGGCAACGCGATTGCCGTCTCGGTCGGCGGGGATGCCGATGCCAAGGGTGGAGACACTTCGGCTACAAGCGGTGACGCCCGCGGAGGCGACGGTGGAGACGCCGACGCCGAGGGTGGCGACGCCGAGGCCGAGAACGACGCGTTGGTCGTGCAGTCCAACGAGTCATCCGGCAAGAAGTCCGACCACCATTCCTCTCGCGAGGACTGCGGGTGCGAGAGCCACTCGAAGCATGGCTCGAGCCCCTCGCAGAGCAACAAGTCGGCCGTCCACCAGGGCGATCCCGAAGCGACCGGCGGCGATGCCAACGCCACCGGCGGTGACGGCGGCGACGCCAACACCGGCAACACCCAGATCGGGAACGGCAACGCCATTGCCAAGTCCGAGCCGCAGGAGCGGAGACCAGTCCTGACGGACAAGCACAGCTCCTGTGGCGGCTGCAACGGATACGACAAGGGCGGCAGCAACGACGCCAGCGCCGAGGGTGGAGACACCACGGCACGCAGCGGCGACGCGACCGGAGGCGACGGCGGAGATGCCGAGGCCGAGGGTGGCGACGCCGAGGCGGAGAACGACGCGGTGGTGAAGCAATCCAACGAGTCGTCGGGAAGCAAATCCCGGCATTCCTCTCACGGGGATTGCGGCTGCGAGAGCCGCTCGAATCATTCGACGAATGGCTCGGGCTCCTCACAGAGCAATCAGTCGGGCGTCCATCAGGGCGATCCCGAGGCAACCGGCGGCGACGCCAACGCCACGGGCGGTTATGGCGGCGACGCCAACTCCGGCAACACCCAGAAGGGGAACGGCAACGCCTACGCCAAGTCCGAGCCGCGGCACAATGAGGAGTTGAAGCAGCAGCACAGCTCCTGCGGCTGCCGTGGCCACGACAAGGGCGGAAGCAACGATGCCGACGCCGAGGGTGGAGACACCAAGGCACGCAGCGGCGATGCCCGCGGCGGTGACGGCGGAGACGCCGATGCCGAGGGTGGCGATGCCGAGGCGGTGAACGACGCGTTGGTCGTGCAGAGCAACGAGTCGAGCGGCTCCCGCCATTCCTCACATGGGGATTGCGGGTGCCAGAAGAGTTACTCGATGAACGGCTCGGGCTCCTCGCAGAGCAACGAGTCGAAAGTCGAGCAGGGTGACCCGAAGGCGGAAGGCGGCGACGCCAATGCCACGGGCGGTTATGGCGGCGACGCCAACTCCGGCAACACCCAGAAGTACAACGGCAACGCCTACGCCAAGTCCGAAGGGCAGGAACAGAATCCGGTTCCGATGAACGGATTCTGTTGCGACGGATACGACAAGGGCGGTAGCAGCGGCGATGCCGATGCCGAGGGTGGAGACACCACGGCGTACAGCGGCGACGCGACCGGAGGCGACGGCGGAGACGCCGAGGCCGAGGGTGGCGACGCCGAGGCAGCAAACAGGGTGAAGGTGATCCAGCTCAACGAGAGCGGATCGCACGAGTCGCTCTGGTAGTCGAAGGTCGAGGCGCTACGCCTCGATGACGGGAACGACCCCGGCGGCTTCGGCCGCCGGGGTCGCCCCGCGCCGTCGAGGCCTCTCGGTCCTCGAGCTTTCGTACCTCTCAGTCGTCGAACTCCTCCCGATGCCCCTGTCCCGTCCGCGGCTTCGAGCCGAAGCCCTGCTGGAGCCCGCCGCTGCGCACGCCCGGCGGGGGGCCACCCGGCTGCGGATCCCTGGCGCGGCCCCGCTGCTTGGGCCGATCCCGGTCGCGGCTCGGCTGGACGCGCTTCGGCTCGCCCTTCTGCTTGGGAAAGTGCGGTGGCCAGGGCGCGTCGCCGAGACCTTCCTCCTCGTCGCGGCGGGCCAGGTCCAGCAGCGCCTCCAACGAGCCGGGCCGCTCGTCTATGTCGGCCGCGGGATCGCCGCGCGCCCGCAGCCGGTCGGGCACCGTGTCGAGCCGCAGCTCCGCCGGCTCGGCGTCCGGCACCTCCTCCCAGCGCAGCGCGCACGAAACCCGCGCGTCGGGGGTCGGCCGCACGGACCAGCAGGAGGCGACGGTGCGGTCGCGGGCGTTCTGGTTGTAGTCGACGAAGACGCCGTGGCGTTCCTCCTTCCACCACTTGGTGGTGGCGAGATCGGGGGCGCGGCGCTCGACCTCGCGCGCCAGGGCCAGCGCCGCGCGGCGCACCTCGAGGAAGTCCCAGCGCGGCTCGATGCGGACGTTGACGTGGATGCCCTTGGACCCGGACGTCTTCGGGTAGCCGCGCAGGCCGTGGGCGGCGAGGACGTCGCGGACGACCATCGCCGTCCGGCGCACGTCGTCCCAGCCGATCCCCTCGGTGGGATCGAGGTCGACCCGCAGCTCGTCGGGATGGTCGAGGTCGCCGCGGCGGGCGGGCCAGGGGTTGAAGTCGACGACGCCGAGGTTGACCGCCCAGACCAGATGGGCCGCGTCGGCGGCGACCAGCTCCTCGGCGGTCCGCCCCGAGGGGAAGGCGACGGTTGCCGTCTGCAGCCACTCGGGCACCTTCTGCGGCACCCGCTTCTGCCAGATCGGGTCCTCCATGATCCCGTTGACGAAGCGCTTCATCACCGTCGGCCGCTCGCGCAGGTGCACCAGCGCCGGCTCCGCGACCGCCAGGTAGTACTCGGCGATGTCGAGCTTCGTCCAGCCCGGCTCGGGGAAGTAGACCTTGCCCGGGTTGGAGAGCCGCACCTCGCGCCCGGCGACCGCGAGCATCGTGTGTTCGCTCTTGGCCATCGGCACGAGCGTAGCCGGGCGTCGACTCCCTACGGCGAATCGGGGTGAGCGACGCGCGTACCGAACGCCTCGCGGCCCGCCAGGGCCCGGAACGGCTCCAGCTCAGAGCGCTGCCGGTCGGCGCGCTCGATCAATCGGTCGAAGTCGACGTCCGGCAGTCGCACTCGCAGGCCGGCGAAGTCGCGCAGGTTTGCCCAGAGGATCTTCTTGCCCTCGATGCCCATCGCGAGCACGTCGAGCTCGACGAAGCGGCTGAGCGGCGAGTAGCCGCGCAGCTGGCCGTTGACCTTGAGCCGGCCGATCCGCTCGGCCGCCGTGGCGAGCATCGGCTTGACCCGGTCGCGACCAAGCCCGAGGCGCCCCATGATCGCTTCGAAGGTTTCGACGTCCTCGGCGATCCCCGTCGCCACCACAGCCAGCGCGGCGCCGAGCGCCGTGCCCTCGTTCTGGCTCTGCGCGCGTCGCGCCAGCTCGCGCCAGCCCACACCGAGCGCCAGCTGGTCGTTCATGTAGATGCGCAGGAAACGGTCGCCGCTCTCCTCCATACATCGCTGCTACCCCGCCCCGGCGAGGTCGAACCGTTTCCCCGCTCGCCGCCGAGGGTAGGCGCTGGGGGTGGACGCCCATGCACTTCAGGACGATCGACCGATCGAGACCGTCCAGGGTTATGCCGAGCCCTCCGAGCGGCCGCCGCTCCTCTCCTACGCGATCCTGATCGCGACCTTCAACGCGCTCTTCGGCGCCGCGCTGGTCGCGGCGAAGCGCAGCGGCCGTCCGCTGCCGGAGCGGGTTGGCGCCGCCGACCTGGTCCTGATCGGTGCCGCTTCCCACAAGCTCAGCCGCCTCGTCTCCAAGGACAAGGTGACCAGCCCGCTGCGCGCCCCCTTCACCGAGCTGGAAGGCAGCGGCGGCCCCGGCGAGCTGGAGGAGCGCTCGCGCGGCAAGGGCGCTCGCAAGGCGATCGGCGAGCTGCTCGTCTGCCCCTACTGCCTCGGCCTCTGGGTCGTCGCGAGCTTCTCGCTTGGCCTCCTCTTCGCTCCCCGCCTGACCCGCTTCCTGGCCGCCATCTTCTCGGCGCTGACGATCTCCGACTTCCTGCAGATCGCCTACAAAGCCGCCGAGGAGAAGGGCCTCGGCTGAGGCCACGGATCGATGCCGAGGCCGCTGGAGGACGCCGTCGTCGTCGTCACGGGCGCGTCGAGCGGCATCGGGCGAGAGGTGGCGCTGCGGCTGGCGCGGCGCGGTTCGTCGCTGGCCCTTTGCGCGCGCGGCGCGGCGCCGCTGGCGGCGGTCGCCGCCGAGTGCGAGGCGGCCGGGGCAGAGGTGCTCCACCAAGCTCTCGACGTCTGCGACGAGGAGGCGGTCGAGCGACTCGCCGCCGAGACCGAGGAGCGGTTCGGGCGCCTCGACGTCTGGGTCAACAACGCCGGCGTGATCGCCTACGGACCCTTCGACGAGATCCCCTCCGAGGTCTTCCGCCGGGTCGTCGAGACCAACCTGATGGGCCAGGTGCACGGTGCCCGCTCGGCTCTGCGGCGCTTCCGCCCCCAGGGCTCGGGGGTGCTGATCAACATGTCGTCGGTCTGGGGCCGGGTCAGCTCCCCGCAGGTGACTCCATACATCGTCAGCAAGAACGCCGTCCGCGCGCTATCCGAATGCCTCCACAGCGAGCTGGCCGACGAGCCCGACATCAACGTCGCGACGATGGTGCCGCAGGCGGTCGATACGCCGATCTTCGAGAAGGGCGGCAACTACACCGGGCACCTGATCCGGCCGATTCCGCCGATCCTCCCCGCTGAGGAGATCGCCCGCGGGATCGAGGCCTGCGCCGAATCGCCGAAGCGCGAGGTCAACTACGGCCGCGCCGGGCGCGGCCTCGAGGTCCTCTACGCCCTCGGGCCCGGCCTCTACCGCCGCCTGGCCCATCCGGCCTTCATGCGCGGCTCGTTCGGGGGCCGGCCGATGCCGCCTTCCGCCGGCAACGTGCTCGAGAGCCGTGGGCCCCACTCGGTGGACGGATCGTGGCGCCGCCGCCACCGACCGATGCTGCGGCGCGCTTTCCTCGCCGCCGGGGTCGGGGCCGTGGCCGGCCTCGCCGGCCGAACGCCAGCGAGCCGTTAGTCAGCCGATGCGGCCCGGCATCCGGCCTCTACCGTTGCCTCGCGGACCGGGACGCCGAAGTCGGCTAGCCACCAGCTAGCCTATTGCTTGATTAGTTCTGTGCACTCGACTAGCCTCGTGACATGGAGGCGAATGGGCAGCACCCCGGCAAGCCGACGCTGATCACGCTCGGGCCGAGCGGAACCTGTCACGAGCGGGCGGTCCGCGAATACATGGCTTTTCAGGGGGTCGAGGACTACAGAATCGAGTTCATCACCGACTTCTTCGTCGGCCTCGAGCTGCTCCGCCAGATCCCCGATTCCTTCCTCGTCCAGTGCAGTGCCCACCCCAAGGTCCACGAGATCACCGAGAAGTACTGGACCGAGGTCTTCGTCGTCGACACCTTCATCTACCCGACCAAGCACCTGGTGGTGCTGAGCAGGCGCGACGTGGAGAGACCGCGCTCGCTGGGAATCGTCCCGGCCACCAAGGGCTATGTCGATCTCTCCCAGTGGGAAGAGATCGTCGACGTCGCCTCGAAGCCGCTCGTCGCCGAAGGCCTGATGCGCGGCGACTACGACGCCGGGCTGACCCACATGGAGCACGTCGAGGAGCACGCGGACGAGCTGCGACTCGACCTCGACATCGGCGAAATCGACACGACCTGGGTCGTCTACGGCAAGGAGAAGCGCTTCCAAGGAGACGTGATCGGGATCCCCTCGGCGCAGCTCTTTCGTGCCCCCCAGCCGGCCTGAGCGCAGACGTCGCGCTTCGCCCATCGCTTTAACCCGCACTTTGCGGGAACCGCCCTTGGCACCCCCTAGCGACGGCCCGACCGAGGCGCTAGGTTCGCCTTGCGACTGGCAGAGCGCGGGAACCGCAGAAGCCCAGCGGAGACCGAGTTCGAAGGTGGTGTGACGAGCTTCTAAGCGCGAAGGCTACGTGCGAGGCAGGCAAACGAGCGCCACCGCTGGTCGCGTTTTCGTTCTCGGGCTTCCTCGTTCGATCGGGGCTTGCATGATCGTTCTCGAGATCGTTTTCGCGACGTCCGCGGGAGGCGTCCGAGACGAGACCTACCTTTGGCCGCGGCCGATGGGAATGCCTGCCCTCCCAGGCCCGCGACCGGGGCGCACACTGGGAGCCGGGCGTCGTCGGTGGAACCCCGTGAGCCGTTGCCGCGACTAGCCCGCCCGCTCCCGCCGCTTCTCCGCTGAGCTTTTGATGGGGCGCACGTTTGACCCTGTGAGGGGCCAAACGTGGGGGCTAACCGATCGCTGCGACGAGAGCGTTGGCCGCTCCCCGCATCCCGGCAAGGTTGGGATGGATCGGGGCCGCCGGGTTGATCGGTACGACCGGCTCGACCCAGCGCACCAGCGGGCTCTTGCAAGCATCGTGCCCGATGCTCGCCTGGTACCAGTCGACCAGCGTCGCGCCGTTGGCCGCCGCCTGGTCGGCGATCATCGCGTTCAGCTGCCTTTGCTTGGCACGCAGGTAGGGGACGTCGGCGAAGCCGATCGGCATCTGCGGCCAGCATCCGAAGCCGGTCTCGGGGAAGATCGCCGCGTAGTTGAGGACGTAGACCTCGGCGGCGGGAGCGCGGGTGTCGATGCCCTGCAGCACGGCCGCCACTTTCGGCGCCGCCCCGGCGATCCGTTCGGCGATCACATCCTGGCCGCCGGAGTTGTATTTGTCCTGGCAGGGGGTGGCGAAAGGATTCGCGGTGACGCAGCTCTCGGCGATTTCCGTGAAGCCGATGTCGTTGCCGCCGATCGTCAGCGAGACGACCGCCGTACTCGCGTCCAGCGCGTCGAACTGGGGCGGGTTGGGCCCGTCGAACTCGACTTCCTGGGGAGCGGTCATGTCGTCGGTCTTGGCGCCGCTACAGCTCGGGTCGCGCAGCGGCAGGCCGATCGCCGGCGCCGCCAGGTGAGGGTAGTTGTGGTCCGACTTGAGGCAGCCGTAGAGGGGGATCGGGTTCGGGATCAGCGGGCCCGCCGTGTAGGAGTCGCCGAGCGAGACGTAGGTGGCGGCGCGGGCGGCGCCACCAAAGGCGACGAGAAGCGCCAGGACCGCGACGACCAGGGTCGCCACTTGCCACGGCCGGCTGCGGGACACGGTGGGCTCGCTCATCTGCACTCCTTGCTGGGGGTGACCGGTCGCCATGCTGGGGGTGACCGGTCGCCATTTGCTGAGGGTGACCGGTCGCCAAAACGCTACCCGATTCCGATTACTTGAATCCAATCGGGTCGGAACCGACCTCCGGTCCGCGCGAAGGCCGAGGCCGACGGCGCCGGCCGTGAAACCGGCGCCGCGGGCGTTTGGCGGCTGCGCTTAGGACGCGTCCTTGACCAGGCCGATCAGGTGACCCTCGGGGTCCTCGAACTGCCCCAGCTCGACCTGGTCCATGATCTTCTCGGGGCCCATCACCCGGGTCCCGCCGAGGCTCTCGGCCTTGACGAGCGCCTCCTCGATGTCCGGCACCGCGACGTAGAAGGTGACGTGACCCTCGTAGCCGTCCGGGCCGGTGCCGATGCCGCCGCCGATCCCGGTGCCTTCGGAGGAGACGTTCTCCTCGCGCGACACGATGCCGTACTTCATCGGGTTGCTCGCGTCGACCTTCCAGCCGAACAGCTCGGCGTAGTAGCTCTGCAGCTTCTCGCCATCCTTCCCGATCACCTCGAAGTGAACAACCGGTTGTCCCATCGTCTCTCTCCTTTCGATTCATCCCCACCGCAGACCGATGCGTCGTCGTACAGGCGACACTAGGCCCATAGGCGAGCGAGGGTCGGACCTATCCAGCTTCGTAGGCAGGCTCCCCACTCCGCTCGCGCTCGGCCTCGCTCGCGCCTTCCGGCGCGTGCGCCGGCGCCGGCACCGAGCGCATCGCGAAGACCGCGATCGCGAAGGCGGCGGCGACCAGGGCGGCGCCGACCAGGTAGGCCAGGTGGAAACCCGAGTTGAGCGCCGCGTCGAAAGCGGAGCCCTCCTCGAGCAGGCCGTCGGTGCGCTCGCTGGCCAGGGTCGCCAGCACCGCGAGGCCGATCGCACCGCCGACCTGGGCCGCGGTGTTGACGACCCCTGAGGCGAGACCGGCGTCCTGCGGCGTCGCGCCCGACATCGCCAGCGTCATCAACGACGGGAACGAGGTCCCAATCCCGATCCCGACGATCAGCATCGGCGGCAGGATGTCCGCGACGTAGCTGCCGTCGACGGGCGTCCGCGCGAAGAGCAGCAGTCCGAGACCGATCATGACCAGGCCCGGCAGCAGCGTCTGCCGCGGCCCGAAGCGCATGATCAGCTTTTCCGAGAAGCCGAGCGAAAGCGTCCCCATCACGATCGTCGCCGGCAGGAAGGCGAGCCCGACCTCGAGCGGGTCGTAGCCGAGGATCCGCTGCATGTAGAGGGCGCCGAGGAAGAACATCGAGAACATCCCGGCGACCAGCAGTGCCTGCGCCGCATTGGCGCCGGAGACGTTGCGGGAGCGGAAGAGGCGCAGCGGCATCAGCGGATTGGCGATCCGGGCCTGGCGCCAGACGAACACGGCGCCGAGGGCGAGTGAGACGGCGCCGAGCACGAGCGTCTGGGTCGCGCCCCAGCCGACCTCGGTTACCTCGAGGATCGTGTAGGTGCCGAGCATCAGCGCCGCGGTGATCAGCACGGCGCCGGGGATGTCGGCGCCCTCGCCGAAGCCGATCCCCTCGTGGGCGTCGACGAGGCGCATCGTGAAGAAGGCGGTGAGCAGGCCGACCGGCAGGTTGATGAAGAAGATCCAGTGCCAGCTGATCGCCTCGGTCAGGACGCCGCCGGCGAGCAGCCCGATCGAGCCGCCGGCCGAGGCGACGAAGCCGTAGACGCCGATCGCTTTCGCCTGCTCCCCCGGCTGCGGGAACATCGTCACGATCATGCCCAGGATCACCGCCGACGTGAGCGCCCCGCCGATCCCCTGCACGAAGCGCGCCCCGATCAGCATCTCCTGGCTCTGCGAGATGGCGCAGAGCAGCGAGGCGGTGACGAAGATCGCCAGGCCGGTGAGGAAGATGCGGCGCTGGCCGAGCAGGTCGCCGAAGCGTCCCGCGAGCAGCAGCAGGCCGCCGAAGGGGATCAGGTAGCCGTTGACCACCCAGGCGAGGTTGCTCTGCGAGAAGCCGAGGTCGTCCTGGATCGAGGGCAGCGCGACGTTCACGATCGTGATGTCGAGGACGATCATCAGCATGCCGGCGCAGAGCACGTAGAGGGCGAGCCAGCGTTGGCGGTCGTGGAGGTCGGGCTGGGTGTCCATCGGGGTCCTTCCGGTCGGGATCGAGGTTGGCAATCGTGCCGTCGACCAAGAGACTGGGCCGGCATCCCAAACTCATCGGTCACGACTGAGGTTCTGCTGCCTGTGCGACGAGCCGGGGGGGCGGCTGCGGCGCTCGGAAGGCAGGGAGTCTAGAGAGGAAGCTCCTCCGGCAGGCCGAAGCGCTCGAAGGCCGCGGCGAGCCGGCCGGGGTCGAAGGGCTGCTCCGGCAGCCTGGCGAGGACCTCGCGATCGGGATCCTCGGTGGAGCGGGTCAGGAAGGCATCGACCTCGGCGATCTTGTCGCCGCGCAGCGTGAGCACGTTGAGGGCGAAGCGCTCGTAGATCTCCGCATCGGGATCCCACGTGTAGAAGGCGATCGCCTCCTGGCCATTGGCCCGGGTGCGCAGCGTCCGCCAGCGCCACTGGCCCGAGAGCGGCCAGCCGGCGAGGAAGGTGGCGATCTCCTCGCGGCCTCCGAACCAGGTCTGCAGCGGCGGCATCGTGAAGGCGGCGTCCTCGGTCAGCATCGAGACGACGGCCTCGACGTCTTCGCGCTCCCAGGCGTCGACATAGGCCTCGACGGTCTCGCGGACGCCGTCGTCGCCGAGCGACCGCATCGTCGCCTGCTGGCTCTGCTCGGGCAGCCGCTCCTCGAGCCCGGCACGGGCCCGCTGCAGAGCGCTGTTGATTGAGGCGGTGCTGGTGTCCAGCATCGCCGCCGCCTCCTTGGCGGAGAAGCCGAGCACCTCGCGCAGGATCAGGGCGGCGCGCTGGTTGGCGGGCAGGTGCTGGAGGGCGGCGACGAAGGCCAGCTCGACGCTCTCGCGCTGCTCGTAGCGCGCCTCCGGCGCCGCGTAGCCGTCGTCCATCCCGATCGCCTCGTCGGGGTAGGGCTCGACCCAGGTCGACTCGACCAGCGGCTCGCCCGGACCGCCGTGCGGGTCGGCGGCCGGCCCGTAGTCGACCGGCAGCACACGCTTCGGGCGGCGCGCGATCGCGTCGAGGCAGGTGTTGGTGGCGATCCGGTAGAGCCAGGAGCGCAGCGAGCTGCGGCCCGCGAACTTCTCCAGCCCGCGCCAGGCTCGCAGCAGCGCCTCCTGCAGGGCGTCCTCGGCGTCGTGGACCGAGCCCAGCATCCGGTAGCAGTGGGCGTGGAGCTCGCCGCGGTGGGCCTCGACCAAGCGCCGGTAGGCGCCTTCGTCACCGCCCTGCGCGGCGGCCAGCAGCTCCTGCTCACCCGCAGCCGGGCCTATCGCTTCCGAGCCCATCGCGCCCCAGGGTAGCCCGACGCGACCGCACAGGACGTGCCGCAGCTCACGTCAGGACGTGCCGCGGCTCACGGACGCATATGGTCCCTCAGCCGCGGCACGTCCTGGGCCCGCTCCAGCCCTCGGCGATTAATTTCGACACCGGCGGCGGTCTATATGGGCGGAGATGCCCAAAGCGCCTTCGAACCCCGTCGTCCACCTCGAGCTGCACACCGGCGATCGGTCATCCGCCCGCGCCTTCTACGCCGGGCTCTGCGGCTGGCGCTCGGAGAGGCTCGAGACGGAGGGACGGTCGTACCTGGCGCTGGAGCTGGGCGGCGGGTTCGGCGGCGGCATCGTCGAGTGCGAGACGCGGCGACCGCTCTGGCTCCCCTACGTCGAGGTGCCCGACATCGGCGCCGCGACCGAGCGGGCACGCGAGCTCGGTGCCCGCGTGCTGCTGAAGCCGCGCGAGGGCCCGGCCGGTTGGCGCAGCGTCGTCTCGACTCCCACCGGCGGCGAGGTCGCCTTTTGGCAGCCGAAGGGGTATGGATGAATCGAGCGGCTCCGCACAGTCCTTACCTGCAACGCAAACGAACGGGAGGATGATCGAGATGAGCTTGAGCGACAGCAAGGTGACGGCGACGATCGCGGTCAGCGATCTGGACCGGGCGAAGGAGTTCTACGAGGGCAAGCTGGGCCTTTCGGCGACGGGTGGCGACGAGGACGCACAGGTCGCGGTCTACGGCTGCGGCGAAGGATCGGAGCTGATCGTCTACGCCTCCGAGCACGCCGGCAAGGCAACCGCCACCGTGGCGACCTGGGAAGTCTCCGGCCTCGAGCAACTCGTCGACGAGCTCAGCTCGAAAGGCGTCGAGTTCGAGCAATACGACGAGCCCCTGAAGACCGACGAGAAGGGAATCCTCCACTCTGAGCAGGGCGACGTGGCCTGGTTCAAAGACCCCGACGGCAACACGATCGCCGTCGGAGACTTCGCCTCATGAGCAAAGTCACCGCGGAGATGTCGATGTCGCTGGACGGGTTCGTCGCCGGCCCGAAAGACGGCGTAGACAATCCGCTCGGCGACGGCGGCGAGAAGCTCCACGAGTGGGTCGTTCGGTTGCGGAGCTGGCGCGAGGCCCACGGGCATGAGGGAGGCGAGACCGGACCGGACGATGATCGCTTCGCCGCCTCGGTCGAGGCGACGGGACCGATCGTGATGGGCCGCCGGATGTTCGACCAAGGCGAGGGGCCCTGGGGAGATGAACCGCCCTTCCACGAGCCGGTCTTCGTTCTCACCCACCGCTTCCGCGACCCTCTGGTCAAGGAGGGAGGGACGACCTTCACCTTCGTCGGCGACGGGATCGAGAGCGCCCTCGAGCAGGCCCGGGCGGCCGCGGGCGACAAGGACGTCGGCGTCGCCGGCGGCCAGGCGATCCGCCAGTTCATCGAAGCCGGCCTGCTCGACGAGCTCGAGATCCACCTCGTCCCAGTCCTGCTGGGCGGCGGCGTCCGCCTGTTCGACTTCGACCCGGGCGTCGCGGAGAGAATCGAGTTCGAGCCCATCCACGCGATCGACTCCCCAGGCGTCACTCACCTGCGGTTTCGCGTGCGGAGCTAGGTCACCGTCCGCGGCGGCCGAAGCTGTGGCCGGCGGGGGCGACGGTGTGCAGTTCGGCAACGGCACGCTCGCGAAGGTGTCGACGAGTCGGTCGCCGATGTCGCGGTGGGCGGGGCGGAGAAGACTTGCGGGTGCGCTCCAGCTCGCGGACCTCGGAGACGAGGACGTTGGTGGTTCCTTCGCGGCGCTCGAGGCGGCCCTTTGCGCGGACGAGAGGGGCGGCGCGGACCTGGGCGCGGTAGCGCTCGTAGACCGGCGGCGGCACGATCAGGTTGACGGTGCCGCGCTCATCTTCGAGCAGCATGAAGACGATTCCCTTCGCGGTCTCGGGACGCTGGCGGGCGACGACCATCCCCGCCACCTCGACGATCTTGCCGTCGTCGATCCACTCCAGGTCGGAGCTGCGCGACAGCTCCGGACCGAGGTCGGGGCGCATCAGCGCCATCGGGTGCTCACCGAGCGTCATCCCGACCGAGCGGTAGTCGGCGATCGCCTCGCCCCAGCCACCGAGCGGCTCCAGCCGCGGCGTGCCCGGCGTCTCCAGCGGCAGCGCCATCTGCGTCCCCTCCTCATGCCGCACCCCCGTCCCGGCGACACCGGCCTCCCACAGCGCCTCCCGCCGCCCGCCCGCAGACGTGCCGCAGCTTAGGTACCCATATGGCCCTCTAAGCTGCGGCACGTCCCCGACCAGCTCGTCGAGTGCGCCGGCCCAGGCGAGGCGCTCGAGGCCGTCGCGGCTCGCCCCCGAGCGCGAGGCTAGGTCGGCGATCCCTTGGTAGTGGCCGTCTCGCTCGCGCTCCGCGACCAGGCTCTTCATCTCCGCCTCGCGCACCCCCTTCACGTAGCCGAGCCCGATCCGCACCACCAGCCCGCCCCGCACCTCGGCCTCGGCCGGGCCGCGTGTCGCCTCCCGCTCCCCCGCCACGGTGGCCCTCGCCGCGCCGTCGCCCGCCACGTCGTCTCCCACGACGGAACGGCCGTCGGCTCCCCGGCGCGGTGTTCCGACGTGGCAGAGGACGCGGCTGCGGTTGGCGTCGGGGCCGGCCAGCCGCACGCCGCGGCGCTGCGCCTCGTGGACGAGGGCGTCGGGCGGGTAGAAGCCCATCGGCTGCTCGTTCAGCAGCGAGCAGAGGAACTCCGGCGCGTAGTGCATCCGCAGCCAGGCCGACTGGTAGGCGAGCAGGCCGAAGGCGGCCGAGTGCGCCTTGGGGAAGCCGAAGCCGGAGAAGCCCTGGATCTGCTCCCAGACCCGCTCCGCCGTCGCCAGCGGCACCTTCCGCTCGACGGCCCCCGACACGAAGCGCTCGTAGTAGGCCCGCAACGCCTCCTCGGAGCGCTTGCGGCTCATCGCCCGCCGCAGCCCCTCCGCCTCCGCCGAGCTGAAGCCGGCCAGCGCCATCGCCACCTCGATCACCTGCTCCTGGTAGACGATGGTGCCGAGCGTGTCGCGTAGCACCGGCTCCAGCCGCGGGTGCTCGCAGGGGACCTCGAAGCCGGGGTCCTCGCGCAGCCGCTTGCGGCGCTCGATGTAGGGGTGGACGGCGCCGCCCTGGATCGGCCCGGGACGGACCAGCGCCACCTGCACGGTGAGGTCGTCGAGGGTGCGCGGCTGGGTGCGGGGCAGCATCTGCATCTGGGCGCGGCTCTCGATCTGGAAGACGCCGGTCGTCTCCGCGGCGCGGATCGACTCGAAGGTCTGGGGATCGTCGAGCGGGATGCGGGAGAGGTCGAGTCGTTCGCCCCGCGCCCGGCCGACTTCGTCGACGCAGCGCTCGACCGCGGAGAGCATCCCCAGCCCCAGCAGGTCGATCTTGAGGAAGCCGGCGTCGGCGCAGGAGTCCTTGTCCCACTGGACGATCTGCCGCCCCTCCATCGCCGCCGGCACCACCGGGCAGACGTCGACCAGCGGCCGGGTCGAGATCACCATCCCGCCGGGGTGCTGGGAGGCGTGGCGGGGCAGCCCCATGGCCTCGCCGCAGAGGCCGATCAGCGCCCGCCAACCCGGGGCGGCGGCACAGCGGGCGCCGATCGCAGCGACGACGTCGCGCTCGATCTCCCCCGAGCGCTCGTGGAAGCCGACCACCTTCGCCACCCGCTCGATCTCCCCTGGCGGCAGGGCCAGCGCCTTGCCGAGGTCGCGCACCGCGCCGCGCGAGCGGTAGGTGGGGAAGGCGGCGACCAGAGCCGAGCGGTGGGCACCGTAGCGCTCGTGGACGCGGGGGATCAGCTTCTCGCGGATGTCGCGCGGGAAGTCGAGGTCGATGTCGGGCAT
>Ga0190265_10000222_pt1 | contig 52331 bp, 53 predicted proteins | sample Popmic124T_FD_133135 | JGI IMG/M metagenome (GOLD analysis project Ga0190265, IMG submission 133135) | Populus adjacent soil microbial communities from riparian zone of Indian Creek, Utah, USA - 124 T | ecosystem: Environmental > Terrestrial > Soil > Riparian zone | place: USA: Utah | collected... | reverse complement strand
CAGTGCGTCGTGTGATGACATCGAGTGAAACGGTCTGGCTTTCGTGACGTAACTCCCGACCTGACGAGCCTCCGCACACGATCTGACGAGTGGGATATCGTATTGCGCGAAGGTATGAGCGACCCCTCTCGGGCCGCCACTGATAGACGAGATCGCCCGGGCCGTGGATCCGAACTCCGTATGATCCGGGCCCCGCAATGTGCCTGTAAATCGCTGCGCAGCGACGGTCAGCGTTTGCGCGCGGGCCGGCGAGACCGACAGCGGTGATCATCGGAGACGCCGGATAGTACTCGAGCCACGCGACGAGGCCCGTCAGAGCGACGACGAGTAAAGCGTACGCCCACATTCTTGCGCCCACCCTAAGTCACGTTGTCGCCGTTGTCGGCGCCGACGAAGTTGTGCTCGACATCATACCTCTGAACGTCAACACATTAACGTGCGTACCTCAAGTGCCAGCGCGGGATGAACGAGCCGACCAAAGCGCCGGAAAGTCCGCAGACTGAGCCCCCTATCACTGCGCCGAGCAGGAGGCCGCCTGGTCCGTGGCCCCCACCACCGCTATCGGGGCCGTTGGTCGCGAAATCACCCGCCGCTCCCAGGAAAATTGCGCAAGGCACGGCGGCGAGAGAACCGATCAGGCTGGCGGCGCTGCCCCGCACCCAGAGCGAATCGATTTCCGCGACTGAGACGCTGTGCCGGGTCGCTTTGGTAAACAGTGATGCGGTATCCCCGTGCAGCCGGAGGCCGTCCCCACGCACCCTTCCGGCACCACGGCTCACCACCATCAATCGCTGACCCTTCGCATCGATATTGGTGAGAATCCGATATAGGCGCGGATCGGGTTGTTGACTCGACACAGGTATCGAACCTTCCGTCAACGTGATCGGCGCGGCAGCGGACCGACAGCCCAACGCGAGCAGAAGGGCGGAGGCATTCGCGATCAGCCTGTAGATGCGAACCGACGCGAAGCCCCGCTTTTCGAATCCCAGGAAGGCGCTCACGATCCGCGACAGTTCGCTACCGCTAGCGCCGCCCCGACACCCGCGAGCACAGGCGCCCCGATCATCAGGGCCGAGTGCCCGGGTGGATACTTGTCCGGGCGACGCGCGACGATGAAAAGTCCCGGCAACACGCCCACGGTCGCTCCGGCAAATGCGCGCACTGTCGCTTCTCGCGACGGACATCCGCGTTTGCGAGCCATGCGTGCCACACCAGTGGTGGCGCCGGCGACCGTGCCGCCGAACCAGCCGGCGGTTGTGCCCAGACCGGCGTACAGGAAACACGGTCCAAAAAATCCGACCGGGTCCGGCTCATCACCGTGTCGCATCTTGCATAACTGGCCGTCGATCAGAAAGCCGATTGTGCCCAGCGCGACCGCACCGATGGATGCAGACCCCACACTCCTCAGCCCAAAAATGAAACCCGACGCGGCGTCCGCGCGCGCGAGGGTTCGGACCGGCACGGCCGAATCCTGGACTCCTACGGAAAGTGCATCCAACCGCTGTGATGCCGCCGGCACCGCGGTTGAGGCGAGGATTCCGAGCCCGAGCCCGAGACGAAACAAGACTGGCAACGACATTGATCTCTCCGAGTAGCGTCACGAGAGACAATGCGCCGCCGGCGTCGCAGGGCCAATACGACAGATGACGTAGCAGCGCGAATCCTTGCATTTCCCTCCCGCAGCGTTGACGGGAGGAAGCCAACTACCTGTCCGGGATTTCGCGCTTCTCCAGTGCAGGGCGGCGAGAGGGTTGCAACTCATCGGCGGGGCCGAGGGCTGCCCGACCGTTCGGAAACGCGCCCGCTCTTTCCTTTCGCGAGCCGAACGCAAGCCACGCAAGGAAGAGGAGCAGGGGAGGTCCGGCTATCCAGAGCGCCAGAGACAAGGCGCTACCCGAGTACCCGACACTGACCGATCCCGACTCGCCCGCGCGACGGAACTGGAGGTACTGCCAGAAAGGCTTCACTGCGAGAACCCCGACTAAGCCGACCCAGTAAAGGACCCAGCTCCCGAGAAGTCTCTTTCTGCTCCAACGTGCTATCCGCAATTTGACCCCGGGTTAGACTCGCAACCAGCGGCAACGCATGAGCGAGCCCACGCTCACTCTGGCGTACACATCCGGCCCGACGCGGCAGGTGGTGGCGTCCCGTGCCACGAGGACATCGGGCTCCTGCTTCGCCACCACTTCGCGTGTTGTTTCCGGCGCAAGCGCCGGCTCCCGGCTGGGACCGCGATCGGGCGAACCGATCGCGGCCACACCCGGCCGGCAGCTCATTACGCAAGCAACGACGACAAACGACAATGAAATCCGGCGCGCCATGGACCTACCCTCCGTTTGACAGCACCTCGCCGAGCGAATCGAACCGATCCGACCAGTACCTCTTGAGGCGCTGCGCTGTTCCGCGGTCCGGCACCTTGGTGTGCGCAATCGTCACGGAGCTCTTCGCCTTGCCCTTGGGCGTGAAACCGACGACGACGATGGTGCCATCGGGCCAGCCAAGTCGCATCGTCCTGGGCGGGGTCTTGGTGCGCACCTTCACATCGGTGTCGAGCCAGCGCCGGCGGACGCCCGCATCTGCCCACGCATCGAACAGCTCGGCAACCGGAACCGCGAACGTGCGAGACTTGCCAGCTTCGTAGCTGCCGTCGCGCCGCTGGCCGCGCACGCGCAATCCCTTGATTCGCTCATAGCCGACGGCGACGGTCTGAGTCCACCAGCCCGGGACCTTGTACTTATCGCTGATGAGCGCGGCGATCTCCCGGTGCGGCATCTCCGCCGCCTTGTGCCGGTCGAGCGCGTACACCCAGCGCTCCCAATCGCAGCCGGTTTTCTCCTTGATCCTCTCGTCGCTCATTCCCGCGATTTCCGCGTACTCGGTCGTCGCCGCTCTTGCTGCGGAGCCGGAGCGCGACGCGGATGCACCGGCCGCCTTGTGGGGCTTCGTGTTTCCGGGCCTGGTTTTGATGTTTGACAGGGCGGCGGTGTAGGCTTCGCCGGTCTTCTTCATGCGAGCGCGAACGAGGCGCTTGAGATCCTTGTTACGTGGCATCGTCATTCTCCCTTGGATACACCACGAGGATCTCCCCAGCAGTACCTCGTGGTGATGCAAGGACGACGAGTCCAATCCGGGAGTGTGCCCCCCTTTGCCTCTCGAAGGACTCCGGCTGGGGCGGAGTCTAAGAGGTTAGGCGCGGATCATCGCCACCAAAAATGATGCGGTGTCCCCGGTGCGCCGTCAAGCCGGATTCCGCGCTCTGGTCAGGCGATGCACCCTTGAGCTGGAACGAATTTCAGGGTCGGCAAGTACGCTTGGTCATGAACCGCGTAAAAGCCCTCGTCGTGATCGCCACCGCCGCGACTCTTTGTTTCACCGACGTCGCGCTGGCGCAGCGCGCGAATGGCGTCGGGTCATTCGTTCTCGAGGCTGCCGGCGGAACGGCGGGATCGCTCGTCGGGATGGGCGTGGTGGCGCTCGCCAGCAACTGCGGCGTCGAAGATCTCGCCTGCACGATATTGACCGTTGGAACCGGCGGCGCGCTCGGCGCCATAGGTGCGACATTGGGGACGACGCTGGTGGCGCGACAGACCGGCAGCCGTCGCTCGATTCCCGGCGCACTGGCGGGATCCGTCGTCGGCACCGGTGTCGGACTGGGTGTGCACTATCTCCTCAATCGCGGCAGCGACCGCAACCTCGGCGACAGAGTCGTGGTGCCGATCTTTTCCCTCGCGCAGGGAATATTCGCGGCGTGGGGATCACGACTGGCTGGGCGCTAGGGCACGCGCCGGGAAATAGAATCCTGCTAAGGGAACTGGAACGTAGAACGACAGAGATCCGAGGCAACTGAAGCACAGCTTGGAGTCGCGAGATGTCTTTCGCGTTGTCTCGCAACTCCAGGCCATGCTTCTGACATCTCGGATCTCTGTCGTTCTACGTTGCAGTTACACCAGCCAAACGAGCGAACCTAAAGTATCCCGCCGCTCCGCACTCTAAAGTCGATGTTATCGGATATCCATTTCCAGAGCTCGGCCTGATCCTCCGGCGACTCGCCCGCGCGGTGGTGCCTCTTCCACGTGGCCATCACCTCGTCGTCAACGGTCCACATGCGGACACGGCGCCGCGGGACGTTCTTCTCCCAGTGCACGGCGACAGTTGGACGCGGGTACAGGATGCGGAGCGTCGTGTTCTTCGAGAGATACTCGAGGCCACTGACGTTGATCTTCTTGTACTTGCTCAGGCTGTCGTTCTTCTCCGACGGCGTGTCCGGAATTCCATCCGTGAGCATCACGATGTTGAGCGGCGAGAGCACCAGGTTCTGGCGCTTCACCAGCGTCGCGACGCGCGCGAAGAACGGGTTGAAGTCGGTGAGCCCGTCTCTCGACGGGTACTCCTTCCTGAGGAACGCCGCGATCTGCGGCACGCTCATCTTCTGGAAGGTGTGGATCGGCTGGAAGGACTTCGTCTCTCCCGGCTTTTCCCCACCGAACGACCCGACGAAAACGGCCGTCGGCTGCTTCAGTCCGCCCAGCCCGTGAAGGTGGGCGTACAGATAGTTGGACGCGAAATCGATGGAGCTCTCGTAACGGCCCTTGCTGCCGAACGATCCGCTCACGTCGATTCCGATCACGAGGGTCGACCTTGCGACCCTCGCGCTGTCAGCCGCGGGCGAGCACGCTACTATCGTGCTTGCCGCGATCACGGCCGCAACCGCGCATGCGGCAACCCGCCGCGTGTTCGTCATGACGCCACCCTCGGCATCGGGTCGAGCGGCGTGTGCCTTCTCGAGCCCGACTCCAGCGTCGGGCGCGACGCGCCCGCCAGGGGAGTCGCCGCCAGGATGTCTTCCAGCGACTTGAACGGCAGCGAGAACATCGGCCGTGACTGCACCGTGACGACCGCGAAGTTGATTGCGGCCGCAAGGAGCTGAAGCACCGGCAGCGAGAGGAGCTCGAACATGCGCTTCGCTTCCTCGTGAAACCACGCCGTCTCCGCCTTGAGGGCGTTGACCGGCGCGCGCCACAGATCCGGCTGCACCGGTGAGGCGACGATGCGCGGCGCGTCTTCGTGCGAGATCGTCTGCCGCGAGAGAATCGCGAGCAGGGCCGGCGTTCCGTAGCGGCCGAACAGGAACCACGACATGCCGCGCACGCCCAACCAGCCGAATGAAGCCAGGGCGAGCACCGCACCGATACCGAGCTGCACCTCGCCGCCCGACTGCTGGGCGATCCACGGCGTGATCGCGTCGATCAGCTCGCGGTAGAGGAAGATCACCTCGAAGAACATTACCGCGCTCTCGACGACGAGCATCTGCACGATCGTGCCCACCTTCTTCTGCTTGATTGCATCGGTAACGACCTGCACGCAGGCGAAGCTTCCGGCCACGAGCATGAACAGGAACAACCAGAGCATTGGCGCCATCACGGCCGGGTTCGGCTCGAACCCCGTGAGGCCGCCGAATACTTCATTGAGCGTCGGCTGGAGCGTGAAGGTGAAAATCGTGGACTCGATCGCGCACCACACGAGCAGGATCAAAAACGCGATCCAGGGCACACCGGGCTGGAAGTAACGCCGCGATGTCGCATCGAGCAGCGTGAACGGCGAGCGGAACACGGCGACGATCATGTTCTTGGCCATCAACAGGCCGAAGCGCACCGAGCCGTAGATCCATCCCACGAGCGCGAACGCAACGCGCAGCATTCCAGTCCAGAAGAGCCAGATGCAGCGGCCGGCATCCCACCACGTCAGCAGCAACGCGGTAAGGAAGGTGCCGCGGCCCGACCGGAAAGGAAGCGTGTAAAGCGATGCCACCGTCGACCACATGCCCACCGCGATCAGAAGCGCAGGCACGAGCAACACGACCCACGCCAGAACGCGGATGGCGGGAGGACCGTCAGTCCATGCGAGACTGATGGTCGACTGCCACTCGGCGAGCCAGGTCAGTGGGGCAAGCAATGTGAGCACAGCGCCTTGCCATTCCTCGGGGAACAGTAGCGCGAAGGATTCGAACATGATGGTGGGACCTCGGGTGGAGGTGCGCAGCGGCCGCGCTGGTGATGCGCGGACCCTGCGAGACTCGGGGGGCAGGGAAATGGGCCTGTATTATCGCTGTGATTTTGACGAGCAACGGCACAGGCGGGAAACGCCATTTTCGGACACCGTACGCCGGGGCCCCGGGAGAGGGGCGTAACTCCGATTTCGGGTGCGGAAAAAGGGGTTCCTGCCCAATCGGCATGCGGCTACCGCGGCGCCCCAGACAGGTACCTGTGGAGTCCCTGCTGAACTGGTGCGCCGGCCGGCCAGGCGTAATTTCCAGCGACCTCATCACAACACTCACATGACCAGGTTCGCCAGCATCCTCGAGACCATCGGCAACACGCCGGTCGTCCGCATCGGCAAGCTCGCACCCGCAAACGTCAACCTTTACGTCAAGGTTGAAGCGTTCAATCCGCTCGGCTCAGTCAAGGACCGTCTCGCGCTCGGGGTCATCGAGGACGCCGAGCGAACGGGCAAGCTCAAGCCGGGTCAGACAGTCATTGAAGCAACGAGCGGCAACACGGGCATCGGACTGGCGATGGTGTGCGCGCAGAAAGGCTATCCACTCGTTGTGACGATGGCCGAGTCCTTCAGCATCGAGCGACGCCGTCTCATGCGCTTCCTCGGCGCGAAAGTGATCCTCACTCCCGCGCCCGAAGGTGGAACGGGGATGGTTCGAAAGGCGAACGAGCTGGCGGAAAGGAATGGCTGGTTCCTGACGCGCCAATTCGAGAACGAAGCGAACGCCGATTTCCATTCACGCACGACGGCGAGAGAGATCATCGCCGATTTCGCGGGCGAACGGCTGGACTATTTCGTGACGGGGTTCGGCACCGGCGGCACGCTGAAAGGAGTGGGGCGCGTGCTCGAGAAGGAGCGCCCCGAAACGAAGATCGTCGTCTCCGAGCCGGCCGACGCGCCGCTGCTCACCAGTGGCACCAAGCAGGAGCGGAAGTCCGATGGATCACCGGCCGCGCGACATCCGGCGTGGAAGCCGCATCCGATTCAGGGCTGGAGCCCCGATTTCATTCCCAAGCTCACCGGCGACGCAGTCGACATGGGTCTCGTCGATCGAGTGGTCACCATTCCGGCGCCCCAGGCGATGCACTGGAGCAGGCAGCTCGCGCAAAAGGAGGGGATTTTCGTCGGAGTCTCGTCGGGCGGAACCTTTGCCGCCGCGCTGGAGGTTTGCGCCGACGCGCCAAAGGGTACGACGGTGCTTTGCATGCTCCCCGACACTGGTGAGCGCTACCTCAGCACGCCGCTATTCGCCGACTTCCTCCCGGAAATGAACGATGAGGAAAAGGCGATCGCGGGATGACCGCCGACACGCGAGGCGCACCCGCGTCTGAGCCCGTTCAGGAGTCCTTGTCCCGCAGCTCCGCGATCCGCGCTTTGACGAGACGCTTCACGAAGCGCGCGGGTGGCGGCTGGTTGAGAGGGAATCGGATCGTGCCCTTCTCGACGTCGTACCCGTCGAGATCCTCGGCGAGAACGCGCCTGATCGTGGCGCTGATCGGGTAGATGCTCGTGTGCTTTTTCCAGGCGGCGCACCACACGAGTGGCGCGCCATCGAGCGTGAACGCGGGAAATCCGTAGCTGAACCCCTCGACCGCGTTCGGGGCTGCCCCTCGAACTGCGGCGCGCAGCTTGTTGAGCTCCCGCCGCGCCTCGGGAGGCAGTGAAGCGAGGTAGTGCTTCACCTTCGCCGCGTTTTCTTGCCGCTCAGTCATGTCTAGTCCTCGAGCCCCCGCAGAAACAGAGTCCCCGCCGCGAGCGCTGTAGGAAATTGCGTCGCACCAACAATGGTCGGCAACGGTATCGGCAGGCCTGGCTCTTCGATGCGCGGCGCCAGCGGCCGCTCGAGCCAGAGAACGTCGTGCCACGCCCCGAACTTGTAACCGATGCCGTGATACGTGCCGACCGTCGTGAATCCGACCGCTTCATGCAGCCGGACGCTCGCGGGATTTGGCAGCGTTATTCCCGCGTACGCGTTTCTGTATCCCTGCATTCCCAGGACCTCGAACAGGGACGTGTACAGCGCGCGCCCGACGCCTCTGCGGTGGACGCTTGCGTCGACGTAGGCCGAGACTTCGACCGACCATTGATACGACCAGCGGTCGCGGTGGATGCCGCCGTAAGCGTAGCCGATGACGTTTGATCGCCACTCGCACACGATCCACGGCGTGCGCCCAGTGAGACGCTCGACTCTCCGCGCCATCTCATCTCCGTCGGGAGGCTCGAGCTCGAACGACGTGGTATGGTCGGTGACGGCCGGCGCGTAGATCGCCGCCAGTGCGGGACCGTCCCCGGGCGTGGCGAGTCGAATGGTGGCGGCCATCGCGTGCAAATCTCATTGCGCTGACTAGCTTTCACAACCCATGGAGTCAGCACCCCTGGACGCACGAGAACCCGCGCCAGCGGACGCAGAGGCGGCGGCGCTCGGCGAGATCGAGGAGAGCTTCTTCTCGGTCTCGATCGACATGCTCTGCTGCCTCGATTTCAACGGCTACTTCAAGCGGCTCAATCCGGCGTGGGAGCAAACTCTCGGGTTCACCCGCAAGGAGCTGATGTCGCGGCCGTTCATCGAGTTCGTGCACCCCGACGACCGCGAGCGGACGTTGAATCAAAACGCGCTCGTACGGACCGGCGGTAAGGCGCTGTCCTTCGAGAATCGCTATCTCTGCAAGGACGGCTCGTTCAAGTGGTTCCGGTGGAATGCCGCGCCGGATCCGGATTCCAAGGTCATCTATTCCGTGGCCCGAGATGTAACCGCGAGCAAGCAGGCTGACGAAGAGCGGGAGCGGCTCGTGGGCGAGCTACAGGCGGCGCTGGCCGAGGTCAGGAGGCTGCGCGAGATACTGCCTATCTGTTCGTATTGCCGGCGAATCCGCGACGACGACAACCACTGGGACACGGTCGAAGGCTATATCTCCCGGCATACGTCCACGATGTTCAGCCACGGCATTTGTCCGGACTGTCTCGGAAAGTTTGAGGCCGAGGCAGAAGCGCCGAAAGAAGGCCGCTGAGTCAGGCCTGGCCGGGAGTCCATTCCCGGCGCAGCAGCCCTAGGAAGACTGCGTCCTGCGTCTCGCCCGAATGAAGCCACCGCTCCCGAAGATAGCCCTCCCGCCGAAACCCCTGGCGCTCCAGCAAGCGAAGTGACCGTTCGTTGCGGGGATCGACATCCGCCTCCAGGCGCTGCAGGCCGAGCGCCTCGAAGGCGAAGCGGATCATCACCTCGAGCGCTTCGCTCGCAAGCCCCTGCCCCCACTCGCCGCGAGCGAGCGCGAACCCGATCTCCGCGCGACGCTGTGTGAGGTCGACGTTGAGCAGCGTGCACGTCCCATGGACCTGGCTGGAATCGCGCGAGCAAATGCCCCACTGGAACAGCCGCCGCGCGTGGAAGTGCTCGTGGATCTCATCGATGAGCTGGCTGGCCGCCACGAGGTCGGCGAGTGGTGGCGAGCTCCAGAACTTCATCACCTCGGCGTTCCCGAAGATCTCGAGCATCGCCGGCGCGTCGCCTCCTGTGAGCCAGCGAAGGTCGAGCCTGCGGCCGGAGAGTCTCGGAAGCTCGTCGCCCCACTCGAACGTCCCGGGAACTGCCGGTTTTCTATCCATAGGCTGGAGTCATGACCGGCCGAATCTGTCACTTGCCGCCCGCGCCCGCGAGTCGCACAATCTAGCGGACAACAAGGAGCGAATATGACACGCGTATCTCTCGCCGCAGCGGCTGTTCTTCTCTCCGCATCCACCGGGCTCGCGCAGCACGCGCATCCCCCGGCCGCGACCGAGCGTCTCGGCACCGTTCATTTCCCGACGACGTGCAGTTCGAGCGTCGCCCCGACATTCGATCGAGCCGTCGCCCTGCTGCATTCGTTCGAGTTCGGCGCGTCGATCCGCGGCTTCAACGAAGTGCTGGCCGCGGATTCCACGTGCGCCATGGCGCACTGGGGAATCGCTCTCAGCCGATGGACCAATCCGATGACCCTCGGCAACCGCGCGGTGCCGCTCCTGCAACAGGGCCGACAGTCCGTCGAGGCGGCACAGCGACTTGCCCCGCGCGCGTCAGAGCGCGAGCGCGGCTACATCGATGCCGTGAGCAAGCTGTACGAGGATTTCGAGAACAAGGATCAGCGGACGCGCATGCTCGGCTACGAGCGCGCGATGAACGATCTCGCGGTAAAGCATCCGGCGGACACGGAGGCGAAGATCTTTTACGCGCTCTCGCTCGCGGCATCGGCGCCGCCCACCGACAAGACGTACGCGAACCAGCTCAAGGCCGGCGGCATCCTCGAGCCCCTCTGGGAGAGGCAGCCGTCTCACCCCGGGCTGGCGCACTACATCATCCACAGCTACGACTATCCGCCGCTCGCCGACAAGGCGCGGGCGGCCGCGAAGCGCTACGCGAGCATAGCCCCGTCCGCCGCTCACGCGCTGCACATGCCCTCGCACACCTTCACGCGGGTCGGGATGTGGGAGGAGTCGATCGAGACCAACAAGCGCTCGGGCGATGTTGCGCTGAGCAGCGGCGCGATCGCGGAAGCATTGCACGCCGCCGACTACGCGATGTACGCGTATCTCCAGCTGGGAAAGGAAGCCGAGGCAAAAGCCATTCTCGATGGCTTGCCGTCGATCGCGGCGCGCTTCAACGCCACCGCCATTACGGGAGCGGCGCCTGCATCAGCCGCCATCTTCGCACTCGCGGCAATCCCCGCGCGCTGGGTGCTCGAGCGGAGGGCGTGGGGCGAAGCCGCGGCACTGGAGCCGAAGGCGAGCGACTACCCGTACACCGAGGCAATGACGTACTTCGCCCGCTCGCTCGGCGCATCGCGCACGGGGGATCTCGCCAAGGCGAAGGCATCGGTGGATTCACTCGCCTCGATTCAGCAGCGCCTGACCGCGAAGCGGGAGCCGTATTGGGCGGAGCAGGTGGCGATCCAGCACCTCGCCGCCCAGGCATGGGTTGACCTTGCGGAAAAGCGCGAAGCGGAAGCGCTGGCTCGCATGCGCGAGGCGGCAAAGCGTGAGGACGCGACGGAAAAAAGCGCCGTCACTCCCGGACCGCTGGCGCCGGCCCGCGAGCTCCTCGGCGACATGCTGGTGGAGCTCAAGCGGCCGGACGAGGCGAGGGTCGAGTATCGCGCGACGCTCAAGACTGAGCCGAATCGGCGGCATTCCGCGCGTCGCGCTCAAACGGGGTAGAGGCAACGGCCCCGTTTTAGCGTTTTCCGTGATTGCGTTTTCCGTTGTGCGTTCGAGTTTCCGGACTGAACGCCCCGCGTCCTACTTCGATTTTGGATTCACGGGCAGGAGCAGCTTGAACTCCGAGCCGACGCCGACTCTGCTGTCCACCGTGATGTCGCCGCCCATCCCTCGCGCGAGGTCGCGGCTGATCGCCAACCCGAGCCCGGCGCCCTCGCGCGTGCTCGTCAGTGTGCGGCCGACCTGCACGAAAGGCTCGAAGATGGCCTCGAGCTTGTCTTTCGGTATCCCCGAACCGGAGTCGAGGACCGTCAGCACCACCCGGTTTCCGCGGACGGTGCACGACAGCGTGATCTTGCCGCCGGACGACGTGAACTTTATCGCGTTCGATACGAGGTTGATCACGATCTGCTCGATCTTGGAACGATCCCCGAGCGCCTCCGCCTCACTGAGACACGCCCGGTCGTCGAGCATGACGTTCTTCGTCCGCGCCTGTGGCATGATCATGTGCGTTACGGATTCAACGACATCGCGTATCATCACCGGCGCGATTTCATAGGTCAGCTGTCCCGCCTCGATGCGGCTGAAGTTCAGGATGTCGTTGATGATGCCGAGCAGGTGCGCCTGGCTCCGCTTGATGCGGTCGATGTGCTGATTCTGCTGAGGCGTGAGCGGCCCCGAAACCCCCAGGATCAGGAGATCGGCGTAGCCACCAATTGCATTGAGCGGCGTGCGCAGCTCGTGTGACATCGCGGCCAGGAACTGGGTCTTCGCGCGGTTCGCTTCATCCGCACGGAGGAGTGCCTCGTCGGCGTTCTGCCGCATTTCCTCCGCCTGGCGCGTGCTCTCCTCGAGCTCGTCGGTCTGTCTGCGCAGCTGCTCGGTCAGATCGCGAAGCTCATGCTCGCGGGCCTCTGCCGCCTTGCGTGCGGCCTCCTCCGCCGCGAGCCGCCGCGCATTCTCGAGGGCGCGCTTCTCAGCGGCGCGACGCTCGGTCAGATCGCGCGTGACCTTGGCGAAGCCAATGAGCTCCCCAGTCTTGTTGCGGATTGCGGTAATCAACACGCTTGCCCAGAAAGTCTCGCCGGTGTTTCGGAGCCGTTGGCCTTCCTCCTCGTACTTGCCGGTACGTTCGGCGATCTCGAGCTCACGCTCCGGCTTGTGCGAAGCCCTGTCCTCGGGGGTGTAGAACTGCGAGAAGTGCCGGCCTATGATTTCTTTCGCCCTGTAGCCCTTGATCCGCTCCGCTCCCTCGTTCCAAGTGGCAACGAGTCCTGTCGGATCCAGCATGAAGATGGCGTAGTCCCTCACCCCCTCGACGAGCAGCCGGAACCGTTCCTCGCTATCCCTGAGCGTTTCCTCTGCCTCGCGTCGCTCCGTGAGATCCCGGGTGACCTTGGCGAAGCCCACCAAGTCGCCTTTCTCGCTGCGCAATGCCGTGATGACGACATTCGCCCAAAACCGCGAACCGTCCTTGCGAACTCGCCACCCCTCGTCCTCGAAGTGCCCGGTGTTCGCTGCCGTCCGCAGCTCGAATTCGGGGAATCCCTGCTCGACCAGCTTGCGGGGGTAAAAGATCGAAAAGTGCTTTCCGATGGCCTCCTCGGCTGTGTAGCCCTTGAACCGCTTGGCCCCTGCGTTCCAGCTGAGAATGATTCCGTCGGGGTCGAGCGCGAAGATGGCGTAGTCCTGTACGCTCTCCACGAGCAGGCGGTGGAGCTCACCTGTTTCAAGCGCAATGCCGCTTAGCGAGCGGGAGGGGGCTTCGCTGCCCGATTTTGCCCGGTCGGTCAAGCGCGGATCGAGGAAGGTAGGTTCATCATACGAAGATTAACGAATGGAACACGACTGGATAGAATATGATCGTTCACCTGATCGACGGCACCTACGACCTTTTTCGTCATTTCTACGGACTTCGGAGCTTCAATAAGGGCAACGACAAGCCTTTCGGGGCCGTAGCCGGGGTTCTGCACTCGGTTCTGGAGATGATCGAGACAGGCGCGACCCACATCGGCGTCGCAACCGACCACGTCATCGAGTCCTTCCGCAACGATCTCTGGGCCGACTACAAGACTGGAGAAGGTATCGACCGCGTGCTCTACTCGCAGTTTGGGCCACTCGAGGAGGCGCTCGCCGCCATGGGAATCGCCGTCTGGCCCATGGTCGAGCTGGAGGCCGACGATGGGCTGGCCTCGGCCGCTAACCTGGCGACGCTGGACCCCAGAGTGGACAAGGTCTGCATCTGGGCGAACGACAAGGATCTTGCGCAGTGCGTGCGCGGCGACCACGTCGTCCAGATCGAGCGCCGCGGAATGCAGATTCGAAACGCCGAAGGAGTTCGCAAGAAGTTCGGAGTGGCCCCGGAGCTGATTCCGGATTTTCTCGCTCTGGTCGGCGATGCGCAGGACGGCTATCCCGGCATCCGCGGGATCGGCCGCACGACGGCGGCTCAACTTCTCAACCGTCATGGGCCGATTGAATCATTCCCGCCGGATGTGCTGGCCGCCGCGCGCGACAACGCACTGTTGTTCAAGACGCTCGCGACGCTCAGGACCGACGCGCCGCTCTTCGCAAATGTCGATGAGCTAGAGTGGCGCGGACCGACGCCCGCTTTCGAGGCGTGGGCAACCCGCATCGCCGACCCGCGACTCCTCGCACGGTCCCGTGAAGCGGCGGGCAAGCTGGAGCAGAAGATCTGACTGCACAAGCTGGAGCAGAAGATCTGACGGCAACAGAACGGGTAGGAGGTTCCTGTAGCACTGGTGCCTGGTAACCAGGTCACGACGCCGGGACGTTCCACGTCGTGTTTTGGCGCAAACCCGCGCGGCGGCACGGCCCGGCGTAGTGCACTGATGACCAGGTAGCTGCGCTACAGGTGCCTCCTACCCGTTCAGTTGCCGTAATCGGCTGCACGGGCTCATGCCGCTTGAAGCACCGGTTGCACAGTCCGCTCGCGCGACCACATGCGCAGACCCATCACACAAAGCGCGAGAAACACCGCGTAGAGAATCGCGGTCAGGTAGAGCGAACGGCTGATGTACAAGGGAATGGAGATCACATCGACCGCGATCCACAGCCACCACGACTCGAGCAGCTTGTTCGCCTGCCCATAGGTCGCCAGCAAACTGAGCACGAGCACCGACGAGTCCCAGAAGGGAACCGGGGAGTCGGTGCTGGAAGTCAGCCAATACGTAGCCGCCGCGATCCCGGCGATGCCACACGCGGCGAGCGCCGCCCACTCGCGCGGTGTCGTGCGCCTGACGAGCAATGGGGTGAGAGAGATCCTGGGGCGAAGCCATCTGTACCAGCCGTAGATGGCGAGAGCGCCGAACGCGACTTGCAGCACCGCATCGGCGTAGAGCTTCGCGGTGATGAAGAGGATGAAAAAGAGCGCGTTGTTGACCAGGCCGATCGGCCAGGTCCAGATGTTCTGACGCGCCACCAGCCATACGCACGCCGCTCCGGAGATGAATCCCAGCAGCTCGGCCCAGCTGGTTGCGATCCCCCACGCGGTGAACGCGGGGGATCGCAGCGATGCCAGAACGTCCAGCATCGCGTAAAGCTGTGTGTTAATCGGTATTCAGCGCCTTCTCGATCCGGAAGAGCACGTTGCGGGTGTGCGCGGCCGTCTCTGAGTTCACGCCGCTCTTTCCGGCCAGCTTCGACTGGATCGAGCGGAGGCTGGCGTGAGCCGCCGACTGCGACAGGTGGTCGTACTGCGCAGGCGCGGGACCCGGCCCGGCCGGCGCCGCCGGAGCTGCGGCGGCGACGATCGCGGCGAGGCGGTTCACGTAATCCAGCTGGAGGTTCTGCCTGAACGTGTTGACGTTGCCGCGCGCGTCGGCGTCGAACACCGCCGACGTGAGATCGGACATCATCTCGATCAGAGGATACTCGTTGCCGTACGTCCGCGAGTCCGTGATGCGGGTCTGCACGCGCGGGCTCAGCAGGTGGTTCAGAACGTTGCGCTGAATTCCCAGAATCCGCTCGTGAATCTTCGGATCTTCGGTCGTCATGAAGAAGTTGAATCCACGGCGCTGCATCTGGAGGTAGTTGTAGAGCCCTGCCGGCGCGGCGTACGCCGACGGAGCGAAGACGTTCTTCGCCAGGGACGCCATCGCCCGCTTCTGGTCGGTGCGGCTCACGGGCGTGAACGGCTTCGTCGCGCCGGGCTGGCCGGCGAACGCGCGATCCACGTACACACCGCCGACATAGCGGGAAATGACCGATGCGGCACCGGCGGCCTGACCGGTCAGGACGAGGTACGCGTTCCGCAGCTCGTGATACGTCTCGCCGGTATTCGTGTAGCGGCTCTGAACGGTGCGCAGCAGGTCGTCGATCACCTCGAACCGGTCGTTCATGTAGCCGATCGCATCACTCGTCATGTCGTAGGTGTTCACGCGAGGATCGATGCCGCGTACGGCGTTGGTGATGTCGGCGTCGTTGCCGAAGATCAGATCCGGCTCAGTCGAGCGGGCGAGCAGCGCGTTCTGCCGCGCGCGCTCGGCGTTCTCGTCCGCGAGCGGCGGCGTGTAGCCGAACTGGATCGCCCAGACGTCGTACGGACCCGGGACGGTCGAGAAGTAATCGCCCTGCACCTGGCCCTTCCTGGCGATGTTCACGATCTCGTAATCCATGATCGAGCCCATCACGCCCTTGCGGGCCGTAAGGGAGCGATCGTTGATCTGCGCCGGCGAGAGCATCTGGCTCGCCTTCATGTTGTGATTCAGGCCGAGCGTGTGGCCGACCTCGTGCAGGATGAGACCGGTGACCGCCTGGTTGATGAACTGCCGCATCTGGATGCGCGTGGCTCCGCGCGCCTCGAGCGCCTGCCTGCCCGCCATCACGTTCATCTGGAGCTGATCGGCGAACGCGCACATCCTGCCGGTGTGATCGGCGATCTCCTCCATCTCAAGTCCGAGCGCGGCGGTGCCGAACGCCTTCTCCTGGCGCACGCGGTTGGTGACGAAGATGTACTCGAGCATGATGTCGGCGCCGAGTATCTGTCCCGTGCGCGGATTGATGAAGCTCGGGCCGTAGCCGCCGAACGGCGGGTTGGGCGACGACGTCCAGCGCAGGACGTTGTAGCGCATGTCGCCGGCATCCCAGTCGGCGTCGTCGGGCTGAATCTTGACGACCACCGCGTTCTTGAAGCCGGCCGCCTCGAACGCGGGGTTCCAGGCCAGCACGGCATTGGCGATGACGTCGCGGAACTCGACCGGCGTCGTGTTCTCGATCCACCACGTGATCGGCTCGACGGGCTCGGAGAGCGCGGCCGTCGGATCCTTCTTCACCAGCTTCCAGCGGGTGATGAGATCGCGATAAGGCGCGGCACTCGTGGAGAGCATGTCGGTGACTTCCTGCGTGAAGAAGCCGACGCGGGGATCGTCGTAACGCGCCGTGTAGTCGTTCTTCGGCATCTCGATCAGGCTGTGCTGAACGACGACGCTCACGTAGCGCGCGTCCGTGATGTCCGTGCCGCCCTGGTTCAGCGGCGCCGGGTTCTCATAGACGTATTCGACCGTGACGTCGGTGTTGGCCGGATAGTTCTTCACGCGGGTGACGCGCGTCTTGGCCTTGCTGAGCGAGCCGAGGTTGAAGCTCTGGCCCGGTCTGGCGTTCGGATTGGGCGTCGGCTTGACCTGCGTGAACGCCTCGGTCAGGAAGAGATCGTCCGCCTTGATCAGGTAGGTTGTGCTGTCCTCGGCCAGGATGTCCTGGACCGCGATCACGGCCGGGCTGATGTTCGCCGCCGCGGCCCGGTTCAGGGCGTGGCTGGGGTCGAACCAGTGGTTCGGGTTCTGGGTGACGAACTCGAGTCGGTTGAAGTGCTTCCGCACGGTGAACACGTTGTTCGCGCCGAACGCGCCGCGGAAGAAACCGGCGGCGACCGGGGCGTCGACGATGTGCGTGAAGTAGACGAACTCCTTGCCGATCTTGTCCTTCGACACGGCCATCATCACGGAGCCGTTCGCGGTGTCCTGATAGACGCCGAACAGCCCGTCGATCTTTCTCGTCGGTTTTATGAGTGTGGCGATTGATTTCTTTTCCGGCGTGGCGGCTGCTGCGCCGGCCGGCTTGGGCGCCTGGGTCTGCTTGGCGGCTGCCTGGGTGCAGGCATTGGTGAGGAATACGGCGAGGACGAGACCGACGGAGCTGATCTTGGACATGGGAGGGGACCTGGGGGAATAGGCTCGCGTCCGGAGCGGACAGACGCCGGAGCAGTGACGGGACAATATCGGGCAGGGCGCGAACTCGCGCCACGAATTCTTTTATTGGACACACGCGTCCCGGGAATGGTTCGGGCCGGGCGGATCAGACCGGTTTATCGAGGTCCGGACTGAGCGTTTTGAGGCCGGAGAAGATCTACGGACGCCGACTCAACCTGGTGGGGGGGCAGGGGATGCGGATCGCGGATGCACTACCCCTTTCGCTCGAGAATGGAGGTCCGACATCGATGTGCGTGACGGCGCGTCCCCGGAGCGTGTCCCGGCGCTGGCGGAAGCCGAGAACGAACTCCGTTCCCTCGAAGCCGCTAGAGAAGAGCACGCGCAGAGTATCCGTCACCGGATCGACACGCCACCTCGGCTCGAAACGGCCGGGTCCCGTTACGGGGTGTGGCCCGGGCGTGAGTTTCTGGGCTCGGCCGCCCTCGAACAGGCGGCCGGTCGTTGGCGCCCACGGGAGACTGTCCGAAGCGGGGCGCCCATTCCGATCGAAAAAGGCGTAGCAACCGACGATCGCCTGATGGACGTTGTCTCGCTCGAGAATTGGCCCTGTCTCACTGGTCGGGACCACTCCCCTTCGACACCCGGCGAACCCTATCGCCACCGTGACGAGAGCAAGCAAGCCCCTCCTTGTTACTGGCACCATTCCACAATTCCTCTCAATACGCGTACGTGATCTGGCTCGCCGCAAACGCGGCAAAACCGACCAACGCCGCAGTGATGACAGCGAGCAATATGGTAGTGCGCCGCCAGTCGGTCTGGCTGACGATGATCTCGGTGGCTGGGGTCCGCACGACGTTGACCACCTCGAGCGCGCGCCGACCGCTCGCGTCGACTCCGTGCGCGATCGCGAGAGTGTCGCCCGCCACGCGCCGAACTCTTCCCTCGACCCTTCTCACCATGCGGACCGGTATCGGCGCGACCGTGTCGCCCGGACGCATGATGGGGAACGGTTCAGCGGAGCGAACCTTGACGGTGTGTCCGGTGAGAGCGGACATGTCCTGTGGCACCGGCCGGTGTGAGGCGCATGCCTGTAGCCAGATCGACAGTGTAATCAGCGCGGTTCTGTGTCGTGCCAGGGCGGAGCGGGGCATGCATCCCTCCAACTGTCTGTGAGACAGCCAAACAAGCCCCAATATCGCACGGCGGCCGCGGCCTCATAAGCAGGCCGCAAGGCGCCAGGCAACCCTCCCTGACGGTATGGTGACTCAGTATACCAAAGCGTAGATTTCACCCCATCGCCGAGGTACTCGTGCGCGCCCCCATCCCGTGTTCCATGATCCAGCCCGCCCTGGCGCTTTGTCTCGCCGCCGCTCTCGCCGCCGGTCCCGCCGGCGCGGGGGCACAACAGCCCGTTGCCGATACCGCGGCTCTGCGAAATGAGATCGAGCAGCTGAATCGATCCATGATCGCCGCCTTCAACCGAAGCCCCGCCAGCGTCGCCTCGTTTTATACCGACGACGCCCGCGTCATCGGCGGGGGACAGCGCACCCAGGGACGCGCGCAGATCGACGCCTACTGGGCACAGTTCGCGGGCTACCGGGACTGGTCGCTCGAGGTGCTCACCGTCGGCGGACACCCCAGCGCGCCCTGGCTGCTCGGTCGATCCACAATTACGGGACCGAGCGGGCGAACCCAGGCCGTTGATTTTCTGGGCGTGCTGCGCCGCATGCCGGATGGCGCTCTCAAGTATCAGATCGATTTCTTTACGTCCGCGGCCGGCGGTGCCGGAGTCCCCGTACGACGCCAGCCCCCGGTTTCCGCCGTGCCCGCTTCGACCGGGCCGCGCACGCCCTTCAGCGGTCCCGCGCGCACGGTGCTCGCAGCCGGCGTCGTCGATGTCCCACTCGAAAAGATCGGACAGTTCTACTACGTCGACGTTCGGCTGAACGGCAGGCCGTTTCGGTTCACGGTCGAGACAGGCGCCGGTTTCTTCGCGATCAGCGCGCGCGCCGCGGCGGAGCTGGAATTGCGCGTCGACACTGTTGAAGTCATGCCCGGGTATCGGGCACCGGTCGCTCGCGTCGACTCGCTCGCGATGCACGGAGTCGCTTTCCATCAGCTCTCGGCACGCATCGTTCCCTCCTTTGCGGGCTCGGAGTTCGATGGCGTGATCAGCATTCCGGTCCTCAGGGACTTGCTGGCGACGCTCGACCTCGGTGCATCCCGCCTCAGGCTCGAGCGCGGCGAGCTGCCCGCGCCGAACGGGCGCGATGTGCTCGCCATCGCGGGCAAGGATCGCGGCCAACGGGTCGATTTCGAGATGCGCCTGGGCGGCGTGAGCGTGCCGGCCGTCATCGACACCCGGTCATACATATCGGTGCTGGCTCCGGACTCGATGGAGCGCGAGCTGAAGCTCGCCGATTCGCCGCGGTTCATCGGCAACGCGTACGGACCGTCGGTCGGCGCGTTCACGCTGCGAGGCGCACACCTGTCCTCCGGGATTCGCGTCGGCGAGTACGTGATCGAGCGTCCGGCCATCGTCCTGCGCAATCGCCCAGGCGTAGTCGTTGGCGTGCCGTTTCTCGAACAGTTCGCCATAACCATCGACCAGCGGAATCAGCGCATCAGGTTCGCGCGGCCGGGACGAGGGTCGGTTGCGGTAGTTCCGCCGGCGGAATGGGAGACGGACACGACGCGCGCGCCGGCGACTCTGGCGCAGGGATCACCGCCGGGCGGCGCGGCTCCTGGATCGCGGCGGGCCGTCACCGGGCCCACCCCTGCCGCCCGCCCGATGGGATTCAATCTCGCCGGAACCGGCAATGGTGAGCTGACGGTGGTCAACCTCCTTCCCGGCTCGAACGGCGATAAGGCAGGCATCAGAGACGGCGATCAGCTCGTCGAGTTCGACGGCATGGCGGCGCGTGCGATGAATCCGGCGGGCTTTCGAGCTTCGGTCGAAAAGGGTGTTCCCATCAAGGTGATCGTCCTGCGCGATGGCAAGCAGCTCGAGTTCATGATCCAGCCGCAGGCGGGGCAGTAACTGGCGAAGCGACGTCTTCTCGAGGATTCGCCATGACTGCATCAGCGGCACTGCGCGTCGAGCGACCGGCCCAGGTCTACGAGCGGTTGCGCACGCTGATCATTCGCGGTCGAATTGCTCCGGGTACACGCGTGGTGGAGAAGGACATCGCCGACCGCCTTGGAGTGAGCCGGACTCCGGCACGGGAAGCGCTGCTCCGACTGTTTCAGGAAGGATTTCTGATCGCGACGGATACGAGCCGGCGCGTCGAGCTGGCAGTCGCGCCGCTGACCCGCGAGGATCTCGTCGATCTCTACCGGATAATGGGAGCGCTCGAGGCCAGCGCCTCGCGCGGCATCGAGATTCTGAGCGAGGCCGAGCGCCGCGAGCTCGTAAGGGATCTCAGGGATCTGGAGGGGCGATTCGAGAGCGCCGCGCGCGAGCGGAAGATCGATTTCGACAAGATGTTCGACAGTCACAACGCGTTTCACGAGCGGCTCATGGATGCGTGCGCCGCGCCGCGACACCGGGCGCTGCTCGATACGGTGCGGCCACAGGTCGAGAGATACGAGTGGGTCTACGCTCCGCTGGTCGGCCCCGACTACTCCGCCACGTTCGCCGAGCACGACGCGATCATCAAGGCGGTGCGCGATGGTGGGCCGAAGGGCATCAGCCGAGCGGTCGCCGCGAACTGGGATCTGGGCGCGAGCCGGCTATCCGAAGTCATCGGACAAGCTGGGGCACGCGGAGATTGGATGGACTAGCGGGCACACCTCGACATCGGAACTACAACTAAGAGCTGCCAGCGTGGCAGCTCTTAGTTCTTGCAGTCCCCCGCAGCTCAGGTGCCCGCTACGTCGAGAACGCCGATTTGTCGCCGCACATTATTCCACGCGTTCTGGAGTGTCGCCGAGGGGCGCGCGGTTTGTATCGCGGTATCCACGCGGCGGGCGGCGTTGGCGAGCGCGCGTCCGGCCATGACTACCGCATCGCGATGGCCACCGTTCACCGCCAATTGCTCGTAGATCGAGGCATTGTCGGCGAATGCCGAGAGCGCGAACCAGAGATCCAGATCCGCCTGAGAGTACGTGCGGTTTGGGGCCAGCCGGCCGACGCCCGACGCGCCGAGCTCCGCGCGATGACGCACTACGAGGGACTGCGCATCGCGCCGAACGACCGCCGCCTGTGCGGACGACAGCACCGCGCCTGAGACGCCGCCGCCGCCCCCGCCGACGTTGATACCAAGCGCTCTCGCCGTTCGGCCATCGAGATTGCCGGTTGCGCGCAGTCCGCGGTCGATCTGAAACGCGAAGAGCGCGTTGCGTGTCGCGCCGGTGAGCTGGCCGTTGACGGATCCGCGATAGTAGTTCAGTCTGGCGAGCGCCTGCTGCGCCGCGCGCACGCGCTCGGCCGAGGTGTAGATCGTCGAGCCCTCGGTGCCGCCGAGTCTGCCGCCACCGCGCAACGTCACTGAGTTCTCGAGCTCGACGGCGAGTGGCGTTCCGGTGGGGACGTTCACATCACGTCCTTCGGATAGCAGGCCGCCCAGCACCGACAGAATGTTGGTGGAGCTTCTGCTCGAGCCCGCTCCGGCGATTGTCGCCCCAATGCCGCCGCGGCCACCGACGAGGACTACCCGCGCGTTCGGATCACTGTTGATCTGTCGCCGCTCCGCGGAATCTGTGCTCGTGAGCTTGCCCGTGATCGGAAATGCGGAGCCGTTCGGGAGGGTGAGACGATCGAAGACGACCTCGATCACTCCGGACTGCTGGCGGGTTGCTGGCGTCGCCATGGTGACCGACCCGCGGATTCTGCTGCCCGCGGGAATCACCGTGTATTCATCGATTCCGACTGCCTCCTCGACCGTTGTCTCGAAGGTCTGGCCGGTCCGCGCCGACGCGGACTGGAGAGGACCGGTGGTGCGAACGATGATGACGCTTCCGGCCGGTAGTACGATGCGGGATTGGGCTGCCGCCGGGGCAGCCACGGCGAGCGCGAGCGCTATGCCCGAGAACATTCGCCGGGATCTATTGGGTGCAGAGAGAGCCATGACGCCTCCTGATGAGCTTAAGTGGTCTTCAATCCCACTATTTCAAGACGCGTTCCCAAGGAGTATGCGGTATCGCAGGCTTTCGGCTCCGCCGTACGATTTAGGCTTGTAGAACCGCTCTACGACCGTGCCCCCGTTCGCCTCGATCACCCGCCGCGAGGCCGTGTTTGTCGCATCGGTAGTCAGGTCTACGTAGTCGAGCCCCTCGGCTCGCGCCTGTGGAAGCAGTAACTGAAGCGCGCGGGTCGCATATCCGCGGTCACGCTTCCATGGCACTACCGAGTACCCGACGTGGCCGAGGCAGTAGGCCGGAAGCTCATTGGTGCCGGGCTGCCAGCGGAGCCCGATCCAGCCGCAGAACTCTCCATCCCACATCCATTGCGCGTAGCCGGGCAGCCGCTGAACCGTTAATCCGTCGGGAAGAGTCACCGGCGGACCCTTGGCCTCGCGATCGACCTGCTCGGCCAGAAACCGATCCGCATTATCGGCGATGCGCGCGAGATGCTCGAGCGCCGCCTCCGGCCGCAGGTTGTCGGGCGACCAACCGGCTTCGAGCGCCTTCACGTAGCCGGGCAGGTATACCGCGGCCGGGAGGACGAGATTCATGTCGAATGATAAGTTACGCGCGTAGTTTCACCGCTTCACGCCAACCCAAAGGAGCAACGCATGCGAGCCCGCAATCTTGTCGCCTTTCTCTCATTCGCCCTCGCCACTTCCGCATCCGCGCAGGGACTCATGGCGGAGATGCACCGCGACGTCAACGACGTCCAGCGGAAATTCATCGACCTGGCCAAGGCGATCCCCGAGGCCCAGTACTCGTGGCGTCCCGCTGCCGCCCGTTCGATCGGTGAGGTGCTCCTCCACGTCGCGGCCGACAACTACCTGATTCCGATAATGATGGGCAAGGCTGCCCCCGCGTCGACCAACATCAGCGCGACGGATTTCAAGACCGTCGAGGCCTACGAGAAGCGCAAGCTTACCAAGGACCAGATCATCGCCGACCTCGAGGCGTCCTTTGCGCACCTGCATCAGGCGATGGGACTCACGACCGACACGAATCTCGCGGAGAACATGAACTTCTTCGGCCAGACATGGAGCCGGCAGCGCGCGATGCTCGCGACCGTGACGCATCTGCACGAGCACCTCGGCCAGATGATCGCTTACGCGCGGAGCAACAACATCACCCCGCCCTGGAGCCGCAGCGGCGGATGACGCGTCGGGATGTGCCGATCCGGATGACCGCATCCGAATTCCGGAGCGCCGGTCACGCGCTCGTCGATCTCATTGCGGCGCATCTCGACGGTGTTTCCAGCCGTCCGGTGACTCCGGGCGAGTCACCGGACGTGCTTCAGTCGCTGCTTGGGGGCGACGCACCACTGCCGGAGAAAGGCGAGGATGCGGACACGCTCCTTCGCTCTGCCGCCGACCTTCTGTTCGACCATTCATTGCTGAACGGGCATCCGCGGTTCTTCGGCTACATCACGTCGTCACCCGCACCGATCGGAATGCTCGGTGACCTGCTCGCGGCGGCGGTCAACGCCAACGTCGGGTCGTGGAGACTCGGACCGATGGCGACTGAGATCGAGGCGCAGACGGTGCGCTGGATCGCCGAGCTGGTGGGATATCCGGCGTCGTGCGGCGGGCTGCTGGTGAGCGGCGGCAACATGGCCAACATGCTCGGGTTCTGGGCGGCGCGAGTCGCCGCCGCGGACTGGGACCTTCGCGCCGATGGCGTCGCCGGGAAGAAATCGCGCCGTCTCCGCGTCTATGCATCGGCCGAAACGCACACCTGGATACAGAAGGCGACCGATCTCGCCGGACTCGGCACCGGCGCGGTGCGCTGGATCGAGACGGACGCCGACCAACGAATGAGCGTCGCCGCTCTCGAGACGGCCATCGACCGCGATGTAAAGGCTGGCGAGCTGCCGATGATGGTCGTGGGCACGGCTGGATCCGTGAGCACCGGCGCCGTCGATCCTCTCGCCGACATCGCTCGCGTGTGTCGCGATCGGCGGATCTGGTTTCACATCGACGGCGCTTACGGCGCCTTCGCGGCGGCGGTGCCCGGAGCCGCACCGCAGCTCGAGGCGCTCGCTCACGCCGATTCCGTAGCGGTGGATCCGCACAAGTGGCTCTACGCGCCCCTCGAGGCCGGTGCCGTCCTCGTGCGCGATCCGAAGCGGCTGCGCGACGCGTTCTCCTACCATCCGCCGTACTATCACTTCGATCGCGAGGCGCTCAACTTCGTCGACTTCGGCCCGCAGAACTCGCGCGGCTTTCGTGCGCTCAAAGTCTGGCTCGCGCTGCGTCAGGTTGGACGCAGCGGGTACGTGAAGATGATCGGCGACGACATGTCGTTGTCGCGGAGGCTGTTCGAGTGCGTCGCCGAACATCCCGAGCTCGAGGCCATGACGCACGGCCTCAGCATCACCACCTTCCGCTACGTGCCAAAGGAATTTCGGTCGACTTTGGATTCGGCCGAGACCGAACGGCAGTTGAACGAGCTAAACGAGGTGCTCCTCGAGCGCATTCAGTCATCGGGCGAGCTCTTCCTCTCCAATGCGGTGATCCGTGGACGCTACGTCCTGCGAGCGTGTATCGTAAACTTCAATACCACGCAGACGGATATCGATGCGATCCCCGGGATCGTCGTGAGAATGGGTCGTGAAGTACGTGAGCAATCAGGAGTCATATGAAAGCAGCTCGCATATCGTGGCACCGGACGTTGTGCGTCGCGCTCCTGGGCGGCGGCTGCTCAGGCACAGACCGAATGGGTCCTTCCGGTTTTCAGGATCCGCTCCCGGCGAATCTCGTCTTCGTCGCTCAGGCGGCCGGCATCTATCGCGATAACCTCTGGGTCGATTGCGGTATCGACACGTACATGACGCTCGATTCGCGAATCGAGCGAGGCACGGCCCATCTCACTCAGTTCGGTACGGGCGGCGGGGACGCGAGACGTTACGTTGACAAGCCGAACGGCACCGCGATCGCCTTCTGGGCGCACACCGTTTTCGCCGACCTGAGAATAGATCTCATCGGCCGCGACAGCATCGAGATACGGAGTCCCGAAAGCGCGAACGCCACGGAGCGCTTCTGGCGGGAATTCGCGGTGTTCGCCGGGAACACACGCGACCCCGACCTCGCCGCCGGCGTACTCGCGCGTGGCACCTGGACCTGTCAGCCGATGGATACGCCACCATCGTCGGGTGAATACCACGATGTCGAAGGGACGGCATCCGGAACCTGGGTGCTGAGAAGGGATATCGTCCCGTGACCCGAGAGTCTGGCGGCGTTGATCGGTCGCTATGTCCCGCTTCTTGCTTTAGTCATCCGCAACACTCAAGCGCACGGGATGACTCAAATGCATAGTGATTTCTCTCGCACCATTGCCATTATGGCAGCCGGCCCTTTCCTGGTACTAGGCTGCGTCGCATCGGAAACCAGCCAGAAACCTGTCGATACAGTCGGGCTTTCCGCTGACGTGGCGACCGCCAGCTCGACCTCTGCGACGCCGGTGACGGCGGACATGCAGATCGAGGTCGACATCAATGCGCGTCAGCTTCACGTCCTGAAGGCCGGCCAGCGCGTCGCGTCGCACCCGGTCGCCGTCGGCTCGCCTGAGTGGCCGACTATGACCGGGCAGTGGAATATCACGCAGGTGGTCTGGAACCCCGACTGGAATCCGCCCGATGAATCGTGGGCCGAGGAGCGCAAGCCGCGCGAGTCCGGCGATCCGCTCAATCCGATGGGTCGAGCCCAGCTCGTCTACGATCCTCCGCGATCGATTCACGGCACCAATCAGCCGAGCTCGATCGGGAAGCCGGTGTCACACGGATCGATCCGCTTGTCGAACGCAGTGATCACTCAGCTCGCGCGCGATGTCATGGAGACGGCCGGCGCGGTAAAGGACTCGGCGTGGTACCGCGCAACGCAGCAGAATCGGAAGCAGAAGCAGGTCGTCGACCTGCCGAAGGTCGTTCCGATCCGGGTGTTCTAGGGGACGCTCCTCGCTACGGCGATCGCCTGCTACCAGGCGATCCCGTAGTCTTCCCCGTGATGGCTCGAGCCGCCCCAGATCGTGCCGTGCTTGCGGTCGAAGAACAGCGCGTTGATCGGACCCGAAGTCCGCTCGGCGAATTCCAGCGTGTAACCCAATCGTCTGAGCTCCGCGCGGATGTTCTCTGGCGTCGACGACGCGACGAGCAACCCTCCTGGCCGCGTCTCGTGATTGCCGAAGCTCGAGCGCATCTGGAAGCTGTTGACGTTCGGCGCCTCCACGGCCTGCTGCACGGTCATTCCCCATTCGACGACGTTGAGAAAGAATTGCAGGAGGTTCTGGTCCTGGGTATCAGCTCCCTGAACCGCGAACGACAGGAACGGCTCGCCATCGCGCAACGCGAGCGTCGGTGTCAGCGTCACTCGCGGACGCTTCCCGGGCTCGATCACGTTGAATGGTCCGTCCGCCGCTTCGATGACGAAGCTTTGCCCACGCTGACTCAAACCTACACCGGTGCGTCCGGCGATCACCGCCGGCACCCACCCGCCACTCGGCGTCACCGACACGATCCAGCCCGACGTATCAGCCGCCTGAATGGAGGTCGTGCCCCGATAGAAGGCATCGTCGAAAAAGAGATCGTCCTTGACGCTGTCGCGCGGACTGCCTGCCGGCGCGGCCGGTGTGGTCTGCGCTGGAACGACGTCCTGCTGTCCGCTGCGTAAGGAATCGGCCGGCGCTTCGACCTTCCACTGAGCGAGCAGGCGCGGAAACGGATTCGTCCCACTCTGATACGGGTAAGGATCACCGGGCTTGACCGATGGATCGTTACGGTTCCAGTTGATCTGCGCGTACCTCGCCTTCGCATACTCCTTGGACAGAAGTCCCCGTGCGGGCTCCTCGGGCGGGAAGTATGGATCACCGTAATAGAAATCGCGGTCGGCGAACGCGAGGCTCATCGATTGATAAAGGGTGTGGATGTAACGTGGTGAGTTGTAGCCCATGGACTTCAGGTCCGCGTTCTCGAGGATGTTGAGGGCCTGAAGCATCGCCGGACCCTGCTGCCAGAACTGTAGCTTGTAGACGTCGATGCCTTTGTATGAGGTCTTGACCGGCTCCTCGATGCGGACCTTCCAGCCGGCGAGGTCCTGCATCGTGATCAGGCCCCCCTCCTCCTGCGTTCCGCGCACGAGCTCCTGCGCGATGTCGCCCTTGTAGAAGCGGTCGTATGCAGCCATGATCGCGTCGCGCCGGCTCTTGCCCTGCGCCAGAGCCTGACGCTCGGCCCCGACGAGCTTGCGCAATGTCACCGCGAGATCGCGCTGGACGAAAATCTCGCCCGCCTCCGGCGCCTCGCGCGCCTGACCCAGGTGCGGCAACATTACGGCGCGCGAGTACTTCCACTGCTTGATCCGTGCTTTCTCGCGCTCGATGGAGTTCGCGGTCTGTGCCTCGATCGGATAGCCGTCGGCCATGTCGATCGCCGGCGCCAGCACATCGGCGAGCGACAGCTTTCCATACTCTGCGAGCATCACCATCAGTCCGCCGGGCGTTCCCGGCGTCACCGCGGCCAGCGGACCGTACTCGGGCGGATAGCGGTGGCCCTTCGATCTGTAGTGCGCAGCCGTCGCCCCCGACGGAGCGACGCCGAGCGCGTTGATCCCGATCACCTTCCTGAGCTTCGGGTGATAAATCAGCGCCTGGGTCTCACCGCCCCACGAGAGGACGTCCCACATCGTCGTCGTGGCGGCGAGCATCGCGCACGCGGCGTCGATGGGATTCCCTCCCTTCTCGAAGATCTTCGCCCCCGCCGTTGCGGCGAGCGGCTTTCCGGTTATCGCGATCCAGTGGCGCGCGTGAAGGGGCGGCTTGGCCGTGCGCCGCACCGGAGCCGTCGGCGTTTGAGCCGCGAGCTCCGCCAACGGAAGGACCGCGAGCACCGCGAGCAAGCCCAGCGAAAGTCCGCGTCGCATGGTTCGCCTTACCTTCGCGTGCTCACGCTCTTGTCCCGCACCGGCCGAAACTCCGACGTCGTCCGGTAGTTCGGCCACTCGCGCGAATTCGCGAGCTGCATCCCCAGCTGGTGCAGCACCCCGACATCCTCCGCGATTCCAGCGAGGTTCCACGTCGCCGGGTTGTACTCGTCAGCCGGCTGATGGTAGGCGTCCCTCCGGTAGGCCTGATCGAATGCATTCCCGGCCGCGGTGCCTCCGGTCAACAGGTCGATGCCGCTGTCCATGTACAGCATCGGCACGCCGCGCTTGGCCATCGGGAAATGATCGGAGCGGAAGAAGTAGCCGGCTTCGGGTGACGCGTCGGGTGTCATCGTCCGATTGTTCGCCGCCAGCACCACCTGAAGCCGGTCCTCGATGTCCGTCTGGCCGGAGCCGACGACCGACACATCGCGCGCGCGTCCCGTCGGACTCAGCGCATCGATGTTGAAGCCGGCGACCGTCTTCTCGAGCGGATAAACCGGATTGCTCGCGTAGTACTCGGAGCCGAGCAGTCCTTTCTCCTCGGCCGCCCAGAACGCAAACACGATTGAGCGCTGCGGCCGTGGGCCTGCGGCGAAGATGCGCGAGAGCTCGAGCACCGCGGCGATGCCGGTTCCGTTGTCGACGGCGCCGTTGTAGACGCTGTCACCCCGCGCGTCTGGCGCCCCGATGCCCAGGTGATCCCAGTGCGCGCCGTAGAGAATGGTCTCGTCGGGATGGGTCGTTCCAGCCAGCCGGCCGAGGATGTTCTTCGAGCGGATGGACTGACGTCTCACCTGATAGCTCGCCGAGAAAGTGGCGTTGCCCAGTGGTACGGGCCTGAACTCACGAGTCTGCGCGCGGCGCTTGAGCGCGTCGAAATCCTGGCCGGCCGCATTGAAAATCCGGACGGCTTCGTCGCGCTGAATCCATCCCTCGACCAGGGGATGCACTTCGGCCGGGTTGGCGCGCACGATGTCGAACATCGTGTTGGTGTTGGAGTTCTTCACCGTCGCCCACCCGTACGACGCGGGAGCAGTCTCGTGGACGACGAGGACGCCCGCGAGTCCCTGCCGCGCGCCTTCCTCGTACTTGTAGGTCCAGCGGCCGTAGTAGGTCATCGCCTTGCCGCCGAAATCTCCCTGGCCGGTCTCGAAGTCCGGATCGTTGATGAGAACGACGCCGACTTTCCCGCGCATGTTCTCACCCTTGAAGTCGTCCCAGCTGCGCTCGGGCGCGCGCACGCCGTAGCCGAGGAACACGAGCGGCGCATTCTGAAGGTCGACGCGATCGACATCCAGCATCGAAGCGCGTATTGCGATTTGCTCGCCCTGCTGCAGCGGCGTCGTCTGTCCGTTGACGGTTATCGAGAGCGACGGCGTGCCGACGATGTCAGACTGGCTGAGCGGCACCTCCTGGAACCACGAACCGTTGGGTCCGCCCGGCTGCACGCCCGCGGCGATGAGACGATCGCGGATGTAGACCGTCGTCAGCTCCTCACCGCGCGTCGCCGGAGCGCGGCCAAGGAACGCATCCGACGACACGGTGCGAATGTCCGAGGCAATGCGGTCGACGCTGACCGAGGTGCTTCCGCGATCGGTAGTGGCCACGGTAGCGGCAGTGCACGCGGCGAGAGCCAGGAGCGAGAGGAGAGAGGCGTAGCGCGTCATGATTGGTCTCTTGAGGGGAGGAGCCGGTGGATCGAAAGTGGGAGCTACGCTCCCGGACATCCGTAGCGTGACTGCTTGAGGCGAGGCGGACCGGATGCGGGAACCGCGACCATGAAGACATGATCGTACTCGGCCTCGGTCATCGCCGGCACGGCCTGACCGCTCAGCGCGCTCACGATGTCGGGGACGGTATTGCTGTGGCCGACGACGAGCACGCTCTGGCCGGCGTTTCTCGCCAGGATTTCCTGCGCGAGATCGCGGGCGTACGTCGCCGAATTTGCCGAATTGACCGGTCTCTCCACGATTGAAATGCCAAGTCGCTGCGCCAGAGGCTCGGCCGTCAGGCGGGTGCGCTTGTACTGCGTCGTGTAGATGCCCGTCACTCCGGCATCCTTCAGCAAAGCGCTGAGCGCCGCCGCGCGCTCCTGACCCGTCGCGCTGAGAGACGGATCGCGCGCGTCGTCGGTGCCTTTCTCCGCGTGGCGCACGACTACAACGGTAGTGATGGCCGCGGTGACCGGAGCAACGCGAGGCGCGGCAACCGGAGGGGGAGCGCACGCCAGCGCGAAAACTGCGAGGCCGAGCGGCCATGATCGCCGGCGCAACGAAGCGGTATGTCGCATCAGTATGAAGATAGCGATGGCTTGCTCAACGTGGCGGACGCGGTACCTCGTAGTGAACCTCCGAGAACCCGGTGCCGACGGCGCGCACGGAAACCAGGCGAAGCGGCGGGGATGTGATCTTTCGCGGCAGCAAGGGTTTGCCGGCGCCAAGGGTGACCGAGCCGATCTGCACGAAAAGCTCGTCGAGGAGTCCCGCATCGTAGAACTGTCCCGCCAGATCTCCGCCGCCCACGATCCACACGTTCTTGCCGGAGGCCGCGCTCACCATTTCCGCATGCACCATCCGCACATCGCCCTGAGTGAAGCGAATATCTGCGCCGGGCACGGTCGCGAGCTTCCTCGAAGTGAACACCCACGTCGGCTGCGCGTATGGCCACGGCTGCGGCCGGAGCGCACTCGGGCTGACTACGTGGCGCAGCATCCATTCGTAAGTGTGCGCGCCCATCGCCAGCGCGCCGACTTCACGAATGAAGGCGGGATAACTCGTCTCGGCGATGTCGCCGAGCGGGAACAGCCAGTCGAGCGAGTCGTTCGGGTCGGCGATGAATCCGTCGAGGCTGGACGCCGTGTAGTACTGGGTTTTCACGAAAACGAAATTAGTCTCAGGCACCACTCTACGCCGCTTCTCCGGGTAACCGGCTACCCGCAACCATTCCTCAGAACAGGCAGTTCCGCGTTTTTAGTTCTAGGTTAGAGACAATGGCAAAGAAAGAAGCGGCGGAAGCATTGGTGATCGCCGGGCGAGAGGTCCGCATAAGTAATCCGGACAAGCCGTACTTCTCGCGCGACGTCAAGCTCTCGAAGCTCGAAGTCGTCCGGTACTACCTCGCCGTCGCAGGCGGCGCCGTCACGGGAATTCGGGACCGGCCGAGCATGCTCAAGCGCTTCGTCGACGGCGCGGAGCGCGAGCCGTTCTATCAGAAGCGCGCGCCCGAAAATCGTCCCGAGTGGCTGAGGACCGTCACGCTCTCGTTTCCATCGGGACGCACGGCCGAAGAAGTGGTCGTCGACGATGCCGCCGGCCTCGCCTGGATCGTCAACCTCGGCTGCATCGAGCTCCACCCGCACGCCGTGCGCACCAACGATCTCGATCACCCCGACGAGCTGCGCATCGACCTCGACCCGATTCCCGGCGTCGGCTGGGACGATGTCCGCCGTGTGGCGATGGAAACGAAGAATCTGCTCGAGGAGGTCGGCCTGCGCGGCTGGCCGAAGACGAGCGGCTCGCGGGGCATGCACGTCAATGCGCGCATTCAGCAGCGGTGGACGTTCATCGAGGTGAGGCGCGCGGCGCTCGCGCTCTCACGCGAGATCGAGCGGCGCGTGCCCAAGCTCGCGACGTCCAAGTGGTGGAAGGAGGAGCGTCACGGGGTCTTTCTCGACTACAACCAGAACGCGAAGGACCGCACGACCTGCTCCGCCTATTCGATTCGCCCTTTGCCCGACGCGCGTGTCTCGGCCCCGCTGAGCTGGGAAGAGGTTCCGGATGCTGACCCCGCGGCGTTCACGGTCCTGACCATGCCGGCGCGATTCAACGCTATCGGCGATCCGAATGCGGGGATGGACGAGGCAGCCGGATCTCTCGAGCAGCTGCTGGAGCTGGCGGATCGAGACGAAGCCGCCGGACTCGGCGACGCGCCATGGCCGCCGCATTTCAGGAAGATGGAGGGCGAGCCGGCGCGCGTCGCGCCGTCACGTGCCAAAGGAACAAGGGCCGCGAAAGGGACAAAGGTCGCGACGAAAGCAGTGAAGACTGCCGGCAGGAAGACCGAGAAGAAGCCCCGTTCGAGGATGCCGTTGATCGTCGTCGCCAACTCGCCCCACAAGGCAGAAGCACTCACTGGGCTCGAGCGCTGGAAGGCGCGGCATCCCGAAGCAGCGTCGCATCTCGCTGTCGCCGATGTCCTCGTCGATTCGATGCGCGGCCGGTCATCAACGTGGACGCGCGTGAGGATCAATCTGCGAAATGTCCCCGAAGAAATCAGACCATCACAGGAGACGCCTGATCCCGACGATGACCCGACGCGAGCGTGGCGGGCAGCCCAATGATTCCTCGCGACTGGTAACTGCTCTAAACGTAGAACTACACAGATCCGAGTTCCCAGAAGCGCAGTTCCGAGGTGCTAGACTCTCTAGCTCCGACAGCCCCGGGTTTTGCGTGACGACTTGTGGGCCGGTTGGCGAGAGCTGAGCTGCCAGTTCCAGAGATATTCTCGGCAACTTCATATCTGACAACTCGCCAGAGGACGAAAGCGCAGCTCTGCCTGAGCGATCGCTTAGTGGTTGCGGGCAGAATCTAGCAACTCAGATCTAAGCTTCTGGGAGCTCGGATCTGTGAAGTTCTCAGTCGAGCAGTTGCTGTTCTCAGCGAACGACCCGCCGCCAGCGCTCGTACGGCCAGACCAACCCGAAGGCGGCGCCAAAACCAGCGCCCAGGGCGGCGCCAACGCCAGCCGCTTCCCAGTCGGTCTTGAAGTTGACGCCGTCGGAGTCGTCAGGATCGTTGGCGATGCCGAACCATATCGCGGTCGCGATGCCAAGCGCGAGCCCACGCTCGACCGCGCTGGCTCCGCGCGACACGCCGCGGCTGACGTCGAGTCGGCGCACGGTGGAGCGAGGAATCGCCAGCGGTGATCCCATCGTGCCGGGTATCCTGACACGGACAGTGCCGGCGTCGACGGATTCCACGGTGCCGCGCAGGAGCTGTCTCTTGTTGGGTCCCTCCGACTGGCGATGCGCCTCGTGGACCCAGACTCGAACTCGGGCCCCTGCCCGGACGTCGTCGGGGAATTGCGCTGCGCCGATGCCGGGTACCGCGATGAGCAGCGCGATGGCGATGCCGAGACGCATCACTGCTCCTTCTTGAGAGGAATCTCGCTCGGCGCCGACCGAAGCTTCTCGGAAAATCGCTGCTTCTCGCCGATGCGCTCGACCTCGAGCGCTATTGCATCAACGGACTGCTGCAGATACTCGATGCGCTGCTCGGACAGCTGTGGAGTAGCCAGATTCCGCTGCCGTTGCGCTTTCAGGCGCCAAACCGCGTAAGCAGCGGCACCGACGGCGAGAAGCGTGACGTGGAGCATGGCGTGGGCTGGCTCGGCCTCGACCGCGGCGTACACGGCGCCGGCGACATTGATGAAGACGTAAACCGCCGCGGCGGCCCGCCAAAGTTTGGAGCGTAGACTCATGAAATCCTCTCCTCTTCCCCTATATGAAACACTACGGGGCCGATGGGTCAAAGTTACTGCAAGATCGCCGCTAACGCCCCGTGTCGAAGATCTCAGCGAGCTCGTGGGGCGGAACGACCTCGAGCTGCTCGAAGGTGCAGTCGCGGGGTCGCTTGTCGTCGCGCCAGCGGCGAAACTGGGCGGTGTGCCGAAAGCGGTCGCCCTGCATGTGGTCGTAGGCAACCTGGACGACCAGCTCCGGCCGGAGCGGCACCCACGACAGGTCCTTTCCTGCGCTCCACCGGCTCTCCATCCCCGGCCGGCGGTGCGGCTCGACTTCACCTTCCGGCTCTCCTTCGGCCCACTCGCGCCAGGGATGGTTTTCGAGCGCCTTCCCGCGATAGGGCTCGAGAAATTCCACCAGCTCCCGCCGTTTCACGTTGGTGAAGCTCGCGCAGACTCCTACGTGCTGGAGGCTTTGCGCGCTGTCGTAGAGACCGAGCAGCAGCGAGCCCACCGCGGTTTTCCCGCCCTGCTTGTGCCAGCGGAAGCCGGCGACGACGCAGTCGCACTCGCGCTCGTGCTTGACCTTGAGCATGACCCGCTTGTTGGGCTGGTAGGTCACGGCCTCTCCCTTCGCGACGACGCCGTCGAGTCCCGCGCCCTCGAATCGCCGAAACCAGTCGGAGGCGGTGGCCCTGTCGCGTGTCGCCGGCGTCAGATGAAGCGGCGCCGACGCAGTGGAGAGAATCGACTCGAGCCGCGCGCGGCGCTCGCCGAACGGAATCTCGCAAAGACTCCGGTCACCCTCGCAGAGCAGATCGAAGAAGACGACGGAGGCCGGAATTTCCAGCGCGAGCTTCTTCACCCGCGACGCGGCGGGATGGAGTCGCATCTGGAGCGCGTCGAAGGCCAGACTGTCATCGAGGGCGATGACGATCTCGCCGTCGAGCACACAGCGTTGAGGCAGCTGCGCCTTGAGCGGGTCGATGAGCTCGGGGAAGTAGCGGTTGAGCGGCTTCCCATCGCGGCTCTGGATGAAGACCTCCTCGCCGTCGCGGAAGAACAGCGCTCGAAAGCCGTCCCATTTGGGCTCGAAGATCCATCCTTCACCGGGCGGCAGCTCGCCGATACGCTTGGCGAGCATCGGCAGGACGGGCGGATTTACGGCGAGGTTCACGTGCCGGCCAGCGCCTCCATGACCGCCTTGATCATTTGATCGCGTTGCGCCTCGGCCGTGATCGTTGCGCGGCGGTCTCCGGGCTGGAATCCGTACCAGCCGAATTGTGAGTGGTTGCCGCCCTCGATCCATACCCACCGGGTGGTCGCCGGCACCCTGTGGCGATTCTCCTCGACCTTCGCCCGGCTCGCGAGACCATCGCGCGTGCCGGAGATCTTGGTCACCGGCACGTCGAGCGCGCTCAAGTCTACGTCCCTGGGATGTGAGGTTCCGATGAGCACTACACCGGCCATTCCGGGCACCCGGGCCGCAGCAACACTCGAGGCGACGACGCCACCACGCGAATGTCCGGCGACCACCCAACGCCCTGAAATCCCCGGCTGCTGAAGGAGTCGCCGCACGCGCGCGCTCAGCTCCGGAGCATTTGCCCCACCAAAGGCGCCACGCCGGGGAAGCTCGATGATGTAGGCGGGAAACCCCGCCACGGCCGCCGCCCGGGCGAGCGGCGCGTAGGCGACGGGATCGACCAGGCCCCCGGGGAAAAACACAAGTGATGTCGCCTGGCGCGGTACACTCGCTCCCGGGATGAACTGCCAGAGTCCGTCTCCGTGCTGGACGCTCACCGAGGCGTCAGACTGGATTGCCTCCCGCGCCACTGGCGAGGCACGAAAGGCTATCAGCGACCACGCCACGAAGATCACTGTCGCCGACAGTCCGACCGTGATCCATACCTTCTTGATGATCGGCCAGAGCCGTCTTCGTGCCATTATCTCACCGCCGGGTCAGAGCGCCGTCCACCTCGCGCCGGAATTAGCGCGACGGCCGGAGTCCCCGCAACACGGACGACAAGCGTTTACTGTTGACTAAACGAAGTGAAACCAAGTATGTTATTGCATGCATAAGGATGTCCGGGCCTTCATCGAGCGAAGCGGCCTGCTTTGGGAGAAGGACCGCTTGCCCCGCATCGCCGGCCGGATATTCGGGCTCACGCTCATCTCGCCGGACCCTTGTTCCCTCGATGAAATCGCAAAAACGCTCGGCGTCAGCAGGGCCAGCATCAGCAACGATGCGCGGCTGCTTGAGGGCCTCGGCTTCGTGGAGCGCGTCAGCATTTCCGGCGACCGCAGGGTCTACTTCCAGATTACCAAGCAGAGTCTCGAGCGCTCGATCGAGAAGCGCGTCGAGCGCATCAGGGAGCTCCGGGACCTGATGGACGACGCCACACGACTGCCGATCAGGCGCGCAGAGGTCCTCGAGCGCATCGAGGCACACCGCCTCGCCTTCGGCTCCGTCGCGAGCGCGCTTGGCAAGGCATTGACTCAGCTCAAAGCGAGGCGGACGTCGCCTCCCAACAGACGCAACAAACGCACATGACTCCAAAAACCATCATCGGGGGAGCGCTCGCGCTCACCAATCTCCTCTCCACACCGGCTTTCGCCCAGGTGCGCAGCACCGCCGACTCGGTTCCCATCAGCCTCGAGGAAGCCATCCGGCGAGCGGTGGGTCAAAGTCAGGAGGTCCGGCTCGCACGCTCGCAGGTACGGCTCGCTGAGTCGCAGGTCGGGACCGCGAGATCGGGAATATTTCCGCAGCTCGACGGGCGCATCGGCTACACGCGCACCTTTGCCAGTCCGTTCTCGGGCGGCACCGGCTTCACGATCCCCGATTCGCTGCGCTTCGAGCCCGATCCCACGGCACCGCTCGCCGATCGCGTCACCTACCTCGAGGACCACGCCGAGACGGCGGGACTTGGCGGGCTGGGCTCGCTGTTCGGAGATCTTCCGTTCGGACAGGAGAATGCATACACCGCCGCGATCACCGGCTCGCAGACCCTGTTCTCCGGCGGCCGCCTCGGCGCCGGATTGCGAATAGCCAGCGAGTACCTGGCCGCGGCGGAGTTCAATCTTCAGGAAGAAACCGCGGAGATCGAGCTCCAGGTCCGCTCGGCATACTACCGCGCGCGTCTGGCGCAGGAGCTAGTCAGCATCTCTCGCGCGGCTCTCGAGCAGGGCGAGCGGTTTCTCCGCTCGGAACGATTGAGAGGCGAGGCCGGCCTCGGATCGGAGCTCGACGTGCTGCGCGCCGAAGTGTCGGTTGCGAATCTCCAGCCGCAGCTCATCGAAGCCGTCAACGCCGCCGAGGTCGCCACACTCGACCTCAAGCGGCTGATCGATGTGCCGCTCGGTCAGGACGTCGCGCTTTCGACGCAGCTCGATGTGCCCGCCAGCTTCGCCGACGCGGATTCTCCCGTCGCGGTCACCGAGCAGCTGTCTCGCCGGGCGGCGCTGGCTGCGCAGGAACGCCTGGTCGCGATTCGTGAGGCGCAGGTGCGCATCGCGAGATCGGGATATTTCCCGACCCTCAGTCTCAGCTTCAGTTACGGCAGGCAGCTTTTCCCAACCGGCGCCTTCAGGTTGAGCGAGCCGTGGCGGAGCGACGCCAGCGCATCGCTCGCGCTCACCATTCCGATCTTTCACGGTGGGCGCACGCGTGGCGAAGTCGCGCAGGCGCAGGTCGCCGTCGATCAGGAGCGTCTGCGCCTGACTCAGCTGCGCGAGAGCGTACAGGTGACTTACGAGCGGGCCCGCGGAGAGCGTGAGCGCGCCCGCTCCTCGATCGCGGCGCGGCAGCTCACGGTCCAGCAGGCGCAGCGCGTGTACGACCTGACCGTGCTGCGGTACGAGCAGGGGCTGGCCAGCCAGCTCGAAGTCTCCGATGCGCGTCTTTCGCTGTTGCAGGCCCGCACCAACCTCGCGCAAGCAGTCGCCGATTTCTACATCGCCAACGCCACCCTTGCCCGCGCCACCGGCGCGCGGATGTAAATCAATGAGAATCACAATGACCCGCATAAGAATGGCCTCCGCCCTACTTCTCGTTCTACTCACGGCTTGCGGCGGCGAAAAAGAAGCGAGCGCCGCGGACAGCGCCGCGGCGGCGACGGCACAGGCGATCGTGCTCGCTCCGCAGGATCTGGCGACGGCCGAGTTCAGCGCCGTCGGGACAGGTCTGATACTCACCGGAAATCTCGATCCATCGGAGGTCGTGCAGGTGCGCGCCCAGGTGCCCGGAGTGGTGTCGGGTGTGCGCGTCGACCGCGGCTCGGCGGTTCGCCGTGGAGCGGTGTTGGCGGTCATCGAGGCGCAGGGCATTCGCAGTCAGGCGGCCAGCGCACAGGCCCAGGTTGCCGCCGCGCAGGCGCAGCTCACGGTGGCGACGCAGCGCCTCGATGCGTCCAAGCGACTTTACGAAGCCGGCGCCATCTCCTCGATCGAGTACAACACGGCGCGGGCCAACGCCGACGCGGCGAGCGCACAGGTGGCAGCCGCGCGCGCCAACGCCGCCGGCGCGGTCGAGAGCGCGGGCCGGGCGACGATCACTTCGCCAATCACGGGCATCGTCAGCGATCGCTCCGTGAGCGGCGGCGAGGCGGTGAACCCCGGTGCTCCGCTCTTCACGATCGTTGATGCGAGCGAGCTGGAGCTCGCCGGACGCATCGGCGTGCAGGACGCGGGGAGAGTTCGCGTCGGCCAGCCGGTGACGTTCGTCCTCGATGCGATGCCGGACCGGACTTTCCGCGGCCACGTCGCCCGCATCGATCCCACCGCGGATCCGGGCACGCGACAGGTTGGCGTTTACGTGAGGCTACTGAACCCGGGCAATCGCATCGTCGGCGGACAGTACGCGCGCGGGCGCATAGAGACCGGCAGCACGAGCAGCGGGATTCTCATTCCCGAATCGGCGCTCACCAACCGCAACGGGGACGCGGCGGTGGCGTTCGTTCTCAACGTCAACCGCGTGACGCGACGGTCCGTCACCGTCGGCGCACGCGATGAAGGCACCGGACGCATCGCCGTTCTGACAGGACTCCAGGCGGGCGAGCGCGTGCTCGTCAATCCAACATCGGACATCGTCGACGGCACGAGAGTAACGCTGACGACGCCTACGGAAGCGCCGCCCGCGACCGCGGCGCCGACTGGGGAGGGGAGATAGTCATGGCGAACGAAACCATGGGCGGAATCAGCGGCCTCGCCATCCGCCGGCCCGTCTTCACCACCATGATGATGCTGCTCCTGGTGGTGTTGGGCCTGTTCGCGTACCGGCGCCTGCCGATCGACCTTTTCCCTGAGGTCGACATCCCGGTCGTCTCGATTCAGACGGTATACCCGGGCGCCAGCTCGGAGACGATCGAGCGCGAAGTCACGCGGCCGCTCGAGGAAGCCTTCAATCCAGTAGCGGGCGTGGATCGCATCACGTCCGTTTCGCTCGAAGGTGTGTCGCAGGTGATCGTCGAGTTCGACCTCGGCAACGACGTCGACGTCGCATCACAGGACATCCGCGCCAAGATCGAGGGCATTCGCGCGAATCTTCCCGAGGAGATGGAGGAGCCGATCGTCCAGAAGTTCGATCCTGCAGCGCAGCCGATCCTGTCGCTGGCGCTGGCGTCGAACACGCAACCGATCGACCGCCTCACGGTGCTTGCGGACGAGACCATCCGCCGCCGCCTCGAGAGCGCGCGCGGAGTGGGAGAGGTTCGCATCGCCGGCGGCCTCGAGCGCGAGATACGCGTGAACCTGCTGCCGACCCGTCTTCAGGCACTGGGCGTCACGGTGCCGGACGTCATGGCGGCGCTGAGCCAGCAGAACCTGGAAGTACCGGCCGGCCGCGTCGAGAGCGGCGCCACCGAGCAGCTGGTCCGTGTGACGGGACGCATCACGGATCCCGCGCAGTTTGCCGAGGTGATCGTCGCGACCCGTGGGGGACAACCGGTGCGTCTGCGCGATGTCGCGCGCGTCGAGACGGGCACCGAGGAGGAGCGTTCGGTCGCGCTGGTCGACGGCCGCCGCGCGGTGTCGATGGACATTCTGAAAGTCTCCGGCGCCAATACGGTGGACGTCGCGGACGCGGTGTTGCGCGAAGTCGAGCGCGTGGAGGCCACGCTTCCCGCCGGAACGACGCTCAGCGTCATACGCGACAACTCGGTGTTCATCCGCCAGTCGGTGAGTGACGTGATCCACGAGCTGCTGATCGGTGCGCTCCTCACGATCATCATCGTCATGCTGTTCCTGAACGACTGGAAGGCGACGGCCATTACCTCCCTGGCACTGCCGGTGTCCGTGATCTCGTCGTTCATCATCATGGACATGATGGGTTTTACGCTCAACGTGCTGACCCTGATGGGCTTGTCGCTCTCGATCGGAATTCTCATCGACGACGCGATCGTGGTCATCGAGAACATCGTGCGCCACCGCCAGAAGGGAGAGAACCACTTCACGGCGGCGGCACGGGGAACGAGCGAGATCTTTCTCGCCGTCATGGCGACCACGCTCTCGATCGTCGCGGTGTTCGTGCCCGTCGCGTTCATGGGCGGCATCATCGGCCGATTCTTCTACCAGTTCGGCGTGACGGTGGCGTGGGCGGTGCTCGTCTCGCTCTTCGTCTCCTTCACTCTCACCCCGATGCTGAGCGCCTGGTGGGGAGTGAACCCTCACGTCCACGGCTCGCAGACCGGCAACCGTCTCACCCGTACCATTGCGAAATTCAATTCGTGGTTCGACCGACAGGCGGTGAAGTACCGCGGCGTGATACGGTGGGCGCTCTCGCGCCGCAAAACGACGCTGGCGATCGCCGCGGCGAGCTTCATCGGGGCATTCCTGCTGTTCCCGTTCATCGGCGGTGGGTTCATGCCGGACTCTGACGACTCGGAGTTCGCGGTGCTGTTCGAGACGCCCGAGGGCTCGAGCCTTGGTTACACCCGCAGCAAAGCGGAACAGCTGATCGCCGCGCTGGCGACCCTCGACGGCATCAAGTACACCTATACCACCGTCGGCGCGGGTGCGACCGGAACGGTGAACTCCGGAAACATGTACGTCGCGCTGACCAAGCCCAGCGAGCGGACGCGCTCGCAGGCTGAGCTGATGGACGCGGCGCGCGCCCAGCTCACGCGCCTACATGGCGTCGACGTGCAGGTGCTCCTCTCCGGTGGGCTCGGCGGAGCGGTGGCCCCGCTACAGGTGGAGATTCGCGGCCCCGACGTGCGCGAGCTACAGCGCATCTCGACCATCGCCGCCGCCGCGATCGAGAAGATCCCCGGCGTCGTAGACGTGCAGTCGTCGCTCGGCGCCCCGAAACCGGAGCTGCGGATCATCGTCGACCGTGACGTCGCCAACCAGATCGGCGTGGACATCGGACAGATCGCGACGACGATTCGTCCTCTCCTTGCCGGACAGGTTGCAACGCGGTGGGAGGACCCGACCGGTGAAGAGCGCGACGTCGTGGTGCAGGTTCCGCCCGAGCTGCGCCGCACGGTGCAGGATCTGGCCGCGATCCCGGTAGCCACGTCCGAGAAGGTGAACGACATCTCCAGATTGGTCCCGCTGTCCGACATCGCGCGCATCGAGGTCGGCACGGCGCCGGCGCAGATCGATCGCAAGAATCTGGAGCGCGTGGCCACCATCGGAGGCAACACCTCAGGAATCGCGATTTCCGAGGCGTCAGCCGCGATTCAGCGGGAGCTCGACAAGATCAAGATGCCGCCCGGGTATTCCACCCGGCTGGGCGGCGAGACGGAGCAGCTGGCCGAGACCGCGGGCTATGTGCTGGAAGCGATCGCGCTCGCCGTGATTCTCATCTTCCTGATTCTCGCGTCGCAGTTCGAGTCGTTCACGCAGCCGTTCGCGATCATGTTGTCGCTGCCGCTCTCGCTGGTAGGAGTGCTGCTCGCGCTGCTCGTCACCGACAGCACGCTCAACATGATGTCGATGATCGGGGTGATCATGTTGATGGGCCTGGTGACGAAGAACGCCATCCTGCTCGTCGACAACGCCAACGAGCGGCGCGCGGCCGGCGTCCCGCGATTCGACGCGCTGGTGGAAGCGGGTGCCGTGCGTCTGCGTCCGATCATGATGACGACGCTGGCGATGATCTTCGGCATGCTCCCGATCGCGCTGGCGTTGGGAGAAGGCGGTGGATTCCGTGCGCCGATGGCGCGCGCGGTGATCGGCGGCCTGATCACCTCGACCATGCTCACGCTGCTGGTCGTGCCTGTCGCCTACACCTATTTCGACGACACCGGCGAGTGGATCAAGCGCCGCTTCATCTCGCGCGAGCACGAGGCCGAGGTCGACGCGGAGCGCAGGGAAGCGGAACGCACGCCTTCACCGGCGGCCGCATGAAGTCGGGCGAGGCGGAGGTGACCGTGGAGACGACGCAGGGAAAGGGAAGCGCGCGCGAGCGTCTGCTCGACGCCGCCCGGCGCGTTTTCGCACAGTCCGGTTCGGCCGGGGCGACGACTCGTCGCATTGCCGAGGAAGCGGGGGTCAACGAAGTAACCGTGTTCCGGCACTTCGGATCGAAGGACGCGCTGCTGGACGAGGCGGCGCGGACGCACACTACCGGAGAGCACCCGCTGCCGTTGCCGGAGACCCCGAAGCGGCCCCAGGCGGAGCTGACCCAATGGTGCGCCGGTGAGATCGAGCGGCTGCGCGGCTCGCGCGAGTTCATTCTTCAGTGCCTGGCCGAGGGCACGGAGCACCCGGAGATGGCGGAGAGCGGCGCGCTGCCGCTGACACAGGGCGCTTCGGAGCTCCGGCGTTACGTGGAAAAGCTGCACCAGTCCGGGCGGCTCAAGCATGCCGATGATCGCGATGTGGCGACGACGATGCTGCTGGCGACGATGTACTCCGATGCCTTGGGCAGGGAGTCCCTGCCGGAAGTGCACGTGACTGATTCCGCGCGCGCACCGGCGCTCTACGTGCGCATGTTTCTCCGCACGCTCGGCCTGCGCGTTTCGCCGGACGTTTGACCGCGGGCGTTTCAGCGGGGTAGCCACACTCCGCGCAGCACGGTCCCAATCGGGCGGCCGACCGCCCTGATGTCGGCGCGCGGATTGGTGGACAGCAACACCAGATCGGCGCGCGAGCCGGATGTCACGGTTCCGAACGGAATCCGGGCACGCTTCAGGTGTTGCCGTGCAAATGCGCCGGCGTTCACCGTCGCGGTTGCAAGTGCCTCGTACGGCGTCAGGCCGGCGGCAACCAGAGTCACCAGCTCGCAGTGCAATGCGGAACGGGGCTGCACCGGACCGATCCCGGCGTCGGAACCGGCGAGCATCTTCGCTTTCGCGCGGCGCAAAGCGCCGATGTTGCGTCGCACGATGGCCGTCGGCGGCTCACAGTGTCCGGTGCGCGACGACGCGATGGTGCCGACCCAGGCACCGGAGCGGGCAATGGCCCGCGCGTCCTCGTCGAATCCATTCTCATCGAGGCCGAAGACCGACCTGATCCCGGATTCACTGCGCAGCCCGTCGACGTGCTCGACCGATGCCTGTCCCGTCGAGAGCGAGCGCTCGAGACCGATGCCGGGGAGCACATGGCCGACGACGGGCATGGTTGCGGCGCGTGCGGCTTTGACCAGGCGCTCATAAACGGGAACGCCGATGCGCTGGATGACCTTGATCATGTCGTATCCGGCCGCGGCCTGCCGTCGCACGACACTTTCGGCATCGGCGATCGTGCGCACTGCGACGAATCTCGGGTCCGGGCTCAGGCGATACTGGCCCAACGAAGGCCCGCTGGTGAAGATCGTCGGACCGATCAGAGTCCCCGCCGCGACCTGCTCACGCCAGGCGACGTGCCGGGGCTCGCCGCGCATGTTGCGAACGGTCGTGACCCCGGCTTCGACGAACTGTGAAAGATTTTCGGTGCTTCGGACGTGCACGTGCATGTCCGCCAGGCCGGGGATGAGAAACCTGCCGCGCCCGTCCACTCGGCGCGCACCCGGAGGGATGCGCGCGTCGCTCGAGCGCCCGACCCACGCGATGCGATCTCCTCGCACGAGAACGGTGTGGTCCGCAAGCGCGGTGTCTCTGTCCATCGGCAGCACGGTGACATTCTCGATGGCGAGCGGCGTCGCTGCCGTCGCCTGGGCGTGCGTCACATCGGTGTGAGCGACGAGCGCGAGGACGCCGATGAGGAAGCTTCTGCTAAACGTGCTGATTTACCAGGATCGTGTTTCCATCCGGATGGTCATGGCTCGTCACCGCTCGGCCCGTAGATCTGCGGCACCTTCGCTCCCATGGGCCGCAGGTACGTCGAGATCTGGCCGCGGTGATGCACGATGTCGAACAGGAAGCTCCACGCCATCGGCGAGGCAGGGCGCTCGCTGCCGAAGAATTCCAGCTTGCCGTTCCACCTCCCGCCCGGCAGCTCGTTCCAGCGCTTGGCGATGGCCGCGCTCTGCGTCTCGTATTCCCTGAGCACCTCTTTCATCGTCGCCGGCATCGGCGGAGGCGCCCAGTCGGCTTTGCCGGCCTCGATCGCCTCGATGATCATCTTCTCCTCGCAGACGATCTGCCAGGCGATCTCCTGCGCCGTGCGCGACTTTGGATCGGGGCGGTAATCGGACCGCTCGGGAATTCTCGCCAGCACGTTGCGCGTCGTCTTCGATTCCTGCGTCCAGAATTTGGTGAAGAGCGCTTTCTCGTCCATTGCCAATCTCCAATATGCGATTAACGGCCGTCCAGCATAATGTGCTCCGAGCGGGAGCGCGATGGTATTGGCGGCTGGCTCGGTGTCCTTATATTCTCACGCGCATGCAGTCAATCCGCGGTTAGTCCGCAATCCGCAATGCACTTCCGTATCTACTCATTCTAACTCCCGGAGCGTAGATGCCCGACACCTGGCACCTCGCCGGCAAAGTCCTGGTCGCCTGCAACTGCGACTGGGGTTGCCCCTGCAACTTCAACGCGCCCCCTACCACCGGCAAATGCGAAGGCGGATGGACCTGGCACGTCGAAGATGGCGCGTTCGGGGACGTGCGCCTCGACGGACTGACATTCTCGGTCTTCGTCAACTGGCCCGGCGCAATTCACGAGGGCAACGGCGAAGCAGTCGTGCTGATCGACGAGCGCGCGACCCCCGCGCAGCGCGCAAAGATCGAAGAGCTGGTCGGCGGCAAAGTCGGGGGCCCATGGGGCGTCCTCGGCTGGACCTGGCCCAAGGTGCACGGTCCCTACTCCGTCGAGTACGAGCTTTCGTTCGATGGCGTCAACACCAGCATCAGGTGCGGCGAGCATTTCGAGGTGGAGGGCGCGCCCATCCGCAATCCGGTGTCAGGTACCGAATCTCATCCCGGCGTCGTGCTGCCCGAAGGGATCATCTTCAAGCGCGGCGATCTCGGCATGTCGACACGATTCAGCGTCTCGAGAGGCATCGAGTACGATCATTCGGGAAAATATCTGGCGGTCGGTCCGTTCGAGTACGCCGGGCCGTGATCAGCGCCACGCCGGACTCAGCGACGCGCTCGACGTAACACGGCGCGCCCGGCCGCTCGAAGCGTCCATGATGTGGACCGCTTCGGTGCCGGTCCGTCCGGAGATGAACACGATCTCGCGTCCATCCGGCGACCAGGAGTGTGCGCCATCGTATCCGGGTGTCCCCGTCAGCCGAGTCCGGGCTCGATCCGCGATGCGTATCACTTCGATGTCGTACTCCTCTCCGCGTGTGGCCTGAAACGCGATGCGCGAAGCATCGCCGGACCACACCGGCACGTGATCGTCCGCCGGGTCGCTGGTCAACCGCTGGAGCTGGGTCCCATCGGAGCGAACGAGATACAGGTCGCGCTGCCCGCTGCGCGCCGACACGAACGCAATCCTCGAATCTCTCGGCGACCACGCCGGCTGATCGTCCCTGGCTGCGTTGGTGGTAATACGCCGCTGATCGCTGCCATCGGCGCGCATCACGTAGATCTCGGGATTGCCATCGCGTGTCGAGGAAAACGCGATCTGCGTCCCGTCCGGCGACCACGACGGATCGCGGTCGTCGCCCCGCGCGCTCGTCAGACGGGTGAGACCGGTGCCGTCGGCGCGAACGGTGTAAACGTCGAGGTTGTCATCGCCGCCCGATGCGAAAAGGATCCGCGTTCCGTCGGGCGACCATTGCCGCAGACCCTTCGCATCGATCCTCGAAGCCACGCGCCTTGGGTTCCTGCCGTCGGCGGCCATGACCCACAGCTCCCACGGGTCCCAGTCAGTGGTGGAGACCTGCGAGCCGAACGCGATCTTCGACCTGTCGGGAGACCAGATGGGAAATCGATCGTGCTGGCTGCGCCTGGTGAGCCGCGTCTGGCGTCCACCGTCAGCATCCATCGTGTAGATCTCCCAGTTCCCATCGCGACGCGAGGCGAACGCGATCCTGGATTGGGAGTCTTGCGGCGGCTGTAAGCCGAGAATCAGACCGATGGCACCAGCCCACAACAGCGTAAACGGAGACGACACTGGACCTCCTGATGTTGCCCACCACAAAGATGCCGCTCGCGAGGCGTTCGTTTAACGCGACTTCTCGAGGGCGGACACTATTTCACGCCGTGGCTTCAGCGCACGAGGTGAAATTCGGTCTGGCGCCGCAGCGCCCACGCGTTCGTTCCCGCCGTGTCGATCGTCATGTCCTCCTCGAGCGCCATGCGGACGCGCTGGCCGCCCCACTCCGGCACCGGTGTCGTCGCCTGCAACTCGATCGAAAACCACATTGACGGAATTATCTTCGCGTCGCCGCGCCCGGGCACGCCGTCCTGATAATCCCAGAGGCCGATGAGCGGCCCCGCGCCGTGGCCATGAATGCCGATCGGATGCGTGTACACCGTTCCCTCGATTCCTTCGTCGCGCATGCGCGCCAGCGACGACCGCAGCACCTCGTTGCCGGTCCGGCCCGGTTTCACTTCCTCCATCACGATGTCCTGCAGCCGGTTGCCTTTGTGCAGCGCCGCGACGAGCCCGGCCGGCGGCCCACTCTCTCCCTCGCGCAGGACGTATCCCATGTGCTGAGTGTCGGTGGCGAGGCGGAGCGCGACGATCCCGAAATCACAGTGCAGCACGTCACCCCGCTGAATGACCGGGTTGGTACCGAGAGACGCGTCGGTCACTCCGCGCCGCTGCACGGAGACCGAGGGCTGAAACCAGCTGCCGAGCCCGAGGTCGTTCACCCGTTGGCGCATCCACCAGACGACGTCGTCGGTGCGCGTCACGGCGGGCGTGATGACGCGGCTCGAGAACGCCGTGTCGATGATCGCCCACACGACTTCCTGCATTCGCCTGTAGAACGCCGCCTCGTCCGGCAGCCGCGTCGCGATCAGGTCGAGCGCGAGCCCATCGTTGTGCACGAAGCGACTCGTCCATTTGTCGCCGAGCGCTTCCCGCATTCCCTCCATCTCGCCCGCGCTCAGGCCGTCACTGAAGGCGAAAACGCGCGACACGTTCACCGCGATGTTTCGCGGATTGCGCTCCTCGATCACCTTCTTCAGCGCCAGCCACTGCTCGTCGCCCCACAGCTCCGCGTTGCGCTCGGCGCGCCCACCGGCGGGTCCCGCGGCGGTCTGCGTCGACCGCACCGCGGTGTACACTCCGCCCTGCGTGCTGCCGCCCAACGCGATCCGCTCGACGGAATCGCCGCGCATCGAGAAGACGTAGATGGTTCTGCGCCTCGCGGCGAACGTCGTCGGTGACACGATCGATGTGAAGACTGGATCTTCGTTGTATTCCCTCATCGGTATCACCCACATGTCCGCCGCGTACTTCCGCATGATCGCCGGCAGGACGGTAGCCATGCGCGAGGCCAGCCAGCGCTGCTGTATGTCGGCCTGCTCACGGAGAGTGCCGAACGGACGCGCTGGAGCGGCCGACTGGGCGGTGACGACAGCCGGCGGGCCGACAAGGAGGGCGGCCAGGGCGAAGCGGTACGCATGTCGCATGAGAAGGGGATTCCTGTTGGGCCAACACGTCGATTGGGCTGCAACCATACTACGAATAATGTCGATCCTCGCCTTCCTTCGCCGGACTCCATCAGCGGTACTTCTGCTTACGCAGCTGGCGGGAGTGGTGCTCTACCCGTGGATCGAGTCGTCGCCGCGTGGGCAGGCGATTCTCACGGCGTTCGGTGTCATCGTGCTCGGCGTCGCGCTGCGGGTCGTGCGCCGCACGCCCTGGCTGACGTGGTTCGCTTTCGTGCTCGCGTTTCTCGTGGTCGCGCTCACCGTGATCAACACAATCGCGCCCGATCCCGCGCTCACGGTTGCGATCGCGGCGATGGAGGCCGCGTTCTACTTCTACGCCACGGGCAGCCTGATCGCCTACATGATGCAGGACTGGGTCGCCACCACCGACGAGTTCTTCGCCGCCGGCGCCACCTTCACACTGCTCGCCTGGGCATTCGCGTATCTCTACGTGATGTGCCAGGCACTCATTCCCGGCAGCTTCAGCGCGCCGCTCGACCCGGAGTCGGTGCGTACCTGGATGGACCTCCTCTTTCTGAGCGTGGCCGTGCTGTCGAGCGTCGGCCTGAGCGACATCGTGCCGGTGTCGCCGCTGGCGCGGTCGCTTGTGATGCTGGAGTCGTTCGCCGGCGTCATGTACATCGCGCTCGTCGTCTCGCGCCTCATCAGTCTCTCGTCGGAGGAGCGGAAGACCGCGCGCGCTCAGAACGATGCGTCGGCCTCGGGTCCGCGCGAATGAGCACGCTGCCGCCGGTGGCTGACGCGGTAATTGTCGGAGCCGGCGCTGCGGGGCTGATGGCCGCGCGCGAGCTCAAGCGGGCGGGCAGGCGGGTGGTGGTACTCGAGGCGAGCAAGCGCATCGGTGGTCGAATCCTCACGCTTTACGGCACGAACGCCGGCGTGCCGGTCGAGCTCGGAGCCGAATTCATCCACGGGGAAGCGCCGGAAACGCGGCGACTGCTCGACGAAGCACGACTCGCGACAGTCCCCGTCCAGGGCGAGCACTATCGGTCGGATCGCGGTGAGATGTCGGAGCAGGGACCGGTGTGGAAGCGCATGAGGCTCGTCTTCAGGCACCTCAATCCGGGACGCCGGCACGACCGGTCGTTCGAGGATTTTCTCGCCGGCAAGCCGGGAGGAGCACGACTGAAGAGAGAGCGCGATCTCGCGCGAGGCTTCATTCAGGGATTCAACGGCGCCGACACACGTTTGATCAGTGAGAAATCCATCGCGCAACAAGGTGATCCCACCGAGGGCGCCGCCGACGCCGCGCGTATCGTCAATGGATATTCGGCGCTGATCGAATATCTCCAGCGAGACCTGGCCGATGACATTCGGCTGGGATCAGCCGTCAGGCGCATCTCGTGGGACGAATCCCGGGTGTGCCTCGAAGACCGGCACGGCACGCAGCACACTACGCGCACCGCCATAATCGCCGTGCCCCTGCCGATGCTTCAGGACGACAGCATTGAGATCGAGCCCGAGATACCGGTGGTGCGGAAGGCGGCCCGCAAGCTCGTGATGGGTCACGTCGTGCGCATCAACGTCGTCGTCAGGGAGCGGTTCTGGGAGAAGGAGGCCGACGCGCTTTCCTACGTTCATGCGCCGACGCGCCCGTTCACAGTCTGGTGGACGCAGCATCCGGTGCAGGCGCACCTGATCACGGGGTGGGCCGGCGGACCGCCGGCGCTCGAGCTGCTCGAGAGCGGCGACGCCGAGGGCGCCGCACTCGCCGAGCTCGCTCGCGCCTTCGGGCTGAAGAGGAGCCGGCTGGAAAAGCTCGTCGATTCGGTCCACATGCACGAGTGGACGCACGACCCGAACATTCGCGGGGCGTACAGCTACGTCGGAGTGGGCGGCGCGCAAGCGTCTCGAACGTTGGCCCGCCCCGCGGGCGACACGCTGTTTCTCGCCGGCGAAGCGGCCGACTCCGGAACCGCCGGGACCGTCGAGGCCGCGCTGGTCAGCGGAAAGCGCGCGGCGAGAAAGGCGCTGGAGAAGCTTTCGTTCACTGTCCGGCCTTCTCATTGATTACCGTCCACGACACCCCGAACCTGTCGCGCAGCATGCTGAAGCGGGTCGCGTAAAACGTCTCCCGCATCGGCATGAAGATCTCGCCACCTTCTGCGAGCACGTCGTGGATCCTTTCGGCCTCTTCGGCCGAATCCAGTGACAGATAGATGTAGGCGCTTCGCATCGGCTTGTAGACCGATTCCGGCACATCGTTTCCGATCACGACCGTGTTCGCGATCTTCATCTGCGCGTGGATGATCGCGTTGCCGGCATCCCGCGGGGCGCCCGGAGCGTCGCTCTGCTTCATCATCATCTCGATCTTGCCGCGGAGATGCTTCTCGTAGAAGCGGAACGCTCTCTCACAATCTCCGCCGAAGTTGAGCTGAACGTAGAGCTTCACGACCTGAGGGGCACGGTCACCGGCCGTGGCTGGTACGGGCGTCCCAGCTCGCCGGCGACAAGCAGCACCGCCGCATCCAGGAGCAGGATTGCCGTGGGCGTCATGAATCCGATGTAGACGACCTGCAGGATTGCGATCGAGAGCGGAGTGAGCGCGGCAATTCCAAGCAGCGCACGCCGGCGCACGACGAACAGCGGCGTCACCGCAACCGCGAGCAGCCCGGCGATGACCGCGCTTACCCCGCACGCGACCCACAACGCCGCCACGAGCGGCTGCAGGGCCAAGGGCTCCATCACTGCCGGGTGTTGCTGCCCCGCCCGCGACACAATCGAGGAATAAGCCTGGAAATGCAGACCCGCCGTGAAGAAAAGAAGGCCGGCGCCGACCGAAGCCGTCAACGTCGCGCTGCGTTCCTTCGTCATCCGAAAAGCCTCACTGAGATGGGGGGTTGAACGTGCGCGCTACGGACACACTCCGGAAGCCCGGCTGACCCTTCAGCCCGGCCCGCGAGGGCCAACCCCCGGAAAGGGTTGAAACCGGTCATACATAGGGTCCGTATTATTTATCAATAAGGCTATTGACGATTATCGATATCTATATTATCGATAATCGTGACGCCAAGCCCGATTCCCGACGCCCAGAGGAAATGCTCGATGCCCCAATCGTACCCTGACGCCCTGGCTGTGTCGCGGAGAGTGCTCCGCATTCTGGTCTACCTGAACTGGCTGCTCGGCGCCGCCGTTCTGGCGTTGCTCATCGCGAGCCTGGTTGCGGAGGGGCCCGTCATGAGGGGACTCGGTGTGAAGCCGGGCGCCGGTCCGGCGCTCTTTCTCGGCATGCGCGCGATCATGGTGGTTGGCCTGCTCTCGATTCCGTTCGCGCACGTCGTTCTCACGCGCCTGGCCGCCATCGTCGAAACCGTCAGGGCTGGAGATCCGTTCATGTCCGAGAACGCCACGCGCCTGGAGACGATCGCGTGGGTGGTTCTCGGGATGGAGCTCCTGCATTTCGCCGTTGGCGCGATTGCCGCCAGCGTCTCCACGGAAACTCATCCGCTCGACATCGACTGGAACTTCTCCGTCACGCGGTGGCTCGCCGTGCTCCTGTGCTTCGTGCTGGCGCGCGTGTTCGAGCGCGGCACGCGCATGCGCGAAGAGCTCGAGGGGACGGTCTGACAATGCCGATCATCGTTAAGCTCGACGACGTTCTCCACTCGCGGCGGATGAACCTGACGGAGCTGTCCGAAAAAATCGGACTCACGCTCGCCAACCTGTCGATCCTCAAGACCGGCAAGGCGCGCGCGGTTCGCTTCTCGACTCTCGAGGCAGTCTGCGAGGCACTCGAGTGCCAGCCGGGCGACCTGCTCGAGTTCACACCGGGCTCGGAAGCCGGTTCACCGGCGACCTCACGGGTAGTCACACCGATTCTCTGATACAAGGAGGGAGCACATGAACGCCATCACCAATGCTTTCACGCCCGATTACCAGCGCTACGAGGGCGTCCGCCCGATCAACATCTACATGCTGCGACTGTTCTATTTCCTGATGGCGGCTTTCGTCGCGACGGATGCGTGGATGACGATCATCAATCACGCGGGTCCGTGGGACCGCTTCAGGGCGATCGCGTTTTGCGTATGGGCCGCCTACCCGACACTCGCCGTCCTCGGCCTGATTCATCCGCTCAAGATGCTGCCGATCATGATGTTCACGATCTTCTACAAGTCGATCTGGCTGCTCATCGTCGCTTACCCGCTCTGGCGCGCGAACGCGCTCTGGGGGTCACCGGCCGAGACGATGACGAAGGCGTTTCTGTGGCTGCCGCTGTTGATCATCGCGGTGCCGTGGGGATACGTGTTACGGAATTACGTGATGTGGTCGAGGACAAAGAGCCTCGAGCTGAAGCGGGCTCGTGCCGCGTAGCTCAGCGAATCCACGTTCCGAGACGGCGCCAGCGGATCTCGGTGACGGCGCGGAAGTAGTCGAGGCCCTTCAACGGGTCGTACGAGTAGTACACGAAGGTCGGCGCGCCGCGAACATTCCGGCGCGGCACGAGGCCGTAGTATCTGCTGT
>Ga0190265_10000221_pt1 | contig 52420 bp, 46 predicted proteins | sample Popmic124T_FD_133135 | JGI IMG/M metagenome (GOLD analysis project Ga0190265, IMG submission 133135) | Populus adjacent soil microbial communities from riparian zone of Indian Creek, Utah, USA - 124 T | ecosystem: Environmental > Terrestrial > Soil > Riparian zone | place: USA: Utah | collected... | reverse complement strand
TTCATGGTGATCCTCCTGAGCGGTATTTGCGAGCTTTGTCACCCGCAGAATTTCGCTTCAGGCGGACGAAACCGCGCCCCGGATGACCCGGGGCGCGGTTTCTTCATGAATGATTCGGGCTAGGCGGCACGCAGTTTCTCGTTGTCGCGCGGGCAGACCGTGTGGTCGAGCGCAGGGAGCTCGCTGCGCCGGAACAGCTCCAGCCTCTTCGCCGCCTCCTCGACCTCCACCCACTCACCGTCGACTTCGAAGCGGTCGCACCAGGCGCACATCGGCAGCCGGTCATCGCCACGTGGGCGATTGGGATCCAGCAGTGGCTGGGAATCGTCTCGATCCTCTTCGGATCGCACCCGGGCAGAGAACAGCACGCCGCGGCCGGAACTCGTAGCGGCGATGCGCACGTCCATCTCCCGGGTCATGTCCGGGCCGTCGCAGCGGCAGGTCAGCTCGACGTCCCGCACTCCGTCGCGGATTCGCCGCACCAACAGCCGCTGCAGCCTGCGGACGTCTTCACCGGCGACGAAGTCCCACAGCGAGCGTCCGAGGCTGCCGTCGGCGCCTTCCCATCCGTTCTCCTCGGCGAAGCCGTAGAAACCCTCGTCGAGGCGGATCAGCCGATCCTGCTCGTCGATCGCATAGCTGAGTGCCTCAACCGCCATCTGCGCCCCATATGGTCACATACGGGTACGTGCAGCCTCGAGCCCAGTCCACTCAGCCGGCGGGCGCGGCGACCGCGCTTGGGGCTCCGTCGAGCGCGTCGAGCGCCCGGCGGACCGACATCGCCACGCAGGTGAAGATCGGCGTCTCGCGCTCGGTGTAGGCGCTCGACTCGGTCGGCCGCAGCTCCTGGACGAGGTCGAGGAACTCACCCGGGTCGTCGCCCTCGAAGGCGACCACGAACTCCTGGTCGTCGAGGCCGAAGGAGTAGGAGGTGTTGATCGTTATCTCCGGGTGGCGACGGCCGACCTCGATGTGGCTTTTCATGATCCGTCCACGCTCTTCCTCCGGCAGGCCATACCAGCGGCGCTGCTTGACCATCGGATAGAGGAAGAGGTACTTGCGCTCGGAGACGCAGATCTCGGGGCGAGGCTGCTCATCGGAGTAGGGCGAGCGCTTGGTTATCGAGAGGAACGAGTGGGGAGTGTCCGCCCACTTGGCCAGGCCGCTCTGCCCGAGCACCACGTGGAAGGTGTGGAGGTCGTCGAGGTTGGGGCTCTGGCTGAGCAGCAACAGATCGACGTCGCCGCGCGTGCCTATGGTTGAGTAGGCGCGCAGCGAGCGGTCGATGGCGAAGTCGTCGCATGCCGCGAGAAACTCCTGCTTGTCGGCGGTGCGCAGCTCGGCGTCGCGGCGGCGCCACTCGGGGTCGATCTTGAAAAAGGTGAACTTGGCGAAAGTGCGGTCGGCCATCGCGGTCACGATAGCGCCGGCGGCGCTTGCCGCCGCGGTGATCGCCGGCCTGCTCGTCCTGCGCCTCGCGGGTTGCGGCTTCGAGGGAGATCCCGTCTCGATCCTGGCCACCGGCCCCGAACGCATCTGGGAGATCGCCGACCGGCGCGGACCGGTGGTCGGCGTCAGCCTTCTCGCCTGGCTGGCGGCATTCGGCCTGGCGTTTGCGGCGGACCGCGAGCGGGCCGGACGGCTCGCCGCCCGACTGCTCGCCCTCTCGCTCGTCTACCTGCCGCTGCTGCTGCTGGCCGGCGCCGCGCTGGAACCCGGCGTCGCGGCGGAACGGCTGCTGGTCATGCTCGGCTCACCCGCGCTGGCGTCCCTGACCCTGACCGCGCTCGGCGGCTACCGGGCCCTGGCGCTCGCCTGTGGTGCGACCGTGCTCGCCTACACGGTCGACGTCGTCGCCGGCTCGCCGCTCACCCAGCTCTCCCTGGTCGGACCGAACCCGGCCGCCGGCCACCGCTACTACGGAATCGGCAACGAGCTCGAGGCGATCCTCGTGGTGCTGGTGCTGGTCGGCACCGGCGCCGCGCTGTCGGGGTTCACCCCACCCTGGTGGGGTGAAAATCGGAAGCGCGGTAGGGCCGCTGGCGTACCCCGGAGGTGGGGCGCTGCGGCCTTCCTGGTGGTCGCCACGACTTTCGCCTTCGCCTTCGCCTACGGCCGCTACGGAGCCGACGTCGGGGCGGCGATCGTGCTGCCGCTCGGCGGTGCGGTCGCCGCCGCCGTCTTCGCCGGTCGACCCCGGCTCGCCCTACTGGCCCTCGCCGTGCCGCTGCCGGCGCTGGCGATCCTCGCCGCCGCTGACCTCCTTTCCGGCTCCGACGCCCATCTGACCGGCACGGTCCTGCAGGCGGACGGTGGCGGTGACGTCCTCGCAGTCCTCGGCCGCCGGCTGCGCGAGGCAGGCGAGAGCTTCGGTCGGCCGCTTCTTCTCGCCATCCTGCCATTCGTGCTCGCGGGAGCCCTCGCCGCTTGGCTGCGGCGCGAGCGCCTCGCCGCTTGGCTGCGCCACGTCCCGGCAATGCGCGCAGGCCTGTTCGGCGCCCTCGCGGCAACCCTGGTCGGGACCATCGCGAACGATTCCGGGGCCCTGCTGCTGGAGATCGGCGCCGCCTATCTCGCCGTCTTCGTTGGTTTTGCATGGGCCGATGCAGACGTGGAAGTAGAGGCTTCCGTTACGAAGACAAAAAGTAACACTTCCGTTTCACACACGCGCAAAATTTCCCCGTAGCCTGGCAGGGCATGGAGGCAATGAGACAGACCCGGACAGACGACCGTCTCGACGAGTTCGGCCATCGGATCGACGAACGTTTCGACCGCGTGGACGAACGTTTCGACCGCGTGGAGGCGGAGATGGACCAGCGTTTCAAGCGGGTCGAAGCCGAGATCAAGGAGAGCCACCAGGCGCTGCGCTCGGAGATGAAGGAAGGCAACCAGACGCTGCGTTTGGAGATGAAGGGAGGCAACCGTGCGTTACGAGCGGACTTCGATGCGCTGCGTCAGGAAAACCACGCTCTGCAGATGACGATGATCCGAGTTGGGGGCGCCATCATCGTCGCCCTCATGGGCCTTGTCATCGCCGGCCAGGTTTAGCTCCGCCCCGTTCTGGGCTCCCCGTGGGCGGCTGCCGTCCCATCGACTACCCTTAACGCTTCGTGCGGATCGCCCTCGTCTCGCCATATTCTTGGAGCTATCAGGGCGGCGTGAACCGGCACGTCGAGGCGCTCGCCGAGGAGTTCCTCGGTCGCGGCCATCACGTCCGCGTGCTTGCTCCCGTCGACCCTCCCGGCCACCTCAGTCGGGCGCTGCACCGTGCCGCGCCGGAGCCGCGCGAGATCCCCGATTACCTGATGCCGCTGGGCCGCAGCGTGGGTTTCGGCGCCAACGGCGCCGTGTCCAACCTCTCGCCCTTTCCGGCCGGGGGAGTCGTGGCGCCGCGGCGTGAGCTTCGTCGAGGCGGCTACGACGTCATCCACGTCCACGAGCCGCTGGTGCCGCTGATCGGCTGGAACGCGGTGCTCGGCGCCCATAGCCCGGTCATCGGCACCTTTCACGCCTACTCGACCAAGCCGCTTCCCAACCACATCGCCTCGGCGCTCGGCGCCCGCCGTGTCTTCAACCGGCTCTCGGCGCGGATCGCCGTCTCGGAGGCCGCCGCCTGGACCGGCCGTCGCTGGTTCGGCGGTCACTACGAGATCGTTCCCAACGGCGTCGACGTCGCCGCCGCCCCGAAGGGACCGAAGCCGGCGAGCGACGAGCTGCGCGTGGTGTTCATCGGCCGTCCCGAGGAGCGCAAGGGGCTGCCGATCTTGCTCACCGCTTTCGACGCCCTGGTCGAGCACGTTCCCAGCCGGCTCACGGTGATCGGCGCGGAGCGCGACGACGTCCTCCGTTACCTGGCCAACCCCGAGACGATGGGCAGGATCGACGCTCGCGGCCGGGTCTCCGGCGAGCAGCTGTGGCGGGCGCTGCACGAGGCGGACGTGCTCTGCGCGCCCTCCCTCACTGGCGAGAGCTTCGGCATGGTCCTGACGGAGGCGTTCGCCGCCGGCACGCCGGCGATCGCCTCGGCGATCGCCGGCTACAGCGACGTAGTCACAGACGGCGTCGACGGCGTGCTGGTGCCGCCGGGGGATCCGCAGCGCCTCGCCGAGGAGCTGCAGCGTGCCCACCACGAGCCGGCCTGCCTGGCGGCGATGGGCGAGGCGGCGCGCGAGAGCGCGCAGCGCTACGCCTGGCCGCACGTCGCCGACCGCGTCACCGAGGTCTACGAGCGCGCGATCGAGGCGCCCGCCCCGTCGTCGGTGCTCGAGCGCGCCGCTCACTGGGCCGGAATCCGCCCGGCCGACGGGGCCTCGCCGCGACCGCCGCGGAAGCTGCCCTCGCTCGATCCTCCCCTGGCCCGCGGAGGCAACAGGCGGCGGCGCATCGCGCGGCGCGCCGGCCTCGCCGTCGCCGGGGGGCTCGGTGTCGGCCTCACCGCGCTGGCCGCGCAGAGGATCGGCGTCGACAACGTCCTCTCGAGCATCGTCCGCTCCGACTTCACCTGGGTGCTGATCGCCTGCGCGCTGATGGCCCTCTCGCTCTTCTTCCGGGCCGCTTCCTGGTACGGGATCGTGCGGGCGGCGCTTCCCAACCGTCCGGTTCGCCGCCGCGACGTCACCTCGGCGACGATGATCGGCGTGCTGATGTCGGCGACGCTGCCGGCGCGGCTCGGCGAGCCGGCACGCGCGATGACCCTCGCCCGGCGAACCGGACGGATGCGCGAGACCTTCCCGGTCCTGCTCGGCACCCTGGTCTCGCAGACGCTGCTCAACATCGTCGCCCTGGCGATGCTCGGGGCGATCATCGTCTCCAGCACCGACCTCTTCCACTCCAGCACGGAGAAGATCTTCGCCTTCAGCCTCCTCCCTCTAGCCCTGCTCGTCGTCGTCCTGCTGGCGCCGATGCTGGTGCGCCGCAACGGCAACGGGCGGCTCGCCCGCGCCGGCGCGGCCGTGCACCGGGCCCTGCTCCAGGTGCGGGCCGGCCTGGCGGTCTTCCGCAAGCCGCGCCGGGGTGCCATCGCCGCCGGCGCCCAGCTCGCCGCCTGGGCGATCCAGCTCGCCGCCTGCTGGGCGCTGCTGGCGGCCCTCGGCTTGGAGGGCGGGATCGGCGCCGCCGCCGCGGTCCTCTTCGCGGTCAACGTCACGGCGGTCGTCCCCGCGACCCCCTCCAACATCGGCGTCTTCCAGCTGGCCGTGATCAGCGTCCTGCACACCGGCTTCGGGATCGGCACCGCCAACGCCCTCGCCTACGGCATCATCCTGCAGGCGGTCGAGATCGCCACCGCCGTCGCCCTTGGCCTACCCTCGCTCGTCCGCGAGGGCCTCACCTGGAGCGACCTCCGCGTCCAGGCCCTATCGGCGGCCCCAGTCCGCTTGCAGCCCTTCGGCGATCAGCGCTCCGCTGCCAGCGAGCGAATCGGCATCTAGACGTTTCTCCCACGCAACGGGCGGAGAGGCGCATTCCCACCTCCGGTGGTAACCGTCCTATCAGGGCGTATGCTCAACAATCGTTGATTATAAAGCGCCCGGCAGAGACTCGGGCGTCCCCGCTCGGGGATGGGAAACGACGGAAAGGACGTGAACGAAATGAACATCAAGAAGAGCCTGTTTGCAGCCGCCTCTATGGCCCTCGTGTTGATGGGATTCGCCTCCTCGGCGACGGCAGAAGGCGTCCTGCGGGAGGTCGTAAACACAAAACCGATGCCGAAAAACGCTGAACTCCATGCGGTTGGCTGGACGAGATTAGCGCAGGGCGCCCTCGGCGGAACTGGCTTCGAATGCGACACGACAGCCAATGTGAAAGCGACGAGCGAAGATGGCAAAACAGGGCAGGTGACGGCTCTGTCCATTCCCGACCAAACGAAATGCAAAGGCATCGGAGCCCTTGCCGGCTGCACCCTCAAAAATCACTCGATCACAAATCTGCCGTACCACACCGACGTGGAAACAACCAAAGTCGGTGTCACCGGTCAAATCGTTATACATATGGAATATGGAGGCATGTGCCTCTTCAAAGAACACACGCTGATATTCGGTGCGCTCTCACTGTTTCCACTGAAAACAGGTAATTCAATGATCACAGGCACCAGTGGCAATCTGGCGGAAAAATCGACAGCAGCATCTGGCACGTCGACCTTGCACGGAAATCCAATCGCCGGATGGGAGATCGCAGGTGAAGGTGAACTCAGCGACGGAACCGAAATCGTTGCCGAAGGCGAACTCGAACTGACGACGCCATCGCGGTGCACATACTACCTTTCCGCGAATTAGGCATACCTAACGCTTAGGCACCCGCTCTTACGTGAGCACCTTTGAGGCGGCCGGGTTGGCCTGAACTGGCTACCCGGTCGCCAGCCGGCGCTCCGGCGGCAGGGCGCCGCCGCGCTCCGTCCCAGCGATCAGCTCGTCAGGCGCCTTCCGCTCGGGGATGAAGCCCGACCTCATCCCGAAGTAGACCGCCTGGGGGTGATGGGCGACGATCGCCACGGTCGACTGCTCGGGCGTCACGGCATAGCCGTCCGAAAGCGTCATCCCGATCTCTTCGAGGCCGAGAAGACGCCAGACCTTCTCGTGCTCTGACTGATCAGGGCAGGCCGGATAGCCCCACGAGTAGCGGCGGCCCTGGTCGAGGTCGATGCCGAGTTCGCCGCGCACCTGCGAGTGCAGCCACTCGGCCAGCCCCTCGGCCGCCTGCACGCCGAGCCCGTGCGTGAAGAGCTGCTCGGCGAACTCGCCGTCGCGATCCAGCCGCTCGATCAGCTCGGTCACCTCGGGGCCGACGGTGACGCCCTGCAGTGCCACCACGTCGCGCTGCCCGGAGTCGAGCGGGCGGAAGAAGTCGGCAAGGCAGATCCGGTCGTGCTTGGGCTGGCGCGGGAAGACGAGCCGCTCCAGCTCGCGCTCGGGGTCCTCGGGGTCGAAGACGATCAGCTCGTTGCCCTCGGCATTGCAGGGGAAGTATCCGAGCCGCGCCCGGGGCTCGAGGTAGTCCTGTTCGCGCCACATCCGCTCCAGGCGCGGCGCGAAGCCCTCCTCGCTGCCGTTGCCCTCGATCAGCTCGCGCCAGGCCTCGCCCTTGACGCCTTTGCCGCCCCAGTGCAGCTTGAAGAGGACGTGGCGGTCGAGGTGGGGGAAGACCTCGTCGAGGTCGACGTCGACGTCGCGCACGCCGAAGAAGGGCGGCTCGGGGATCGGGTTGTCGGTGCTCGCCGCGGAGCGCACGCTCGCGTCGGTGGTCGGCGGCGCGTTGTCCACCACCGCCGGCTTCTCGCGCAGCTGCTTCGCCTCGGCGCGAATCCGCTCGACCAGGGCGCGGTGCGCCTCCTCGTCGACGAGCGCGTCCATCGTGTCGAGGCCCTGGAAGGCGTCCTTGCAGTAGAAGACGCCGGGCTCGTAGACGTCGTCGGACTCCTTGCCGTGCGGGTAGAGCGTGCGGCGGCCGAAGTCGCGGTTGATCGCGGCGCCGCCGATCAGCACCGGGAACTCGTGCCCGCGCTGGTGCAGCTCCTGGACGCAGATCGGCATCTGCTTCGAGGTCGAGACGAGCAGGGCGGAGAGGCCGATCGCGTCTGCCTCGTTCTCGACCGCGGCCTCGATGATCGTCTCGACCGGGACCTGCTTGCCGAGGTCGATCACCGTGTAGCCGTTGTTGGTGAGGATCGTGTTGACCAGCGACTTGCCGATGTCGTGGACGTCGCCGAAGACCGTTGCGATCACGACCTTGCCCTTGGTGTGTCCCTCGATCCGGTCGAGGTAGTTCTCGAGCCGCGCCACGGCGCGCTTCATCACTTCGGCCGACTGCAGGACGAAGGGCAGGATCAGTTCGCCGGCGCCGAACTTGTCGCCGACCTCCTTCATCGCCGGCAGCAGCACCTCGTTCAGGGTCGGGACGGCGCCGATCTTCTCGTTCGAGCGGTCGATCCAGTCCTCAACCCCGTCCTTCTTACGGCGCAGGATGTGCCAGTGCAGGGCTTCCTCGGGTTCCATCCCCTCGGTCGGGTCGCCGACCTCCTCGGCGGTCTCCTCGCCCTTCGACTCGAAGTGGCCGATGAAGCGCTCCAGCGCGTCCTCGCGCCGGTTGAAGACGAGGTCGTCGGTCAACTCCCGCTCCTCGTCGGAGATCTCCGAGTAGGGCGTGATGTGGTTGGGGTTGACCATCGCCAGGTCGAGCCCGGACTCGACGCAGTGGTGGAGGAAGACCGAGTTGAGCACGGCGCGCGCCGGCTGGCCGACCCCGAAGGAGACGTTGGAGACGCCGAGCGAGGTCTTGACGCCTGGGATCTCCGCCTTGATCCGGCGGATCCCCTCGATCGTCTCGACAGCAGACGGCTTCCACTCGTCGTCGCCCGTGGTAAGGGTGAAGGTGAGCGCGTCGAAGATCAGCGCCTCGGGGTCGAGGCCGTGCTCCTCGCAGGCGAGGTCGCGGATCCGCGTCGCGATCTCCACCTTGCGCTCCGCCGTCTTCGCCATCCCGACCTCGTCGATCGTCAGCGCGATCAGCGCCGCGCCGTGCGCCACCGCCAGCGGGATGACGCGGTCGGCCTTGTCGCGGCCGGCCTCGAGGTTGATCGAGTTGACGATCGGGCGGCCCGGGATCTGTTCGAGCGCGGCCTCGATCACCTCCGGCTCGGTCGAGTCGACCTGGATCGGCGCCGGCTGGGTCAGCGAGACCCGCTCGACCACGGCTCGCATCTGCTCGTCCTCGTCGGCGCGCTCGGTCAGCGCCACGCAGATGTCGAGCACGTGGGCGCCGCCCTCGACCTGGTCCTCGGCGACCTGGACTAGGCCGTCGTAGTCGTCGGCCAGCAGCAGCTCCTTCGCCTTGCGCGAGCCCTGCGAGTTGACCCGCTCGCCGACCAGGGTCGGCCGCGGCTCCTGGACCAGGGGGGTGGCGGTCATCATCGAGGAGACCTGGATCGGTCCCGGCGCGGGGCGCTCGCCGGGCACGCGGCCCTCGACGCGCTCGCGGATCGCGGCGATGTGCTCCGGGGTCGTGCCGCAGCAGCCGCCGACGATGCCGACGCCGTAGCGCTCGACGAACTCGCCCAGCGTGGCCGCCAGCGGCCCGGGCTCTTCGGGGAAGATCGTCTCGCCGTCAGGCCCCTGCAGGGGCAGACCGGCGTTGGGGATGCAGTGGACCGGCAGCGGGCTGTTCTCGCCCAGGTAGCGGATCGCGTCGCGCATGTCCTCGGGCCCGGTCGAGCAGTTGAGCCCGATCGCGTCTACGCCGAGTGCGGTGAGCGTCGTCAGCACCGCCTCGATGTCAGTGCCGAGCAGCATCTTGCCGCCCTGCGGCAGCAGCGAGACGCTGGCCTGGATCGGCAGCGTCCGTCCCGCCTCCTCGAACGCCTCGCGGGCGCCGAAGATCGCCGCCTTGACCTCGAGGATGTCCTGCGCCGTCTCGACGATGAGCAGGTCGGCACCACCCTCGACCAGGCCGCGCGCCTGCTCGGCGAAGACCTCGACCAGCCTGCGGAAGGAGATGTCGCCCAGGGTCGGGTCGTCGGAGGCGGGCAGGAAGCCGGTCGGCCCGATCGAGCCGGCGACGAAGCGGTCCTCACCCGCCGCCTTGCGGGCGATCTGCGCCGCCTTGACGTTGATCTCGTGCGTGTGCTCGTTGAGCCCCCACTCATCGAGCTTCAGCCGCGACGCCTGGAACGTGTCGGTCTCGATCACCTCGGCGCCGGCCTCGAGCATCGAGGCGTGGACGCCCTCGATCACGTCGGGCCGGTTCAGGACCAGCGCCTCGTGGCATTTGCCCTCGAGACCGCCGTAGTCCTCCTGCGTCAGCTCGAACTGCTCCAGGGTCGCGCCCATGCCGCCGTCGAAGACGACGACGCGTTCCCGCGCGGCAGCTATGAAATCGCGATCGGCCATGGTCAAAGAGGCTACCGAGACGCTCGCCGACCTTCGGAGCTACCAAGTCTTCGCCGACCTTCGCGATTTGCGAGCGGCACTCCCCCGGCCGGGGGGCGACATCGCTTCCGGTGTTCCTTGTGTACGCATAGGGGACAAGACGAACACCGGAAGGAGAAGGGGCCACGCGATCGCGGCCCTTGCGACCCGTCAGCAGGGCGTCGTATCGCGCCGCCAGCTGCGCGCCCTCGGTCTGACCGATCGGATGGTCGCTTCGCGCCTGGCGTCGGCGGGGCTGCAGCCGGTGTTTCGCGGCGCCTTCGCGGTCGGTCACTACGCCATCGGCACGAGCGGCACAATGCTGGCCGCGGTACTTGCCTGTGGAGACGGTGCGGTCGTGTCGCATGCCAGCGCCGCCAGGCTGCTCGGTCTCTGGGACCGGACTCCCGCTCTGGTCCACGTCATCGCACAGACCCAGGCGGGGAGAAAGATCCAGGGCGTGTGTTGGCACCGGGCCTGTCGGTTGGAGCGGGACGAGATCATGGTCCACGAAGGCCTCCCCTGCACGACCGTGTCTCGGACCCTCGTCGACATGGCGGGTTGCCTCGGGGAAAAGTCGCTGAAACGACTGGTCGAGCAGGCGGCGGTGCTGCGAGCGCTCGACGTCGCCACGATCGACCGCACGCTCTCGCGCGGCCGCAGGCGTGGCGCCCCGCAGCTGCGGCGGGTGCTCGCGCCGTGGCGCGGCGGAGAGGAAGAGTTCCTGCGCAGCCCGCCGGAGGCGCGCCTGCTCGCAGCCGTCGTCGAGGCCGGCCTTCCTCGCCCACGCTGCAACGTCCAGTTCTTGCTCGAGGGGAATCGCATCGAAGTTGACCTCTTGTGGGAGGAGCAGCGCCTCGTCGTCGAAACCGACGGCGAAGAGACGCACGGGACCCGGCTCGCCTTCAGGCAGGATCGCTGGCGCGATCAACTGCTTATGGCTGCCGGCTACCGAACGGCGAGGGTCACCTGGGACCAGCTCGAAGACGAACTGGAGGCCACGCTCAACCGGATCCGCCGCATGCTCGCTGGCTGACTGCCGAAAAGCCTCTCCCCCCGATCTTCCGGTGTTCCTTTTGTACCTGCACGGGTCAAAACGAACACCGGGGAGACTAGGGGTCGCGGATAGGCTGGGACCGCCGTGATCGACTCCCACGCGCACCTGTTTCTCTGCGAGCGGCCCGAGGTCGAGGTCGTTGCGAGCGCTCGCGAGGCCGGGGTGACCCGGATGCTCAACGTCGGCCTGGGGGGAGAGGCGAATGCCGCCGCGATCGCCGCGGCCGAGCGCCATGAGGAGGTTTTCGCGAGCGTCGGCTGCCACCCGACCGACGCGAGCGGCTTCGATGACGCGATTGGCGAGGAGATCGAGCGGCTCGCCGCCCACGAGAAGGTGCGGGCGATCGGCGAGACGGGCATCGACTACTACCGCGAAACGTCGAGCCCGGCCGAGCAGCGGCGCGCCTTCGAGGCGCAGATCGAGATCGCACGGCGGCACGAGCTGCCGATCGTCATCCACTGCCGCGACCCGGAGGGGGAGGCCACGGCGAGCGATGAGGTCTTCGAGGTCCTCGACGCGCGCGGCGCCGGCCTCACCGTGATCCTCCACTGCTTCTCTGCCCCGTGGCGGGCCGGCGACGCCGCCGAGCGCGGCTGGTACTGCTCCTTCGCGGGCCACGTCACCTACCCCGCCTCCGACGATCTGCGCGAGGCGGCCGCGGAGCTGCCCGGCGGGCAGCTCCTGGTCGAGACCGATGCGCCCTACCTGGCGCCGCAGCCGGTCCGCGGCAAGCCGAACGAGCCCGCATACGTCGTCGAGACGGCGAAGCTGGTCGCCGAGGTCCGCGGCGTCTCCTACGAGGAGCTGGAGCGGACCGTCGAGGCGAACGCCCGCGGCCTCTTCGGCTGGTAGGGCTCCGACGATGGTTCGGCTCGGCCAGAACTTCCTCGCCGACCCAAACCTGCTCGACGCGGTCCTCCGCGACGCCGCTCCCTCGCCGGAGGACGTCGTGCTGGAGGTCGGGGCGGGGGAGGGGGTGCTGACCGAACGTTTGGCCGCGGTCGCCGCCCACGTGCACGCGATCGAGCTCGATCGCCGACTCGAGGGGGCGCTGGCGCGGCTCTCGGCTCGCCCCGACGTCGATCTGCATTGGGGCGATGCGATGAAGCTCGATCTGGCGACGCTCGACCCGCCGCCGACCGCGATGGTCGCCAACCTGCCCTACTCGGTTGCCACGCAGGTGCTCCTGCGGACGATCGAGCAGCTGCCCTCACTGGGGAGCTGGACCGTGATGGTCCAGCGCGAGATTGCGGACCGGCTGCGGGCCGGGCCGGGCAGCCGGACCTACGGCTCGCCCAGCGTCGTCGTCCAGCTCGCCTGCGAGGTGAGGCTGCTGCGCACCGTCGATCCCGCCGTCTTTCGGCCGCGGCCGCGGGTCGAGTCGGCGATCCTCGGCCTGCGCCGCACCGGCGCGGCGGCGGATCCGGAGACTCGCGAGCTGGTCCGCGCCGCCTTCGCCCACCGTCGCAAGTCGCTGGCACGTTCGGTCGAGCACGTGCGACCCGGCTCGCTCGACGCCGTGCGCGCCGGCCTGCGCGAGCTCGGCCTGCCAGAGAACGCCCGCGCCGAGTCGCTTTCCCCGCATGAGCTCCGAGCGCTGGCGAAAGGGCTGTCCCGGTAGGGGTGAGCGGCTTGTACTTTTTCTGCGCCACTGCCGGCGGACAGCCGCCCACTGTCTTCAGAAAAAGTTGAGCGAGCCCCTGCCGGGACAGCCCCCCACCGAGATGCGCATCGAAGCTCCCGCCAAGCTCAACCTCTGCCTCTTCCTCGGGCCACGCCGCGAGGACGGCCTGCACGAGCTCTGCTCGCTGTTCGAGCCGCTGGCGCTGGCCGATTCGATCGAGGTCGTCGAGGCCGAGCGCGACGAGGTCGTCTGCCCGGGCGTCGAGGGCGAGAACCTGGCGGCGAGGGCGCTTGCCGCCTTGCGCGAGCAGGGATGGGACGCGGCGCCGCTCCGGCTCGAGATCGAAAAGCGGATACCGGTCGCGGCCGGCCTCGGTGGGGGCAGCGCCGACGCGGCGGCGGTACTGCGGCTCGCTCGGGACCGGACGAGTGGTCCGCCCGGCCCCGGCGCGATGGGCATCCAGGCCCCCGGTCGGGCAGCTGGCGCGACCGGCCCTGGTCCGGACCTGCAAGCCATCGCCGCCGAGCTGGGCGCCGACGTGCCGTCTCAGGTGGTCCCGGCGCTGTCGCTCGTCCAGGGCGCCGGCGAGCGGGTCGAGCGGCTGCCCGACCCGGCACCGCACGCGGTCGTCCTCCTCCCCGGTGGTGGAGGGCTGAGCACCGCAAACGTCTTCGCCGAGGCCGACCAGCTCGGCCTCGGTCGCGACGCCGCCAAGCTGGAGGACGTTGCCGACAGGTTGCGCGAGGTTGCCGGATCCGGTGCCTCGCCGCTCGCGTACGCAGGGCTGCTCGCCAACGACCTGGAGCCGGCCGCTCGCTCGCTGCGGCCCCAGATCGGCGACGCGCTCGACGCCCTCCGCGCCGCCGGCGCCCCGCTCGCCCTACTCACCGGCTCCGGTCCGACCGCAGTCGGGTTTTTCCCCACCCTGATGGGGGCAAAGTCGGCTGCGGCGCGTCTCGACCGCGACGACGCCATCGTCTGCGAAGCTGGCCGCGCCCCGTGAGGATCTCTCTGCCAGAGGACCGCCGCCAGCGCCGCCTCGTGCTCGTCGCGATCGCCGCGGCGATCGCCGCCGGCTACTACCTGATCAGCCGCGTCATCCCCCACGACGACCTCCAGCAACTGCTCGAGGACGTCTCCAACACGCTAGGAGCCTGGACCTACCTGCTCGTCGGGGTCTTCGCCTTCGCCGAGACCGGGGCCTTCGTCGGCCTCGTCGTCCCCGGTGAGACGACGATGTTGCTGGGCGGCGCCGTCGCCGGACAGGGGGCGGTCAACGTCTACATCCTGATCGCGATCGCCTGGTTCGCGGCCTGGGCCGGGGACACGACCAGCTTCCTGATCGGCCGCCGGCTCGGTCGCGACTTCGTGCTGCGCAACGGACCCCGGTTCGGCCTCAGCCACGAGCGCTTCGAAGGCGTCGAGGACTACTTCTCCCGGCACGGCGGCAAGACGATCTTCATCGGCCGCTTCGTCGGCATCGTCCGCGCCCTGGCGCCCTTCATCGCCGGCAGCTCGGGGATGCGCTATCGCGCCTTCGTCCCTTACAGCATCCTCGGCACCGGGATCTGGTCCTCGGCGCACATCCTGATCGGCTACGTCTTCTCGCGCAGCATCGACACCGCTGCCCAGTACGCGGGGCGGGGGGCGTTCCTGCTCGGGACCCTGATCGTCGTCGTCGCCGGCTCGATCTTCCTCTACCGCCGCCTCCGCGTCGAGGAGAACCGGCGGGCGGTCGTTCGCTGGATGGAGGGCCACGTGGTCACCCGCTGGCTGGTGGTTCTCGGGCGGCGCTTCCAGCCGCAACTGCGCTTCCTCTGGGACCGGGTCACGCCCGGCGGCACCTTCGGCCTGGAGTTCACCTCGCAGATGGCGATCCTCGCCGTCGCCGGCTTCGTCCTTGTCGCCTACACCTCGATCGTCAGCGGCGACGCCGGGCCGACTCCCGGCGACATGACCGCGATCGACATCGTCGACAGTCTGCGCACCGGCTGGCTGGTCGACGTCGCCAAGGCGGTCACGGTGCTCGGCTCCTCGGCGCTCGTCCTGCCGCTCGCGGCTGTCTGCGGGGTCCTGCTCGCCATCCGCCGGCGCTGGGCCGAACTCGGCGTGCTGGCGGTCGGCCTGGCGCTGATCTTTGCCGGCGTCCACGAGATCAAGGACGCGATCGACCGGCCCCGTCCCGATGGGGGGTTGGTCGACGCCTCGGGCTCGTCCTTCCCCAGCGGTCACGCCGCCTACTCGACCTTCTACGTCTGGCTGGCGGTGACGATCGTGATGCGCCTGCGCGCCGGGATGACGCGCGGCGCGCTCGTAGTCGCGGTGGGGATAGGTGTTGCCGCAGTCGTCGGCCTATCGCGCGTCTACCTCGACGTCCACTACCTGAGCGACGTCAACGCCGGTTGGGCCCTGGGCGCCGCCGCCTTCTCCTTCTGCGCGGCGGTCGCCCTCGTCATCTCGACGTTGCGACAGAATGAGGCCGGTGCTTCGACTCGCGTTGCAAGAGATCCCGCTGGCGCTGCAGAAGATCGAGGATGAGTTCCTGCTGTTCGGCGCCGCGGCGCTGGTCAGCCTCGTCGCCTTCGTCGCCCTGATCCTCGTCCCAGCGGTCGGCTCCTACGGACGGCTCTGGGAGAAGGCCGTGGCCGGCATGCTCTCGGTGATCGACCTCGTCGCCCTCGTCCTGACCGGGGTCGTGCTCGGCCTCGCGGTCGTCTACTACTACAACGACATCGCGGAACTGCTTGGCTGAGGAGCTGTCTCGGCGGGGGTTCCGCTTAACTTTTTTTGAAGACAGTTGAACGCCGTCCGAGCATGCCAACGCAAAAAAAGTACAAGACGCTCCACCCCCACCGAGACAGCTCCTCGCTTGATGCGCTGGCGGACGCGGTCGAGTCCGGGGCCGGGCTGCCAGCGGTGGCGCGGGCAGCCGCCCGGGTGCTCGACGCCAGCGTGGCGCTGATCGATCGCTCCGGCGCGGTGCTCGCCGTGGCCGGGGCCTCGCCGGACCAGGAGCGCAAGCTGCTGGCCGGGGGCGAGCGGGTGACGGAAGTGGAGCTGCGGGTCGCCGATAGCGCGGTGGGGGAGCTGCGCTACCGCGCCACTGCGGCACCCGATCCGGCGATGGCACGCATGGTGACGACGCTGCTCGCCCTGGAGCTGGAGCGCTCCCGCGCCCCGGAGTGGGAGAGCGAGGAGGTGGCCGGTGCCTTCGTGGCGGCCGTGTTCGGGCGCGAGGTCACCGACCGCGGCGACATCGTCGCCCGTGGCGCTGAGCTCGGTGCCGACCTGGAGAAGGGCGCGGGGGCGATCCTCGTCCGCGCAGCGCCGCGCGCCACCCAGACGGGCGAGTGGCGGGCGCGTGTGCTGACCCTGGCGATGCGGACGCTGCGCTCGCTGGCCCCGGGCGCCCTGGCGACCGCGGAGTCCGGTGAGGTCGCGGCCGAGATCGCCGTGATCGCTCCCGCTGAGGACGACGAACGCCTGGCCCGCGCCGTCACCGGTCTGTCGCGCGAGCTGGAGGACGCGCTGCCGGCCTTTCATCTGACGATCGGCGCCAGCCGCCGTGTCTCCGACCCGGTCGACCTCTACCGGGCGGGCAACGAGGCGCGCCTCGCCGTCAACGTGGGGGAGGCGGAGGGTCGCGCCCTGCTCGCCTTCGAGGACACCGGCGCCTATCGCCTCCTGCTGCCGGCGATGAGTGAGGACCCGGCCGAGCTGCAACGCTTCTACGCGGAGACGATCGAGCCTCTCGCCGCCTACGACGAGCAGTACGAGACCGAGCTGGTCACGACCGTCGAGGCCTACCTCGACAACGACGGCAACGTCGCCGCGACCGCCAAACAGCTCTTTACCCACCGCCACACGATCCGCTACCGCCTCGAGCGCGTCCGCGAGCTCTGCGGCCACGACGTCGCCGCCACCGAGGGCCGCGAGAAGCTCGGCCTCGGCCTCAAGGCGATGCGCGTCCTCGGCATCGCGTCCCCCCGCGGCCCGGCGTTGGAGCCCGGGGCCGAAGGCGGCAAGGTTCCGCGCGGCTCGGAGGAGTAGCGCCAGTTCCGGGGGAAGGACTCGAACCCTCTCTTCCAGGACCAAAACCTGGCGTGCTGGCCAAATACACCACCCCGGATAGGTGGCCCGAGCCTAGCGCCATGCCGCTGCTCGGTCGCATCCGAACGCCGGCCTAAGGTCGTCTGCATGGAGATGGGTGCAGCGGCGTTGGATCCAGAAGTGCGCGAGGGGCTCGCCCGTAGCTGGAAGGCTCTGCTGGCCGTAGGCGTGCTGGCGATCTTCGTCGGCTGCATCGCGATCCTGGTGCCGGCGGTCGCCTCGGTCGGGACGGCGATCTTCGTCGGCTGGGTCCTGATGATCGTCGGCGCCTTCATGGTCGCCGGTGCCTTCATGGCTCACTCGGTCGGCACCGTGATCCTGCGGCTGCTGTGGGCCTTTCTGACCGTCCTCGTCGGCTTCTGGCTGGTAATCGAACCGCACAACGGCACGCTGACCCTCACCCTCGTCCTCGGCATCTACTTCCTCTTCATGGGCGCCACGCGGATCGGCGTAGCCTTCGCCAGCCGCGGCCAGCCAAACGCCGGCCTCCTGGGCCTAAGCGGCATCGCCAGCCTCCTGATCGGCACCCTGGTCCTAGCCGAGTTCCCCAGCTCCGCCGACTGGGCGATCGGCCTACTGGTAGGCATAGACCTGATCTTCGCCGGCTGGACCCTCACCTCCGTAGCTCTCTTCGGCAAAGACCTCGCCCGAAGCTGACGCCCAGCGATCCTGCTCGCTCGCCGGGAGCTGAAGAGAGAGGGCGGGGCACCCTGGAGTGCGCGGCGTCCTGTTTTCGCCCCCGTCAACCGAGGAGAGACGCGAGCGTCGCTGGCGAAAACCCAGCAAACGGAAGGGTGCCCCGTCCTCTCTCCCCAACGTTGACGGCGAAAACCCAGCAAACGGAAGGGTGCCCCACCCTCTCTCCCACGGCATTACGATTCGCGGGTGAGTTCTCCCCTAGTGCTCGTCATGGCGGCGGGCGAGGGCACGCGCATGCGCTCCTCGCTGCCGAAGATGCTCCATCCCGTCTGCGGGCGGTCGATGGTCGCCTGGCCGATCCTCGCCGCCCGCGAGGCCGGTGCCGGGCGTGTCGTCGCGATCGTCTCGCCCCAGCACGACATCTCGGCAGGGCTGCCCGACGGAGTCGAGACCGTGGTCCAGCCGGAGCCCGACGGCACCGGCGGCGCCCTGCGGGCGGCGCTGCCGCAGATCCGCGAGGCGGAGACGGTTGTCGTCCTCTCCGGCGACCATCCGCTGCTCTCGGCTGAGACGATCGCCGGCCTGCTGTCCGTCCAGCGCGAAACGAGGGCCGCGGCGACGATGCTGACGATCGAACTGGACGAGCCCGGCGCATATGGGCGCGTCGTGCGTGACGCCGACGGCGAGTTCGAGCGAGTGGTCGAGGCCAAATCGGCGGCTGATGCCGCTCCCGACGAGCTGGCAATCCGCGAAGTGAACGCCGGCACCTATGTCTTCGATGCGGCGCTGCTCGCCGCCGCGCTCGGCGAAATCTCCAATGAGAATGCCCAGGGCGAGTACTACCTGACCGACGTCTTCTCAGCCCTGCGCGCAAACGGCCGCTCGGTTGCCACCCACCCGGCTGACGACCTCGGCGCGACCATGGGGGTCAACAACAGGGTCGAGCTGGCCGCCGTCGAGGCCGACGCCCGCCGCCGCATCCTCGAGGCCCACATGCTCGCCGGGGTCACCTTCGTCGACCCGGCCTCGACTTGGCTCGACGCGGACGTGACGATCGCGGCCGACACCCGGATCGAGCCTGGCACGACCCTGCGCGGTCGCACCGAGGTCGGCGCCCACTCGGTGGTCGGCCCGCTGACGACCCTGAACGACACCCGTCTCGGCGAGGGCGTCAGCGTCCCGCACTCCTACCTGGTCGAGTGCGACGTGCTCGACGGCTGCGACGTCGGTCCCTTCGCCTACCTGCGCCCCGGCGCCCGCCTCGAGCCCGGCGCCAAGGCTGGCAGCTTCGTCGAGATCAAGAACTCGCGGATCGGAGAGGGCGCCAAGGTGCCGCATCTCGCCTACGTGGGCGATGCCGATATCGGCGAGGGGACGAACCTCGGTGCCGGCACGATCACCGCCAACTACGACGGATTCCGCAAGCACCGCACGGTGATCGGCAAGGATGCGCGGATCGGCGTTGACACGATGCTGATCGCACCGGTAGAAGTCGGGGACGCCGCCTACACTGGCGCCGGCGCGGTGATCAAGCGGGACGTCCCCGACGGAGCACTTGCGGTGAGCGACAACGACCAGCGAAACATCGAGGGCTACGCCGAGCGCAAGGCCGCCGAGACGCCTGAGGAGGACTCGTGAGCACGATCGAGCAGCACCCCGAGCTGGCCCCGACCGCCATTCCGCACGACTACTCGAAGCGGATGATGGTCTTCGGCGGCCGCTGCTCGATGGAGCTGGCCGCGAAGATCGCCGGCAAGCTCGGGCTGGACCTCGGCCAGGCGACGCTGACGACCTTCGCCAACGGCGAGGTCTACTGCCGCTACGAGGAGTCGATCCGCGGCGCCGACGTCTTCCTGGTCCAGTCGACCTGCGCCAACGAGCAGAGCGATATGACCCCCAACGACGCGCTGGTCGAGCTGCTGACGATGATCGACGCCGCCCAGGGCGCTTCCGCGCACCGGATCATCGCCGTGCTGCCCTGGTACGGCTACGCGCGCCAGGACAAGAAGTCGGCACCGCGGGAGCCGATTTCGGCCCGGATCGTCGCCAAGTGCCTCGAGGGGGTCGGCGTCGACCGCGTCCTCACCATGGACCTCCACGCCGGCCAAGTGCAGGGCTTCTTCCACGTCCCGGTCGACCACATGACGGCGATGCCGATGCTGACCCAGTGGTTCGTCGATCAGCACATGACCGACGAGCTGGTGATCGTCTCTCCCGACGCCGGCCGGGTCAAGACGGCGCGCAACTTCGCCCGCCGCATCGGCACCCACTGGGCGGTGATGGAGAAGGAGCGTCCGGCCCAGCAGGTGGCCGAGATCGGCTACGTGGTCGGCGACGTAAAGGGCAAGACCGCCGTTCTGGTCGACGACATGATCGACACGGCGGGGACGCTCTGCGCCGCCGCCCAGACCGTGCGCGACGAGGGCGCCGCACGGGTGATCGCCTGCGCCACCCACGGCGTCTTCTCCGGCCCCGCCTACGAGCGGCTCGCCTACGAGAATTCCGGGATCGAGCGGATCGTCGTCTCCGACACGATCCCCCTGCGCCCCGGCGCGCCCGACAACATCATCGTCCTCTCGACCGCCGGCACCTTCGCCGACTCGATCCGCCGCATCTTCACCGACGACTCGGTCTCGGAGATCTTCGCCGGCGAGAACCAGCTCTTCTGAGTCAATCGCGCCCGCCTGACATGGTCGGCCGATGATCCGGGTCGGGCACAAGGGGGCGGACCTGATCCGGCCCGGCAACACGGTCGCCAGCTTCGAGGCGGCGGTGGAGATCGGCGTCGACGTGATCGAGCTGGACGTGCTCTGGACGCGGGACGGGCACCCACGGCTTCCTGCCGGCGAGCGCTCGCCGCTGGTCGTCGCCCACGACTGGCACGACGCGGAGCGCCGTCGGCCGCTGACGCTGGGCGAGGCGCTTGACGCGTTCCTGCAGCCGCCGCTCGACCGAGTCGAGATCGATCTCGACGTCAAGCTGCCCGGGCGTGAGCACGAGGTAGTCGAGGCGCTGCGAGAGCGGGGCATGCTCGGCCGGGCGATGATCTCGACCATGGAGCTGTCGAGCCTGGCCCGGCTCGGCGAGCTGCAGCCGGGCCTGCGGCGCGGCTGGACCTATCCGAAAGTGACGAAGGACTGGGCGTCAAAGCGCTGGGCCCGAGGGCCGATGCTCGCCGCCCTGGTCACGATGCGCCGCCGCCTGCCGGCGATCGCCGTCCGCGCCTTGCCCGAGATGGGGATCGACTCGATCTGGGTCTACCACCCGATCGTCAGCCGGCGGCTCGCCGCCGCCACCGAGTCGGCCGGCGTCGACCTGATCGCCTGGACCGTCGACGACCTGCCGCGGATGCGCAAGCTCGTTGCCGCCGGCGTCGACGGCATCTGCTCCAACGACCCCCGCCTCTTTGCGCAGCTGGACGTGCCGCGGCTTACGGACACATAGCGTCTGCCAGCCGCGGCACGTCCGGTCAGACGGTGCCTGGCGTCGCCGTCGGCGGGGCGTTGCGGCGGCCGCGGCGCGGCTTGACCGCCGACTCCAGCTCCTCCTGGGTGAAACCGCCGACCGTCTCGTTGTCGAGCGCATAGCGGTAGAGGGCGACGCCGAAGATGCCGCTGAGGGCGCTGCTGATCAGCACCGAGATGGCGAAGCCGATCACGCCGACCACCGCCACCAGGGCGCCGACGAAGCTCGCCGAGGCCCAGATCACGACACCCGCCGCGATCAGCAGCATGCTCGGCAGGATGCCGAGCAGGAAGACGGCGCCGCCGATCGCGATGTTGCCGGTGATCTGCTGGCCCCAGCGCGATTTGAACAGGCCGGCGGAGCGCTTCAGCGTCTCGACCGGGCCGGTGCCCTCCAGCGCGACTACCGGGGCTGCGAGGAAGGTGATCAGCGACCAGCCGACGGCGAGGAAGCGGCCGACGACGCTGCCGGCGATGCCGCCCTGGTTCTCGAGCGCGCTGAGGATCAGGCCGACAAAGGTCGAGAGCGCCGCCCAGCCGGCGATCTGCGAGAAGCGGCTGCGCGCCACTGCCAGCCCGTCGCCGACCGTCGCCTCGCGACCGTGGAAGATGATGTCCGCGGCGGCCGCCAGCCCGACGCTGAAGTAGAAGCCGATCAGGGCGAGCAGGTAGAAGCCGATAACCGCCAGCGGCCCACCGAAGGCGACCTCGCCGTCGTCGATCAGGTAGACGCCGGGGCCGATCACGATCGCCGCGCAGAGGATCGTCGCGACGGCGCCGTAGAGGGGGAAGCGGAGCAGCGAGGGATTGCCGCGCAGCACCCCCCAGCTTTTCTTCGTCAACTGCCAACCGCGCCGTATCCGGCCCATCGCCTCTCCTTTTCTCAGGCTGGACTCGCCAGCCCAGGGGTTCGCTGCACGCCTCTTCCCTCGAAGTACTCCCACTCCTGCTCACCGAGCTCGGTCGCGGGCGGATCGGAGTAGACCCACTCACGCATGATTCGGTGCCAGTTGCGTTTCGCCCGCAGCTGGCCGAGCACGGCGACGACGCCGACTTCCATCCGCCGTCCCATCAGCTCCTCGGCCGGGATCGACTCGCGCCGCATCAGGTCGTAGTACTCGGAGCGGGGGTCGTTGGTCGACTCGATGATCTTCATCACCCGCCGCGGGGTGATCTCGATCTCGTGGTCCTCGATGTACCAACCGCCGACCGCCCGCATGTGGTCCATCAGCCGCTCGGCGTCGAGCTTCGAGGGGCTCTTGATGAAGCCGAGGTCGTGCAGGGCCGTCCGGAAGGCCTCGGGATCGTCGCGCGAGGCGGCGTCGAAGGCGCGCTGCTCGAGCTCGATCTGCTCGCGATCGAGCTTCTTCGTCATCCCGAAGTCGAGGAAGGCGACGCGGCCATCGGCCATCAGCAGGTAGTTGCCGGGGTGGGGGTCGGCGTTGAAGTGCTGCAGGTTGAAGATCGAGCCGAGGCTGCCGCGGAAGACGATCTCGCCAAAGCGGCTGCGCTCCTCGTCGGGCAGCTCCTTGATCTGCTCGAAATCCATCCCCTCGACGAACTCGGTGACGAGGACGCGGCGCCGCGAGAGCCGCGTCACCACTTCCGGCACGTAGATGAAGGGATGGTCGCGGTAGGCGCGCGAGAAGGAACGCTGGTTCTGCGCCTCGTACTCGTAGTCGAGCTCCTCCATCACCCTTTCGCGGATCTCGTGGGCGATCGCCTTGGCATCGAGCCCCGGCGCGAGGGCTCGCGCCAGCCGCACCAGCATGCCCGCGTTGCGCAGGTCCGCGTCGACCGCCTCGGCGATCCCCGGATACTGGATCTTGACCGCGACGCGGCGGCCGTCGAGCAGCTCGGCGCGGTGCACCTGACCGATCGAGGCGGCGGCGAACGCCTCCTGCTCGAAGGAGGCGAACAGCTCGGAGACAGGCTCCTCGTCGTACTCCTCCAGCAGCACCTTCTCGACCTTCTCCCAGGGCATCGGCGGCGCCGAGGTGCGCAGCTTCGCCAGCTGCTCCTGGTAGATGTCGCGGTACTCCTCGGGGATGAATTCGGTGTCGATGAAGGAGGCGAATTGGCCCAGCTTCATCGCCGCGCCCTTCATCTGGCCGAGCGTCCCGACCATCTTCATCGCCGTTTCCAGGTGGCGCTGCTCGAGCTTCTCCCTGCCCTCCTCCTCGGAGCGGGCGACGTTGGTCGCCTTGGTGCCGGCGTAGCGGGCGCCCTGCACGCCGACGACCGAACCGAGCTTGGCAGAGCGGCGGATCCGGCCCTTGGGGATCTTCGAGTCGTTCGAATTGTCGCTCACGGTGGAAGGTTGTCACACGTGCCGAGGCGCAACTCAGCGCCAATCGCCTTTATTTCTCTATCCTCTCCCGTCCGATGGCTCGTGGACGCGAAAAGCTGGTGGCCGCTCCCCGCGGGGAGTTCGGCTCGCGGGGCGCCCGCCGCCTGCGCCGCACGGGCGTGGTCCCGGGCGTCGTCTACGGCGGTGGCAAAGAGGCTCGGTCCTTCCAGGTGGCCGCGCGCGACGTACGCACGGTGCTGGCCGGCGGCCAGGCGCTGTTCGACCTGGAGCTGGAGGGGAAGAAAGCCGTTCCGGTGGTCGTCAAGGAGCAGCAGCTCCACCCGCTGCGCGGCAACCTCGAGCACATCGACCTGCAGGAAGTGAAGCTCGACGAGGAGATCCAGGCCGAGGTGGCGATCGAGCTGGAGGGGACGGAGGTCGCCCCCGGCGTCAAAGGCGGTGGCGTGCTCGAGCACGTCACCCGCGAGGTCACCGTCGAAGCGCTGCCGACCGAGATCCCCGAGCGGCTCGTCGCCGACGTCTCTGCGATGGAGATCAACGACACCCTGCAGCTCTCCAGCGTCCCGGTCCCGGAGGGCGTCAAGTTCGCCGCCGACGACCCCGAGGAGATCACGATCGCCACCCTCTCGCCGCCCCGCGTCGAGGAAGAGCCCGAGCCCGCCGTCGAGGAGGAGACCGAGCTCGTCGGCGAGGAGGGCGAGGCCCCGGCCGTCGAGGAGGGCGGCGAGGGCGAGGGCGGCGACTCGGGCGACTCCGGCGGAGAGTAGCTCCAGTGACAATCCGGATTCCGGGCTAGTCACGTCATGTCCATCTTTCGCCGCCGGGCGGATCGCGGCGAGGGCGAGCCAGGCGACCGCATCCTGATCGTCGGGCTCGGCAACCCCGGCCAGGGCCACGCCGCCAGCCGGCACAACGTCGGCTTCGAGGTCGGCGCCGAGCTGTCGCGGCGCTGGGACCTGCCGCGGGCCAAGCGCAGGTTCGGCGGCCTGCTGGCCGAAGGTCGCATCCGGCCGGGCGGGCCGCGAGTCGCGATCCTGCTGCCCCAGACCTACATGAACGCATCCGGCGACTCGGCCGGGCCGGCGCGCGGCTCGCTCAAGGTCCCGCTCGAGCGGATCGTCGTCCTGCACGACGAGATCGACCTGCCGTTCGGCGAGGTCCAGGCGCGGCTCGGCGGCGGCCTGGCCGGCCACAACGGCCTCAAGAGCCTCGAGCGCGGCCTCGGCTCGCGGGGGTTTTGGCGTGTCCGCGTCGGCGTCGGTCGGCCCGATTCGACCGATCCCGAGGTCGTCTCCTCCTACGTGCTCTCGCGCTTCCGCGAGCCGCGCAAGGAGGTCGCGGCGCTGGTCGGCCGCGCCGCCGACGAGGCCGAGCGGCTGGTCGAGCGACTAGCGTCCTCGACCGATGAGCACTGAGCGACAAGCGTGCGCACCCCGTTTCTCTCGCGGCCGGCCGAGCGGGAGGCGTCGTGAACGGCCCTGAGCGGACCTCGTACGAGGTCGACGGGGCGGGGGTCGCGGTGCTGCGCCTGCAGCGCCCCGAGGCCCGCAACGCGATCGACACCCGGATGCTGGTCGAGATGCTCGAGCACCTGGCGCTCGCCCGCGACGACGAGGACGTTCGCGTCCTGGTCGTCAGCTCCGCCGACCACATGGGTCTCTCGGCCGGGGCCGACGTCAAGGAGACGCTCGATGAGGAGGGCAAGGTCCACCGCATGCAGCTCTTCGCCGACCTCTACGACGCGATCGTCGCCTTCCCCAAGCCAACGATCGCCGTCTGCCACGGCGACGTCGTCGGCGGAGGCGCCGAGATCGCGATCGGCTGCGACATGCGCGTCGCCGGCTCCAACCTGCGGATGCGCTTCCCCGGCGCAGCGCTGGGCGTGCCGGTAGGCCCGGCCCGGCTCGTCACCCTCTGCGGCCTGGCCGCCGCCAAGTACCTGCTGCTCTCCTCGCGGACGGTGGGCGCGGACGAGGCGCTGCGCCTGGGCTTGGTCAACCGGGTCGCGCCGGCCGCCGCCACCGAGGAGTCGGCGCTCGAGCTGGCAACCGCGGTCGCCGCCCACCCCCCCGACGCAGTCGCCCGCCTGAAGGCGATGCTGCACGAGTGGGACGACGTCGAGGGCCGCTCCCGCGCTGAGGGCGAGGGACAGGTCAGTTGGGCGGCGGCTAATCGTGGCGGTCTCTGACGCCGCCATGCGGTGTTCTCGGTCACGGAAATGCAACCAGCATTCCCGCGCCGAGCGACCGAAGGGAGCGGTGCGAACGCGAAGCGTGAGTTCCTTGCCTGACGACCCCAGAGCCGCGCCAGATCAGCCGACTAAGGTAGGCGGCTGATGGGATTCATCAGCCCCGCTCCGCCGCCGTTCGACCTGGAGGAGTGGAAGCGGCTTCCGCACCTGGAGCGGATCAAGCCGCTGGCCCAGGACTGGGCGCTGAACGGGTTCGGCACTCCTTACTTCGTCTACCTGCTCTATCTGGTCAAGCTCGTCCTCTACGCGGGCGGGGGGCTGCTGCTGATCGCGGCGACGACGGCGGGGCTCGGCGGCATCGGGGCGCTCGGCAGCTGGTGGACCGAGCCGGTCGTCTTCCAGAAGGCGGTCGTCTGGACGATGCTCTGGGAGGTGCTCGGCCTCGGTGCCGGCTCGCTGCCGCTGACGCTGCGCTTCTCGCCGATGATTGGCGGCCTCCTCTACTGGCTGCGGCCCGGCACGGTGCGGTTGCCGCCCTGGCCGGAGCGCGTCCCGCTCACCCGCGGCACCACCCGCACCCTCTTCGACGTCGCGCTCTACGCCGGGCTGATCGGCTCTCTCGGCTACCTGCTGGTGGCCGGCGAGGTCGGTGCGGCGGGTGCCGCGGCCGGCCGCCTCGACCCGCACGCGGTTGGGATGGCGCTGGCCACCCTGACGCTGCTCGGCCTGCGCGACAAGGTCCCCTTCCTTGCGGCGCGAGCGGAGATCTACGGCACCCTGATGATCGTCTTCCTCTTCCCGCTGGACGAGATGATCGTCGCCGCGCAGATCGTCTTCGTCTGCATCTGGTGGGGCGCCGCGGCGTCGAAGCTGAACCGCCACTTCCCCTTCGTCGTCACGGTGATGATCAGCAACACGCCCTGGAACCGTTGGCGGGCGGCGAAGCGGCGGCTATGGCGCGACCACCCCGAGGACATGCTGCCCTCGCGGGTCGGTTCCATGACGGCGCACCTCGGCACCGTCATCGAGTTCACGCTGCCGGCGATCCTGCTGTTCAGCCAGGGCGGCACGCTGGCGGCGATCGCCGTCGCCGGGATGATCGTCTTCCACGTCCACATCCTCTCGACCTTCCCGCTGGCGGTGCCGCTGGAGTGGAACGTCTTCATGATCTTCGGCCTGCTCTTCCTCTTCGGCCATTACGGGGACGTGCCGCTCTCGACCCTCGACGATCCGCTCCTGATCGCAATCCTCGCCATCGCCTGCGTCGGCCTGCCGGTGCTCGGCAACTTCCGCCCCGACCTCATCTCCTTCCTGCCCTCGATGCGCTACTACGCCGGCAACTGGGCGACCAGCCAGTGGCTGTTCGACAAGGAGAGCGGGGCGGAGAGCAAGCTCGACCGCGAGCTGGTCAAGTCGGCGCCGATCGTGGTCGAGCAGCTGGCCAAGTTCTACGACCGCGAGACGGCGGAGCTGCTGATGTACAAAGGTCTTGCCTTCCGCTCGATGCACTCGCACGGGCGCGCCCTCAACGGGCTCGTGGCGCGTGCGGTCGACGACCTCGAGCGCTACCAGGTGCGCGAGGGGGAGCTGGTCGCCGGCGTCGTGCTCGGCTACAACTTCGGCGACGGCCACTTCCACGACCAGCGGCTCCTCGCCGCCGTCCACGAGCGCTGCCGCTTCGAGCCGGGCGAGCTGCGAGTCGTCGTGCTCGAGTCCCAGCCGGCCCACGTGCAGCGGCAGCGCTACCGGATCTACGACGCCGCGACCGGCCTGGTCGAGGAGGGCTGGGTGAGCGTCGCCGACATGGTCGAGCGGCAGCCCTGGCTGGACGGGCGGCCGTTTCCGGTCGAGCCGATCTCGGGCGCCGACGATGACCGGGCGGACGACAGCCGCGCCGACGGCGGGCGCACGGCGGCGCCGGCATGAACGACGCGATCGTCGTCGGCGCCGGCCCCAACGGCCTCGCCTGCGCCGCCGCCCTCGCCACCCGTGGCGTGGCGGTGACCGTAATCGAGGCGGCGGAGAAGGTCGGCGGCGGCGCCCGCAGCAGCGAGCTGACCCTGCCTGGGCTGCTGCACGACGACTGCTCGGCCTTCCACCCCCTGGCGGTCGGGGCGCCGGCCCTGACCTCGCTGGGACTGGAGCGCCACGGGCTCCAGTGGGCCTGGCCGCAGGTCGACCTCGCCCATCCCTTCGACGACGGCACGGCCGCGACGATGCTGCGCTCGATCAAGGAGACCGTCGGCGGGCTCGGTTCCGCCGGGCTGGCCTGGCGACGGCTGTTTGGGGGGCCGTCGGCGTCCTTCGATGTCCTCGGCGAGGACATCCTGCGGCCGCTGCTCCATCTTCCCCGCCACCCTCTCCGCCTGGCGCGTTTTGGTCTGCTGAGCATGGCCCCGGCCGCGACGCTGGCACGCGCACTGCCGACGCCGCAGGCGCGGGCGCTGTTCGGCGGGGTTGCCGCGCACTCCTTCAGCCCGCTCTCGCGCCCGCTCAGCTCCGCAGTCGGCATGGCCCTGGTCTGCGCCTGCCATAGCTACGGCTGGCCGGTCGCGCGCGGCGGCTCGCAGGCGATCGCCGACGCGTTGGCCCTCGTCGTGCTCGAGAACGGCGGCAAGATCGAGACGGGGCGGCGAGTGCGTTCGCTTGCCGATCTGCCCGTCGCCGGTGCCGTCGTGCTCGACCTCGCCCCCGGTGCGGTTGCCGACGTCGCCGGGGAGCGACTCCCAGTCCGGGTCGCGCGTGCCTTCCGCCGCTATCGGCACGGCCCGGGCGCCTTCAAGGTCGACCTTGCCGTCGAGGGCGGCGTGCCCTGGACCGCCCCGGCCGCGCGCCGAGCCGGCACCGTCCACGCGATCGGCTCCTTCGAGGAGATCGTCGCAGCCGAGCGCGCCGTCAACCGCGGCCTGATGCCGGAGCGGCCCTTCGTCCTCGTCGGCCAGCAGTACCTGGCCGATCCGAGCCGCTCGCGCGGCGACGTCCACCCGGTCTGGGCCTACGCCCACGTTCCGGCCAGCTATCCTGGCGACGCCACCGAGGCCCTGCTCGACCAGGTCGAGCGTTTCGCGCCTGGCCTGCGCGAGCGGATCGTTGGCCGCCATGTCCGCTCCGCGACCGAGCTCGCCGCCTACAACCCCAACTACGTCCGCGGCGACATCGTCACCGGCGCCAACACGCCGCTGCAGAGCCTGATCCGCCCGCGCCTCGCCCTCGATCCCTACGCGACCGGCATCCCGGGTGTCTTCGTCTGCTCCGCCGCCACCCCGCCCGGGCCCGGCGCCCACGGCATGTGCGGCTACAACGCCGCCCGATCGGCGCTGCGCCACCTCGAGCGAACCGGCTAGCGACGCTCCGGTGTTCCTTTCCACCTATAGCGAGGATTCGAACACCGGAAAGGGGCTCAGCGAGCCGAGTCGGTCCAGCTTGTCGAGTCGAGGACGGTGCGGTCGCCGAACCCCTCCGCGTTGGTGACGGCGTGCGCGGCTACCGCGTCGCAGCGAGCGACCCAAAGGTCGCCGCGGTGCGATGCCGCTGCAGCGCGGTCGACGATCGCGGCGAGGCGCTCCCAGCCGAGCCAGTCGAGCATGAAGAGATGGAAGACGAAGGTCATGTAGCCGCCCTCGGTTGTCAGCCGCTCCAGCTCCGTTTCCAGGTAGGCGAGGTAGGCGTCTGGGTCGAGCGGGTCGGCGGACCCGGTCATCTGCTCGCGGATCGGCGCCAGCGGCGGCAGCACGCAACTGGCGTCGACGTGGCGCCAGCGGAAGGGCAGCAGGACGAGCCCGTCCCGCACCCCGACCCCCTCGCCGGCCGGGGAGCAGTAGCGCAGCCCCGCTTCGCGCAGTACCTCGGTCCCACCGGGGCCGAGGCCGCCGCCGGGTGGGCGCAGGCCGGTGAAGTCGAGGCCCTGCTCGCGGAACGCAGCGAGCCCGCGAGCGAGGTTGTCGGCCCGCTCGGAGGCCGAGAGGTCGTCCCACTGCTCGTGGCGCCAGGCGTGATAGCCGAGCTCGTGGCCGCGGCCGGCGATCTCCCTCAGCTCGTCGGGGTAGAGCTCGGCGTTGAGCCCCTCGACGAAGAAGGTCGCGGCAAGCTCTCGTTCGTCGAGCGCGTCGAGGAGCGACGGCAGCACTCGTTTAGCGGTGAAGTGCTCGCCGAGTGGCGCATCCGCCCTGATCGCCCCCAGCTCGATCTCCGCCGCCTCGCCGAGGTTGTCGAAGCTGAGGCTGAGGGCGCCGCGGGCGTTCCCCGGCCAGGGGGCGGCGCTCATGGCTCCCGCAGTGCCGGGCTCCAGCGCTCCGGCTTGAGCCGGGCCTGCTCGCGCGCCCAGCGGAAGTGGTGGCGCGCCGAGGCGAGCAGGATCGGGAAGTTGAGCAGCCCGGCAACCGCGAAGCGCCGGCTGCCGGACCGGTTTGCGGCGGGCAGGCTGAGGATGCTGCAGAGGAGCCAGAACCAGAGGACCGCGTTGTAGGCGGGCAGCTGCTCCTCGCTCAAGCCCTCGGCTTCGTCGAGCATCGGCAGGCCGTTGTGCAGCGACCAGGGCCAGGCCGCGAAGTGGACGGCGACGCCGGCGACTCCGATCCCGGCGCTGAAGGCCGAAAGTTGGCGCGCCCTTTCGCCGTCCCGGAACGCCGCGCCGAGCATCAGCGGGAAGTAGGCGCCCCAGAGGGCGAGGGCGCCGCGGCGTCCCAGGAAGGGCTCGAAGACGAGCCCGACGCCGGCCCGGGTCTCGAAGGCGTTGTGGGCGAGCAGGCCGAGCGTCGACCCGGCTCCGAGCAGCTTCCTCACCGGCGGCCGCCGATCCTGTTGGCGAGCGTGCCGATCCCGTCGATCTCCAGCTCGACCGTCTGCCCGGGCTGGATCCAGCGGTCCAGCTCGAGCCCGCAGCAGCCGGGCATCGTCCCGGTTGAGATCACGTCGCCGGGCTCGAGCCGCTCGCCCGCGGCGGCGTAGGCGAGCATCTCGCCGACGTCGTGGGCGGGTTCGGTGGTGCCTCCCTCGCACCAGACCTCGCCGTCGACGCGCACCCGGCCGGTCGCGGTCCGCCAGTCCGGCAGTTCGTCGACGCTGACCACGTCGGGGCCGAGCGAGTTGGCGAAGGTCTTTGACTTCACCGCCGGCCCGAACATGCCGTGGCGGGCCTCCTCGGCCTGGACCTCGCGGGCGCTCCAATCGTTGAGGACGAGCCAGCCGCCGATTGCCTCGCGCGCCTCGGTGGGCGTCGGATTGGCGAGCGGGCGGGCGAGTACGAAGGCCAGCTCCAGCTCGAAGTCGAGGTACTCGGTGTGCGAGGGCCATGGCATCTCCTCGCCGTCGGCCAGCATCGCTGCGTGGTTGCCGACGTAGAAGGCGGGAACCTCGTAGAAGCGCCTGTTGGGCTTGAACGGCGGGAAGGTGCGGCGCGTCACCCGCTCGTAGGCGGCGGCGACCCGCTGGACGGGCTTCGGGAAGAACCGCTTGACCAGCATCCTGGCCGAGCCCTCGTAGTGGGCCTCCCAGAGGCTGAAGGCGCGCAGCGAGCCTGCCGCGAACGGCAGCCCTGCCTGCGCCGGGTTGGCGGTGACGCTCCCGTCGTCGGCCACGGCATCGAGAAGCTTCTCGACCGCCGTGCGCGCCGCGGCGCCCCCGGCGAGCAGGGCCACCAGGTCTCGGCACTCCTCCTCGCCAGAGCCCGATCCGGCTCGCTCCGCGGCCGGCGGCAGCGAGACCCAGCGCTCGCGGGCGGGGTCCTCGACGATGACGCCCTCCGATGTGCTCCGCAGTTTCAGCCCGCGGCGATTCTGCCACGCGCCAGTTCCGAGTGCAGCTCTCGCAACCGTGTTCCGGTGTGCCTTTTGTACCTATAGCGGTCATTTCGCACACCGGAAGCATCCGTAGAATCGGCCGACACGCCCGGATCGTCCGATCCGGGCGTTTGCCCTGCCATGAGCCTGCGTCCACTGATCGAGCTAGCCGCCGAGAACGAGCGCTTCCACGCGCTCGCCGCCCATGTCCGCGAGGCGGCAGAGGGCGGCGAGGCGACGAGCGTGCGCGCCTCGGCGACGCTGCGGCCGCTGCTGCTGGCAACGCTGCTCGAGGACGACCGGGCGCTGGCCGGCCGCCCCGCGCTGCTGGTCAGCGCCGACGACCGCTCGGCGCGCGACCTCGCCGCCGACCTGCGCGCCTACCTGGCGCCTCGCCGCGTCCGCTTCTACCCCTCGCGCGGCACCGGCTACGCCTCCCACGTGACGCCGCCGCCGCACCTGGTGGGCCTGCGCATCGATGCCCTCGACGCCCTCCGCGACAGCGAGCACGCGGTGGTCGTCGCCAGCGCCACGGCGCTTGCCGAGGCCGTGCCCGACGCCGAGCTGCGCCCTGCCGGCTTCGCTGTCTCGCTGGGCGAGCAGATCGAGCTGGAGGGTGTGACGCGCGACCTCGTCGCCGCCGGCTACGAGCGGGTCGAGCAGGTCGAGGAGCGCGGTCAGTTCGCCGTTCGCGGCGGCATCCTCGACGTCTTCCCGGCCACGGAGGAGCGGGCCGTGCGGATCGAGCTGTTCGGCGACGAGGTCGAGTCGATGCGCTGGTTCTCGACCTTCACCCAGCGCTCGCTGGGGGACGCAGAGCGGGTCGAGCTGGCGCCCGCCGCCGAGCTCGACCTCGAGCACCGCGAGCAAGCTGAGCTGGCCGCGATGGAGGCCGCCGAGGAGGGGAGGGAGGCGCCGAGCGCCGCCGAGGCGCTGCCGCTGGAGCGATTCGGCCCGCCGCTCGACCTCGTCCCCGACTCGGCAACCGTCGTCCTCGCCGCCGCCGAGGAGATCGAGCCGGCGCTGCACGACCACTGGGAGGACGCGACCACGGCGATGCACGCCGACGACGCCCAGCACCTCTACGTCGACGTCGCCGCGCCGCTCGCCGAACGTGCCGTGCTCTCCGTCCGCGGCCCCGGCGAAGGTGAGAGTGAGGTTGGGGTCCATATAGGACCCAAACCTCACACGGGTGAGGTTTTCCGCGCCGCCCGGGCCGAGTCTCCGGCCCGCAGCGTCAAGGAGGCGGAGGCCGAGCTGGAGAAGCTGGTCCGCTCCGGCTACCGCACGGTCGTCGCCTTCGACAGCCATGGCGAGGCCGAGCGGGCCCGCTACGGCCTCGACCGCCTCGACGCCTCGCTCCTCGACGGCGGCCGGCTCTCCCCGGACGCCGGGCTGACCTTCGCCGAGGCGCGATTGCGCGAGGGATTCGTCAGCCCCGAGCTGCGGCTCGCCGTCTATCCCTTCCGCCGCCTCGTCCACCGGCGCCGGCGCGGCGCCGAGCGCGCCCCTGGTGCCGCCCGCGGCCGCCTCGCCTTCAGCGACCTGCGGGTCGGCGACTACGTCGTCCACGAGGACCACGGCGTCGCCCGCTTCGCCGGCTTCGAGACGCGCGAGGTCGGCGGCATCACCCGCGACTACCTCTACCTCGAATACAAGGGCGAGGATCGCGTCTACGTCCCCACCGACCAGCTGGCGAAGCTGAGCCGCTACGCGGGCGCCGGCGCCGAGCCGACCCTCTCGGCGCTCGGCGGCAAGCGCTGGCAGAACATGAAGGCGCGCGCCCGCCGCGCAGCCGGGGCGCTGGCCGGCGAGCTGCTCAACCTCTACGCGGAGCGGCGCACCCGCAAGGGCCACGCCTTCCCGCCCGACGGCGAGTGGCAGCTGGCGATGGAGGCGGCCTTCCCCTACCGTGAGACCGCCGACCAGGTCGAGGCGATCGAGGCGGTCAAGGCGGACATGGAGTCCGAGCAGCCGATGGACCGCCTGGTCTGCGGCGACGTTGGCTTCGGCAAGACCGAGGTGGCGCTGCGCGCCGCCGTCAAGGCGGCCTCCGACGGCAAGCAGGTGATGGTCCTGGCCCCGACCACGATCCTCGCCCAGCAGCACTTCGGCACCTTCCGCGAGCGCCTCGCCGAGCTGCCCTTCGAGCTCGACTGGGTCTCGCGCCTGCGCAAGCCGGCCGAGGTGAAGGCGGTGCTCAAGCGCTTCGAAGCCGGCGAGGTCGACGTCCTGATCGGCACCCACCGCCTGCTCTCGCGTGACGTCCGCGCCAAGGACCTCGGCCTGCTGATCCTCGACGAGGAGCAGCGCTTCGGGGTCAAGCAGAAGGAGCTGCTGCGCCAGCTGAGGCTGAAAGTCGACGTCCTCGCCCTCTCGGCGACGCCGATCCCCCGCACCCTGCAGATGAGCCTCGCCGGGCTGCGCGACATCTCGACGATCGAGACGCCGCCGGAGGGCCGCCGCCCGGTCCGCACCTACGTCGGCCCCTACGACGAGGATTTGGTCCGCCACGCGATCGAGCGCGAGTTGGAGCGCGGCGGCCAGGCCTTCTTCCTCCACAACCGGATAGACAGCCTCCCCGAGGTGGCCGAGCGGCTGCGCGGCCTGGTGCCCAAGGCGCGCGTCGCCGAGGCGCACGGCCAGATGGACGAGTCCGAGCTGGAGCGGACGATGCTGAACTTCCTGAGGGGCGAGGCGGACTGCCTGGTGACGACGACGATCATCGAGTCCGGCCTCGACATTCCCACCGCCAACACGCTGATCGTCGAGCGCGCCGACCGGCTCGGCCTTGCCCAGGCCTACCAGATCCGCGGCCGGGTCGGGCGCTCGCGGGAGCGCGCCTTCGCCTACCTGCTCTACCCCTCGGCGGAGGCGCTGACCGAGGAGGCGGCGGCGCGTCTCTCGACCCTCGCCGACCACACCGAGCTGGGCTCGGGCTTCAAGATCGCGATGCGCGACCTCGACATCCGCGGTGCCGGCGACCTGCTCGGCGAGGAGCAGTCGGGCCATGTCGCCGCGGTCGGCTTCGAGCTCTACTGCCAGATGATCGACGAGGCCGTGGCGGCCGGCGCCGCGGGGGAGGGTGCCGGCGACGAGCCGCCGGAGCCACTGCGCTTCGACGTCCCGGTCGACGCCTACCTGCCGGCCTCGTTCGTGCCCTTCGAGGCGGCGAAGATCGACGTCCACCGCCGCATCGTCGCCTCCCGTGCGCCCGGCGAGCTGCGCGCGATCCGCGACGAGCTCGAGGATCGCTTCGGGCCGCTGCCGGCGCAGGCCGAGAACCTGCTGGCCCTGCAGAGGGCGCGGATCGAGCTGCGGCTGGCCGGCGTCGAGAGCGTCGAGCTGCGCGGCGGCCGCCTCAGCATCCTCGGCGTCGAGCTCGACTCCGAGGGGGCAAGCGCCCTGCGCGAGCGGGTTGAGGGGGCGCTGTACGAGTGGCGGGAGAAAACCGCCTCGGTCCGCGTGCCGGACGATCCCGAGGCCCGCCTCGCAGCCGTGCTGGCGATGGCGGAGGCGCTGCGCGAGGCCTTGAACTCGAATTTAGTCGGAAAAGATATGCTCCCGGCCTCGTGAGTCCTCGAGGTGGGAGACAGGCGTCTGGCAAGGGAGCGCGCAGCGCTTCGCAGCGGCCCTCCGGGCCCGCCGCTGCCCGCCGCCTCGGCCTGCTGATCTTCGGCGTCACCTTCATCGTCCTCTTCGCGATCGTCGCGATCTCCGCGGGGGTCGGCGATCCCAGCATTCCCGCCGACGACATCATGCTCATCGAGGACGCGCCTGGGGACAGCGGCGAGATCGGCAAGGCCGACTTCGATCACGCCCTCGAACTGGCGGCTGCGCAGGAAGGCCTGAAAAAAGTTCCGAAACCCGGAGACGGCCAGTACGACCAACTGAAGGAAAACGCGATCACCGGCCTGGTCGAATCGGTTTGGCTGGAGGGGCAGGCCTCGGAAATGGGCATCACTGTCAGCGATCAGGAAGTCGCCAAAGAACTCGAGAAAGTGAAGAAAGAAAACTTCCCAAAAGAGGCCGAATTTCAGGCATTCCTCAAAGAATCGAGATTCACCCCCGAGGACATCGACGACCGGGTGAAGCTTCAGATCCTCAGCACGGAAATCCAGGAAAAGCTGAAAGAAGATCCGCCGACTCCCAGCGGCGACGAAGTCGAGGACTACTACGAGGCGGCCAAGGCGACGCAGTACACGCAGCCGCCCAGCCGTGACGTCCGCCTGATCGTCAGCAAAGACCGGGGGAAAGCCGAGCAGGCGCTTTCCCAGCTGGAAGAGGACAACACCGCGAAAAGCTGGAACGAACTGGCTAAAAAATACTCCGAAGACCCGACGACGAAAGAAAAAGGCGGCCTTCAGAAAGCAGTCGCCGAAGGCTCGCTCGAAGAACCGGTCGACGCCGCGGTCTTCGCTGCGGTGGAAGGCCAGCTCGAAGGGCCCCTCGATTCCGCCCGAGGCTTCACGGTCTTCGAAGTCCAGAACTCCTCCCCGGAAACCGTTCAGGAGCTGAAAGAGGTCGAAGGTCAGATCAAGAGCCAGCTGAGCCAGCAGCTCGAACAGGAAGCGTTCAACGCGTTCGTCACCGCTTTCAACGCCAGGTGGCTGTCGCGCACCTTCTGTGCTTCCGGCTACGAGACCGAACGCTGCGCGAACTACGAGAGCGACGGCCGCCCTTCCACGGCGCCGCCTGCCTGCTACGAAGAGGATCCGGAGCCAGAGCCGGAAGCGTGTCCGGCTCCGGTCTTCCAGGCGGTCCCGGCGATGCCGGGGTCCATCACGCCGCTGGCGCCGCAGGGGAATCCGCTGGCGCAGCGCCCGGTACCGGCCGGCGAACCGAAACCGGCCGGCGAAGAAGGGGCGGCCGAACTGCCCCCTGGGGCCGTCCCGCCGCCCTCCGAATAGTCCTACCGCCTCAATACACTGGCGCGCCCGTGAGCGCCATCGCCTCCATCCACGCGCGTCAGATCCTCGACTCGCGCGGCAACCCGACGGTCGAGGTCGAGGTGGTCCTCGATTCGGGTGCGCGTGGCCTCGCCGCCGTGCCCTCCGGCGCCTCGACCGGTGAGTTCGAGGCGGTCGAGCTGCGCGACGGCGGCGACGCCTGGGCGGGGAAGGGCGTCTCGAGGGCGGTCGACAACGTCAATGGAGAGATCGCCGCGGCGCTGCAGGGCGCTCGCGCGGCGGAGCAGGGGGCCCTCGACGAGACGATGATCGAGCTCGACGGGACGCCGAATAAGGGGCGCCTCGGGGCCAATGCGATCCTCGGCGTCTCACTGGCCGTGGCGAAGGCCGCGGCAGCGGACTCCGGCCAGCCCCTCTACAGCTATCTGGCCGAGCTCTACGGGGGCGGCGAGGCGGCCCTGCTGCCGGTGCCGATGATGAACGTCCTCAACGGCGGCGCTCACGCCGACAACTCGGTGGACTTCCAGGAGTTCATGGTGGTGCCGGCTGGGGCTTCCAGCTTTTCCGAGTGCCTGCGCGTGGGGACCGAGGTCTTCCACGCCCTGAAGAAGAGCCTCGCCTCGAAGGGCCTCTCGACCGCTGTCGGTGACGAGGGCGGTTTCGCGCCCGACCTCGACTCCAACGAGGCGGCGCTGCAGGCGGTCCTGGTGGGCGTCGAGGCGGCCGGCTACGAGCCCGGCGCCGACGTTTTCATCGCCCTCGATCCGGCGACCAGCGAGGTCTACGAGGACGGCGCCTACGTGCTCGAGCACGAGGGTCGCTCGCTCTCCCCCGAGGAGATGGTTGCCTACTGGGAGAATGCCTGCGCGCGCTACCCGATCGTCTCGATCGAGGACGGCATGGACGAGGAGGACTGGGACGGCTGGAAGCTCCTCACCGAGCGGCTGGGCGACCGCGTCCAGCTGGTCGGGGACGACCTCTTCGTCACCACCCCGGAGCGGCTGGGGCACGGGATCGAGCTCGGGGTCGGCAACTCGATCCTGGTCAAGGTCAACCAGATCGGGACCCTGACCGAGACCCTGGAGGCGATCCGGGTCGCCCGCGGGGCCGGCTACACGGCCGTGATCTCCCATCGCTCGGGCGAGACGGAGGACACGACGATCGCTGACCTGGCGGTGGCGACCGGGGCCGGCCAGATCAAGACCGGTGCCCCGTCGCGCTCGGACCGCGTTGCCAAGTACAACCGGCTTCTCCGAATAGAGGAGGAGCTTGGTGATGCGGCTGAGTTCCCAGGCTTGCAGGCTTTCGTCCAGCACACCGGATAGATGCAGGAATGCGGCGGTCGGCCGCGTAGGACCGGTTATGGCAGCGCGCGCCCGAGCCGGGCAGAGGACCGCATCCCGGCCGCGCCGCCGCCCCACCGCGCGCCGCAGGCCCGCGGCGCGACGCGGCGGCAGCCGCATCCGCTGGGACAGGGTCGGCCGCATCGCGCTGACCTTCGTCCTCGCCGCCGTCCTCTACTCGTACCTGAACCCGGCGATCGATCTGGTCAAGACCTACACGGCGACGACCGCGGCCAAAGCCGAGTTCCACGAGATGCTGCGCGAGAACAAGCGCCTCCATCACCGGATCCAGACGGCCGACGACCCGATCGTCGTCAACCGCAAGGCGAGGGCCCAGGGCATGGTCGCCGAAGGCGAGACGCCGATAGTCGTCCGCGGGCTCGGCGGCTAGCAGCCTCCTCCGGAGCGACCGGTGGTTAGCGCCGGCTCCTACGTCCTCAGCGCGGTCATGCTGGCCGCTCTGGTCCTTTCGCTGGGGTTCAGCGCGGTTCTCCTGCGCCGGCGCTTGCTGCCTGAGTGGGAGGGGCCCCCAGCGCGGCTCGTAGAGTCGATCGTCGCCATCGCCCTGCTGATCTGGCTCTCCGAGCTGCTGGGCGTCTTCGGCCTTTTCTACGCCGGGGCTCTCGTTGGCGCGTCGGTGGCGCTGGCGGCTGGGATCGCTCTAGTTCTCGGGCCTGGGGGGAGACAGGGGCAGCCCGGTCGGGCGCTGGGTTTTTCGCCACGGAGTTGGCGCCACTCGCTGAGCAGGTGGGGCGAAAAACAGGACGCCGCGCCCGACCGGGCTACCCCTGTCTCCCTCTCGGAAACGACCCTTGTCGCGATCGGGGTCGTGGCCCTGGTGTTTGCCCACTGGGGGTTGACGACGGCAGATGCGCTGAGCCGGGGCATCTTCAACTTCGACTCGCTCTGGTACCACATGCCGTTCGCGGTGGAGATGGCGAAGAGCCACTCCGTGACGGGGATCCACTACACCGAGACCGTCTTCACGAATTGGTTCTATCCGCAGAATTCTGAGCTGCTCCACGCGGTGGGTGTGCTCATAACGGAGCGGGACACGCTTTCGCTGTTCCTGAACTTCGGTTGGCTGGCGGTCGCGTTCCTGGCCGCATGGTGCATCGGGCGGCCGTATGGCTGCGGGCACCTGAGCGTCGTCGCTGTCGCCATCCTCCTCTCCAGCCACACGTTGGTCGTGCGTGAGCCGGGGGCGGCCAAGAACGACCTGATGGCGGCGGCACTGCTCTTGGCGGCGATCGCGATCCTCGTCAGCCGCGAGACGTATCTGACGCGGGTGGCGTGGGGGAGGGGTGCCGGTCGGGCGCGGCGTCCTGTTTTTCGCCCCGCCGACTCCAGCGGAGGCGCCAACTCCGAGGCGAAAAACCCAGCGCCCGACCGGGACCCCTCCCTCACGACAGGACCCGCGTCCCAGATGCTCTCGCTAGCCGTTGCCGGGCTCGCCACCGGCATGGCCGTCGGCACCAAGTCGACGGCGCTGGCGATGGCCGCCGCCCTGACCGTGGCTGTAATCGCGCTGTCCCCGACCGGCCGGCGCTGGGCGGGGGCGGGATGGTGGTTCGCGGCGGCCTTCGCCGGCGGTGGCTTCTGGTACCTGCGCAACCTGATAGTCGCCGGCAACCCGCTGCCTCAGCTGGAGAGCCTCGGCCCGATCTCGTTGCCACACCCGGAGCGGTTACAGAGCGGCCGGCCCGACTTCAGCGTCGCCCACTACGCGACCGACACCGCTGTCTGGACCGAATACTTCACGCCTGAGCTGCATCAGGCCTTTGGCATCCTCTGGCCGCTGGTGCTTGCGGCCGCCATCGCCGGCAGCCTGATCGCCCTCATCTGGGGCGGCGAACGCGTCCTTCGCTGGATGGGCGCCGTTGCCCTCTTCGGCCTCCTCGCCTATCACTTCACCCCGCTCACCGCCGCCGGCGCCGAGGGCGCGCCTGAGGGCTTCGGAATCAATCTCCGCTACGCCGTCCCGGCTCTGCTGGCGGCGATCGTCCTGGTCCCTGTGGTCGTGAGGCAATTCGCCTCTGCCGCGGGTGGCGCGGTGGTCCCCCATAGCGGAGGGCGCCGCGGAGCGGCGCCTGAGCACATGGGGGAGGGCCGCCGCGACAGGACCCGCGGCCGGGCGGCCTGGTGGCTCTCGCTCGCAGCGCTGCTGGTGGTGCTGGTCGTCAGCGACCGCTTGGATGCCGTCGTGCGCGATCCCGACCGGGTCTTCGCCTGGGTGCTGGCGCTGCTGCTCGTGCTCGTGCCGGCGGCGCTGCTGTTCGCACGCCGCCGAGGCGTCCCGCAGGGCGCGGTCGCCGTCGGCTTCGCCGCTCTTGCGGTCGCGGCCGTCGCGATCGGCTATCCGGTCCAGCGCGACTATCTCGATGACCGTTTTCGCAACGCCGACCCCGAGACGAGCATTCCCGGCATGCGTCTCGACTCCGCCTATCGCTGGGCTCGCGAGGTCGAGGACGCCAGGATCGGCCTCGCGGGGACCACCGCCGGCTTCCTCGGCTACGGCTTCTATGGGACCGATCTCTCCAACCATGTCCACTACCTCGGCGTCGAGGGACCCCACGGCGCCTTCAACGCGATCCCCGCCTGCCGCGAGTTCCGCGCCGTGGTCAACGCCGCCGAGCTCGACTACCTCGTCACCGCACCGTTCCTCAACTTCATCGAGACCGACGAGCCGATCGCCTCGCCCGAGGCGGGCTGGCTGCGCGGTGAGCCGGCTGTGACCTCGGTCGACCGCAGCGGCCCGGTCACCGTCTGGCGGGTCCGCGGCCGTCTCGATCCCGCCGCCTGCGCCCGGCGCAACGCACCGCTGCGTTACGTGCCCCAGCAGCCGGGGTAGCCTCGTCTCCGTGGGCTACCCGCTCGAGAACGCGCTCTTCCAGTGGGAGGAGGGCTGGCGTGCCCTACAGGGACTTCGCGAGGGCCCCCGCGAGCGACGCCGCGCCGACCGCGTCGTCGCCGCCGTCCAGGATGAGCTGCGCCGTCGCATCGGGCCGACCTTCCGGGCGGCCGAGCTGGCCGAGCTGTACGGGCGGGGAACCGACTGGTGCCTTCAGGTCGCAATGGACGCCGCGTCGGGAATCGAGACCGACCCGCAGTCGCTGGCCGACGCAGCCTTCTGGCTCTACCTCCGAGGCGCAGTCGACTTCGCTGGCGGCCGCCAGCTGATCAGCTAAGACCCATCCCAGTAGGGGTGGAACGTCTTGTACTTTTTCTGCGGGAGGGCCGGCGGACAGCCGGCAACGGTCTTCAGAAAAAGTTAAGTGGAACCCCTACTGGGATGGGTCTTCGGAGTCGGAATCCTCGGCGCCGGCGCGACGGATGACGATCCGGTCCGCTTCGATGCTGACCGTGACCTCGCGCTTGCCGGCCCAGTGCTCGGCGTATACGGGGTTGTCCTTGACCGCGGGGTCGAGCCAGAGGCCGTAGCCGTCCGTCTCGCCGTGGTCGAAAGTCGCCTCCAGCTCTTTGCGCCGCCCACGACCGCCTCGCCTGCCACGACGTCGCCGCCGCCGCGGGCGCTCCGCGCCCGCTTCGCCGTCCCCGTCTTTGTCCTCGGCACCGCCCCGGTCGTCCTCGCCGTCGGCGCCGTCCTCCTCGTCGGGAGCCTCCTCCTCGTCGGCCTCTTCGGCCGTCGCCGCCTCGACCTCGGCCTCGATCTCGTCGCGGAGGTCGACGTCCTGCGCACCTCCGTCCTCCTCGTCGGCGGTTAGATCGTGCTGCTTGCGGAACTCGCGGAGTTCGGACGCGGAGATCTCGAGCTGATGCGCGATCCAGGCGTCCGTGCGGCCCTGGCGGACCCAGGCGCGGATCTGGTTGAGCTGTGGCTTCAGCGAGCGTCGTGCCATCGGCGGGCGAGTCTATTCAACGGAGAGGGAGGTTCGCTGCGTCGTCGTGCGACTACGCCATCAGGAACGAGAGCGCCTCGAACATCGCGACGACGACGACGATGACGGTCGCGGTCAGGCAGACCGCCAGAACGCTGAACCGCACCTTTCCGTGGTGTTCGTTGCGCGTGATGCGGCGCGCCCGCGACCGCTTCGCCGCGCGACGGCGAAGCTGCTCGCGCCTGCGGCGCTCCAAGGTGGTCTCCTGCTCGAAGGCAACCTCGAACTGGGAGATGCTCTGTCGCATTCTCATAACGAGTGATGGCCCGAGCGGCGACTCCGCGGTGGCGGCGCCGAACATCTCGGCCGGGGCGGACCGTAGCAAAGCGACACGAATGCATGCAGGCGGCACTGTGCGTTTCGTAGAAGCACCGTCATGGGAGGCAGGCGCCCCAGAGGCCTCGCCCGGCCCTGGCGGCACGCAACTCCAGCCGCTCGAAGAAGGAGGCGAAGCGGTCGTTGGGCGGGATCGTCAGGGCGTGGGCGAGCCCCCGGCGGACCAGCGTCGCGTTGACGAAGCGCGGCCGGTCGGGTGCATGTGCCTCGACGGCGGGATCGAGGTAGGCGTAGGCCAGGAGACGGTCGTAGGCATCGCGCCGCTCCTCGCCGAAGACGAGACGCACCCGCTTGCCTTCGAGCAGCTGGTGGGTGAAGCGCGAGGCCTGGGGCCCATAGCACTCGACAGGCGCACCCGGCTTCACCGTCTCCGGCGTATCGACGCCGATCAACCGCACGTCCTCCGTCTCGCCCCCGATCCGCGCCTCGATCATGTCGCCGTCGACGACCCGCGCCACGACCGCCGTCGCCGAGGCTGGCCCGTCGCTTTCGTCCCCTTCCCAGGGACGAACGATGAGCAGCGCAACGATGACGAGCAGAACGCAGCTTCCGATTACGTCTCTTCTCACGAGTAGCTGTCGAGCCATCCCTTCCTAAGTCCTGCAGCAGGTGACCTCTCCCCTAAAGGGCCGATCCCGGTAGGGGTGGAACGTCTTGTACTTTTTCTGCAGCGACTCCAGCGGACAGCCGACGACTGTCTTCAGAAAAAGTTAAGTGGAACCCCTACCGGGATCGGCCCTACGGGATACGGCTGACGTTCGCCAGCAGCGTCTCTTTGATGCGAGAGATGATCTCCAGCGCGTCGTTCCAATCCCGTTGCCAGACGTTACGACCGAAGATGACGCCGGTGCCGCCCGCGCGCATGATGTCGCGGGTGTTGGTGAGGACGACCTCGTCGTCTGCTCTGGAGCCGCCCGAGAGGACGACGAGCGCGCGACCGGCGGACTCGACGCAGTGGCGGATCGCCTCCGCCTGGTCGACTTCCATCTCGTCGTAGGGGGCCGGCGCGTCCTTGTCCTTGCCGGGGTCCACCTTCGGCATGTTGAGCTTGACTATGTCGGCGCCCATCTCCATCGCCATCCGCGCCGCGTAGTCGATCGCGTAGAAGGAGTTGGCGCCGCCCTTGGCGTCGACCGCTTCGCCGCGTGGGTAGGACCAGACGACCAGCGGCATCCCATAGCGGTCGCAGTCTTCGCGCACCCGCCGCAGTTGGGCGAGGTCCTCGTCCTGACGGGGCGAGCCGACGTAGAGCGTGTAACCGACAGCATCGGCGCCGAGCCGGACCGCGTCCTCGACGCTGGCGTTGCAGGCGGAGAACGCCTGCGCGGAGGAGGGGATGTCGGTCTTGCCGTTGACCTTGAGGATCAGCGGCACCTGGCCGGCATAGTCGGGGTAGTACTTGCTCGCCATCCCGATCTGGCAGGCGAGGGCCGAGTAGCCCCCCTCGACCGCGAGCCGGAACTGGTAATCGGGGTCCTTGGAGGCCGGGTTGGGGAAGAAGTCGCGCGGACCGTGCTCGATGCCCTGGTCGATCGGCAGCAGTAGCAGGGTCCCGTGACCGGGCCCGAACTCGAACAGCAGCCGGCGCAGGCGGGTCCGTTTTCCTGGGGCAAGCTCCGCCAGAAGCGATTTCTGCTCGGTCAGGCTCTTCAACTCCACGCTGATTCCTCCTCGAATACGGGGTGTGTCCGCAGTATGCCACCGGCGAGGGCCCGCGAGCGGCCGCGACGGGGGGTTATCCTCGGACGACCATGAGCGAGACTGAGCTCAGCGTCATCTGCAAGAACTGCGGCTCCGAGGTCAGTCCCTACGTCACCGAGTGCCCCTACTGCGGGGCGCGCCTGCGCAAGCGGGCGCCGAAGCTGGAGCGGCGTGGCGACGGGCTCGAGCCGAAGCCGCGGCGCGGCTCGGGGAGCCGGATCTTCCGCCTCCGCCTGCGCCGGCGCGGCGGTGGCGAGGCGCCGACGGGGCGTCGTCCCTACGCCACGCTCGCCGCGATCCTCGGCTCGGCCGCGTTGCTTCTCGTGCAGAAGGCGAGCGGCGAGTCGCCGGCGACGTTCGGCGCCCTGATCGTCCCGATCGACGACGAGTGGTGGCGCTTTCTGACCGCTCCCTTCGCCTACGCCGACGTCGGCTACTTGTTCGTCGTCGCGATCGGTCTGGCGATCTTCGGCCTGGGGCTGGAGCGCCGCCTCGGCACTGCGCCCACCGCGGTGCTGCTGCTCGCCAGCGGCTCGCTCGGGATGCTGGCCGCGAGCGGTGTCGCCGACGCCCGTGGCGAGGTCGTGGCGATCGCTGGGGGCAACGGGATGGCGCTGGGGGCGCTCGCCGCCTGGTTCGCGATCCGCCGCTCCGAAGCCCGTGGCGCGGTCGACCAGGATTACGATCCCGTCGGGGTCGCGGTGGCGGCAGCGGTCCTGCTGGCGCTACCGATCTTCGAGTCGACCGCCGACGTCTTCGCCGGCCTCGCCGGGGGCGCCGTGGGGGGCTTGGCGGGGCTCGCCGCCGCCCGCATCGCCGCCGGACGTGCCGCAGCTTAGGTACCCATAGCGTCCTCTAAGCTACGGCACGTCTAGGCTGATGCGGTGCCCTACAGCGACGAGGAGCTGGACGCCGCGATCGACCGGCTGGCCCACGCCGAGCGCTTCGCCGAGGCGGAGACGATCGTCGCCCGCGCCGCTCCGAAGCTGCAGCGCGTGCTCGCGACGGCGCTCGCCGAGGGCGGCTGGTTCGGCGAGTCGCACGAGGCCGAGGCGCTGAAGGCCGCGACCGTCCCCGACCCGGAGGAGAGGATCGCCGCGGTCAGAACCCTGCTCGCCGAGGAGGCAAGGATGGGGATGATGGTGGGCGTTGCGGTCGGCTGGGCACTGCACGAGGAGATGACCCGTCCCAAGGACCCGGAAGGAGAGAGCTGACGATGGAGATTCGATTCCACGGCCATTCGTGCTTCGAGCTGAGCGAGGGGGAGACGAGGGTGCTCGTCGACCCGTTCCTGAAGCCCAACAACCCGAGCGCGGTCCTGACCGCCGAGGAGGTGGAGCCGACCCACGTCGCCCTGTCCCACGGGCACGCCGATCACGTCGCCGACGCGGTCCCGGTCGCGAAGCGCACCGGGGCGCACTGCATCGCGATGGTCGAGCTGGCCAACTGGCTGGAAGGGCAGGGGGTGGAGAATGTCAGCGACCCGAACCTCGGGGGGACGGTCGAGTTCGACTGGGGCTACATCAGCCTGGTGCCGGCCTGGCACACGAACACGGTGCCGGGCTCCGAAGAGAAGCCGTTCAGCGCCGAGCACGGCGTCGTCTTGGGCCCCGCGGCGGGGCTCGTGATCAAGGTCGGCGAGACGACCGTCTACCACGCCGGGGACACTTGCCTGTTCAGCGACATGAAGCTGATCGCGGAGCGCAGCGACGTCGACGTCGCCCTGCTGCCGATCGGCGGCCACTACACGATGGACCGCCGCGATGCGGTCGTCGCCGCCGAATTCGTCGGCGCGGCAACGGTGATTCCGATGCACTACGACACCTTCCCGGCGATCGAGACCGACGCCAGCGCCTTCGAGTCCGAGGTCGAGTCGAAGACCTCCTCGCAGGTGGTTCTCCTCGAGCCGGGAGAGACCCACTCGGTCTGAGCCGCGCGTTCGCCGTTTGTCGCGGTATCCGCAACAAACGGCGAACGCGGCGACTGGCTGGCTGGCCAGACCGCTGCTAGGCTCGACCTCCGAACGCAGGCGAGTTGAGGAGAGTGCAGATGGAGGCCAAAGAGGCAACCGGGAGCCGGCCACGCACCGAGCGGGCCGACTTCCAGGCGACGGCCGACCCGGCACTGAACGCCGACGCCGATCGCACGGCCGACATCAAGCTCCTCACCTACGAGGAGCTCTACATGCTCTGGGAGCGCCAGCAGTGGCAGACCCAGGAGCTCGACTTCAGCCGCGACCGCGAAGACTGGCACGAGCGGATCAGCCCCGAGGAGCGCTTCCAGCGGATGTATGGGCTCTCCTCGTTCTTCATCGGCGAGCAGAAGGTGGCGGAGGAGCTGGGTCCGATCATGCGCGCGGCGCCGACCGAGGACCAGCGGATCTTCCTCTGCACGCAGATCGCCGACGAGGCGCGCCACGTCCGCTTCTTCGAGCGCTTCTACCGCGAGGTCGGCGTGCTAGAGGCCGACGGGCTCTCCGAGATGCTCACCGAGACCTCCCAGCACCTCAACGAGAACTTCGGCCGCCTCTTCGACGAGATGCTGAAGCGCCGCACCGAGCGGCTCTCGGCCGAGCCCGAGGACACCGAGGCGCTGGTCGAGGCGGTGACGCTCTACCACATGGTGATCGAGGGGATGCTGGCCCTCACCGGCCAGCACTTCATCATGGACTACAACGAGCGCGAAGGGACCCTGCCGGCCTTCGTCGAGGGCTTCCAGAACGTCGCCCGCGACGAGCACCGCCACGTCGCCTTCGGCTCCGTCTTCCTGCGCGAGAAGGCGCGCGAGGACGACCGCTACAAGCAGGCGATCCAGCGCACTCTGGAGGAAACGCTGCCCGTTGCCGACGGCGTGCTCTCGCCCCCCTGGGCGCCCAAAGGGGACGACTGGGAACTGTTCGGCTACTCCCTCGCGGATACCCGCAAGTTCGCCGGCACCTGCCTGATGCGACGCCTCAAAGTGATCGGGCTCGGCTAGGGCTCGAGCGCGGGCCGCGGGAGCTCTGTGCCCGCTATTCGGAGGGGCCCACTGCTGCGGCTGGGCTGACCGAGGTGGCCGGAGGTGGCGATTCGGCGGGGGGTTCGACCGGCGCCGGCGGCGGCGCTTCCGGCGGCGGCGCTTCGCTCGGCGGGGGCGCGCTTTCAGCCGGCGGGGCGCTGCTGGGCGCGCCGCCGACCGTGACGACCACCGTTTCGCTGCCCGCGGGCGCTCCTGCGGCTCCGGTTGGCGGTTTGGCCGCGGTCACGGCGGGCGCGCCGGCTTTCGCGGTGGGGGCGGGGGACTCTTCGCTGACCTCGACCAGCGTCGACGGGCCGGCCGGTACATCGCTCGTCGCCTCCGCGGGCACGACCGGTGCTGGGTCGGCCGCCACGGGCTCTGGAGCAGGAGCAGGAACCGGCGGCGGCTCTACCGGCGCCTTCGCATCGGCGTGGAGGACGGGAGCGGGCGCCGCATGCGCCGGTGCGATCGAAGGCGAGTGTCCAGGGGTGGCGCTCGAGACCTTGGCCGGCGGAGTGGGCGGGTTGACGACCTGATCCTGGACACCGACCGCTCCGGCGGTCAGCGCTGCCGCGGTGAGTGCCCCTGCGACCGCCTTGCTGCCGATCGCTCCGCCGACCGCGCCGAGTCCACCCGCAGCACCGCTGCCACCGAGCGCCGCACCGACGGTACCGACCGCGCCTGCACCGGTGGCGGTGGCCGTCGCGCCGGCGCCCGCGCTTGCCGCTGCGCTGCCGGTCGCGCCACCCCCAGCGCCACCGAGGCCTAGCTTGGAGACGATGAAGGCTTTGAGCGCCAGCAGCGGGCCGACCGGGAAGAGCGCCGCCATCACCTTGTCGTTGGAGCGGATCTGGGTGCGGAAGTCGGCGCATTCGTCGCAGTCGCGCACGTGCCGCCGCACCGGGCCGGCGACCTTGCGTAGGCCCTCGGCCGCCTCGGCGAGCTCCAGTCGCACCTCGCCGCAGGTCAGCTGACGCGCCTGACTCGCCTCGGCCAGCGAGATCCGCGCCCGCACCAGCAAGGACTTGACCGAAGGCACGCTGGTCTCCATCGCGGCGGCGATTTCCTCGTAGGACATCGCGTCCATCTCGCGCAGCAGCAGCGCCGAGCGCTGCGTCTCGGGCAGCTTGCCGACGTCGCTGAGCAGCTGGCGGAACTCCTCGCGGTTGTGCACCTTCTCGGCCGTCGTCGCGGCCTCGACCACGGGGACCATGTCCATCGATTCCTGGGCGTCGGCGGTCGGTTTGCGCAGGTGGTTGAGGCAGCGGTTGCGGGCAATCCGGTAGAGCCACGGGCGCAGGTTGATGTCGCGCTCGTCGGCCAGCATCGCCCGGTAGGCGTTGACGAAGACCTCCTGGAGGACGTCCTCGGCGTCCTCGGTGGAGCCCAGCATCTGCCGGCAGAAGCCGAGCAGCCGGCCTTGGTAGCGGTCGACGATCGCCTCGAAGGCGCCGGGGTTGCCACCCCTCGCCATCGCGATCAGGCGCCCGTCTCCCTGCAGCTTCAGCAGCGGCGAGCGGCGGGCGAGAAGTCCGCGCTGACTGGCGTGGGTTAGAGCCGATGCCTCCAAGCTGCACTCTCCAGGGAAGGCGCTGTTTCCATAGCTAGGGACACCATAGCGCCGGGGTAGTTGCGGTTCGCATAAACCTTTACCCCGCATTTAGCCATGCCGAACGCGCTGGATACCATCGCTCGTGCCCGGGTGGCGAAACTGGCAAAAGCGGCGCACTTAAAATGCGCTGCCCCTTCGGGGGCTTGCGGGTTCGAGTCCCGCCCCGGGCACTTCGGGCGCGCGGGTCCTGTCGCGGCGGCCCTCCCCCATGTGCTCAGGCGCCGCTTTCGCGGCGCCCTCCGCTATGGGGGACCCCCGCCACCGCGCCACCCGCGCGAGGAAGGTCCCTGGGCTCCAGCTTCTATGAACCGAGCACCGCGCCACCCGCGCGAGAGGCGTAGTGCTGGGCTCCAGCTTCTACGGCACGTGGAGGCCGACGCCATCCGCGAGGAGGTGCCACTAGGCTCCAGCGGCTATGGATCATGGGGGGAGGCTCGTCGCCAAGGCTCTGAAGTCCCGGGGCGTGACGCATCTGTTCACTTTGTCCGGGGGACATTTGTTCTCTATCTATGACGGCTGTAAAGCCGAGGGGATCGAGATCGTCGATGTTCGGCATGAGCAGTCGGCTGCTTTTGCCGCGGAGGGGTTTGCCAAGGCGACTCGGCGGGTCGGGGTGGCGGCGTTGACGGCTGGGCCCGGGGTTACCAATGGGATGAGCGCTATTGCCGGTGCCCAGGCCAACTGCTCTCCGATCTGCGTGCTGGGTGGGCGGGCGCCGGAGATGCGCTGGGGAGCGGGCTCGTTGCAGGAGATCGATCATCTGCCATTCGTGGCGCCGCTGGTCAAGTCGGCGGAGACCGTCAAGGAGCCCGGCGCGATCGCGGCGCGGACCGCCGCGGCGCTCGACCTGGCGCTGAGCGCGCCGAGTGGGCCGACCTTCGTCGACTACCCCCTCGACGTGGTCTTCACCGAGGCCGAGCCGGAGGCCCCGCCGCTACCGCAATCCGACGCACGGCCGGCCGCCGGCGTCGAGGAGGCGGCGGCGCTCCTGGCCGCCGCCGAGCGGCCGGCGATCATGGCCGGGACGGGCCTCTACTGGGGTCGTGGCGAGACCGAGATGCGAGCGTTGGCCGAGACGCTCGGCATCCCCGTCTTCCTCAACGGGTTGGGCCGGGGCTGTCTTCCCGCCGACCATGAGCTGGCCTTCAGCCGCGCTCGGGGGGCTGGGCTGAAGGGCGCCGACGTGGCGCTCGTGGTTGGCGTGCCGATCGACTTCCGGCTCGGCTTCGGCGGCAGCTTCGGCGAGGAGACGAAGCTGATCCGCCTCGACGTCGCCCCCAACGAGCTGACCGCCAACAGGGAGCCCCAGGTGGACCTGGTCGGAGACGTCGCCGCCACGCTGGGCGTGCTGCTCGAGTCGGTCGCCGGCGGACGCCGGCGCAGCGACGCCTGGCTGGAGGAGCTGCGGGGGATAGAGGCCGAGAAGCGGGCGGCTGAGCAGGAGGAACTCAACGATGCCCGCTCGCCGCTGCATCCGGTTCGCGTCTACAAGGAGCTGGCTGAAGTCCTCGACCGCGACGCGATCGTGATCGGCGACGGCGGCGACTTCGTCTCCTACGCGGGTCGCTTTATCGAGACCTATGAGCCGGGCTGCTGGATGGATCCGGGCCCGTTCGGGTGCTTGGGCGCGGGCCCCGGCCAGGCCATTGGCGCCAAGCTGGCCCATCCGGACCGCCAGGTTTGCCTGTTGCTTGGTGATGGCGCCTTCGGCTTCGCGGGCATGGAGTTCGACACTTTGGCGCGTCACGGTCTGCCCGTGGTGGGGGTGGTGGGCAACAACGGCATCTGGGCGCTCGAGCACCACCCGATGAAATTCCTCTACGGCTACTCGGTGGCGGCCGAGCTGCGGCCTGAGACTCCCTACGAGAAGGTGGTCGAGGCGCTGGGCTGCGAGGGGATCCAGGTGCGCGAGCCCGAGCAGCTGCGGCCTGCCCTCGAGCGGGCCTTCGAATCGGGCCGCCCGACCCTGGTCAACGTCTTCACCGACCCCGAGGTCGTCTACCCGCGCAAGTCGAATCTGGCTTGACAGCGCGGGATCCGGCCGCGACATCTGCTCGGCGGACGCGTCCCGAACGAGAATCGACCGCCATCGCTGGCGGCCGATTCAAGGTGGCCCCTCAGGACGGGCAGGGGTACGTCTTCAGGGACCAGTACTTATTCGATGGGCTCAGACGGCGGGAGGCGCCATGATGCGGCAATCGTCCGAACCCTGTCACCGGGTCTGCGGATGGGGACTTTCGTCCTCACCTGTTGTCCCGATGAGCCGAGTATGCGGTCGTCTGTCCGGAATGTCCAGAAGGCCGGAATACCGCTACCGATAATTTGGTAGTAGCGCTCTACCAACTTTTCTGGGTTAGAGCGTTGCGTTTGCCCAACTGGAAGGCCGCTGAAAACTTCCCTGTACACCTGGTCCCACGGGGTATGTCCCGGCCCGGTACAGGGGTTATCCGCGCTCCGACGCGGTTTCGATCGCGGTTCCGTAGAGGATGTCGTGCTCAGAGACGCGGATCCGGTCGAGGTCGAAGGCGCGCATCGCCTCGACCAGGATGACGACGCCGGCGATGATCGTCGGGGCGCGGTCGGCGTGCAGGCCAGGGATCTCGACCCGCTCGGGGAGGGGCGTCGAGGCGAACACCGAGAGCAGCCGCTGGATCGACTTCAGCGAGAGGACGTGTCCGTGGACCCGCTCGGGGTCGTAGGGCTCTAGCCCCAGTTCGACCGCGGCGAGGGAGGTGGGCGTGCCGGCGACCGCGATCCCGGCGGCGGCGCTGCGCGCCTGGCCGCGGTGGCCGACGGCAGCCTCGATCGAGCCCCTTACGTCAGCTGCCAGGGACTCCAGCTCGACCGCGGTCGGCGGGTCCGTCGAGATGTGGCGCTCGGTGTGGCGGACGACGCCGACCTGGAGAGAGTCCTGGAAGACGATCTCCTCGCCATTGCCGACGATCAGCTCGGTCGAGCCGCCGCCGATGTCGATGATCAGGGTCGGCTCGGCGGGAGGCCGCTCGTGGGTCGCGCCGAGGTAGGTGAGCCGCGCCTCCTCCTCGCCGTCGAGCACCCGGGCGTCGAGTGCGAACCGCTCCCGCAGCTCGGCGACGAAGGCATCGCCGTTGGATGCGTCGCGGACCGCGCTGGTCGCGATCGTCGCAACTCTCTTAGCGCCGACCCGGTCGCAGATCGCCACGTAATCGGCGATCGCCTCACAGGCCGCCTCGATCGCCTCGGCCGAGAGCTGCCCCGAGAGGTCGACGCCGCGCCCAAGTCGCGTCACCCTGCTGTGCCGCTCGACCTTCGAGACCTCCCCGTCCGCCACGTCGGCGACCAGCAGCCGGCTCGAGTTGCTGCCGATATCGATCACCGCGACCCTGTGGGAAGCCTGCGCCATGCGGGCCGGCACTCTAAGCGCGCCGCCCTGCAAAGAGCTCTGCGCCCACCCCGCGCCACCTCCCGCCCACCCCCCACCCACTGCTAGCATTGACAGACCGCCGCGGGGTGGAGCAGCCAGGTAGCTCGTCGGGCTCATAACCCGAAGGTCGCAGGTTCGAATCCTGCCCCCGCTATGGACGAATCCTGCGACCGCCCACCTGGCGGTCGCTTCGCGTCGGGGCTGGAAACGAAGTCATTTGCGAGCAGCGCGCTCAGCTCCAGCGTGCCTCCCGGCTTGTCGTAGCTGACCGCCACGTCGAAGGCGTCAAGCAGCTCGATCAGCTCCTCGCCCTCGGCCTGTGCCAGGGCCTCACGCAGGTCGGGAACCTCGGCAAGAAGGGCCTCGATTTCCTCCGGGCGAGGCTCCTCCGGCCGGGTTGCATCGAGGCCCGCGATCTCGGCCGCGATGGCGTCGGCCTGCCCGCTCAGCTCCTCGATGCGCTGCGTGGCGAGCTTCAGGACCGGGTGCTGGGGGTCCTCGTGCTCCTCCAGTCGCAGCGACTGGCGATAGAGGGCCTGCTGCACCTGCTTGTCTTCGGCGCGCAAGTCGGCGAGGCGGGAATCCCGCTCCTGCCAGTCACCATCCGTCGCCGCTGCGGCAAGCTCCTCGCGCAGCAGGCCCAGCCGCTCAGGCCCGAATAGCCGCTCGGCCATGAACTCGCGCAGGGCGCCCAGCACCACCTCCTCCTTGATGCCGAGCACCCGCGGGTGGCCGGCAATCTCTGCCGCCGCTTCACCGCGCCTGCTCACGTACTGGCAGCGATACCAGTTGGAGCCCTTCTGATGGCTGCCCTCCATCCGCCGCCCGCAAAGACCGCAGCGCACCCGGCCGCGCAGTACGTAGAGGCGACCCGGCCGACCGCGACGGCGCTGCGGATAGTGCCTCGGCTCAGCCTCGCGGATGGCGTTGCCGTTGCGCTGCGCCCGTCCCTCTACGGCGTCGAACAGCTCGCGCGAGACGATCGCCTCATGGGTCGGCGTCGGGCTCCAGACCCAACTGTCGCGCGGGGCGCAGGACTGGCCGACCGCGCCGTTTGTCGTGGCGCCCCCAGACGTTGAAGCCGGTGTACTTCGGGTTGCGGAGCATCGAGTGGAGCTGCGACTTGCTCCAGGTCTGGGGCAAGTCGTTC
>Ga0190265_10000220_pt1 | contig 52478 bp, 52 predicted proteins | sample Popmic124T_FD_133135 | JGI IMG/M metagenome (GOLD analysis project Ga0190265, IMG submission 133135) | Populus adjacent soil microbial communities from riparian zone of Indian Creek, Utah, USA - 124 T | ecosystem: Environmental > Terrestrial > Soil > Riparian zone | place: USA: Utah | collected... | reverse complement strand
CGATGCCGAGCGCGATCAACGTAGCGCCGGTCTCGCCGAGCGCGAGCCGCATCACCGCGGTCGCCGGAGTCCGCGTTTCCGCGAGGCCCGCGGGCCCCAGCACATAGACGCAGGTGAAGGCGACGGCGGCATAGAGGATCACCACGCCGATCACGCCCATCAGCACCCCGCGCGCGAGATCGCGGCGCGGGTCGCGCATCTCGCCGGCGACGAAGCTCGACGTCTGCCAGCCGCCATAAGCGAACATGACGGGGGTCAGCGCCGCCCCGATCGCGCCGATCATGCCGAGCTCGGGCGCGGGCCGCGGCGTTGCCGCCGAATAGGGGCCGGCCAGCGCGAGGCCGCAGACGACGATGCCGAGGATGGCGATGATCTTGAGCACCATCAGAGCGCTTTGCACATTGCTGCCGGCGCGCACGCCGAGGCAGTTGATCGCGGTCAGCGCCGCCAGCGCCGCCGCCGCCACCGCGCCGTCGGCTACGGGCAAGTGCGTCAGATCGTGGAAATAGCGCGCGAAGGTGATCGCCACCGCCGCCATTCCGCCCGACTGGATCACCAAGAGCAGCGACCAGCCGTAGAGGAAGGCCGGCATCGGCCCCCAGGCGTCGCGCAGATAGGCATATTGGCCGCCCACTTCGGGCCGCCGCGCGGCGAGCTCGGCATAGACGAAGGCGCCCATGATCGCGATCGCGCCGCCGATCAGCCAGACGCCGACGATGAGCCAAGGCGTCGAGATATGCCGCGCCACCTCGGCCGGATTGACGAAGATGCCCGAGCCGATGATCCCGCCCATCACCAGCATGGTCGCGTCGAACAGGCCGAGCCGCCGGACGAGCCTGGGCTCGCGCTCCGGCGCGGCGGTGCTCACAGCCCGAGCACGTCCTTCATCGCATAGCGACCGGCCGGCTTGCCGGCGAGCCATAAGGCGGCCCGAATCGCGCCGCGGGCGAAGATGTCGCGGCTTTCGGCGCGGTGGCCGAGCTCGAGCCGCTCGCCCTCGGCGGCGAGGATGACCTGGTGGTCGCCGGCCACCGATCCGCCGCGCAGCGACGCGAAGCCGATATGCCCCGCGCCCCGCGCGCCAATGCCGTCGCGGCCGCGCTCGCTCGCCGCGCCGAGATCGACGCCTCGCCCTTGCGCCGCCGCCTCGCCCAATAGCAGAGCCGTGCCCGACGGCGCGTCGACCTTGTGGCGGTGGTGCATCTCGACGATCTCGACGTCCCAGTCCTCGCCGAGCCGCGCCGCCGCGTCGCGCACCAGATAAGCGAGCAGGTTGATGCCGAGCGACATGTTCGCCGCCTGCAGCACCGGGATCGACTGGGCGGCCGCGTCGATCGCCATGAGATGCTCGGCGCCGAGACCGGTGGTGCCGACGACGATCGGAACGCCCGCGGACACCGCCGCGTCGAGACTGACGAGCAGCGCGCCCGGGGCCGAAAAATCGATCAGCACGTCGGCCTCACGCGCCAACGCGCCGACATCGCCGCCGAGGTCGACGCCGCCGGCGAGGATCGCGTCAGGATGGTCCGCCAGGATCGCGGCGACCGCCTGGCCCATCCGCCCGGCCGAGCCCAGGATGCCGATCGCTGTCATCGCCCTCTCCCTTCCGACCGGCTTCATGGGCGAGGCGCGCGCCCACCGCAAGCGTTGCGGCCGTGGAACAGCCGCCGCCCGCCCGGCGTTGCGATCTCCATATTGTAAAGGAGAGTGATCATGGCCGAGCGTGAAAAAGAAGTCATCGTGACCGATGGCGGCGGCGGCAGCAGCGGCGCGATCATCGCCGTGGTGCTGCTGATCGTCGTGCTTATCGCCCTGTTCTTCCTGTTCGGACGCGACATGATGAGCGGCGACGGGACAACGGACATCAAGGCGGACGTCAAGGTCGACACGCCCACCAATTGAGCTGAGCTTCAGCCCCGTTCGCGAATGTGGCGCAGCCAGCGCTGGCGCGCCCATTCGCCGATCAGCGCGTCCGCGGCCCGCTTTTCCGCGCTGCCGGCGGGCAGCGCGGCATGGCGGGTCCAGCGGCCGCTGGCGCTGGTCCAGACCGATTCGTCGTAGAGGTTGAAGATCGTCCGCCGGCCGGCGGCATCCACCGTCCCGATCGAGCCGGGCCGGTCGAGCGTGCCGAGATATTGGAACACGTCCCCACCCGGGCGCGGCGGAACGCCCGCGCCCGCCGCGCGCAGGATGATGGCGCGCATGTCGGCCAGCCCGATCGCGGCCGGCATCGCCACGCCGGGATCGCTAAGGATGAACGGGATCCGGGTCTGCTGGTCGTTGAGCATGTGGCCGTGGCCGAGGAAGCCGTCGTCGAACAGGGATTCGCCATGGTCGGCGGTGACGACGACCAGCGTATCGTCGAGTACGCCGAGCAGTTCCAGGCGCTCTCGCAACATGTCGATCAACCGGTCGTTATAGGAGACGGCGTTGAGGTAGGTGCGCTCGACCTGGGCGCGGTTCGCGGCGCTTATCTCGCCGCGCGCGACCGGCTCGCCGGCGAGGAGGCGGTCCATGCCCGGCGCGTGATAGGGGAAATGCGCCGATTGCAGGTTGAAATAGAGGAAATGCGGCCGCGCCCAGGCTTCCCGCCGCCCCAGCCGCCGGTCGAACTCGCGCAGCAATATCCTGCCGTCGATATTGACCGAGCCCTGAGCGGCGAAGCTGAACGCGCGTTCCTCCCTGAGCATCGTGCCGTCGACGAAGATCGATCCGCGGCGCATGCCGGTGAGGGTCGCGGTGTCGCCGAAATCCTCGGCCTGGCCGGAAAAGATTCCGACTTCATAGCCGTTGGCGAGAAAGTCGCGGACCAGGCTCTGGCGGTCGTCGACCGGCGCCAGCTCGCCGGTGAACAGGCTCTGCAGCGAGAAGGTGGTGAAGCCGACATGGCTGTAGGCGGCGCGCGCCGCGCTGCCGCGCGCGGCCATCGCGTCGAGAGTCGGCGTGATCGAGCGGCCGTCGACCCGCCGCCCGATCGCGTCGGCGCGGGTGCTTTCGAGCACGATCAGGATCACGTGGCGCTTGCGGCCGGATATGAGCGGCGGCGGCCCGGCCGCGGCCTCGCCGGCAAAGGCGAAGTCGCCGCCATAGCCGTCCTGGTCGATGCCGTCGCCGGGCACGTCGAGCGCATAGGGATGGCGGCTGCCGTCGAACGGCTGGCGGTCGAGCGGGTAGGAGAAGAAGCTCCAGCCGTCGCGGTCGAAGTCGCTCGCTTCGTGAAGCAGGGTGGCGAGCGCGATCACGCCGTTGAACCGCGCCGCCGCCGCGCGCGCGTCGCCGACCCGGTTGACGGCGAACAGGATGAGCGGAGTCGCGGCGAGCAGCAGCAGCCACTGGCGCCGGCTTGGCCGGTAAGGGTCGGGCAGGGCAGGGACGTCGCGCCACCTTCCGCGCAGGACGAGCAAGGCGGCGAGGTAGAAGACGCCCGCGCCGAGCAGCGCCATGACGATCAGGCCGGCCTCGCTGAGGCTGTATTTGAGCGCGTCGACGAGGCTGCCGCCGCCGAGGTTGCGGACGATCTGGAAGCTCATCGCGTCGCTGAAGAAAGCCAGCGCCTGATATTTGGCGACCAGCAACGCGACCGCGCCGCCGCCGACGAAGAAGGCGAAGTTGAACAGGAAATAGGGACTGTCCCCGTTGCTGCGGTGGAGGCGCCGGACCAGGCGGTAGAGGCTGAGGAAAAGGACGGTCTGGCAGAGCAATATGCCGGCCGCGAACGCCGCGGCCTCGAGCGGCGCGTCGAGCGCCCGCGACTGGCCGAAGCCGCCGCCGAACAGCGCATATTTGCGCTCCGCCAGCGCGAGCTCGACGAGCAAGGTCACGAAGATCGTCGCCGGCAAGGTGAAGCGCGCCGCGGCGGCGAGCGTCAGGCGGCGCGGCAAAGGCGGCGGCGAGGCGATTTCGGCCTGCATTCGCCCGATCTAACCCCGAGAGTTTAAGACTCGGTTCTCCCAAGACTTATTCCACGGCCTTTTCCAGTCGCGATCCGCGCCGGACGCCACGAACGCATATGCGAGGGGTGATCCTTAGGCTCAGGCTCTTTGGGGAAGGGTCGCGCCCGCATTCGTCGGCTATCTCACAGAGGCCCGCGAGCGCCTTCAGGATCAATTCTTCCTGAGCTTGGATGGACTCGCCATTCGAATCGCTGTATCTGGTTTGTTCTCATCCGGCGACAGGCATCATGTGGCGTGAGAACGGCCCTCGCACTTCGGCGAAAATCCGCCCAGAGATTTGTTCGACGCGTGCGCGCAAGGGTATTCGATCAAGCTTCGGTGCCGGGGGTGCAAACGGGCGCGCATTCTCCCGGCGCACGCGGTTTGGTGGCACTTCCGGAAGAAGGGCCATTCGGAATGGCTCCGCGATGCGTCGAAGCGATTCCGGTGCCGCGTCTGTGACCGGCGCGGGCCGGAAATGGATTTGGTTCACGAACCGGCCAATGACACCAGCCTTCCGATGCCGAGCGAATCGGAATGGAAGCAAGAGCTTCGGCGGCGGAGATAGAGGATGACGGTTCAGCAAGCCGTGGACGTGCTGAGCGACGGGCCGGGAAAGACGGCCAAGATCGTCATGTGGCGGAACGGCGAAGCCAGCGAATTTGAGTGCCGCTGGGGGCTTTCCGCCTTTCGATCCGGTTGATCCTCAGATGCCGGGCGTTTCCCGAATATGACGAGCAAACGCGGATCTTGGTAGTGTCTCAGTTTGAATTTGCGAACGCGTTCATGTCGGTCGTCATGTTCAAGTCCATGGACATGTCCTCCACGGGCACATTTTCTATGGGCGGGTAGGCAGTCGCGTTGGCGCCATCGGCCGCCTCGTTGCCCTGAGGGTCCTCCTGGATGGCTTCTGCTTGGACGCATCCGTACGGATTGCAGAAGAACACCTCCCCGCTAGAGCGATCAAGTCGAAATGCCCCGCCTCCACCGGAACCCACCATGGCATAGCGTGGAGGACCAGCGACATATGCGGCTACTATGATGGAACCGCCTATGATGGCGGCTGTACCGAATGCGAGCTTCGCCTTGTCGTCCATGTCGCCCTCCCCGTTTAGGAGGACACTATCAGGCCACGCGCTTCTTGTAAGGCCGGCTCCTTAGGCGCCCGGCCACAGCGCCGCGATAAACCTACAGGCATTGCTAATGTCGTTCATGCGTCGGGTGACGGATGGCGGTGCTACGAACACCTCGCCATGCTGAACGTCGATAGACATACAGAGGCGGCTCGCGGTGGTCCGATTCCCGGCGAGATTCGTCTCGACATGCGCGCGGGCCAGCGTGGCGACGTACAGCCCCATCTCCCGACGCCGCGCGACCGCCACATCCGAGGTTGTGTCGCTTTGCGTCATGCGGAGGATGGCGGCGCCGACGAGGTGATCCCCAGCACGGTTGCTCCCGACCACAATCAGGTCGGCATGAATCGACACCTCAACGCCCTCGATTATCAATTTGGGCTGGCGAGATGGGGCATCCTGAAACTGGAACGCGCCGAGCTGATTCCGCATCCGCTGAATGCCGTGCAGCACCTCGATGGAGTTGCGCGCGTCGTCCTGTCGGAGCGTGGATTCGCTCGTGTCATTCATTCGCTGTTCGAACAGTTGCTCTGCGCTAATTAATGGATTTAATCCGCGATTCATGTCTGTTAGATAGGCGCAGATCGGCCCCCGGGCATCCCGATAGCGGATGATCGGTGGGCGGATGGGATTTTTGGCCCGTCGCACGATGCCGACTCTCGCGGTGTCGGACGACACCATGAAGAGGGCCAGGTCGTTGACGGAAATGCGCGGTGCGCGAGTGGGAGCTGTAGCCATGGAAGAGATTCTAGGATCAGTGAAGATCGCGGAAAAGCGATTTCTTCATCTAGGCACCTTGTCTTCCCATAGCCTAACGGCGCTGGAGGCCGAGCAACTAGGTTTCGGCGGCTACTTTCTTTTTGAAGTGTCGGATGATCCCGAAACCAAAGGCATCAGCATTCTTGGAAAAGCACCATCGCTCGATGCGGCTTTCAGGCTGCTGGAGATTTGGCAGGGGCGCCTCGCGGCTTAGCTGCCGCGCTTCTTATACGGCCCGCGCGGCTTAGGCGCGGGGGCCGTCTCGTCGATCTTCGCGACGATCTCCGCAAGCGACCACAGCCTATCCGTTATCCCCGCTGCCATGGCGGGCGAGACGCGAAGGGTCTTATGGATGCGGCAGAAATTGTAGAACGCGAAATACAGCGCTAGTGCGCGAATGTGGTGTCGAGCTTCTTAGAGAAGGCGTTGGTCAACCGCGTCCAGATAGGCAGGGTAGGCATCGGTCGTTAGCTGAATGCGACCATCGACGCGGCTGCGCAGGTCGTCCATGAGCGCAAGTGCGGATCGCCCGAGCGGTCGCCAACGAAATAAGAGATAATCAGCTTGGTTTCGGCATCGATGCTGGTCCAGGTCCAAACGTCGCCAGCGGCTTGCGGGCGGCTTTCGCCTTCGCGACTGTCCTTTCTTTCGAGTAGTAGAAACTCCAAATCAATTCGAAACGGCTAGCTGCAGTCCTGTATTGCCTGGGCGCGATGAGACCGCTGCGAGATTCCAGATTAGCCCTTCAAGCTCGTCCATCGGCAAGCAAAGCTCCGCCGCGATCTCCGCCTTGGTTGTCCGTTCTGCCCAAAGCTGTTCCAGAATTTTCCGCCAGACCAGGGACGTCTCGCGCTTGATGCCGCCGGGTTCGCTTGAACGAAAACCACGCCTTCCCAGCTCGATACACAGCGACTTGTATTGATATTCTGAAAGCATATCCAACGCCCGCAGCCTGTACGTCATCGCCATGGCCGAGACGCGCCACCGCTGCTTTGCCTGTAGGACAACATCAACGGTGATCCGGCGCGGGACGCGGGCGCGAACGTCATTCTCCGGCATGAGGAAATTCGACGCAAAGCTATCGGCCTCGCGCTCGGAGGAGCGTATTCCCTTCGGATCGCCATGCTTGTGCATTACCAAGTGGGCCAGCTCGTGAGCCGAATCGAAAATGCTGCTTTCAGCCGTCTTGAAGTTGTTCAGGAAGATATAGGGCTTATCGTCTCGCCAGAAGGAAAACGCGTTCACCGACGCCGTGTTCTCACACAGCGAAAGGACGCGAATGCCATGCGTCTCTAGGAGGCCGAGCATGTTGCCAATCGGCCGCTCCCCTAGGCCCCAATACTGCCGCAGTGTCAGAGCCGCGGTCCTGGGATCGGTTTCGTAGCTCAGGTCCACCAAGTTTGCGGCGGGCAGTGAAAACTTGTCCTCTACCCACGCGCTCAACTGCAGTCCGAGCGCGCCGGCAGAACGGGCGGCGTCCCTCTCTTTGGCGCTCATCTTCGAAAAGCTGCGGAAGCTGACCGCCTCGGTATCGATTTCCATGGGATCGCAGCTATGGAAAAACTCAGTCGGATAGCCGAGGGCGCCAACAAGTCGCGCGACAGTCGCGTCGTCGGGCGCGTGAAGACCCTTCTCGAGCCGAGAGATCGTGTCAGCCGCGAGACTCGCCTTTTCGGCGAGGGCTTTTGCTGTCAGCCGTCGCCGCATCCTGGCGAGGCTGAGCCGCTTCGGATTGAACATCACCGATGCCTTTACTTACGCGCAACCTGCGGATCGAAATTTGCCACGGCATCATCTTCGTCCAGAGGACGGGCGGCCGGCGTGTCGTCATCGCCGCCGAACCGCAGATAAAGCCGCTCGACGTAGGTGCTAAACGTCTCGTTCTCGATAACGGGCCGGGTCAGCTCAACCGCGCCATCCTCGGCGACCATCAGGTAGAAGGTGGCATTAGGGCCAGCTTGGCGAGGGGCGTACTGCGGCAACCCATCGAACATCCCCAACTGACAAACGCGCTCAGCACCAGCGCCCTTTTTCGAGCGCGGCTTGGGGCCATGAACATCGTTGCAGCACACATCGACGTTCGAATAGGCAACCCTCGTCCGAGCCGAGCTGTTCCAAATGCCCTCGACGCCCTCGGAGCGATCCACGCGCCAGCTCTCCCCGACAAACTCGCGCCTGAGGGCAAACGTGCCGTACTGATAGGAGAAGGTGCCCGGCGCATTCGCGCAGTGAAACGGCGTGGCGTTCGCGCCTTCGTTGCGCGCCATATCGGCGACTCGGAGAAGGCCGGCCCGGTCAAGTGCCAGCTCCGCAAGCCGGGGATCCACTTCCCACGGCTCGCGGAGTATGATCGTCGGAATCGGATCCATGGCCGGAACCCCTTGTCGGTTTTTCTTACCGCCTAGGTGGTCGAAAAAATCGACATGGTCAAGCCTTTTCTGAGTTACCCCAGCGCTTCGCCGCTGCTTTACGCGCAATCTCCGCCCGACGCTCCGGCGTCATGTTCGCGGCGCGGGCTTTTCCGCCCTTCCGGCCATCTCGGCGGCGGCACTGGAAAGGGTGTCGCGCTCATCCTAAACCTCGCCCGTTGCGATCTTCGCGACCGTGATTAGGATAGGGGCGGTCGGAGCCGGGCCGTCTCTTATCCTCCCTGTGAGCGAGCCTCATGGGGAGGGGGACCATGCGAAGCATGGTGGAGGGGCGATTTGCGCTCTTGGCCCCTCCACCACCCTTCGGGTGGTCCCCCTCCCCATCGCCTTCGGCGACAGGGAGGACTGAACGTCAATTCAGCCTTATTCGGTCCGGGCCGCGGCCGGCGAGAAATTGGCGCGCGCGCGCTCGCCGATCCGCCCGCCGCGCTCCGCGCCCTCGACCAGCTCATAGCCGAGCAAGGCGAAGACCCGGTCGCCGAGGAAGATCGGCCGGGCGTTGCCGTACCAGTCGACGCAGGACGCCTGGCAGGCATCGTCATTGTTGGTGCCTTCGGTCGCCGCCGCCGCGAGCTCGCCCGCGGCCGCCAGCCGCCCGTCGCGGCGGCTCAGGAACAGCATCGCCGCCGAGTTGCGCGGATGGCTGCCCGGCCGCTGCAAGAAGCGCGCGACGGGCAGGCCGAGCAGGCCCGACGCGCCGTCGCCCGGGTCGGGACGGAAGAAGAAAGCGTGGCTGCGCGTCTCGCCCTCGCGCGCATCGGGCAGCATGAAGGTCTCGCCGACCCGCGCCCCGGCCGGCGCCAGCTCGACCGCGGTGAAGCCGAGCCCGCCGGGGCCGGCGCCGACCAGGATCGCGTCCGGCCCGATCGCGTCGATCCGGTCGATGCCGTGCGCCGTCGGCAGCGCCGCGACGGCGCGGTCGGCGAGCGAGACGACATGGACCGTGCCCGCCCCGCCGGTGCTGGCGCCGGCATAGAGCAGATGATCGCCGACGAAGCGGTTGTGGAGGTTCCAGGTCTGGCCGCCCGGCTTGGGCAGCGGCAGATAATGTTCGAGCGGCACCTCGCGCGAGCCGTCGCCGAACTCCCGCGTCGGCACCGTCAGCAAAGCGACGTCGCCATGGGTCGCCTCGGGCCGCCACATCGCGTCGCCGCCGCCGTTCGCGCGCACCAGGATCCGCAGCGCGCTTCGAGCCGAGTCCGGGAAGAAGGAGAATTGATCGACCGGCGTGCCGCGCGCCCGCACCGCCGATGGCCGGGCGCCGTCGAACGGGAGCCGGTAGATGAAGGCGTTGGCGCCGCGCTCCCGCGCCCGTTTCCAGGCGTCGTCGATCCACAGATAGACGGCATTGCCGGAGACGAAGAAGGTGCGGGACGAGCTGCCCAGCACCACCATGGCGTCGCAATCGAGCACCGCGGCGGCGAGATCGCAGCTGGTGACGCTGTGCAGCGTGTCGATGTCCGCCACGCTGACGTCGCGAAGCGAGCCCGGGATATAGATGCCGCGCGCCGCGGCGGTCCGCCGCCAGGCCCCGGGGCCGCTCGCCCCTGGCTGCCACCGGCGAATCGCGGGCAGGAAATCGAGCACCTCGCCGTCGAGCTTTATCGCGAGCGGCGAATAGAGGATCAGCCGGTTGCCGATCAGCCGGCTCGCATAATTGCGCGACGAATAATAATCGTTGGAGCGGAGCTGATGGCTGTCCTCGAAGGTGAGGCTGCCGTCGGCGCCGAGGCGGAAGCGGTTCACCTGGCTGCCGCTGCGCCGGTAGGAATAGCCGATCACCACGACTCGGTCGCCGGCGATCAGCATCTCGTCATACCAGTCGCCGCGGCCGTCGACGCCCGGCGGGAAGGCGTCGATCGACGCCACCGGCCGCATGCCGCCGCCGGCGAGCGACACGGTGAACAGCCGGCCGCGGCGAAGGATGACGAGGATGTCGGCGCGCGTCTTGACGATGCCGCCTTCGTCGACTCCGGCGACCTGGGTGTTGGTGATGCCGAGCGCGGCCGGCGCGCTCGCCGCGCCCGGGGCGGGCGGCGGCGGCGGCGGCGGCGGGGGCGGGGGCGGGGGAGGCGGGGGAAGCGGCAATGGGCTGCCATGATCCTCGATATTCGCCCGCCGCCGCTCGGCGACCACGTCGCGAAGGAAGGCGCGCACCTCGGCGTCGGAGCGGAAGGCGCTGAGGCCCGAATCCTGGGCGAGGGCGCTGCCCGGCGCCGCGATCGCTCCGACCAGCAGCAGCGCGGCCGCCATCACCAATTCGCGAAATGCCGACATGCCTTCCCCCTTCGAAGCTGGGCCGAACGGCGAGGCTAGCCGATAAAAGGCCGCCCACGCACGAAGATTTTCAGGGGCTTCGCGGTTGTTCTTCGTGGCAGTCGGCTTCGGGGCCGGTAGCTCGGACTCTAGGGTAGCTTGAAAACGACTCAACCGGGACGCTTTTCGTCTTTCGGATCGTCCACGTAAACGAGGTGCATTTCGCGACGACAGGGCAGTCCACCTCAGAGAGTCAATCCGAGAAGTTCAAGGAAGCGGCGGGCAAACTCGAATGCGACGAGGATGAGGCCCGCTGGGATGAGCGGTTGCGGAAAGTGGCGAAGCAGAAGCCTAAGGGCGAGGCGGCTCCGGAGTAAGCCAAGGCAGTCCCGGTAGGACGCTGTTTGCCCATTCGTACAAGGTCTCCGGAAAGAGGAATGTCACCTTGTGGAGGGTACATCTGAAGATCGTGCAGTCCTCAAAAATAATGGCGTTGGCCGCGGGCGCCCCTTCTTTCACCAAGACGGCAAAGACTTCGCTTAGACTGCAGTTAGATAGCGATCCGCCGCCCGGAGTCGTAGAAAAGATCACGATTGTGGCTGGCCCTATGAGTTCGCATTCAACGAAGGATTTGCCACGAATGACCGGTTCTATAGGCGATGCAAGGTCTACTATATTTATCCTCTGGCGCTTATATTCGAGCTCTAGGGGATTTATGCTATCTGGGCGCTGGAAAAATTGTCGCTCAATCGAAGCTCGCACAAGCTTTGCCCGAGCCTTTGCGTACCCAAGAGCAAGCAAAATGAAAAAGCCAGCACCGAATGTGGCTGCGGCTACCCACGCTATTGGACCATAAGCCGCCAACCATTGTGCGGTGCTTGCAGCCCAGCCCCATGCGACCGCGAACGCGGAGCTACCCACGATCAGAATGACCAGTGAAACATGAGCCGAGAGGTTCGCGAAAAAGTCGTTTAGCTTGCGGAACATGATTTCGGTTACCACCAATGCGGCCGTGTTTGCAAACTACATAATCGCCAATGGGTTAGTAGGGAGTGCTTAAGTACGGGCGCGGTGGTCGCGCCGTTCGGAGCGTGGCGATGGTGGACCTTTTCGCCGGTATTGGCAGCATCCTTCTCGGGCTAACCGGGTTGGGGTTAGTCATCTTCTTGAACCGCATCGCCAAGCCTCTCGGCATAGCCCTTGAAGCCTCCGCAAAGCGCGACGGAGCGAAGGCCCTGACCAAGGTCGTGCGGAAGATTTGGACCGCCAGCAAGGCCCTCGCCGAAGCGCCCGACCTAGATATATTGCGCTCCATGAAATGGGGGGACAGTCCCCGAAATGGGGGGCAGTCCCCGAAATAGGGGACAGTCCCCTATTTATCGCGTGCCATCGTCCGCGCGGCCGCAGCCGGAAGAACCGGGGACTGTCCCCTGTTTCGGGGACTGTCCCCGGTTTCAGGCTTCGAAGGGGTGACGTCGATCAGCCGAGCGTCACGTTCTGCCTATTCCCCTCCACCCTGGCCGGAACGCAAGGCTAGAGTCGAATTCGGTCAGGTTTGTACAACTGTTCCCCGGCCCTTCGACGCCGCCTGCGGCGGCGCTCAGGATAAACTTCGGCGGAGCCGAAGGCCGGGGTCCAGGCCGGCGCTCGCCAGGCTCGGGCGCATACGGGCGAAAGCCTTCGGCTCCTGGACTCCGGCCTTCGGGGTCCCCGCAAAGTACTACTTTGCGGGGTGCCCCTTCGCCGGGGAACGATTCAGGCTGATCGGGTTCGAGTCTAGCCGATAATCGCACGCGGGCGCGCGAAGATTTTCAGGGGCTTCCGTCCCGTTCTTCCTGGCGGTCGGCGAAGGTCCGCAGGCAGCGGGTCAGAGCGTGGTTGTCGGCCGCGGCGGCGTCGCACTCGGCCAGCTCGTCGAGCTCGGCGGGCACTTCGTACAGCCGGTAGGGGGCGACCATGGCGCGCATATATTCGGAATCGAGATAGAGGCCGCGCGGGCCGATCTGGCCCCTGAGATGGGGATAGGCGCGTTCGAGCAAGGCCTGCATCGCCTCCGGGGCGATGAAGCGGTCGGGCAGCTGATCGAACGGCCCGTCATAATAGCTGTTGGAGCGGACGTTGGCGTAGCTGATTCCGACCAGGATCCGCCGGTCGCGGGCCGAGTCGCGATAGAAAGCGAAAGCCGTCCGGTCGCCGACCTCGACTCGCCCGGACCCGGGAAAAGCGGAATAGGTCTCGGCCGGCGGCACGTCGCCGTTGAGGACGAAGAAGAAGGCATTCTCCACCTCGTCGAACAGCAGGTGAAGGCGAACCCCGGATTCGTCGAACACCGGCCCGACATAGGTCTCGCCCGCGGCGAGCGGCTTCGGCCCGGCGAGCTCGTCGCGCGCGTCGTGGATCCGCACCCGGATCGTCCGCCCCTCGAAGCCCAAGCGATATTCGAACGGCGAGACGGCGGCGAGGCTGACCCCGTCCGCCGCGGTCAGCACGCTGAAATGGTTGACCAGCTCCTCGCCGAAGGCGCGCGGCGAGGAATAGCCGAAATTGAGCTTGCCCTCGGCGGCGTCGGCCAGGTCGAAGCGCAGATTGCCGAAGATACGCTGCGGCCCGTTCTGGAACTGGAAGTAATAATAGCCCTCAGACGGATAGACCATGATCTCGTCGCCCGCGGCCGCCAGCACGTGGCGAAGGACGTCGATCGGCCGCGCCGCGTCGACCCGCGCGCCGGCCAGCGACTCGATCTCGGTCTCGACGAAGAGGACGGGATTGGCCGGCGGTTCGGCGCGGCCCGGCCCGGCGCAAGCCAGCAGCGCCAGAGCGACGCGCCACGGATTGGCGGTCCGCGCCGCCGGCTTTCGCGCCGGCGGCGCCTCCGTCGACGTCGCCGCGCCCATTATGGCCGGCCGTCGTCTCCGTCCCTATCCCTTATGTCGCTGCGCCTTATGTCGTGGTGCGGGCTGAGGCGCTGATCGTGGCCTTCGCTGCGCCGCAAATCATGAGGGATGCTGCGCCGCAGATCGTGGGCGATGCTGCGGCTCCGGTCGTGGCCTTCGCTGCGCCGCAGATCGTGGCCGGCGCTGAAGCGCAGATCGTGGCCCAGGCTCCGCCGGCGGTCGTGGGCCAGGCTCTGCCGTTCGTCATGATAGCGGCTGAAGCGGTCGTCATGACCCTCGCTGCGGCGCGCGTCGTGGCCGGCGCTCCGGCGCTCGTCATGACCCTCGCTGCGGCGCGCGTCGTGGCCGAGGCTGCGCCGCTCGTCATGGCCTTCGCTTCTGCGCAGGTCGTGGAACGGGCTGAGGCGCTGGTCGTGGCCCTGGCTGCGGCGCAAATCGTGGGGCACGCTGCGGCGGAGATCGTGGGCGACGCTGCGGCGCCGGTCATGGCCTTCGCTGCGGCGCAGGTCGTGGCCGGCGCTGAAGCGCGCGTCGTGGCCGAGGCTCCGCCGGCGGTCGTGGGTCAGGCTCTGCCGTTCGTCATGATAGCGGCTGAAGCGGTCGTCATGACCCTCGCTGCGGCGCGCATCGTGGCCGAGACTCCGCCGGTCGTCATGGCCTTCGCTGCGGCGCGCATCGTGGCCGCGGCTGAGCCGCTCGTCATGGCTGTCGCTTCGGCGCAGATCGTGGAACGGGCTGAATCGCCGGTCGTGACCCTCGCTTCGGCGCAGGCTGTGGGGGGAACTCCGCCGCAGATCGTGGGCGAGGCTGCGGCGCGAATCATGGCCCTCGCTTCGGCGCAGATCGTGGCCGGCGCTGAAGCGCGCGTCGTGGCCGAGGCTCAGCCGGCGGTCGTGGCCCAAGCTGAGCCGCTCGTCGTGGAAGCGGCTGAGCCGCTCGTCATGCCCCTGAGCGCCGGCGAGGCCCGGCGCGGCAAGCATGATCGCGAAGACGCTCGCCAGCGACGCCCAGCCGAGCAGGCGGGAGCGAGGGGGTGATGAACCGTCCGGTCTATGTGGGCACATAGTCATTGCCACCTCCCGAGTAAGAAGCTCACCAACAGCGCAATCGATAAATACAGCATATCTCTAGTAGTTGCGCCCAAAGGCTACGCTTCGGCTCAAAGGGAGTCGAGTCAATTCGGGGCGGCGGCCGTCTCTTCGGTCCGGATCTTTCCGCCGGGGTTTTCGGCCCTTCTCGGACATCGGCGCATTCGGCTAAGCACGCGCGATGCGCGAGATCCGCAACATCGTCGTCCTGACCGGCGCCGGCATCTCGGCGGAGAGCGGCCTCGCCACCTTCCGCGGCCCCGACGGCCTCTGGGAGGGCCATCGAGTCGAGGACGTCGCGACCCCCGAGGCGTTCGCCCGCGATCCCGCTTTGGTCCACGCCTTCTACGACGCGCGGCGCGCCAATCTCGCCGAGGTCGAGCCCAATGCGGCGCACAAGGCGCTGGCGCGGCTCGACGCCGGGTGGCCAAGCGGGCTGCTCATCGTCACCCAGAATGTCGACGATTTGCACGAGCGGGCCGGAGCGAAGCGCCTGCTCCACATGCACGGCGAGCTCAGATCGGCCTGGTGCCGCGCCTGCGACGGGCGGACGGCGTGGGAAAGCGGCATGGGCCATGGCCCGGCCTGCCCCGGCTGCGGCGCCTCCGGCCGCTTCCGCCCCGACATCGTCTGGTTCGGCGAGATGCCCTACGGGATGGAGCGGATCGACCGGGCGCTGATGGACGCCGATCTGTTCGTCTCGATCGGCACCTCGGGCAACGTCTACCCCGCCGCCGGCTTCGTCCAGACCGCGCGTTACGTCGGCGCCCGAACCCTGGAGATGAACCTCGAGCCGAGCCTCGGAAGCTATCTGTTCGACGAAAGCCGGACCGGGAAAGCGGGGGATTTGGTTCCGTCATGGGTGAAGGAGATGATGAATGATCGAGGGTAGCTGCCATTGCGGCGCGGTTCGCCTCAGCCTTCCGGAGGCCCCGGCCGACCTCGGCAGCTGCAATTGCTCGCTGTGCCGCCGCATCGGCGGGCTCTGGGGCTATTACCGGCCCGACGAGGTCGTGGTCCAGGATCCGGACGGCCGGCTCGCCGGCTACGTGCAGGGCGAAGCGACGCTGACCAGCTGGCATTGCGCGCAATGCGGCTGCACGACCCACTGGTCGCCGCGCGACCCCGCGCTGGAGCGGATGGGCGTCAATCTGCGCCTGTTCGACCCCGCAATCTGGGAGAAGCTGCCGCGCCGGCTCATCGACGGCGCGAGCTGGTAGGGCTCACTCCACCCAATCGAGCCCGATCTCGCGGTAAAGGCCGCGGGACTCCCCGGCGCCTATCCTGGACGATTGATTATTTGCCCCGGCTATTCCGAACGGCGCGATGCGAGTGCACAACCTTCGCTGAGTTGGGCCATCAATGCCGGTTGATTGGCCGTGGGCGAGAGGGCGACATTGCGGCGCGCTTCCGCCAGACAGGCCGCCATGCCCTGGGCGAGGGCGCTTTCGCGTATTCCTTGAGTCAGGTGCTGGGACGCCACGCCGGTCGAAAATGCGCGGCCGACGGTGAGATTGCCCGAGGCGCCACCGCCCGCGTTCGGTGTATTGCCGCCGGCGGCGCCGTTGAACGAACCAAAGACCGAATAGGCGTCATCCTTCACATCGAGATTATTGCTGCGCACGCGTTCCACGAGAGCGCGATAATGTGCGATCGCGTTGCGCTCGGCGGTACGCGCGGCATCCAGGTCGGTCCGCAGCTGCGGCAGTCCCTCGCGGTCTCGCGCGATTTCGGCCTCCAGAGCCGTTGTGTCGATCCTTGGCGGCGGCGGGGCGCCTTCCGCGACCGGCTGGCCAGCGCGCGCATTCTGCGCCTGGGCGTCGCGGAGCCGGCGACCGCGCTCGTCTTGCTGCTGATTGATCAAGTCGATCGCCTGCTCGAGCCGCCGGACCGTCTGAGACGCCGTTTCGACAGCCAGCCGCGCCTGGTTCAATGAATCGTCGAGAGCCTTGTCGGACCGGTCCACATTATTATGCCCGACGATCGGCAGAAGCGGGTGAGTGGCCTGCGTGCATCCATCTGTCCTTTCGGCGGCGCAGGGCCGCCCCACCATCACCGGGACATAAGCCGCGTCGATCTGCCCATAGCCGATGGTAAGGCTGACGCCGGAGCCTTCCGGAGAGGGAGCACGCACGCCGACGCCCATCGTCGCCGCCGACGTATAAACCAGAGATGCCTGGCTAAGCGGCGCGCAGCCGGCGGCGAGAGCGCCGCAGACAATGGCGATGGAAAAAGACCGATTCATCACAAACCTCCCCCGGGTCGGCAGGCCCCCCCCGCCGCGACGACGTTGCTGAGTAATTCGTCCGACGGCGCGTCGAAGACGACCGTGCGGCAATCGTCGGGATCGAATACGATCACCGTATCTTCTCGCGCGAATCCGATCGTCACTCCATTGAGCCCTGGCACCAGGCCGAAGCCGCGACTGCGATATGACAGTGATCCAGCTCCAGCGGCCGGCTCAAGCTTCAAGACCCCGAAATGGAATGATGTGACTGGATTCGCGCCATTGACCTGGACGATCGTGCAGGACGACATCGCCAATAAAAACAGGATCAAAAGCGCGTGATTTCTCATGCACGACTCGCCCCCCCTATACCGTAATGTTAACAGGTGGCTGGGGATCGGCAAGCCGAGCCGGCTCGAAAACGAGACTAATCCACCCAGTCGAGCCCGATGTCGCGATAGAGGCCGCGGTCCTCCTCCCATTTCGGGTTGACCTTGACGTGGAGGAAGAGGTGGACCTTGCGGCCGAGCGCTTCGGTCAGCTCCAGCCGCGCGGCCTCGCCGATCGCCTTGATCCGCGTCCCCCCCTTGCCGAGCACGATCGCCTTCTGGCTGTCGCGGCCGACGAGGATCTGCTGGTGGATGACGATCGAGCCGTCCTTGCGCTCCTCATATTTCTCGGTCTCGATCGCGCTCGCATAAGGCAGCTCGGCGTGGAGCTGGAGGTAAAGCTGCTCGCGCGTCACCTCGGCCGCCACCATCCGGTCGGTGGCGTCGGAAACCTGGTCCTCGGGGAAATGCCAGGGGCCTTCGGGGACGCGCGCGGCGAGCGCGGCCTTGAGGTCGGCGACGCCGTCGCCGCTGGCCGCCGAGATCATGTAGATTTCCTCGAACGCCGCCCGTCCGTCGAACTGGGCGATGAGCGTCAGCAGCGCCTCCTTCTTCACCAGATCGACCTTGTTGAGGATCAGGAGCTTGGGCTCGGGGCGATCCTTGAGCCGGTCGACCAGGTCGCCGACGCCGCGCTTCAGGCCGGCGCTCGAATCGACCACCAGAGCGATCAGATCGGCGTCCTGCGCGCTGCCCCAGGCGGCCGCGACCATCGCCCGGTCGAGCCGCCTTTTGGGCTCGAAGATGCCGGGCGTGTCGGTGAGCAGGATCTGCGCCTCGCCGTGGATCGCGATCCCCATCAGCCGGGTCCGCGTGGTCTGCGCCTTGGGGGTGACGATCGCGACCTTCTGGCCGACCAGCGCGTTGACCAGGGTCGACTTGCCGGCATTGGGCGCGCCGACCACGGCGACGGTGCCGAACCGCCGGCTCATGCCAGCTTGTCCAGCAGCGCCTGCGCCGCCTCGGTCTCGGCCTCCTGCTTGGCCAGGCCCTCCGCCTCGGCCTCGCCGACGCCCTGGATCGTGACGCGGACGACGAAGGTCGGCGCGTGCTGCGGCCCGGAACGGCCGATCACTTCGTAGGCGGGCGGCTTCCTGTCGTTCGCCGCGGCCCATTCCTGAAGCGCCGATTTGGGATGCTGGGGCGCGTCGTCGCGGCGGTCGACCCGCTCCGCCCAGGCGGCGCGGATGAACGATTTCGCCGCTTCGAAGCCGGCGTCGAGCCAGAGCGCGCCGATCAGCGCCTCGATCATGTCGCCGAGCACATTGTCGCTCTCGAAGGCGCCGTCGTCGCGCGCCTGCTTGCCGAGCCGCATCTGGCTGGCGAGACCGAGCTCGCGGGCCACCTCGGCGCACGTGCCGCGCGAGACCAGGACGTTGAGGCGCTTCGACAATTTGCCCTCGGGCTCGTCCGGGAACAACGCGTAGAGCCAGTCGGCGACGACCAGGCCGAGCACCCGGTCGCCGAGGAATTCGAGGCGCTCGTAATTCTCTTCGCTGCGGCTCGAATGGGTCAGCGCGCGCTCGAACAAGGCGAGGTCGGCCGGCCGGTGCCCGACCTTCTCCGCCAGCCAGCTCGCGAGGCCCCGCATCAGCCGGTCCGCCCGACCCGGTCCCAGCGCGCCGCCGAGAGCCAGGTCCAGGGCTTGATCCATTCGGCCGAGCCGTCGGTCGACCAGAAGGTGACGAGGACTCGGCCGAGCAGGTTGTCGACCGGCAGCATACCGACCCCCTCCTGCTCGATCGAGAAGCGGCTGTCGGCGGATTCGTCGCGATTGTCGCCCATCACGAAGACATGGTCCGCCGGCACCCGGACCGGCTCGAACGTGTCGGCCTCGCCGTCCACGATCTGGTCGAGGATCTCATAGCTCGTGCCGTCGGGCAGAGTCTCGCGGAAGCGCGGATAGGCGCAGATCCCACCGCCGCCCCCGTCCCGCAGCCGCCGCACGGCGCCGTCCATAGTGACCCGGCAGGGGCTGTTGGGACTGACCGGGGCCGCATAATCGGCGATCCGCTGCCGGGGCAGCGGCTCGCCGTTGAGGATGACGGCGCCGTCCCGGACCTCGACCGTGTCGCCGGGCAAGCCGATGACTCGCTTCACCCAATCCTCCTCCGCGGCCGGATAGCGGAAGACGACGACGTCGCCGCGCGCCGGCAGGCCGCCCATGAAACGGCCCTCGGCGCCGAACAGGCCGAAGGGCAGCGAGAAGCGGGAATAGCCGTAGGACCATTTCGAGACGAACAGATAGTCGCCGATCATCAGCCGCGGCAGCATCGATCCCGAAGGGATGCTGAACGGCGCGATCACGAGGCTCCTGAGCAGCAAGGCGGCGAGAAACAAAAGCAGGAAAAAGCGCAGCGTCGCCCACCAGCTCTCCTTCTCCTTGACGGGTTCCGCCGCTTCGGCCGACCGGGCCGCGACGCTCTCTGGCAGGGACTCGCTCTCCATCCTGCGCGCTTTCGCTTGGGGCCGGGGCGCGGTCAAGCGGCGCCCGCGCGGGGCGATGGATTCCGCCGCCGGAAAACCTTATGCTGCCGCCGCGGCCATGAAAGGGGAAACCATGCGTCCAGCGATCACATTCTCAATCGCCGCTTTTGCCGGCGCCGCTCTGGTCGGGGCATGGGCTCCGCAACGGGCGGCCGCCGACCAGGGCAGCCATTTCGGCGCGCTGGCGGTCGACCGCTTCGGCGTCTTCGCCTACGGCTCGTCCTATGATTATCCGGACCGCGCCGGCGCCCGGCAGCGCGCGCTCGAGGAATGCGCGCGCCGCGGCGAGACCTGCCGCATCGTGCTCGAATTCGCCGGCAGCGGCTGCGCCTCCTACCATACGATCGACGACAAGGACGGCGAGGCCTGGGGCTGGGGAACCGCCGGCGCGCGCCCCGAAGCCCAGGGGCGGTCGCAAAGCGAATGCCTTGCGCGGAGCGGCGGAGCGGCCTGCGGCAACCATGTCTGGTCGTGCAATTCGGACGACGGCGGCGCGATCGAGGTGCTCAGCGTCGACCGGGACTGACGCCGGCTAGACTGGAATCGGTCAGGTTTGCACAGCTGTTCCCCGGCCCTTCGACGCCGCCTGCGGCGGCGCTCAGGATAAACTTCGGCGGAGCCGAAGGCCGGGGTCCAGGCCGGCGCTCGCCGGGCTCGGGCGCATAACCTGGCGAGAGCCTTCGGCTCCTGGACCCCGGCCTTCGCCGGGGAACGATCCACGTTGATCGGGTTCGACGCTAGAAACAGGCCGCGGCGAAGTCGGCGAGGGCGATCATCGCCGCCTGGTCGCGCCACAGCCAGATCCCGAGCGCGATGAGCGGCGCCGCGAGCAAAGGCGCGATCCAGTAGCGCGTCATGCCGGCCGCAGCCGCGCGACCGGGGCGTCGCGGATCGGCAGGTGGACGAGCGCGGCGAACAAAGCGAGCGCGATCGACGCCGCCCAGGCCCAGTCGTAGCTGCCGCTGCGGTCGTAGAAATAGCCGGCCGCCCAGGCGCCGAAGAAGCTGCCGACCTGATGGGAGAGGAAGACGATGCCGTAGAGCGTCGAAAGATAGCGCACGCCGAACATCTGGCCGACCAGGCCGCTGGTCAGCGGCACCGTGCCGAGCCACAGGAAGCCCATCGCCGCGGCGAAGGCCAAAGCGGTGAACGGCGACAGCGGCAGCGCCAGGAAGGCGGCGATGACCAGGCCGCGCGCGCCGTAGATCGCGCTCAGCACATATTTCTTGCGCCAGAAATCGCCCGACAGGCCGAACAGATAGGAGCCGAAGATGTTGAACAGGCCGACCAGCGCCAGCGCGCTCGCGCCGATGCCGAGGCCCAGCCCCTTGTCGTTCAGGTAAGCGGGGAAATGGGTGGCGATGAAGGCGATGTGGAAGCCGCAGACGAAGAAGCCGGCGTTGAGCAGCCAATAGCCGCGATGGCCGGCGGCCTCGGCCAGCGCTTCCTTCAGCGACTGGCGCGGGCCTTCGTCGGCCGGCGCGGCCGGCTTGCCGGCGACTCCGAGGGCGAGCGCCGCGCAGAGGCCCACGAGGCCGGCGAGAACGATCAGCGCCATCCGGTAGCCGAGCTCGGAGAGCAGCAGCTGCGCGCCGGGCACGACCAGGAACTGGCCGAGCGAGCCGCCCGCGGTGACGATGCCGAAGGCGAGCCCGCGCCGCTCCGCCGGCACCACCCGCCCGACCGCTCCGAGCACGATCACGAAGGTCGTCGCCGCGAGGCCGATTCCGACCAGCAGGCCGAGCGTGAGATGGAGCCCGAGCGCGCTGCCGGCCCAGGCCGCGCCGGCCAGGCCGGCGACGTAGATCAGGGTGCCGAAGAAGACGACCCGGCCGGCACCGTGGCGGTCGCCGAGCGCGCCGATGAACGGCTGGGCGAGGCCGAAGACGAGGTTGGAGATGGCGATGGCGAGGCCGAAGCTCTCGCGGCCGATGCCGAGCGAGACGCTCATTTGCGGCAGGAACAGGCCGAACGCCTGGCGGACGCCCATCGCCAGGGTGACGATGAAGGCCGCGCAGGCGATCACGATCCACGGCCGCTTCATGGTCATGCGCGCAACGTCTCCACCCGGTCGAGCAAAGCGAACAGCGCCGCCCGGTCCGACCCGAGCGCGGCGTCGATCCGCCGCTCGGCTTCTTCCCAGCGCGGCTGGGCGCGGCGCATCGCGGCTTTGGCGTCGTCGGTGACGGAAACGATCCGGGCGCGATGATCCGATCCCGCCGCAGAGACGATCATCCCGGCCTCTTCGAGCGGGCGCAGCGTCCGGTTGAGGGTGGTCCGATCGTGCCCGGTCGCGGCGGCGAGCGCGGTCAGCGAGCAGGGGCCGGCGCGCTGCAGCATCCGGAGCAGCGAGAATTGCGCGACGGTGAAGCCCGCCGGCGCCAGCGCCTCGTCGTAAAGAGAGCTGACGATCCGCGCCGAGCGGCGCAGCTTGGTGCAGGCGCAGACCGTTTCGAGCATTTACGTGTAAATACACGCATACCGGTGCAGGTCAAGCTGGGCTTTCGTGAGCGGCCGCCGTAAGAGGCCGCGATATGACCCAAGACGTCTGGAAGTTGGTGGAAAGCGCGCCGGCCAGCCCGCTCCGCGCCCTGTTCGCCGACGAGCCCGACCGGCTGGCGCGGCTCGTCATCGAAGAAGGCGGCCTGCGCTTCGATTTCTCCAAGACCCACCTCAGCGCGGCGCTCGTCGACGCCTTCCTGGCGCTCGCCGACCAGGCCGGCCTCGCCGCCCGCCGCGACGCGATGTTCGCCGGCGGGGTCGTCAACCCGACCGAGGGCCGCGCCGCCGAGCACAGCGCCGAGCGCGGGCAGGGGGCGCCCGCCAGCGTCGCCCGCGCCGCCGGCTTCCACGCCCGCATGCGCGCGCTGATCGACGCGGTCGAGGCCGAGGCGTTCGGGCCGGTCCGCCATATCCTCCACATCGGCATCGGCGGCTCGGCGCTCGGCCCCAAGCTCTTGATCGACGCGCTCGGCCGCAGGGCCGGCCGCTATGACTCGGCGATCGTCTCAAACGTCGATGGCGCGGCGCTCGAGGAAGCGGTGGCGGATTTCGATCCCGCCGCGACCTTGATCGCGATCGCGTCCAAGACCTTCACCACCACCGAGACCCTGCTCAACGCGCGCTCCGCTTTGCGCTGGATGGAGGAAGCGGGTGTCGATGATCCCTATGGCCGGGTCATCGCGCTCACCGCGAGCCCGGAAAAGGCGATCCTATTCGGCGTCGACGAAACCCGCATCCTGCCGTTCGCCGACACCGTCGGCGGCCGTTATTCCTTATGGTCGTCGATCGGCTTTCCGGCCGCCCTCGTTTTGGGCTGGGATGGGTTCGAGAGCCTGATCGAGGGCGGCGCGGCGATGGACCGCCACTTCCGCTTCGCGCCGCCGGCGGCGAACGCGCCGGTTCTCGCCGCCTTCGTCGACCTTTATTATTCCAACGTCCGCGGCGCCGGGAGCCGCGCCGTCTTCGCTTATGACGAGCGCCTTCGCCTGCTCCCGTCCTACCTCCAGCAGCTCGAGATGGAATCGAACGGCAAGAGCGTCCGCCTCGACGGCCAGCCCGTCGGCCGCGCCACCGCGCCGGTCATCTGGGGCGGCACCGGCACCGACGCCCAGCACGCGGTCTTCCAGCTCCTTCACCAGGGCACCCGCCTCGTCCCGGTCGAATTCCTCGCCGTGATCGAACCCGGCGACCGCCTCGATCCCGAGCATCACCACCAGCTGCTGACCAATTGCTTCGCCCAGGGCGCCGCTTTGATGGCCGGCCGGGCGTCGGACGACCCGCACCGCGACTATCCCGGCGACCGGCCGTCGACCACCATCCTGCTCGACCGGCTCGATCCGCCGACGCTCGGCGCGCTGATCGCCTTTTACGAGCACCGCGCCTTCGCCAATGCGGCCTTGCTCGGCATCAACCCGTTCGACCAGTTCGGAGTCGAGCTCGGCAAGGAGATGGCGAAGGCGCTGGAGGGGGAAGGGCAGGTGGAGTTCGACCCGTCCACAGAGGCCCTGATCGCCCGCGCCTTCGGGGAGGATAGTCAATGAGGTGCTTGCCGATCCTGGCTCTGCTGGCGCTCGCCGCGCCCGCATCCGCCGAGCCGCTCGAATTGTTCAACAACCGGCCCTTCGTCGCGATCACGATCAACGGCCGCGCCGCCACCGCGCTGCTCGATTCCGCCGCCGAGATGACGATGCTCGACGACGATTTCGCCGCCGGCCTGGGGCTCGCGGCCACCGGCGGCGCGACCGCTCACGGCTCCGGCGCCGAAGCGATGCAGGCGCGCTTCGCCGATCATGTCGCGATCCGCGCGGCCGGCGCCGCCCTCGACCAGCGCGTCGCCATCCTCGATCTCGGCGAGGTCTCCTCGCGCCTGCTCGGCCGCAACGTCGACATGCTGCTCGGGCGCGAATTGTTCGACGCGGCGCGGCTCAGGATCGATTATGCGGCCGGCACGATCGAGCGCTTCGAGGGCGAGCCGCGCGGCGTCCGCCTGCCGGTCGGCGAGCATCGCGGCGTCCCGACCTTCCCCGCCGCCGTCGAGGGCCAGGCGCCGGTCGAGGCGGTGTTCGACACCGGCAATGGCGGCGAGGTGCTGATCGGCCGGTCCTATGCCGAGCGGATCGGCCTCGCCGCGCCCGGCCGGATCGTCGAGCGCAGCAGCGGCGGCGGCCTCGGCGGCGCGCGCCGGCGCGACATCGTCATCCTGGGCACCGTCACCGTCGCCGGCCGTACCTTCCGCGACGTGCGCGCGGCGATCGACCCCGGCGCGACCGCGTCCGACCTGAATTTCGGCACCTCGATCCTGCGCCATTTCCGAATCACCACCGATTTCGCCAATCGGTCGATCTGGCTGGAGCCCATCGAATGACCAAGGCCTACGACTATGACCTGTTCGTGATCGGCGCCGGATCGGGCGGCGTCCGCGCCGCGCGCGTCGCCGCCGCGCACGGCGCCCGAGTCGCCGTCGCCGAGGAATATAAGGTCGGCGGCACCTGCGTGATCCGCGGCTGCGTGCCCAAGAAGCTGCTCGTCTACGGCGCCCATTTCGCCGAGGATTTGCAGGACGCGCGCCGCTACGGCTGGAAGGTGGGAAGCTGCAAGTTCGACTGGCCGACGCTGCGCGACAACGTCCTCGCCGAGGTCGAGCGGCTCGAAGGCATCTACACCGACATCCTCGAGCGCCACGACGTCGAGATCCTCGCCCAGCGCGCGACCGTGACCGGTCCCCAGCAGGTGACCCTGGCCGACGGCACGAAATTGAGCGCCGCGACCATCCTCATCGCCACCGGCGCCCATCCCGTGATCCCCGACGTGCCCGGCGCGGAGCATGGCGTCACCTCCAACGAGATGTTCCACCTCGATGCCATCCCGAGGCGCGCGGTGATCGCGGGCGGCGGCTATATCGCCAACGAATTCGCCGGCATCCTGCGCGAATTCTCCTGCGAGGTGACGCTCGTCAACCGCGGCGACATCATCCTGCGCCATTATGACGAGCAGGTCCGCGACCGGCTGCTCCAGATCTCGCTGACCAAGGGCATCGGCTTCAAGTTCAACGCGCCGTTCGAGAAGATCGTCAAGCGCAGGGGCGGATCGCTGCGCATCCACCTCGGCGGATCGAGCCCGATCGACGCGGACCTGCTGCTCTGGGCGGTCGGCCGCGCCCCGAACACCGCCGGCCTCGGGCTCGACAAGGCGGGCGTGAAGCTCGGCCGGAACGGCGCCGTGCTGGTCGACGAGGACAATCAGAGCTCGGTGCCGAGCATCTACGCGATCGGCGACGTCACCGACCGCGTCCAGCTCACCCCGGTCGCGGTCCGCGAGGGCCAGGCCTTCGCCGACACCGTGTTCGGCGGCAAGCCGACCAGGGTCGATTATGCCAACATCCCCTCGGCCGTGTTCAGCCACCCGCCGATCGCCTCGGTCGGCATGACCGAGGGCCAGGCGCGCGACAAGCTCGGCAGCTACAAGACCTTCGTCTCCGATTTCCGGCCGATGAAGAACGTCCTCGCCGGCCGCAACGAGCGCTCGCTCTACAAATTGATCGTCGACGAGGATTCGGACAGGGTGGTCGGAATCCACATGATCGGCCCCGACGCCCCGGAAATCCTCCAGGCCGCCGCCGTCGCGGTCAAGGCGGGGCTGACCAAGGCCCAGTTCGACGAGACCGTCGCGCTCCACCCGACGATGTCGGAAGAGCTGGTGCTGATGCGCTGACCGTAGATCGGCGGCAGCGAGGGACAACCGCCTGTTAACCATGGCGGCCGCATAAAATCGCCATGTTCGCGGGCCGCTGCAAAGGCAGGGTTGCGGCCGCCTTCGTCGCGGCGCTGGCGGCGCTTGGCTGGAGCGCGCCCGCTTTCGCCGAATTGCCGCGGCTCGATCTGCCCGCCGACCTCACCGCAATGATCGAGTTCCGCCTCGTCCTCACCGACGGCGAGCGGTCGTGGACCGACGGCGGCTTCGGCCGGTCGCGCTTCGGCGGCGGCGGCGACGGGATCGACGTCGACGCGGTGCCGGCCAACGCCCAGCTGGTCTGGCATGGCCCGGTCGCGTGGAATCTCGAAGGGGCGGTCGCGGTCGCCGCGCAGCACGGGCAGGACCAGCCGGTCGACCTGATCGAGGCCTTCCTCGCCTGGCGGCCGGTGCCGCGCAGCGCCACCCGCTTCTCGGCCCGGGCGGGGATGTTCTGGCCCGCAATCTCGCTCGAGCATGAGGGGCCGGCGTGGAGCGTGCCCGACATGATCACCCCGTCGGCGATCAACAGCTGGATCGGCGAGGAGGTCAAGCTGGTCGGGATCGAGGGCAGCGTCGCCCACCCGGTCGGCGGCGGCCGGATCGCCGCGACGTTCGGCCTGTTCGGCTTCAACGACACTGCCGGCGCACTGCTCGGCTTCCGCGGCTGGGCGCTTCACGACCAGAAGACGGGCGCGTTCAGCCGCCAGGCGCTGCCGCCGCTCAACGCCTTCATGCAGACCGCTCAGCCGCAATGGACGACTCCGACGCTCGAGGCCGACGATCGTCCGGGCTTTTACGGCCGCCTCACCTGGCAGATGGCGGCGCCGGTGATTCTCGAAGCCTTCTATTACGGCAATCGCGGCGATCCCGAAGCGGTCACCCCCGATCTGCAATGGGGCTGGGACACAAGCTTCCTCAACCTCGGCGCCCGGATCGACCCCGGCCCGAACACCCGGATCCTCGCCCAATTGCTCACCGGCACCACCGCGATGGGCTTCGAGGAGAATGGCCGTCGCTGGATCGAAACCCGCTTCCGCGCCGCTTACCTTCGCGCCACCCACCGGATCGGGCGGGCGGCGCTGAGCGGCCGCCTCGACCTGTTCGACACCCGCCAGAGCGGCTCGCAGGTCGGCCCGGACGATAGCGAGGAGGGCTGGTCGCTGACCGCGGCGCTCGCCTGGCGGCTGTCCGGCCAGGCCGACCTGATCCTCGAAGGCCTTCACGTCGACAGCGACCGCGGCGCCCGCGCCCGGCTCGGCCTCGCGCCGGAGCAGGCGCAGGACATCGTCCAGGCGGCGATGCGAATCACCCTCTGATTACTTACCGGTTCTTCACCATCGCCTTGTAAGAAGGCGGAAATGCGCATTTTCGTCTTCCTGCCGCTGCTCCTTGTGGCCGCGCCCGCGGCGGCGGCCGAGCTTGCCGTACAGGTCCGGCTGCCGAACGGCGCGCCCGTGCCGAACGCGGTGGTGACGCTCTATCCGGGCGGGCGCCCGGCTCCGCTCGGCGCCGCGCCGGGCGCGTTCCGGATCGCCCAGCGCGACCTGCAATTCTCGCCCTTCGTGCTGGTCGTTCCGGTCGGCGCGAGCGTCTCCTTTCCCAATTTCGACAATGTCCGCCACCACGTCTATTCCTTCTCGCCGGTGCGGCGGTTCGAGCTTCGGCTCTACGCCCGCGAGCAGGCGCGCAACGTCCGCTTCGACCGGCCCGGCATCGTGCCTTTGGGCTGCAACATCCATGACGGGATGATCGCCTTCATCCATGTCGCCGACACCGCCTTTGCGGCCAAGACCGACTCGGCGGGGCGGGCGGCCTTCGCCAACGTGCCCGCGGGGGCGGCGGTCGCTCGGGTCTGGCACCCTTATCTGCGGGCGCCGGCCAACCAGGTCCAGGTTCGGGTCGCAGTGGCCGCGGCCGGGCGGCAGGCGCAGGCGGTCACGGTCAACCTCCGGGCGCCGCCGCGCCCGGGCCGCGCTTACTAGGGCGCGGCGATGTTCGGGCGAATCCGGACCCGGCTCACCTTCCTCTATGCAGGCCTGTTCGCGCTCGCTTTGAGCCTCGTCGCCGCCGCGCTCTACCTGGCCGTCGCGACCACCGCCGAGCGCCAGGTGCGCGGCGAGCTCGTCGCCAGCGGCACCGTCTTCGACCGGCTCTGGGACATGCGCAGCCGCGAGCTCAGGAACGCGGCCGCCCTGCTGGCGCGCGATTACGGCTTCCGTGCCGCGGTCGCCACCGGCGATCCCGGCACCGCTTTGTCGGCGCTCGACAACCTCAAGGGGCGGCTCGGCCTCAACATCGCCTTCATCGTCAACATGGACGGCAGCGTGACCGGTCTTGCCGACCCGCGCCTCGCCGCCGACGCGCGGGCGTTGTGGGCCGCGCTCGACGGCGGCCAGACCGGCGGCATCGCCCGGCTGAACCACATCCCCCATCACGTCGTCGCGGCGCCGATCATGGCTCCGAACCTGGTCGGCTGGGTGGTGTTCGCGACCGAGCTCGGCCCGCCGCAAATGGCGCAGCTCGAGCAGCTTTCGGCGATCCCGATCAGCGCCCGGGTGCTGACCCGCGAGCGCTCGGCCGGCTGGACCGGCGGCGCCGCGTCGGGAGAGGCGGGCGCGGCGATCGGCCGCTTCATCGACGCTCGGATCGGCGACGGCGTGCCGGCGCGGCTCGACGGCGACGGCGGCACCGCAATCGCCCTGGTCAAGCCGCTGCGCAGCATCAGCGAGGGCGAATCGGCGGCGTTGCTGCTGCGCTATCCGCTATCGCTCGCGATGGCGCCCTATCAGCCGCTGCAGCTGGCGATGGGCCTGACCGGCCTGCTCGGCCTCGTCCTCGTCGTCTTCGCGACCTGGCGGCTGTCGCTGACCCTGACCCGGCCGATCTCTTTGCTCGACGCGGCCGCGCAGCGGATGGAGCAGGGCGAGACGGTCGCGGTGCAGGTCGAGACTCGCGACGAGATCGGCCGGCTGGCGCAAAGCTTCAACCGGATGGCGGCCGGAATCGCCGAGCGCGAGCGGCGGATCACCGAGCTCGCCTTCAACGACAGCCTCACCGGCCTGCCCAACCGCGCCTTCTTCCGCCAGCATCTCGACCTCGAACTGAAGCAGGCGGAGCGGCGCGGCGGCGGCCTCGCCTTGCTCTGCGTCGATCTCGACAAGTTCAAGGGCGTCAACGACACGCTTGGCCACCCGGCCGGCGACGAGCTGCTTCGCGCGGTCGGCGCCCGATTGAGCGCCAATCTCGGCGACGCCATGGTCGCCCGGCTGGGCGGCGACGAGTTCACCGTGATCCTCTCGCGCAGCGACGCGCACGAAGCCGCCGGCGCGGTCGCCGGCCGGCTGATCGCCGCGCTCGCCGAGCCGTTCGACATCAGGGGCCACGAAATCGCGGTCGGCTCCAGCGTCGGCATCGCCATCGCGCCCGGCGACGGCGGCGACGCCGATACGTTGCTCAAGCATGCCGATCTCGCCCTCTACCAAGCCAAGGGCGAGGGCGGCGGCACCTACCGCTTCTTCGAAGCCGAGATGAACGCCCGGGCGCAGGCGCGCCATCAGCTCGAAGCCGATTTGCGCCACGCCATCGCCCATGGCGAGTTCGAGCTCTACTTCCAGCCCTTGTTCGATCTCGAGACGAACCGGATCGGCGCCTTCGAGGCGCTGATCCGCTGGAACCATCCCGAGCGCGGCCTGGTGATGCCCGACGCCTTCATCGCGGTCGCCGAGGAAACCGGCCTGATCCTGCCGATCGGCGCCTGGGTGATCCAGGAGGCCTGCCGCCAGGCGATGAGATGGCCCGGCGACGTGCGCGTCGCGGTCAACGTCTCGTCCGTCCAGTTCCGCAAGCCGGGCCTCGCCCAGGTGCTGATCCAGGCGCTGGCGGCGAGCGGCCTCGATCCGCGCCGGCTCGAGGTCGAGATCACCGAATCGGTCTTCCTCGAAAGCTCGGAGGCGCTGATCGCGGTCCTCCATTCGCTGCGCAGCCTCGGCATCCGGATCGCGCTCGACGATTTCGGCACCGGCTATTCGAGCCTTTCCTATTTGCAGAGCTTCCCGTTCGACAAGATCAAGATCGACCGCTCGTTCATCCAGCAATTGCTGAGCCGCTCCGGCTCGACCGCGATCGTCCGGGCGATCACCGACCTCGCCCGGGCGCTCGGCATGGAGACGACGGCCGAGGGCGTCGAGAATCCCGAGCAGCTCGCCGAATTGCGCCTCCAGGGCTGCTCGTCGGCGCAGGGCTATCTGTTCTCCCCGCCGGTTACCGCCGCCGCCGTCCTCGAAGCGCTCGCCGCCGCCAATCCCGAGCGCGACGTCGCCTGACGCGCGGGCCGGCGGCCTTCTTCGTCATTCCAGCGAAAGCTGGAATCTCTCTTGCTTCCGGAAGAACGGAGATCCCGGCTTTCGCCGGGATGACGGAACCCCGAAAAAGAGAGACAGCCGCTCTTGCTAGGCGTCCTGCCGGCACCGCCCGGTCTGGGTGCGCTGGGTCTCGCCGTCGTCGTAGCGCACGTCGACGGTGAGACCGTCCGGGTAGGTCCGGGTCAGAGTGGCGCCGTACCAGCGGCCGTCGGTCCATAAGCAGGTGACCCGCGTGCCGGCGCGCCAGTCGTAGGGGCGCACCTGATTGACCGGCCGGATCTCGGTCGATCCGTCGTCGTAGCGGATCGTGACGTTGCTGCCGTCGCGGGCGATGATCACGCCCGGATACCATTCGGCCTCGCCGCGCCACTGCCCGAGCACCCAATCGCCCACTTGCTGTGCAATTGCCGGCGATGGAACCGCCAGCGCCAGCGCCGCCGCGCCTGTCGTCAATATCCGCTTCATCGCTTTTCCCTCCCCATCGGTTGGCAGTCGCCAAGCCTATCACGCAAGCTGCACCGGAAAAATAGTGACAGGCACCAATTGCAGCGAGCGTTGAGCGTCACGTCGCCTCAACTTCCTTCTCGTCATGCCAGCGAAGGCTGGCATCCAAGCGGACTCTGCACGGACCCCAGCCTTCGCTGGGGTGACGAAAAGAGCGGAGGCCCGCTTTACTGCGTCCGCTCGTAGCGGCCCTGGCTCGGCGCTCCCGCGGCGCCCATCTCGAACGCGGCCGCGCGGCCGCCGGCGATCTCGAAGACGAGGCGGAACGCCGGATCGCTGTCGAGCGCGAAACGGTGGCCGCCGAGCGCGATCAGGGCGGTGCGCGGGCGGGTGCCGCGGCGATAATAGAGCCGGCCGTCCTCGGCGATGACGGCGCGTTCGCCGTAGCTTCCCGCATAAGCGGCGGCCGGCAGCGCCGGCGCCCGGCCTTCGGTCCGCGCCGCGACCGCGTCGGCGATCGCCTCCAGCCCCGGCCGCGCCTCGGGCGAGGCGGCGGCGGCGAGCCGGCGCAGGGCATGAGAATAAGCGACGTCGAGCGCGCCGCCGACCTCGGTCCGGATCGTCGGCGCCAGCCCGACCGCCTCCCAGTCGCGCCCGGTCGAGGCGAGCACCGCCCGGCCGACCGAGACGCTCAGCACATAGGCGCCGGCGACCGGCACCAGCTCGTTGCGAAAGCCGGCGCCGGCGGTCGTCTCGCCGACCAGCTCGCCGATCCGGTAGCCGCCGACATGGCCGGTAAACTCCTCCGCCGCCGACGCCGTGCCGCCGCTGGTCAGCACGTAGAGCGGCTTGCCGACCATCCGGCCGGCGGGCAGCTCCGCCAGCGTCGACAGGCGGTCCGGCGAGGGCTGCCCGTTCATGTGGAAGGTGACGAGCGGCCGGTCGGCGGGCAGGAAGTGGCTGATCATATACTGGACCGCTTGGGGGCTGCCGCCGCCGTTGCGCCTGAGGTCGATGATCACGGCGTCGCCGCCCGCCAGAAAGCGCATCGCCGTTTCGAGCGCGGCGGCGCTTTCCGCGCCGATCCACAGGAAGGCGTCATAATCCAAATAGCGGACGTTGCCCGGCAGCACGCGGAGCGCCTTGACGCCGTGATTGTTGATCCTCGCCTCGCGTTCGAACGCGCTCCTGTCGGGCTCGCTTTCCCGGCTGCCGGCCGCCAGCATCGCCGCCTGGGCCGGATTGAGATTGAAATTGAGGTGGCGGTCGCGCCCGGCGGTGTCGAGATCGGCGTTGATCCGCTCGGCCAAAGCCGCCGGCTCGCGCACGTCGTAGCGCCCGGCGGCGAGGCCCCGCGCCAGGATCGAATCGAGCTCCGGGCGCCGCTCGGGCAGCACATAGCGTAAGGCGAGGATGCTGCGAACCTCGGCGACGACGGCGCGCCCGTCCGCGGCTGCGGCCGCCGCTGCCGGCTGTGCCGCCACGGGCGCGCTCGAGGGCGCCAGCGACGCCAGCGCCAATCCCGCCGCAATCATCAAACTCGAACGCCGCATCACCCGCACTCCCACTGTGGAACCCTCCTTATCCCTTGGGATCGGCTGTGATTTGGGGCAAAGACGAGCAATAGCGTGCCAGATTCTGGCAAATTCCTGGGGTGACGCTTCATGGGCCGGAAATTGGACAAGCTCGACATCGGCCTGCTCGCCTGCCTTCAGGAGAACAATCTGCAGACCGCCGACCGGCTCGCCGAGCGGGTCGGCCGCTCCTCCTCGGCGGTGGCGCGCCGGCTGCGCCGGCTGCGCGCGACCGGGGCGGTGGCCGCCGACGTGTCGCTGATCTCCGAGGACGCGGCCGGCCATCCGCTTTCCGCGCTCATCCATATCCAGCTCGAGCGCCACGCCCCGCAGGAGGGCGATCGCCTGCGCCGGCGGCTGGCCGCGAGCCCCAACGTCCAGCTCTGCCTCGACATTTCCGGCGCCTTCGACATCATGCTGCTGGTCGTCGCCGCCGGCATGGACGATTATAACGCCTTCACCGACGCCTATATCGAGCATCACCCGGCGGTGCGCCGCTTCGAGACCTACTTCGTCAAGAAGCGCGTCAAGGCGACTCTGGCGGTGCCGCTCGATCCCCGCCTATAGGCGAACCATGACATCCGACATCCTGATCATCGGCGCGGGCCACAACGCTTTGGTCTGCGCCTTCTATCTCGCGACGCGCGGGCTCAAGGTGACCATGCTGGAGGCGCGGTCCGTCGTCGGCGGGGCGGCGGTGACCGAGGAGTTCCACCCCGGCTTCCGCAACTCGACCGCGAGCTACACGGTCAGCCTGCTCAACCCCAAGGTGATCGGCGACATGCGGCTCTACGAGCACGGCCTCAAGGTCGTGCTCCGCAAGGTCGACAATTTCCTGCCGACGCTCGGCGGCGACTATCTGCTCGCCGGCCGCGGCGGGCTGACGAAGCGCGAGATCGCCCGCCATTCCCCCGCCGACGCCGCCAATTACGACGCCTATGCGCAGGCGCTGAACGGCGTCGTCGGCGTGCTTCGCCAGTGGCTGCTGCGCGCGCCTCCCAATGCCGGCGGCGGCCTCGCCGATCTGTTCGCTTTGCTCAAGCTTGGCGGCGGCGTCGGCCGGCTCGGCCTCGAACAGCAGAGGCATCTCGTCGACTTTTTCACCAAGTCCGCCGCCGACATCCTGGGCCGCTATTTCAGCCACGAGCTCGTCCAGGCCCTGTTCGGCTTCGACGCCGTCGTCGGCCATTATGCCAGCCCCTATGCGCCGGGCAGCGCCTATGTCCTCCTCCACCACGTCTTCGGCGAGGCGGCCGGGGTCCAGGGCGCCTGGGGCCACGCGATCGGCGGCATGGGCGCGATCACTTTGGCGATGGCCAAAGCGGCGCGCGAGGCGGGCGTCGAGATCGTCCTCGGCACGCCGGTCGACGAGGTCATCGTCGAGGGCGGCAAGGCGGCCGGCGCGGTGGCCGGCGGCAAGGCGTACCGCGCCAAGGCCGTGGTCGCGGGCGTCCACCCCAAGCTCCTCTTCACCAGGCTGTTGCCGGAGGGCGCGGTGGATGCGGAACCGGCCCGGCGGATGGCGCATTGGGCGAGCGAATCGGCGACCTTCCGGATGAACGTCGCGCTCGCCGAGCTGCCCCGCTTCACCGCCTTGCCTCAGCCCGGCGACCATCTCACCGCCGGCATCATCACCGCCCCCTCGCTCGATTATATGGACCGCGCTTACCTCACCGCGCGCACCGAGGGCTGGTCGCGCGAGCCGGTCGTCGAGATGCTGATCCCCTCGACGCTCGACGACAGCCTCGCCCCGGCCGGCGCCCATGTCGCCAGCCTGTTCTGCCAGCATTTCCCCTATGACGTGCAGGGCGGCTGGGATGCGCGCCGCGACGAGGCGGCCGACGCGATCATCGCCCATGTCGACCGCTACGCACCGGGCTTCGCCGCGTCGGTGCTTGGCCGGCTCGCTTTGTCGCCGCTCGATCTCGAGCGCCGCTTCGGCCTCATCGGCGGCGACATCTTCCACGGCAAGATGGGCCTCGACCAGCTCTTCTCGAACCGCCCGATGCTCGGCCATGCCGATTATCGCATGCCGCTCCCCGGCCTCTATCTGTGCGGCGCGGGCGCCCATCCCGGCGGCGGCGTCACCGGCGCGCCGGGGCATAATGCGGCCAGGGCCGTGCTCGCCGACCGGCGCAAGCTAAGGCTCTGAGCATCACATGAAAATAAACGGTGCGTATCCGTAACGGAGGGAACCTTGAGCCCGTCTGGATCGCTCTGTTGTCAGGGCGGAACGACAGGGGTGTTCGGATGCCGAGACGGATCCTGATCTTCCTTGCCCTGCTCGCTTCGGCGGGCACAGCCGCCGCGCAATCGGGCTATGTATCGACGATCGCGCCGGTCGGCATCGGCTCCGCCTTCGAAAACCGCCCGCAGGGCGTCCCCGATTTCCGCATGCCCGGCGGCGACCTGCGCGAGGTCGGCGTGCCGCGCCGCAACGGCCTGATCGCCGCGATGCCGCTCGGCGACCGGGTCACGCTCGGCGTCGGCCGCTTCCGGGTCACCGAGATCGCCCGCCCGACGACCCATGTCGAGCCCGCCCAGCGCTCGGCCGACGTCCGCCGCCGCGACCGCGGCATCGCCGCCGTTGGAGTGTCCTTGCGCTTCTGAGCCCCCGGTCAGATGATCGGGTGCCGCTCCCAATTCGCCTTGTCGGCGCGCCGCGTCATGCGTTTGTGGAGCTTGTCCATCGTCCGGCTGCCCGTGTTGACGAACAGGAAGGGAAAGACGGCGTGGATCAGCACGGCGGTGCCGCCGGCGAGCATGCGCAATCCGAAGGCGGACGCGTTGACGAAATGGTGCCCGTAGCTCTCGCCGACTTCCCTGGGATGGTTGGTGAAGGGGTTGTCTGCCATGATCTCTGTCCTCGCTTCCCGACCCTCTAGCGCGTCCGGCGCCGACGTTCCAGCAGCGCCCTTGCCCAAGCCGCTCGCTTCCCTCTAGGAGCGGCGCCAAAGCGAAAGGGACAGGCATGAAACTCGACAGCGACATCGCAGCGGTGGTCACCGGCGGCGCCTCCGGCCTCGGCGAGGCGACGGCGCGGGCGCTCGCCGCCAAGGGGGTCAGGGTCGCGATCTTCGACCGCGACTCCGACCGCGGCGAGAAAGTGGCGGGGGAGATCGGCGGCGTCTTTTGCCAGGTCGACGTGACCTCGGACGAGGCGGTCGACGCCGGCTTCGCCAAAGCGCGCGAAGCGCACGGCCAGGAGCGGATCTGCGTCAATTGCGCCGGCGTGGCGAACGCGATGAAGACGGTGGGGCGCGACAAGACGACCGGCGAGGTCAAACGCTATCCGATCCACCAGTTCGAGATGGTCATCCAGATCAACCTGATCGGCACGTTCCGGGTCCTCGCCGCCTCGGCCGCCGGCATGGCGACGCTCGACCCGCTCGAGGACGGCGAGAAGGGCGTCATCGTCAACACCGCCTCGGTCGCCGCCCAGGACGGCCAGATCGGCCAGGCCGCCTACACCGCGTCGAAGGCCGGCGTGCTCGGCATGGCGCTGCCGATCGCGCGCGACCTGATGGGCGAGGGGATCAGGATCAACACCATCCTGCCCGGCGTGTTCGAGACGCCGATGGTGGCGATGATGCCGCAGCAGGTGAAGGACGCGCTCGCCGCCCAGGTGCCCTTCCCGAAGCGGCTCGGCCAGGCCGAGGAATATGGGCGGCTGGCGGTGTTCATGGCCGAGAACGTCTATCTCAACGGCGAATATGTCCGCCTCGACGGCGCGATCCGGATGGCGCCGCGCTGAGCCTGGTAGGGCTTATAGGGGCGCGCGCGGCACTGGGATGACGGCCACCATGTCGATCGCGGTGCCGGTATCGCCGGCCGAATTCGTGCCGGTGAAGGTGAGCGTGCCGTTCGCCCTGGTCGCAGTGAACAAGAGGCTGGTGACGGACACGAAGCTCGTCGAGCCGGGTCTAAAGGTGCCGATCGGCGCGCCGTCGATCGCCACCGTGACCGGGTTGACACCGTAGCCCGGCCGCTGCGCGATGTAGAATTGGACGGCATATAGGACACCCGGATTGAGGCCGCTCACGTTCAGCGCGATCTGAGCGGACCCGCCTTGCAGGAAGGCCACTTGATCCCCGTCCGGCGCGTCCTCAATTCCCCAGTCGCTGCCATTGCCCGCAATCCCCGATTGGTTGGCGAAGCTGACGCCGGCGACGCTTGGATTGTAGGTGAATCCCGTGCCTTGGTCCGGCACTTCGAACGACGGATCGGCGATCACGGCGGGGAGCACGGGAAGCACGGCCACCAGGTCGATCGCGCAGGTGACGACGCTGCCGGGGGAGCCTGCGTTGGCGAAGGTCAACGTACCGGCATTGGCGGTCGGTGGGACGGTAAATATCCCGCTCAGCATCGGCGCGAATGACTGGAACAGGGGCGTGATTTGAAGCGTGCTGAAAGTGACGCCGTTGAACGCGACCGAAAGCGCACAGGACTGTCTGGGTTTCACTCCGGCGAAGAAGCGCGCTGCGTAGCTCGCGCCCGCTGTCAGATTGCTGAGGTTGAGCGTGATCGAGGAGGGAAATCCATATGCGCTTCGCATGATGCCGACCTGGTCTCCGTCGACAGCTGCCGGCGCAAGCCCGCTGCCGTTTCCGGCGATCCCCGCATCGCCGGTGAATGTCAGTCCGGCGGCGCTCGGATTCCTCACGTAGGCGCTCGCGACGTCCGGTGTCTCGAACGATGCGTCGGGGACCTCGACGATCGCGGGAACAACCGTCACCATGTCGATGCCGGAGGCGACGTCGCCAGCACCTAAATCATTCGTGCTGAAGGTGAGCGTGCCCCGCGACGAGCTGGCGGTGAAGGCCCGAGTGGTCATCGCCACCCAGCCATTGTCGTTCGGCTTGAATTTGAGGATCGGCAAACCATTGAAGGACACCGTGACTTCGTTCGATTCGGTGATGGGGCGCTTGGCGATATGGAATTGGACCGTGTAGGTCATTCCGGGCGTCAGGCCGGTCACATTTTGCGAGATGGCTGCGCTTCCCTGGAGAAAGCCCACCTGGAAGCCATCCGGTGCGTCCTGGAATTCCCAGCCGCTGCCGTTGCCGGCGATGCCCGCGCTGGCCGTGAAGGTCGCGCCCGCGACGGTCGGCCTATATTGGAAACCCGGCGTCACATTCCGGACAACGGGCGTTTCAAACGACGGGTCGACCACAACCTGCGCTGCGGCTGCTCCTGGAAAAAAGACAAGGAGGGTTAATGCCAGGATATGCCTAGCAGCACTATGATATCGCATCGAATTTAACCCTCTAATTCTACACTCTTAGACCATCACTACTTCATGTGGTCAATCGTCTTATTTTTATTTCTTACGGCTGTTCTTCTCATCTGCTGATCTTAGGGTCATCTCGTGCTGGAACGCGATCGCCGCTCCGAGCAGGCCGGGCTCTTCAGGGGTAAGCAGCCGGACCGGCGTTCGAAGCATCCGCGCCCGGTAGCGGCCTTTGGCGGTGAAGCGGGCCTCGAACATCGGCGAGGCGAGCAAAGGGGCGATCCGGTTGGCCAGCCCGCCGGCGATCGCGACGCCGGTCGCGCCGTGGGCCAGCGCGATGTCGCCGGCCGCGGCGCCGAAGCAGCGGACCAGGATCGAGAGCGCCTTTTCGGCGAGCGGATCGGCGCCGTCGATCGCCGCCTCCCATAAGGTCCCGGCCTGGTTCGGATCCCAGTCGCCGCCGCCGAGGAAGCGGTAGATGTCGATCAGGCCGGGTCCCGAGACGACCCGCTCGACCGAGGCGCGGCCGTAGCGCGCGGTCAGCGCGTCGCTGAGCTCCTCTTCCTCCGGATCGAGCGGGCAGAAGCCGATATGGGCCGCCTCGGTCTCGATGACATTCACCAGGCCGCCCCGCCGGTCCAGGATTGCGACACCGAGCCCGGTGCCGGGACCCATCACGCTGGTAACGCCGTCGGCCGGCAGCGCGCCGGGGCCGGCGATCGGTTGCAGTTCGTCGGGCGTCGCCACCGACACGGCGTGGGCGACCGCGCCATAATCGTTGAGCAGGGTGAGCGAGTCGAGGCCGAGATCGCCGGCGAGCCCGTGGCGGTCGATCCGCCAGCCCGAGTTCATGAAGGTGAGCACGTCGCCCTCGATCGGCGCGGCGACCGCGATCGAAGCGGCGCGGGGCAGGGCGCCGTCGCTGTCGCGCTCGAACTTGGCCCAGGCCTCGGCGAGCCCGACACATTCGCGGGTCCGGTACTTGCGCATCTCGCCGAGCCGCGGCCGCTCGCCCGGACGCAGTTCGGCGAGCGCGAAGCGGGCGTGGGTGCCGCCGATATCGGCCGCGACGATCTGCATCTTCTTGCTCTACTCAGGATGGGCGCCAGGGGGAAGTTGAAGCACGAGCTTGCGACTTGGGGCGAACAATGCGAGCCTGTCGGGTCATCGAACCTGCGCCAGGACGGGTCGAGGCTAAAGGGGGAGGGGAGACATGAACAATTCGGGCAAAACGCCGCTGCATCTGTGGATCGTCGGCGCGCTGGCAACATTGTGGAACGCGTTCGGCGCGTTCGACTATCTGATGACCCAGACCCGCAACGAGGCCTATCTGGCCAATTTCACCGATCCGCAGCGGATCTATTTCGACAGCTTCCCGATCTGGATGGAGGCAACCTGGGCGCTCGGCGTCTGGGGCGGGCTGCTCGGCGCGCTGCTGCTCCTGATGCGCAGCCGTTACGCGGTGACGGCGTTCGCGGTGTCGCTCGCCGGTCTCGCGGCAAGCACGGTCTACCAATATGTGCTGAACACGCCGCCCGAGGACATGATGACGCCGGCGATGATGGCGATGAACCTGGTGATCTGGGCGATCGCGATCGGGCTTTTGGTCTATGCGATGCGGATGCGGCGGGCCGGGGTGCTGCGTTAGTCTGCTTCGCGCATGGCCAACGGGATGCGGAGATACCTGCTTGCGCTTGCGGCGTTGCTGGCGCCGCTCGCGGCGCTTTGCGCCCAGGCGGAACCATCGCCGGCCCGCGCGGCGCTGGCCAGCTATCTGGAGGCCTTCAACTCAGGGAATTCGGCCCGGCTGGAGCAGTTCCGCCAGCGTTACGGCTATGACCGGGAAGTCGCCGACGTCCTGGAGCTGCGCGAGTTCACCGGCGGTTTCGATCTGGTCCGGATCGAGAGCGAGACGGCCAACAGCCTTGTGGCGCGCGTACGGTGGCGCGACGGGGAGATGCGCGAGGAGCTGCGCACCCTGTCGCTCGGCCGCGGCCCGACGCCCAGCGTCACCATCGTCGGCGAGAGGCAGCCGGTTCCGCGGATGGATCAGGCGGGCGCTCTCGCCGGATTCGAGGCGCGGGTGCGGGAGCTGGCGGCCGCCGACCGGTTCGCGGGAACGCTGCTGGTCGCGCGCCATGGCCGGGTGCTTTTCCAGCATGCTTATGGCGAGGCGGACCGGGCGCGGCATATGCCGATGACGCTCGACACGCGCATCCGCTACGGGTCCGCCGGCAAGATGTTCACCGCGGTCGCGGTGCTCCAGCTCGTGGCCGAGGGCAGGGTGCGGCTGGACGGCCATGTCGGCGACTATCTGCCGGATTATCCGAACCGGGCGATCGCCACCCAGGTGACGATAAGCCAGCTGCTCATGCATCGCGGCGGGGCCGGCGACGTCGAAACGATCGACGTGGATTGGACGGGCGATCATTCGCGGTTCAGGACGCTCGCCGATTATATCGCGGCTTATGGCGATCGCGCGCCCGCCTTCGAGCCGGGGACGAGGACCGAATATTCGAACTATGGCTTCATCCTGCTCGGCCGGATCATCGAGGCGGTGACGGGGCGCGATTATTATGCGGTCGTCGAGGACAAGATATTCCGGCCTGCCGGGATGACCCGGAGCGGCTACGCGCCCGAGAACGAGGCCGTGCCCGACCGGGCGATCCCCTATACCAGGCGCGACGGCCGCTGGGTGGACGTGTTGCCCCGTTATCCGTGGCGCGGGCTGCCCGCGGGCGGGGGCTATACGACGGTCGGCGACCTGTTCCGCTTCGCCACGGCGCTCCAGGCGGGCCGGCTGCTGCCGCTCGGCCTCCTGCGGCAGGCGACCACGCCACAGAATGGCGAGGCCCCGTTCGGCTATGGCTTCATCAGCGTCGACGAAGGGCGCGAGCGACGCTGGGGGCATGGCGGCGATTTTCCGGGATCGAACGCCTGGTTCTTCGTCTATCCGGAAAACGGCTGGGTCACGATCGCGCTCAGCAACCTCGATCCGCCGGCGGCCTATCGGCCGCTCCGATGGTTCGAGCCGAGAATGCCGCTCGACTGATCCTGTCGGCGCTGCTTATTTGCTGCGCCGCCCTTCGATCAGGCTGTCGACCAGCGCCGGCTCCGCCAGCGTCGACGTGTCGCCGAGGTTGGAGAAATCGTTCTCGGCGATCTTCCTCAGGATCCGGCGCATGATCTTGCCCGAGCGGGTCTTGGGGAGAGCCGGCGTGAAGTGGATCAAATCGGGTGTCGCGATCGGGCCGATCTCGGTGCGGACATGGGCCCTGAGCTCCGCCTCGAGCGCGGCCGATCCCTCTTCGCCGGCGATCAGGGTGACGTAGCAATAGATGCCCTGGCCCTTGATGTCGTGCGGGTAGCCGACCACCGCGGCCTCGGCGACGAGGCGGTGGCTGACCAAAGCGCTCTCGATCTCCGCCGTGCCCAGCCGGTGTCCCGAGACGTTGAGGACGTCGTCGACCCGGCCGGTGATCCAGTAATAATCGTCCTCGTCGCGGCGGCAGCCGTCGCCGGTGAAATATTTGCCTTTATAGGCGCTGAAATAGGTCTGAACGAAGCGTTCGTGGTCGCCGTAGACGCCGCGCATCTGGCCGGGCCAGGAACGGGCGATGCAGAGATTGCCGGACGCTTCGCCTTCGAGGATTGCGCCGTCGGCGTCGACCAGCTCCGGCACGATGCCGAAGAAGGGGCGGCCGGCCGAGCCCGGCTTCATGTCGTGGGCGCCGGGCAAAGTGGTGATCATGATGCCGCCGGTCTCGGTCTGCCACCAGGTGTCGACGATCGGGCAGCGTTCCTCGCCGACGACGCGGTGATACCAGAGCCAGGCCTCGGGGTTGATCGGCTCGCCGACCGTGCCGAGCAGCCGGATCGAGGAGCGGTCGTGGCGCTTCACCGGCGCCTCGCCCTCGCGCATCAGCGCCCTTATCGCGGTCGGCGCGGTGTAGAAGATGGCGACCTTGTGGCGCTCGACGACGTCCCAGAAGCGCGAAAAGTCCGGGTAGTTGGGCACGCCTTCGAACATCATCGTCGTCGCGCCATTGGCCAGCGGCCCATAGACGACGTAGGAGTGGCCGGTGACCCAGCCGATGTCGGCGGTGCACCAGAAGAGCTCGCCGGGCTTGTAGTCGAAGACGTAATGGAAGCTGGTCGCGGTCCACACCGCATAGCCGCCGGTCGTGTGCAGCACGCCCTTGGGCTTGCCGGTCGATCCCGACGTATAGAGGATGAAGAGCGGGTCTTCGGCCGCCATCGGCTCGCACGGGCAGTCGTCGGGGACGGTCGCTCCGATCTCGTCATACCAATGGTCGCGGCCCGGCTTCATCGCGATGTCGTTGCCGAGGTGCCGGACGACGATCACGCCGTCGACCTCCGCGCCCCTGTCCAAGGCCGCATCGACATTAGCCTTGAGCGGCACCAATTTGCCGCCGCGCCTGCCGCCGTCGGCGGTGACGACGAAGCGGCTCGCGCAATCCTCGATCCGGCCGTGCAAAGCCTCGGGCGAGAAGCCGCCGAAGACGACGCTGTGGATCGCGCCGATCCGGGCGCAGGCGAGCATCGCCACCGCCGCCTCGGGGATCATCGGCATGTAGAGCGTGACCCGGTCGCCCTTGCCGGCGCCCAATGCCTTGAGGCTGTTCGCCATCCGCACCACCTCGGCGTGGAGCGCGCCGAAGGTCAAAGTCCGGGTGACGCCGGGCTCGTCGCCTTCCCAGACGATCGCGACATCGCCGGACCGCGCCGCGAGGTGCCGGTCGACGCAATTGTGGCACAGGTTGAGGACGCCGTCCTCAAACCATTTGATCGCGACCGGATCGTAGGACCAGTTGCCGATCATTGCCGGCGCGCGGAACCAGTCGATCCGCCCCGCCTGTTCGGCCCAGAAGCCGTCCGGATCCTCGAGCGAGCGCCGGTAGAGCGCCTCGTAGTCGGTGAGGTCGCAATGGCTGGTGCGGACGAGATTCTGGGGCGGCGGAATCCGGTCTGCCATGGCGTCTCCTCAAGCGCTGCGGCGAGCGAAATAGCGGCTCGGCGCCCGAGGCGCTAGAGGCGCGACTGTCGCCGGCTGTCAGGCACGATCAACGCCCGCGATCGAATAGCCGCCGCCGACACGCTCGAACAGGCGCAAGGTGCAGGATCGTCCGCCGTGCTCCGGCGCAAGTTCGACGTCGAGAAGGCGCTGCGGCGGGTGGGACTTGAGCAAATCCGGGTGCGCCGTGACTTTCCCGATACCGGCCATGGCGGCAATTCTGCTGGCGATGTCCTCGATCGACGTGGCGCAAGCGATGGCGCGTTCGATCTCGTCCCAGTCAAGTCCAGTGCCCTCGAGCGCACCGTCCTTGCCTGCCATGGCTACCTCCCTGGCCTCTGAACGATGTCGTCAGGGGCAGACCGCGATCACCCGGTCAGCAGGGCTCTTGAGGTCATAGCCGCCAATGCCGGTGCCGGGATCGCCCTGCTGGTAGACCGGCGAGAAATTGCCGCCATTGTTGCGCAGGATCCAGATGGTGCCGGTGCCCGCCCGGTAGAGAGCGATATGATCCAGCTTGCCGCTCCCAGAATAGTCGAAGGCGAAGGCGTGGTCGGCGGAGCTCTTAAGATCGTATCCGCCGATACCGTTCCCCGGATCACCCTGTTGGTAGACCGGCATGAAGCTGCCGCCATTGTTGCGCAGGATCCACATGGTGCCTGTGCCGGGGCGGTAAAGCACCAAGTGGTCGAGCTTGCCGCTGCCGGCATAGTCGAAAGCGAATGCCTGATCCGCCGAGCTCCGCAGGTCGTAGCCGCCAATGCCGCTGCCGGGGTCGCCCTGCTGGTAGACCGGGCTGAAGCTGCCGCCATTGTTGCGCAGGATCCAGATGGTGCCGGTACCCGGGCGGTAGAGGGCGATATGGTCCTGCCTGCCGCTGCCTGAATAGTCGAAAGCAAATGCGCGGTCCGCGGAGCTCTTCAGATCGTAGCCGCCGATGCCGTTGCCGGGATCGCCCTGTTGGTAGACGGGTGTGAAGCTACCGCCATTGTTGCGGAGGATCCACATCGTGCCCGTGCCGGGGCGGTACAACACCATATGGTCAAGCTTGCCGCTCCCCATGTAATCGAAGGCGAATGCAAGATCGGCGGGGCTCCTGAGATCGTAGCCGCCAATGCCGCTCCCCGGGTCTCCCTGCTGGTACACCGGCGTGAAAGTCCCCGCGTCATTACGCAGGATCCACATCGTGCCCGTACCTGGACGGTAAAGCGCCAGGTGGTCAGGCTTGCCGCTTCCCGAATAGTCAAAGACGAACGCGCGGTCTGCGGAGCTTTTCAGGTCATAGCCGCCGATGCCGTTGCCCGGATCCCCCTGCTGGTAGACGGGCGTGAATCCCGCCACGCTCCTCTGCAGAATCCACATCGTGCCCGTGCCGGGGCGGTAGAGCGCGAGGTGGTCGAGGCGGCCGCTGCTCCCAATCAGGTTGGCGAACTCCGTGGTCCGCGTGCAATCCTCCCCTCGGCAGCCGGAATTCGGGCAAATCAGCGACACTCGGCAATTGCCCTGCTGTATGAAGTCGGTTTCGCCGCGCACGAGGATGCCTTCGACGTCGTGGGTGTCGCTGTTGAAGACCGGTGATCCCGAATTCCCGCCGTAGGTGTCGAGATTGGCTACGAAGAAGGCGGCCGGCTGGTTGTCGCGAACCGCCGCGCCGTCCGCGAATTTGGTCGGCAGCCCGCAGGGATGGCCGATCACGTGCAGGCTCTGATTTAGCCCAACCCGGCCGACGCGGCGCACGCTCGCAATCCGGTGATTGGCCACGCGTCGGTCAATTCGGACGAGGGACCAGTCAGCGCCGTTCTGCATCAGTACGCGGCCGACGAGCTGCGTCCCGCGATATATCTCGGCATTGGCGATCCGTGTCGTTGCGTTTGCCGCATCCCTCATCCGGAACCCGAACACGAACCGCGTCGTGGCAACATTGTTGGCATCGACGCAGTGCCCTGCGGTCGCGATCAGGTCCGGCGCCACGAGGAACCCGGAACAGAATGCGCCGATCGGCTGATCGATGAACGGTTCGGTCGCGCACAGATTGTAAGTAGTGCCGAAACGTGTCGTAGACAGGGTGGACGTGCCGTCTCCATTGTCGATGACGTCCTGGTTTCGGAACAGGGCGACGACGCAATCGACATCGTCCAAGTTCGGCCCGGCCGGCAATGTGAATACATCGACGCGATTGTCCGGCCCGTATATGACTTTCTGCTTAGCGAGCAGCGAAGAAACCAAGGTCTGCTCGTCGGCAATGGCGAGCTTGGGCATTCCCCTCGCGCCTTCTGCGACTGGCGCGGCAGAGCCGAGCCTGAATGCGTTCAACTTCTCAACAATGTCATCGAGCCCCAGTTCCGGGAAATGATCTTGCGCCTTCATCGGGCCATCCCCTGATGCAGTGACGAAGTCTGCACAATAACACGCTTTGTAGTTACAAGCGGTCGTCAGAATAATCCGATTCGGACGCCGCTATCTTGTACCCGAGCGGGGCGCGGGGCTCGTCGCCCTCGAAGCCAATCGCGATCTGGTCGGTGCGCGTCTCAAAGTGGCGGTCGACGCAATTGTGGCAGAGGTTGAGGATGCCGTCCTCATACCCTTTGATGTCGACCGGATCGTAGGACCAGTCGGCGATGACGGTCGGCGCGCGGACCCAGTCGATCCGCGCCGACTGCTCGGCCCAGAAGGCGTCCGGATCATCGAGCGAGCGCCGGTAGAGCGCCTCATATTGTTCGGCGGTGCAGTGGGTAGTGCGGAGCGCGTCGGCGGGGGGATGCGGTCTGCCATGCCGCCCCTCTAACCCCTCCGCCGCCCGCGCGCTACAGTCCGAGGATTCGGTCCCTGAGCGAGCGCCGCCGCTGCGGCTGCTCCGGCCGCTGCTGCTCGCGGTCGCGGGCCTCGCCGCCGCGCATCATCGCTTCCATGTCCTGGCCGAGCATGCCCATATAAGCGGTGCGGGTGCGCAGCTTCACATTCCAGTCGGGGCGCCAGCTCCGGGCCGCGCCGGCGGGGCGCGGGGTGCTGAAATTGGCCTCGCCGCCGAAGCCGGTCAGCATCAGCGACGCCGCCTGAACCCGGCCCGCCACCTCGGCCGGCACCGTGCACTGGGTGGTCGCGGCGGGGAGCAGCACGCGCTGCTGGAGCAGCCGGGCGATCTCGCCGTCGGAAAGATAGTCGAGCACGCCCATCTGGCTGAACTGGACCTCGCTCGAGCTCCACATCACGATCGTGCCGTCCTGCGCCGCGCCGGTCGCCATCATGAAGAAGGCGCGGGCGCCCGGCACGCTCTGCCAGGCGACGGGCACGGCGCGCGAGGGAGCCGGGCTGTTCCGGGTGATCGCGATCGGCGCGAGGAAGTCGTTGTTCGCGGCCAGGCTGAAGTTGATCTCGGGCGTGTAATTGCCGCGGATGGCATGCGCGCCGACCAGCGAGCCGTTGGCCGGGACCCGCTCCTGCGAACGCTGGTTCGGCCATTCGCCATAGGTGGTCGAGGTGGCGGCGCTCGGCGGGTTCATCGCCTGGATCGCCATCTGCGCCATCGCCGGCGGCATCTGGCCCGGGCGGAGGCGGGCGAGGTCGATCTCGAACGGCTGGCCCGGCCGGGCGCGCTCGCCGCAACCCCAATAGATCAGGATGCGGCCCTGCGGCTGGCCCTGCGGGTAGGTCGGGGCGGTATGATTTTGCGGCTGCACCGGCGCGCGCTCGGGCGAGAGCAAAGGCAGCGAGGGGCCGGCGCCGAGCGCGCTCGGCGGCAGATGCTCGGCCGCGGGCGCGCCGGCGGCGCGGCGCGGGCTGCCGAGCTGCAGCGTGAGGTTGCGGACGTAGGAGGGGCTCGACATGCGGCCGCTGAGCGCGCTCGCCATGGTCGGCCGGCCGCTCTGGCTCATCGCGGCGAGACCGCTGGTCGTTTCCGCCGACATCCAGTATGTGACGGTGCCGCCGGCTGCGCCCGGGCGCGATTGCGCCGTCGCGGCCGCGCCCGCGGCGACGGTGACCAGTGCGGCGATCGAGGTGAACAAGCTTGTTTTCGACATATCGGCCCCCATCTGAGGTTCGCAGGACATCAGCCTGCAAGGGTTGGGAAAATAAAGTTTCCGCGGTTGTGACGGACCCGTAAGGGGCCGCTCCGCGTTGACGGCGGGCCCTAGAAATGCGGCCGCCCCGGCGCGACGATGATGAGACGAAAGCGCAGGATTGCGCGACCAACGTGTATTATGTATATAGTACAGTAAGAGGCAAAGACGGAGATTCGATGACGGCCATCGCCCTCGAGACGACGAGCATCAACGTGCCGGACGCGCTGCGGCGCGATTGGCGCGCGTGGCTCGTGCTGGCCGCCATGGCGGCGCTGTTCGCGGTCACCGTCGCCGGCATCGTCAGCGAATCGATCGCGCCGCGGCCGGCCCTGGAGCCGGGCGGGCCGACGACGATCGCCAGCCTCAGGGCCGCGGTCCCGGCGACCTCGGCCACCCAGCTGCGCCGGATCGCGCCCGAAAACGCGATCGCGATCAACGCCTCGATCCCGATCGCCGGCCTCGCCAATCCGGCGGCGCGGCCGTTCCTGCTTGGGCAGTCCGGCGCGGCCGATCGGCGGCGCTCGCTCGATTGCCTGACCGCCGCCATCTATTACGAGGCGGCGACCGAATCGGTCGAAGGCCAGCGCGCGGTCGCCCAGGTCGTGCTGAACCGGGTCCGCCACCCCGCTTATCCCTCGACCGTGTGCGGCGTCGTCTTCGAAGGCGCGCGGCGCAGCACCGGCTGCCAATTCTCCTTCTCCTGCGACGGCTCGCTGCGGCGGGCGCCGATGGCCGCTTATTGGCAGAGCGCGCGGCGCGTCGCCGAGGCGGCGCTCAACGGCTACGTCTACACGCCGGCCGGCTGGGCGACCCATTATCACGCCGATTATGTCGTGCCTTACTGGGCGTCGAGCCTGGTCAAGTCGGCCACCGTCGGCCGCCACATCTTCTACCGCTGGCGCGGCGGCTGGGGCCGCGGCACCGCCTTCCTCAATCGCTATGCCGGCGCCGAGCCGGCGATCGCCTGGCGCGGCGGCTTCGGCCAGCCCATCCGCTCCGAGCTGCAAATGGCGGCGAGCGCGCGCGACGCGGCCGCGGCGGCGGCCGCCGCCGAGGCCGAGGCGCCGCTCGGCAGCGTCGACAGCTTCCAGCGCGCGGTGCTGCGCCGCTACGAGCCGCTGCGCCGCGACACCGCCGATGCGATGATCGCCGAGCGCACCCGCGCCGACCGCACCCTGACCAACAGCCAGCGCTGGGCGCTGACCGGCAGCGACACCGGCCCGTCGGCCCAGGCGCCGCTCGGCCGCCGCGCCGAGGGCGCCGAGCAGCCGCGCGAGCTCCAGGGGGTGCGCTACCGCTGGGACCCGGCGCCGCCGCCTCCGAGCGACGGCCAGAACAGCACCGCCGCAACAACGGGCGGCGCGCCGAGCGCCAGCGACGCGACCCAAACCGGGACGCGCTGACGCCCTCACCCGTCATGCCAGCCCGATTTTCGTCATGCCAGCGCAGGCTGGCATCCATGCTGAGTCCGCATGGACCCCAGCCTTCGCTGGGGTGACGGGGAGGGGTCAAGCGGCGGAGAGCAGTCTTCGCTCGCCGGCGAGGTTCATCAGCGCCTTCTGCAGTTTCTCGAACGCGCGCACCTCGATCTGGCGGATTCGCTCGCGGCTGACGTCGTAGACCTGACTCAATTCCTCGAGCGTCTTCGGCTCGTCGGTCAGCCGCCGCTCGGTCAGGATATGGCGCTCGCGGTCGTTGAGCGCCGCCATTGCCTCGACCAGCAGATCGTGGCGGATCCGGGTTTCCTCGGCATCGGCGACCCGCTCGTCCTGCAGCGGCTCGCTGTCGACCAGGAAATCCTGCCACGACCCTTCCGAATCGTCGCGCAGCGGCACGTTCAATGAGGTGTCGCCGCCCATCGCCATGCGCCGGTTCATCGACACGACGTCCTCTTCCGAGACGCCGAGATCGGTGGCGATCTTCTTGACGTCCTCGGGCTTCATATCGCCGTCCTCGAACGCCTCGATCCGGTTCTTCATCCGCCTGAGGTTGAAGAACAGCTTCTTCTGCGCGGCGGTGGTGCCCATCTTGACCAGGCTCCACGAGCGCAGGATGAATTCCTGGATCGAGGCGCGGATCCACCACATCGCATAAGTGGCGAGGCGGAAGCCGCGCTCGGGCTCGAACTTCTTCACGCCCTGCATCAGCCCGATATTGCCCTCGGAGATCAGCTCGGCGAGCGGCAGCCCATAGCCGCGATAGCCCATGGCGATCTTGGCCACGAGCCTGAGGTGCGAGTTGACCAGCCGCGCCGCGGCATCGGTATCCTGATGCTCGGTCCAGCGCTTAGCCAGCATATATTCCTCTTCCGGCGCGAGGATCGGGAACTTCTTGATCTCCGCGAGATAGCGGTTGAGGCCAGCCTCACCACCGGTCGGGATCGTCGCCGGAACATTACGACCTGCCATGATAGTCTCATTCTCCTTGGTGCCGTGCCTTTATAACACACCGCGCCGGCACTCAATCTCTATACGGTGAGCGCCGCGAACAGTTCCTGAATATCAGACGGAAGCGCGCTTTCAAAGGATAAGTCTTGTTTCGAAACTGGATGGACGAAGCCGAGCGCGGCGGCGTGCAGCGCCTGGCGGTGAAAATTCAGCCTTTTCAATATCTCGCGATGGGCCGGCTTGGCCCGGCCATAGACCGGGTCGCCGAGCAAGGGATGGCCGATCGAGGCCATGTGGACTCGGATCTGGTGGGTGCGGCCCGTTTCGAGCCGGCATTCCACCAAAGCGGCATCCGCCAGCGGCTGCACGATTCGATAGCGCGTCACCGCCCTCTTGCCGCGCTCTTGCTTGACGATCGCCATCTTCTTGCGGTTCGCCGACGAACGGGCGAGGGGGGCGTCGATCGTCCCAGCGGGCGGGATGGGCAAGCCCGACGTGATCGCCAGGTAGCGCCGGTCGATGCTGTGCCTGGCGAACTGCGCCGCCAGGCCCTCATGCGCGACGTCGGTCTTGGCGACGACCAGCAGCCCCGACGTATCCTTGTCGATCCGGTGCACGATCCCCGGCCGCGCCACCCCGCCGATGCCGCTGAGCCTTCCGGCGCAATGGTGGAGCAGGGCGTTGACCAAAGTGCCGTCGAAATTGCCCGCCGCGGGATGGACGACCATCCCCGCCGGCTTGTCGACGACCAGCAGATGCTCGTCCTCGAAGACGATGTCGAGAGCGATGTCCTGCGCCTCGTTATGGGCGGGCGTCGGCGCCGGGACGCTGACTTCGTAAGTGCCCGCCACCGCCTTCACCGCCGGGTCGCGAACCGGCGCGCCCTGGGGGCCGAGCACCGCGCCGCTGCTGATCAGCGCCTTCAATCGCTCGCGCGACAAAGTGGGGACCGCGGCGGCCAAAGCGCGGTCCAGACGCCAACCGGCCGCCTCGTCGGCGATCCGCGCTTCGATGATGGAATGCCCCCCAGACACTGGAGAGGCGAGATGGGTATCGGAGGGCGGGATTTCAAGATCAGATGGCGGTGTCGGAAGGAGGCAGGCAAGGGCTTCGACAGGGTCAGCCCGAACGGATAAGGAAGGAATGACGCCGGCTTTCGGCCAGCGCCGTTGGCCCTGAGCCTGTCGAAGGGCCTTTCTTCCTCTACCACTCCCCTTGCATCGCCGAATCCGAGAGGCCAATAGGGACTATGACCGACAGGGGCTCGCACGCATGAAATCGCACGAATTCGCCAGCCTGCTCTGCTCGCGCCTTTGCCATGACTTGCTCTCCCCCGTCGGAGCGCTCAACAACGGCATCGAATTGCTCGCCGACGAGCACGATCCTGAGATGCGCGCCCGCTGCCTCGATCTGCTCGCCGAAAGCGCGCGCGCCTCGGCCAACAAGCTCAAATTCTTCCGCCTCGCGTTCGGCGCCGCCGGCGGCTTCGCCGACGTCGTCGACACGCGCGAGGCGCGGGCCGCGATCGAGGGGCTGTTCGGCGGCGACGGCCGAATCCAATTGGGCTGGATGGTCGACGAGCCGGTGATGAGCAAGGCGGCGCTGAAGGTGCTCCTCAACCTCGTCCTGATCGCCGGCGACGCTTTGGTGCGCGGCGGCAGCCTCGACGTCGGCGCCGAGAAGCACGAGGCGGGCCTCGACATCGTCGTCCGCGCCGAGGGGACGAGGATCGTGCTCGACCCCGAGCTCAAGAAGGTGCTGATCGGCGAGATGTCCGAGGACGAGGTCGCGCCCCGCGCCGCCGCCGCCTGGCTCGCCCACAGCCTGGTCGAGGAGGGCGGCGGCCGCATCCAGGTCGCCGACCATGAGGAAGGCGTCCTGATCATCGGCGCCAGCCTGCCCGCCTGATCAAATAAGCGATAACTTATGGGTTGCATCGGCAAAGCATAAGTGTATGCTTATGGGATGACCGGCAACGACGCGACGGAGAATGAGGTGTTCAGGGCGCTCGCCGACCCGAACCGGCGCGCTTTGCTCTCGATCCTCGGCGAGGGCGCGCAGCCGGTGACCGCGCTCGCCGGCCGGTTCGAGATCAGCCAGCCCGCCGTCTCGCAGCATCTCAAGGTGCTGCGCGAGGCCGGTCTGGTCAGCGAGCGCAAGGCCGGGCGCAACCGCATCTACGCGCTCGAGGCCGGGCCGCTGGCGCTCGCCGCCGAGTGGCTCGAGCGGCACATGGATTTCTGGGCCTCGCGGTTCGACAATCTCGGCCGCCATCTGAGGGACAAGCATGGCAAGGACGCTTAGGTTCGAGGGGCTCTATCCCTACCCGCCGGAACAGGTCTGGACGGCGCTGACCGATCCCGCCGCGCTCGCCGACTGGCTGATGCCGAACGATTTCGCGCCCGCGCTCGGCCATCTTTTCACCTTCCGAACCAAGCCCGCGCCGGGCTTCGACGGCATCGTCCAGTGCGAGGTGATCGAGCTCGAGGAACCGGCGCGGCTCGCCTACAGCTGGAAGGGCGGCGGCCTCGACACGATCGTCCGCTACACGCTCGCGGCCGAGGGCGCGAACACCCGCCTGGTCATGGAGCAATCGGGCTTCACCGGCCTCAAGGGGTTCATGGTCAGCAAGCTGCTCGGCCGCGGCTGGAAGCGGATGATCCACGAGCGGCTGCCGGCGGCGGCGGGCCGGGTCGCGGACGGGCGCTACACGCCCGATCCCGACGCGCCGGCATCGCAGTGCCACTCCTAGGTCAATCCAGCGTGGTCCGGTAGCGGAGCAGCGCCAGCGCGGCGACCGCGCAGACGAAGATGGCGAGGGCGAGCAGGCTCGGCACCATGTCGGCGAAGGCCTGGCCCTTGAGCAGGGCGCCGCGCACCACTCGGAGGAAGTGAGTCACCGGGAGGATCGTGCCGAGCCATTGCGCCCATTCCGGCATGCCGCGGAACGGGAACATGAAGCCCGAGAGGAGGATCGAGGGGAGGAGGTAGAAGACCGAGAGCTGCATCGCCTGGAGCTGGGTGCGGGTCAGCGTCGAGATCAGGAAGCCGAGGCCGAGCGAGCCGATGATGAACAGAGTCGTGCCGAGGACCAGCCCCGGCCAGCCGCCGGCCATCGGCACCCCGAACAACAAGCGGGCGACGCCGAGGATCAAAGCGGTCTGGATCATGCCGACGATGACGAACGGCGCGAGCTTGCCGATCATCACCTCGACCGGCTGGACCGGCGTCGCCAGCAGGCTCTCCATCGTGCCGCGCTCCTGCTCGCGGGTGACTCCGATCGCGGTCATCATCACCAGGGTCAGGGTCAGCACGATGCCGAGCAGGCCCGGCACGATATTATAAGCGGTGATGTTCTCCGGATTGTAGCGGCGGTGGACGACGACCTCGAACGGCGCGGCCGGATCGGCCGGCCGCGAGACGGCGCCGCCGAGATCGTGGCGCAGCGCCTCCTGCGGCAGCCGGGCGAGCGCCGCCAGCGCGCTGCCGGTCGCGGTCGGATCGGTGGCGTCGGCCTCGACCAGGATCTGGGCGCGGTCGCCGCGCACCACCCGCCGG
>Ga0190265_10000219_pt1 | contig 52552 bp, 47 predicted proteins | sample Popmic124T_FD_133135 | JGI IMG/M metagenome (GOLD analysis project Ga0190265, IMG submission 133135) | Populus adjacent soil microbial communities from riparian zone of Indian Creek, Utah, USA - 124 T | ecosystem: Environmental > Terrestrial > Soil > Riparian zone | place: USA: Utah | collected... | reverse complement strand
CTCGGAGCTGCCGACCTCGATGGAGGCGCTGATCCACCACTTCAAGCTGGTCACCGAGGGCTACCGGGTGGCGCCGGGCGAGGTCTACTACTCGATCGAGTCGCCGCGCGGCGAGCTGGGCTGTTTCGTGCTCGCCGACGGCTCCGCCAAGCCTGCTCGCGTCCACTATCGCGACCCCTCGTTCGTCAACCTGCAGGCGTTCAGGGACATGTCGGTCGATGGCTACGTCGCGGACATGATCGCCAGCCTCGGGATGCTGGACCCGATCCTGGGGGGGGTGGACCGGTGAACAGGACGATGCGGATTGCCCGCGGGTCCTGTCGTGGGGGAGGTGGTGTCCGGCCGGGCGCTGGGTTTTTCGCCAGAGGCGGATCCCTCTCTCGCGGAGTCGGCGGGGCGAAAAACAGGACGCCGCGCCAGCCCGGACACCCCCTCCCCCACGCCACCCGCGGAAGGAGTGCTTGTGGCTGAGCTGCCCGTTGATCCAGCCATCGATCAGGGTCGAGTGCCAGATCGAGTTCCTGAGCAGATTCCTGAGCTTCATGAAGTGGACTGTCCACCGGAGCTGCGGGAGGAGATCGAAGAGCGGATGGCGCTCTACCCCGACCGGCGTTCGGCTTCCATCCCGGCGCTTTGGGCTGTGCAGAGGTTGTATGGCTGGTGCACTCCCGAGGGGATCCGACGGGCGGCGGCGGTGATGCGGGTTACGCCCGCCTATCTGGAGGCGGTCGCGAGCTTCTACGACCTGCTCCATACCTCGCCGGTCGGCGGGCACCAGATTCACGTCTGCACCAACATCAGTTGCTGGATGCGGGGGGCCGACGGCCTGCTGGAGGCGTTTTGCGAGGCGAGCGGTTGCGATCCGGCGGAGGCACGGCACGGCGCCATCTCCGCGGACGGGAAGGTCTTCGTCAGCGGCTTCGAGTGCCTTGGCGCCTGCGACATCGCGCCGATGGCCTCGATCGACGAGCGCTACTTCGGCCCGCTCGAGGCTGCTGACGCGGCGACCGCGATCGAGCAGCTGGTCGCGGGCGGCGAGGTGCTGCCCGCGAAGGCGCTGCAGAAGCGTGGGCTCGCGGGTGACGCCGGTCGCGCCGCGGCGGCCGATGGCACGCAGGAGACCGGCGATGCCTGAGACGCGCATCCTGCTCGAGCACGCCGAGGACCCGGCGCTGCAGACGATCGAGGGCTACAAGGGCTACGGCGGCTACGCAACGCTGGAGCGGGCCTTCCGGGAGATGGAGCCCGACGAGATCCTCAAAGATCTTGAAGAGTCAGGCCTGCGCGGTCGCGGCGGAGCCGGCTTCGCGATGGGCAAAAAGGCGTCTTTCCTGCCCCGCGGCGACATGGCCAAGTACCTCTGCTGCAACGCCGACGAGTCCGAGCCGGGCGCCTTCAAGGACCGCGAGCTGATGCAGCGCAACCCGCACCAGCTGATCGAGGGGATCGCGATCGCCGCGATCGCCGCCGGCGCCGTGCACGCCTTCATCTTCATCCGCGGCGAGTACGACCTGCAGGCCGACATCCTCGACGCCGCGGTCGCCGAGGCCTATGAGGCCGGCTACCTGGGCGAGAACGTCCTCGGCTCGCATCGCGATCTGGAGCTGGTCGTGCATCGGGGAGCGGGCGCCTACATCTGCGGGGAGGAGACGGCGCTGCTCGACGCGCTAGAAGGCAAGCGCGGCAATCCGCGCCTGAAGCCGCCGTTCCCCGCCGTGCAGGGCCTCTACGGCGGACCGACCCTGATCAACAACGTCGAGACGCTCTCCAACGTGCCGCGGATCGTCGCCAACGGCGCCGATTGGTTCCGCGACTACGGCACCGAGCAGTCGCCCGGCACCAAGGTCGTCTCGGTCTCGGGCTGCGTGCGGCGGCCCGGCAATTACGAGGTCGAGCTGGGGATTCCGACCCGCGAGCTGATCTGCGACCTGGCCGGCGGCCCGCTGGAGGGGCGCGAGCTGAAAGCCTTCTACCCGGGCGGCTCCTCCTCCCCGGTCCTCACCGCCGAGGAGGGGCTCGACCTCCCCTACAGCTTCGAGGCGATGGCCGAGGCCGGCTCGATGCTCGGCTCGGGCTCGATCATCGTCGCCGACGACACCGTCTCCATCCCCCACATGGCGCTGCGCACGGCGCGCTTCTACCACCACGAGTCCTGCGGCAAGTGCACCCCCTGCCGCGAGGGCACCAACTGGACGGTGAAGATGTTGGAACGGGTCGTGCGCGGCGAGGCGACGCCGATGGACCTCGACATCGTCGCCTCCGTGCAGGAGAACATCATCGGCCACTGCCTCTGCGTGCTCGGCGACTCGATGGCGATGCCGGTGGGGGCGATGGTGCGCAAGTTCCGCGAGGAGTTCAAGCAGGTGATGGCCGCGGCCGGACCGCCGCTCGAGGACGAGAGCCGGATCGCCGCGGTCCATGGCGCGCCCGAAACCCTGGGGGCGGCGACGTGAGCGTGGAGCAATCGATCGTGCATCTCTGGCTCTTTGCGCCGGGAACGAAGCGGGAGGCGATGTCGTGAGCCGCGAGGTGACGCTGATCGTCGACGGCCGCGAGGTGAGTGCGACCGAGGGCGAGATGCTGCACGACGCCGCCACCCGGGGCGACGTCGAGATCCCTGTCTTCTGCTACGAGCCGAAGCTGGGCGAGCCGGTCGGCGCCTGCCGGATGTGCCTCGTCGAGATCGAGGGGATCCCGAAGCTGCAGACCTCCTGCTCGACGCCGGTCCGAGACGGGATGGTCGTCCACACCCGCACCGAGCAGGTCAAAGAGGCGCAGAGCGCGGTGGTCGAGTTCCTGCTCGTCAACCACCCGCTCGACTGCCCCGTCTGCGACAAAGGCGGCGAATGCCCGCTGCAGGACATCACGATGGGCTGGGGGCCGGGCAAGAGCCGCTTCACCGATCCCAAGCGCCACTTCGAGAAGCCGCTGCCGCTCAGTCCGCTGGTCGCGATCGACCGCGAGCGCTGCATCCTCTGCTACCGCTGCGTGCGCTTCAGCCAGGAGGTCGCCGAGGACGAGCAGCTGCAGCTGCTCGAGCGTGGCGACCGCACCTTCGTCGGCACCTTCGACGAGCGGCCCTACGTGGCGCCCTTCCACGGCAACATCACCGACCTCTGCCCGGTCGGGGCGCTGACCAACTACACCTACCGCTTCCGGGCGCGGCCCTGGGACGTCGAGGAAGCGGGATCGGTCTGCACGCTCTGCCCGAGCCAGTGCAACGTCAGCTTCACGGTGCGCGACGAGAAGGTGGTGCGGACGATCGCCCGCGACAACGCCGAGGTCGACGACGGCTGGCTCTGCGACCGCGGCCGCTACGGCTTCGAGATGTTCGCCGCCGAGGAGCGGGTGAGCGAGCCGCGGCTGCGCGGCGGGGCTGCTGTGGATTGGGACGAGGCGATCGCGAAAGCCGCCGAGGGCCTGCGCGCCGCGGCCGATATCGACCACACCCAAGGGGGGTCGATATCGGCTGCGGCGAGCCGGGTCGCCGCGATCGTCGGCGACGCCTCCAACGAGGAGGGCTACCTGGTTCAGCGGCTGCTGCGCGACGCGCTCGGCTCGCCGCACGTCGAGTCGCGGATCGCCGGCGGGGCGTCGCGGGCAACCCTGCTGCGCCTCGCGCAGCCCGAGCTCTCGGTGCGGACGCGCGACATCGACGACGCCGAGGCGATCCTCGTCGTCGGCACCGACCCGGTGCACAGCGCCTCGATCCTCGACCTGCGCATCCGCAAGGCGATCCGCCGCAACGGCGCCAGCCTGGCGCTCGCCACCGACCGCCCCACTGCGCTCGACGGCGGCGCGGCGGCCGTCATCCGCTACGCGCCTGGGCAGGCCGGTGAGCTCCTCGCCAAGCTGGCCGGAGCCGTGCGCGGAGAGGTGGGGGCTGGCGCTGCTCCCCCGGCCGCTAACGGCGGCACGGCATCGCAACTCGCCGACGTCCTGCGCGACACCGGCAAGGTCGTGATCGTCTGGGGCGAGCGAATCGGCCGCGAGGGCGAGGGGGCGCTGGGGGCGCTGCTCGACGTCGCGACGACGCTGGGACTGGACGGCAAGGATGGCTCCGGGCTGCTGGAGATTCCCGACCTGACCAACGGCCGCGGCCTGCGTGAGGCCGGCTGCCTCCCCGACGCCGGGCCGGGCCTGAGCGAGACGAAGAGTGCATTGACCCCGCTATCGGGGGCGAATGCACTCTCCGTTGGCAAGCCAACCGAGGAGATCCGCGCTGCTCTGGAGTCGGGTGAGCTGAAGTCCCTGATCCTCTTCGGCGTAGATCCGCTCCGAGACTTCCCGGACACCGCCGCCTGGGAGCGCGCCCTCACGGCAGCCGACCACCTAGTGGTCTTCTCCATGTTCGAGAACGCGACCACGGCAAAGGCCGACGTCGTCTTCCCCCTCGAGACTCACGCCGAGAAAGACGGCACGGTCACGCACCCCGACGGCCGCCTGCAACGTGTCCGTCCGAGTGCGTCCCGTCCCGGCGACATCCGGCCGAGCTGGGGCGTCCTCGCCGAGCTGGCCCAAGCCCTCGGCCACGACACGGGTATCGACTCGCAGCCGTCGGCCCTCGCAGCTTTGACCGATGCGGTCTCTTTCTACGCGGGAATCGACGACGCGGCCATCGGCGGCCGCGGCATCCGCTGGCAGGACCGCCCCGCCGCGTCGTCTTTCCCATCTCCCGCGGACGCTCCGAGCGAGGGCGACGCCGGTGCCCCCTCCGAACGTTTTGCGCGGGAGGAGCGAGGCGCAAGCGGCGACAGCCCCCGAACTCCCAATCGACCAGTTGCGAGTGAGGAGGGCGCACCGGTGGCGCCCCTCACCCTGGGCACGTACAGGGACTTGTGGGCAGGCCCGATCACGGAGCTGAACCCGCCGCTGAAGTTCTTGCAGCCGCAGCAGGCGGTCGAGGTGTCGTTGGCCGATGCCGAGCGGCTCGGGTTGAAGAACGGCGAGCAGGTCGAAGTCGCCCAGAACGGGACGAGCGTGCTGGCCAAAGTGGCAATCAAGGAACGGGTCCAAGAAGGCGTCTGCTTCTTGATCGAGGGCACCGCCGAGGACAACGCGAACAGCTTGCTTGACGGCAGTCCGGTGAGCGTTGAGATCGGGCGCGCACCGGCGGCGCCCGGCGGTGCGACCTGATGCTGCCGCTCGCCGACACGAACCTGGTCGAAGCGACCTGGGTGATGATCGTCAAGTCGCTGGTCATCTTCGGCGTCATCTTCGCGATCCTGCCGCTGATGACGGTCCTCGAGCGGAAGCTGATCGGCCGCTTCCAGCACCGCTACGGCCCCAACCGGGTCGGGCCGTTCGGGATCCTGCAGCCGCTCGCAGACGTCGGCAAGCTGCTCAGCCAGCAGGGCTTCCGGCCCGACAGCGCGATCCCGACCCTGTTCGTGCTCGGCCCGTTGCTGCCGGTCCTCTCCGGCGTGCTGGCGCTGGCGATCATCCCCTGGGGCGACGTGCAGGGCGGCGTCGGCCTCTACGGGATCGATGTGCCGATCGGCATCCTCTACTTCTTTGCGGTGGGCTCGATCGCCTTCTACGGGGTGCTGCTGGGCGGCTGGTCCTCGGGCTCCAAGTACAGCCTGCTCGGCGCGATGCGCGGCGCCGCACAGCTGATCTCCTACGAGGTGGCGATGGGGCTAGCGCTGCTCGGGGCGGTCATGATGGGCGGCTCGCTCTCGCTGGTCGACATCGTCCACGCGCAGGGCGAGATCTGGTTCGTCGTGCCGCAGTTCGTCGGCTTCCTGATCTTCATGCTGGCCGGCTTTGCCGAGACCAACCGCACCCCGTTCGACATGCCCGAGGCGGACGCCGAACTCGTCCAGGGCTTCATGACCGAGTACGGCGGCATGCGCTTCGGCAGCTTCCTCCTGGTCGAATACATGGAGATCCTCGTCGTCTCCGGGATCGCCGCCGCGATCTTCCTCGGCGGCTGGATGGGCCCCGGTCCGAGCTTCCTCGACCCGATCTGGATGCTGGCCAAGATCCTCGGCCTGATCTTCATCTTCATCTGGGTGCGGGCGACGCTGCCGCGGCTGCGCTACGACCAGCTGATGGGCCTCGGCTGGAAGATCCTGCTGCCGCTGGCGACCCTGAACGTGCTGGTGACCGCAGTGCTGGTGGTGGTGACGTGATGGGTGTGGCGACTTACCGCTCATATACATCGGTAACTCGCCACGAGGGAGGCGATCGTGGCTGATTTTCCCTACCTGAAAGACCAGGACGTGGTCGAGGTCCAGCGCGGGCCGGAGCCGGGCGGCGTCGGCGGCGCCTACCGCGCCTTCGGCGAGACCCTGCGCGGGCTGAAGACGACGATGGCGCGGCTGATCGAGGGGCCGCTGACGATCGAGTACCCGGAGGAGAAGACGCCCGTCTACCCGCGCTTCCGCGGCCGCCACAAACTCCACAAGTTCGAGGACACGGATCTGGAGAAGTGCGTCGGCTGCTCGCTCTGCGCCGCCGCCTGCCCGGCCGACTGCATCCGCGTCGTCGCCGCGGAGAACGTGCCAGGCGCGCGGGTCTCGGCCGGTGAGCGCTACGCAGCCGTCTACGAGATCAACCTCTCTCGCTGCATCTTCTGCGGCTACTGCGAGATCGCCTGCCCCTTCGACGCGATCACGATGGGCCACGACTACGAGATGGCCGACTACGACCGCGAGAACCTGATCTTCACCAAGGAGATGCTGCTCGCCGAGCCGATCGAGCGGACGCCGCTCAGGAGCGAGGGCGAGTGAGCGCGGCGTTACTCCGGATCCGGCCGGACGAGCACCGTGTCGGCAACCGGGATCACCTCGTCCACCGGCAGATCGGCTCGGTTGGCGTGTTCGCGAATCGCCTCGGGGCTGGTCGCCTGGTAGACGCAGACCGTGCCAACCGGCCCTCCTCCCTCCTCGAGGACGTAGCTGCGAATCCATCGGATGTCGTCCGACATCTCCTCGTCTCCAACCTGCCGGGAGCGCTCGGCGGCTTCTTCGAGCTCGCCGCCAGACTTCCAGCCGCTGCGTCGCAGGATCACATAGGTGTCCACAGTACCTCCATTCCGGGTGGGACGACGGGTTGCACAGTGATGGAACCACGCTGCCCCGGAGCAGTCAACAGGAGGAGCCACGAGTGGGACCGTCGAGGTCAAGCGAGGGGACGGGGGCAGTAGTGGAGGAGGTGCTGTTCTTCGTCGGCGCGCTCGGCGCCCTCGGTGGCGCGGTCGGCGTGATCGCGATGCGCAACCCGCTCTACAGCGTGCTGGCGTTGATCGTCCACCTCTTCTCGCTGGCGGTCCTCTTCCTGCTGCTCAGCTCGGCCTTCCTCGCCGCCGCCCAGGTGGTCGTTTACGCAGGCGCGGTGATGGTCCTCTACGTCTTCGTCGTCGCCTACGTCGGTGGCGACGGCGAGTCGGCCTGGGAGCCGATCCCCGGCCAGCGTCTCCTCGCCCCCCTCCTCGGCATCGCCCTCTTCATCGAGCTGGCGATCGCCGTGCTCGCCTCCTCGCTGCTGGCGCTGGGCGGCGAGGGCCCCGACGTCGAGCCCGGCTTCGGCGACCCGGCCGCGATCGGGACGCTGCTGCTGGAGAAGTTCCTAATCCCCTTCGAGGCCAGCTCGATCCTCCTGCTCTTGGCGGCCGTTGGCGCAGTCGTCCTCGCGGGCCGCAAGCAAACGCTCGGGGAGGAAGGGCCGGGTGGCCCCTCCGAGCGTTTTGCGCGGGAGGAGCTGGGACCTGGCGGCGACAGCAGCCCGACTCTCGATCGACGAGTTGCGAGTGAGGAGGGGGCACCCGGCCCTTCCGGCATCGCCCATCGACGAGTTGCGAGTGAGGGGGAGGCACCGGTGGCCCCGCCCGGAGGACCCGCATGAGCATCGAGTGGTACATCGTCCTCTCCAGCCTCCTGTTCGCCACCGGCGCCATCGGCATCCTGATCCGCCGCAGCCCAATCGTGATCCTGCTCTGCCTGGAGTTGATGCTGAACGCCGGCAACCTCGCCCTGATCGCCTTCAGCCGCATGGTCGGCAACCAGGAGGGGCAGGTGTTCGCCCTTGTCGTGATGGTGGTCGCGGCCTGTGAGGTCGTCGTCGGCCTCGGCCTTATCGTCGCCATCTTCCGCCGCCGCCTGCCACTCGACGTCGACGAGCTGAGGGAGCTGCGCGGGTGAGCGCGCGAGCAGGCCTGCGCCTGCGCTCCACGCCGGGAGCGAGACTCGGGGTGCCGTGGTGAGCGCCACGACCTGGGCCTGGCTGGTCCTGCTCTTCCCGCTGCTCGGCTCGATCGTCATCGGGCTCGGCTTCCGTGTGCTCCCGGCGCGTGCCGCCGGGGCGATCGGGACCGCCGCGATCGCCCTCTCCTTCGCCTGCGGGATCGCCGCGCTGGTCAGCCTGCTCGGCGACGAGCCCGAGGCGCGCCACCACGCCTCATCGCTCTGGGACTACGCCAGCGCCGCGGGGCTCGACATCAAGCTCGGCATCCTCGTCGACCCGCTCTCGGTCTTCATGGTCCTCGTCGTGACCGGCGTCTCGACCCTGATCCACCTCTACTCGTTCGGCTACATGCGCTCCGACGCCGGCTACCACCGCTTCTTCAGCTACCTCAACTTCTTCGTCTTCTCGATGCTGCTGCTCGTCCTGGCCGGCAACTTCGTCCTGCTGACCGTCGGCTGGGCCTTCGTCGGCTTCGCCTCCTACGCGCTGATCAGCTTCTGGTACCGGCGCGGGACGGCGACCGGCGCCGGAATGAAGGCCTTCGTGATCAACGTGGTCGGCGATATCGGCCTCGTCCTCGCCGCCCTCCTGATCTTCCGCGAGCTGGGCAGCTTCGACTTCGAAGCGGTCTTCGCCGCGGCGCCGGAGGAGTTCAGCGTCAACGGGTGGACGGTGACCGCGATCTGCCTGCTGCTGCTGGTCGGGGCCTTCGCCAAGTCGGCGCAGATCCCCTTTCACACCTGGCTCGCCGACGCGATGGAGGGCCCCACCCCGGTCTCGGCCTTGATCCACGCGGCGACGATGGTGACCGCCGGCGTCTACCTGATCGCCCGCACCCACACCCTCTTCGTCCTCGCCCCGACCGCGGCCGACATCGCCGCCTTCGTCGGGCTGGCGACGCTGCTGATCGCCGGCACGATCGCGCTGGTGGTGACCGACCTGAAGCGGGCGATCGCCTACTCGACGATGAGCCAGATCGGCTACATGGTCGTCGGCGTCTCGATCGGCGCCTACGGCGCCGGCCTCTTCCACTTCATGACCCACTCCTTCTTCAAGGCGCTGCTCTTCATGGCGGCCGGCTCGATCATCGCGGCGATGGCCAACCGCCAGGACATCGACGCGATGAGCGGCTTCGGGCGGGCGATGCGCTTCACCTCGGCGATGCTCTTGATCGGCGGCCTGGCGCTGGCCGCCTTCCCCGGCACCTCGGGCTTCTTCTCCAAGGACGAGATCCTCGCCTTCGCCGAGGCGCGCGGCGGCATGTACCTGATCTTCGTCGTGCTCGGCTACGCCGGCGCGCTCCTCACCGCCGTCTATACCTTTCGCCTCGTCTTCCGGATCCTGCCGGGGACGCCATGTCGCGAGGCGCAAGAGCTGATCGACAGCGGGCACGTCGTCCATGCCGAGCCGGTCAACCCCGCGACCGGCGAGCCCGAGGACACCGACGTCGGCTTCCCCGGTCCCGATCACCACATCGCCGAGCAGTCGTGGTCGATGAAGCTGGCGATGGGAGCGCTCGGGGTGCTGGCGCTGATCGGTGGCCTGGTCCAGATCCCGGGCGTCGACCACGTGATCGCCGGCTTCCTCGATCCGGTCTTCCACGATTCGCCGCTCGCCGAGGTCCACCCGACCGCCGGCTCGGAATGGGTCGGCCTCGGGCTCGGCGGCGCGATCTCGATCCTCGGCATCGCCCTCGCCTACTTTTTCTACGTTGCCCAGCCGGCGACCCCAGCGATCCTGATCCAGCGCCTCCGCCCGGTCCACACCCTGCTCGTCAACAAGTGGTACTTCGACGAGCTGATCGACTTCGTGATCGTGCGGCCGACGCTGGCGACTGGCCGCTTCGCGAACCGCACCTTCGAGCGCTTCGTCGTCGACGGCCTGGTCAGCGGCACCGCTGAGACCGTGCGCGGTGCCGGCGGCATCGTCCGGCTCGTGCAGAGCGGCTTCGTGCGCAGCTACGCGCTCTTGCTGATCGCCGGCTTCGCCGGGCTCGCCCTCTACTTCCTGCTCGCGTCGTCATGAACGCGGAGCTAGCAAGCATGCATCTCCGGCTCTTCGCGCCGCGAACGCAGTGTGAGGAATTGTCATGACCAACTCGCTGCTCTGGACTCCGCTCGCCTTCGGCCTCGTCGGTCTCCTACTGCCGAAGCGGCTCGCCGGCTGGTGGGCGACGCTGGGCACCGCCGTGACGCTGGGCCTGGCTGTGGCGCTGCTGGCCGGATTCGACTCCGGCGCGGAGGGACTCCAGAACACGGTCGACATCGAGTGGATCCCCGGGCTGGGGGTCGACTACAGCCTCGGCGTCGACGGGCTCAACGTTTTCCTGCTGCTCCTGACCGCGCTGCTGTGGCTGGGCGGGACCGCCTTCGCCGCCTTCCGCGAGCAGGACCGCCCCCACCTCTTCTTCCTGATGATGCTGCTCGCCGAGACGGCGACCCTGGGGGCCTTCCTCGCCCAGGACCTGCTGCTCTTCGTCCTCTTCTTCGACCTGATGCTGGTCCCGTTCTACTTCCTCTTCGGGGCCTGGGGGATCGATCGGCCCGACGGCGTGACCGCCTCGGCGGCGACGCTGAAGATGATCGTCTACACCCTGGTCGGCTCGCTGCTGATGCTGGTCGCCGCGATCGCCACCGGGATCATCGCCGCCGACGGCGGCGAGATCACCTTCTCGATTGCAGAGCTGGCCCGCGAGCCGCTCGGCGAGGGCAGCCAGCGCTGGATCTTCTGGTTCTTCGCCGTCGCCTTCCTGGTCAAGATGCCGGCCTTCCTCCTGCACGGCTGGCTGGCCGATGCCTACCGCGCCGCGCCGCTGCCGGTGCTGGCGGTCTTCTCGGGGGTGCTGGCCAAGGTCGGTGCCTACGGCTTCCTGCGGGTCGTGCTGCCGCTCTTCCCCGACGCGACGGTCGAGTTCCAGGAGGTCGTCCTGGCGATTGCCGTGGCCTCGATCCTCTATGGCTCGGTGATGGCCTTCACCCAGACCAACGTGAGGCTGATCGCCGGCTACTCGTCGGTCGCGCAGCTCGGCTTCATCACCGCCGGGATCTTCGCGCTGCGTACCGACGGGGCAGATGGGGCGATCCTGCAGATGGTCAACCACGGGCTCGTCGTGGCGCCGCTGTTCATCATCGTCGCCGTCCTGGCCGAGCGCTCCGGCAGCGAGGACCTGCGCGAGATGGGCGGGATGGCGATGCGGGCTCCGGTCCTTGCGGCGCTCTTCCTGATCGTCGTCCTGGCGACCCTGGCGATGCCCGGCTCGGCCAACTTCATCGGCGAGTTCTTCATCCTCAACGGCCTCTTCCAGGCGAAGATCGCCTTCGCCCTCGTCGCGATCGCCGGTGTCGCGCTGTCCGCCTACTACGCGCTGCGGCTCTACCAGCGCACGATGCACAACCGCATGCCGGCGGAGATCGAGTCGCGCGAGATCGGCTGGCGCGACGGCGTAGTCCTCGTGCCGCTGGTCGCCTGCATCCTCGGCCTGGCGCTGTATCCGCAGCTGATCCTGAAGCGGACGGACGCATCGGCGCAGCGCTCGCTGGGACCGGTCGCGGTCGTCAGCTGCTCGAGGGGAGACGAAGCAACCGAGTGCCTGCCGGCGAAGGCGGAGCGGGCGAGGATCGCGATGAGCGGTTGGCGCCCCGACGGGTCGCCCAGCCCCGACGACGTGGTCATAGGGAACCCGGGTGCGGAGCGGTGATCTTCGACGCTCCCCATATCGACTACGCCGGGCTCTCGCCCGTCATCGCACTGACGGTCAGCGTCTGCGTCGTCTTGATGAGCGCGGTGATCGGGCCGCTGCGGCGCACCGCCCCGGCCCTCACCCTGGTCGCGCTGGCGACGACCGCTGGACTGCTGATCTGGCAGTGGGGCGAGCCGGCCGACCTCGTCTCGGGTGCCCTGCGGCTCGACGACCTCTCGATCGCGATCTCGCTCGTCGTCCTGCTGATGGCCGCCGCCTGCGTGTCGCTATCGATCCGCGAGCCCGCCGCCGAGCAGGTCGGCTCGGGCGAGTACCACGCCCTGCTGCTCGGCTCGGTCCTGGGGATGGTGCTGCTGGCGCAGGCGCAGAACCTGGTCAGCTTCTTCGTCGCGATCGAGACCCTCTCGATCCCGCTCTACATCCTCTGCGCCGGGAACCTGAACCGGGAGCGCTCGCTGGAGTCGGGGCTGAAGTACTTGATCGTCGGCTCGCTCGGCTCGGCGACGCTGCTCTACGGGATGGCCTTCCTCTATGGCGGCTCGGGGTCGACTGACTTCGCCGGGATCGCGGCGGGGATCGGCCGCGAGAGGCTGGCAGGCGACTCGCTCGTCCTGATCGGGATCGCCCTGGTCGCCGTCGGGCTCGCCTTCAAGACCTCGATCGCCCCCTTCCACCAGTGGACCCCGGACGTCTACGAGGGGGCGCCGACGCCGATCACGGCCTTCATGGCGGTGGCGACCAAGGCGGCGGCCTTCGCCGTCTTCGTCCGCTTCTTCGACCTCGCCCTGGCGCCGCAGGTGGACGAGTGGCAGCCCGCCCTCGCAGTCCTCGCCGCGGCGACGATCGTGATCGGCAACGTCGGGGCGCTCGGCCAGGACTCGTTGAAGCGGCTGCTCGGCTACTCCGGCGTCGCCCAGGCCGGCTACATCCTCGGCGGCCTCGTTGTCGCCAGCGAGGCAGGCGTCAGCGCCCTCGTCTTCTATCTCGCCGGCTACGCGTTCATGAACCTGGCCGCGTTCGCCGTCGTCGTCGCGCGTGAGCGAGAGACGATCTTCGGCGACGACATCCGCGCCGTGCGTGGCCTGGGCCAGGAGCGACCGCTGCTCGCCTGGCCGCTGACGATCTCGATGCTGGCTCTGGCCGGCCTGCCGGCGACGGTCGGCTTCATCGGCAAGCTCTACCTGATCGAGGCGCTGGTGGCCGGCGACTACACCTGGCTCGCCATCTTCATCGCGGTCGGGACGATGATCTCGCTCGCCTACTACCTGCGGGTGGTGGCGGCGATGTGGATGCATCCCGGCGGCGAGCAGGCGCCCGTCTCGGATCGCGGCGATGTGCCACCTCCCGCTCCCGCGATCGCCGGCGCCTCGCCCGAGGCTGACCCGGTCGACCCTGAGGCCGGCCGACGCCTCTACCTGACGGTCCCAGCGCTGCTCGCCGCTGCTGCAACCGTCTTCCTCGGGATCCTGCCGCAGCCGCTCGTCGAGCTCGCCGAGCGCGCCGGCTCCGCGCTCTTCTAGGGTTATCCCGGCAGGGGTTCCACTTAACTTTTTCCGAAGACAGTTGTCAGCTGTCCGTCTGCCTCGCCGCGGAAAAAGTACAAGACGTTCCACCCCTACCGGGATAACCCTCGAGCACGCACGTAGGCTGCGCGCCGGATGGGCGTCCTGCTGATAATCGTGGTCATCGTCGTTTCGGTGGCGGTAGGGGTTACCGCCGAGCGGCGCTGGCCGCGTGGCGCCGGGATCGCGGCGCGGCGATCGCTGCTGCTGATGCTCTACGTCCTGATCCCGCCGCTGATCTTCTTCAACCTGGCGGCCAGCGAGATCGACGTCGAACACGGTGCCGGGCTGGGGCTGGGGCTGCTTGCGATCTCGCTTTCCGGCCTGCTCGCCTGGTGGCTGGCGAGCCGTGTGCTGCGGCTGGCGCGAGACCGAACCGGCGCGGTGATCGCTGCGGTCCTCTGCATGAACAGCGGCTATCTCGGCTACCCCCTGACCGTGGCGCTGCTGGGGCGCGACGAGCTCTCCACCGCGGTCCTCTACGACGTGCTGGTCAGCGGCCCCTCGCTGCTGCTCGGGGCCTTCGCGGTCGGCGCCGCCTTCGGGACCAAGGCCGGCGAGGGCGTGGGCGACCGGGTTCGCGCGTTCTTCACCCGCAACCCCCCGCTCTACGCGGCGATCGCCGGCCTGCTCGCCCCCGAGGCGCTGGCGCCGGACCTCCTCGTCGACGTCTCCCAGGTGATCATCGTCGCGATTCTGCCGATCGGCTTCTTCGCGGTCGGCGCCACCCTGGCCGAGAACGCCGAGCACGGCAAGCTGCCGATGCCCCCGCCGCTCAGCCGTCCTGTCGCGGTCGCCCTGGGCGTCCGACTGGCGATGGCGCCGGCGCTGCTGATCGCGCTGGCGACGCCGCTGATCGACCTCCCGGCCGCCTACCTCCTGCTGGCGGCGATGCCCACCGGCCTCAACTCGATGGTCGTCGCCCACGCCTACGGCCTCGACATGGAGATCACCGCCGAGGCCGTGATCTGGTCGACCGCGATCGTCGTAGTCGCAGCCGCCTGCGTCGCACTGCTCTGACGCCGACTGTGGTGTTGTCCCCTCCAGTGTGGTCAATCCCACAGTCGGCGCTCGGTGGCGGGCCGCGTCGGCCGGCCATATCCTGGTCCGATGACCGAGTTCCCGACCGTGCGCGTCGCGGCGATCCAGGCGACGCCCCAGATTCTCGATGCCGAGGGCACGATCGAGAAGGCGGTCGGCCTGCTGCACGAGGCGGCGGCGCAGGGGGCTCGGCTCGCCGTCTTCCCGGAGGCCTTCGTGTCGCTGTTCCCGTCCGGCTCCTGGGCGGCGGGGGCGGCGTCGTTCGCGGGCTGGGACGAGCTCTGGGAGCGCCTCTGGGCGAGCTCGGTCGAGATCCCGGGCCCGCTGGTCGAGCGCCTGGTGGAGGCCTGCGCGGAACTGGAGATGCAGTGCGCGATCGGCGTCAACGAGCGTGAGCTGGAGCGGCCCGGGTCGCTCTACAACACGCTGCTGCTGATCGGACCCGAGGGAGTCATCTCCCGGCACCGCAAGCTGATGCCGACGCAGCACGAGCGGGTCTTCCACGGGATCGGCGCCGGCGACGACCTCGGCGTAGCGGAGACCCCGCTGGGCCGGATTGGCGGCTTGATCTGCTGGGAGAACCGGATGCCGCTGGCCCGCTACGACCTCTACCGGCAGGGGCCGCAGATCTGGCTCGCGCCCACCGCCGACGACAGCGATGGCTGGCTGGCGAGCATGCGCCACATCGCGATCGAGTCGGGCGCCTTCGTGGTCTCGGTGCCGCAGTACATACCGGCAACGGCCTTTCCTGAGGACTTCCCGGCACCGCTGCCCGAGGGCAAGGAGGTGTTCGGCAACGGCGGGGCGGCGATCGTCGAGCCGTCGGCCGGCGAGGTGATCGCCGGTCCCCTCTACGGCGAGGAGGGAATCGTGATGGCGGACTGCGACCTGCGCGTTGGCCTGCGCGCCAAGCGCATCTTCGACGCCGCCGGCCACTACAGCCGCCACGACGTCCTTGCGCCGCTGAGCGGCGAGGACTGATGCTCCACCACGTCTCGATCGAGGTCGAGCCCGCGCAGGTCGAGGCCTGTGCGGCCTGCTGGCAGCTGCTCGGCTTCGAACCGGTTGCGGCGCCCGCCGAGCTGGGGGACTACGTGGTCTGGCTCGAACGAGAGGGCACCCAGATCCACCTGATCCACACCCAGCAGGCCACCGTGCCGGTGCTCGGTCACCCGGCCGTGGTCGTCGAGGACTTCGAAACCACCTTCGCCGCACTCGAGCAGGCGGGGCACGAGCCCGAGCGCCACCGCGAGCTGTGGGGCGAGCCGCGGGCCTTCGTCACGATCCCCGGCGGCCACCGGGTCGAGTTCATGGCCGCCCCGCCTCGGTAGCGATCAGCGCACGCCGATCCGGCTTCTCACAGCTCTTCGGTGCTTCTCACAGCTCTTCGGTGCTTCTCACAGCTCTTCGGTGGTGCAGAGACGCACCGGTCCTTCACCTTTCAGCCCCAGATTCCACGGTCGACGCGACTCGTCTACTGGTATCTCCAGCGAAGTGGTCACCCCGGGGGCCAGCGACCCAAGGACGACCGCGTGTTCGTCCGCGAACCGGCTCAGCAGGACCTCGACGCCGGTGGCGCTGCGGTTGGTGAGCGTGAACCCGCCTCGCAGCAGCGTGACGCCTGAATAGCCCGCAACAGAGGCTTCCACGGCTTCGCAGCGCAAGACGCGCTCCGTGCGCTCGGGCGCGACGAGGGCCAGACCGAGGGCTTGGGCGATCGTGAGATCGGCGCTCGCCCTCTCGGTGCTCGGCCTTGCCTCCAGCTCCGCCTCGCCGAAGGCGGGTGAACCGTACTCGTCCACGGCGGAGAGATATGCGCGCGCCGGCGCCCGGACATCGGGTGGGAAGAAGAGTGGGAACCGAGGATCGGCACGGTCACCGGCTATCTCCACGGCCGCCAAGGTGGACCGGAGCGAGTCGGCGTAGGGAACCCAGCGCTCCGAATGCTCTCGGTGGAGGAGCGACATGCCTCCCACCACCGCCGCCCCGGTGACCGCGGCGGCAGCGACGATCGCCAACTTTGGCACTCGCAACCCACGCAGCATCTCCGCCGCGATCAGGAGGAGGAAGACGGCGGAGGGGTATTGGTAGCGGCTCGAAGTGGGAAGTCGGCTCTCTTCGCGATTGGCCCCGGTCAGAATCCATAAGGCAAGGCCGATCGCGAGTGCGACTGCGAGACCGCGGGGAACCTTTTTCTCGCGCACGATCCGGACAGCGAGAAGAAACAGGCCCGCCACGAGCAGCACCTTGCCCCAGATCAGGTGGGGCTGGTCGGGCTCGCTGCCGTCTCCGGTGGCCAGCCCGAGCAGCGAGGTGATTCCGGCGGCTGCCGCGTCGAAGACGAACTCCGGAGTCGTCAGGACGTTGTGGACGCTGACGTGATTTTCGGCGAGGTGGCCCCAGCCTGCCCACCACAGGATGTACAGCGAGATCGGCAGTAGAGCGACGTATATACGCCTGGCTCGGGGTCGCCGGCCCAAGGCGACATCGACCAGCGCACCTGCCGCAAAGGCGATCCCGATGCTGGAAAACGCCAGCGAGACGATCAGCAGGACGCAGGCGAAGCCGTCGCCCCGATCGTCTTCGCGGTCGAGGGCGATCAGCATCCCGAGCCCCGCCGCCACGGCTGCGAAGTAGCCGATCTGGAAGGCGAACAACAGGTCCTCGAAGGCGGCACCGAGGAAGAGGATGAGGATCGCGCCGAGCAGGGCGAGCCAGTCGCCGACCCGACGGCGCAGATAGACGAAGAGCAGCACCGCGCTCGCCAGAAAGGCCGTTATAGCGATGCAGTAATAAGGCGTCGCAGAGCTCATCCCGAAGACCTCTCGCGTGAGCTTGTAGATCAGGGCCGGAGCCGCGACGATGTTCCCGTGGAACGGATGGAGGAAGTACTCCGCACTCCACCCCTGCCTTTTGACCAGCAGCATCCAATCGTCCGCTATGAAGGTGAGCTGCGAGTCGAGAGCGATCAGCACGATCGCCGAGACGACGGCGGCGACGGCGAGGCCCATGATCGGCAGGCGTCGCACGGCCGATTCGGCCAACCAGCTCCCGCTCGAAGCGTCGTTTGGGGCGCCCTCTGCCTTCACCCGAGGGGCGATCCTGGCACAAATCCGCGGCATGGCCCGCCGGATGCGCGGCTACGATGCCCCGGTGCGCTACCCGGTCGAGGACTTCACGCCCGAGGAGCGGGCTCTGCTCGCTCCTCATTTCACCAACCTCGACCGGCCCGTGTTCGCCCTGGTCAACCTGCCCGAGACCGTCAAAGGGGCGCTTTTCGCCCGCTATTCGCGCTATTCGGGGACCGTGCGGCGGCTCTACCTGGAGGAGTTCGCGGGCGACGTGCCAGCCGGGGAGCGGCCCTTCGACGGGGCCGAGGGGGAGCGCGCCGCGAAGCTCTACGAGCGCGTCTTCCTCGGCTACGGCGACGACTCGATCGCCCAGGTCGGCGGCGCCCACGTCGCCTGCGAGTGGGTCTCGAACATCCTCACCAAGCTTTTGCAGCGCGGGCGACTCGCCGCCTACCTGGAGCAGTCGACCCGCTACATCCCCTACGACAAGCCGCTTCCCGACGACGTCGGCGGTGGCTACCGCTACTACCGCGACGAGGAGCTCGGCCCCGAGTTCGGCGCGACGATGGACGAGTTGTTCGCGATCTACTCGCGTTCGCTGGGCCAGGTCGAGGGGTGGGCCGCCGAGCGCTGGCCGCGGGGCGACGGCGAGCCGGAGGGCGCCTGGCAGCGCTCGATCCGCGCCAAGGCCCTCGACCTGCTGCGCGGCCTGCTGCCCGCCGCGACCCTGAGCCACGTCGGCATCTACGCCACCGGCCAGGCCTACGAGCAGCTGCTGCTGCGGCTGATGGCCTCGCCGCTGCCGGAGGCACGCGAGTGCGGCGGAATGATCCTGCGGGAGCTGCAGCAGGTGATGCCGAGCTTCGTCTCGCGGGTAGAGCGCCCCGATCGCGGCGGCGAGTGGGTCTCCTACCTGGAGCAGCGGCGCGAGGCGACCGAGGGCTGGGTGGCGCGGCTCGGCCTCGACCGGCGCAGCATCGGCGACGACACCCCGTCGGTCGAGCTGGTCCACGTCGACGGCAGCGAAGAGGACCTGCTCGCCTCCTGCCTGTTCGAGGCGGCAAGCACTCCCGAGACCGAGATCCGCGGCCGGATCGACGTGCTCGACCGCGAGGAGCGGGCCGAGCTGCTCGGGGCGCTGGTCGGCGAGCGGGGCAACCGCCGCCACCGGCCCGGCCGGGGCTTCGAGGCGCTGCGCTACCGCTTCGAGATCGTCTCCGACTACGGCGCCTTCCGCGACCTGCAGCGGCACCGGATGCTGACCTGTCAGTGGCAGCGGCTCGGGCCGGAACTTGGCGCGGGGGTGCCGGACGAGGTCCGCGAAGCGGGCGCCGGCGGCGAGTTCGAGCGCGCCCTGGAGATCTCGGCCGCGGAGCATGAGCGCCTGCTGGCGGCCGGCCTGCGCGAGCAGGCCCCCTACGCCCTCTGCCTCGCCTACCGGATCCGCTACGTGCTCGACCTCAACGCGCGCGAGGCGATGCACCTGATCGAGCTGCGCTCCGGCCGCGAGGGCCACCCCGCCTACCGAGCGGTCGCCCAGGCGATGCACGAGCGGATCGCGGCTATTCACCCCGCGGTGGCGGCGGCGATGAGCCATGTCGACACTTCTCAGGAGCCGCGGTTGGAGCGGATCCTCTCGGAGATCCGCACCCAGCGTAAGCGGGCGGCGGCGGGTCAGTCGTAGGAAGGACGAGTCCCGGTAGGGGTTCCGCTTGACGGCGGCTGCGGACCAGTCCCGGAAGGGGTTCCGCTTAACTTTTTTTGAAGCTCGCTGCTGGTCGTCCGAGAACGTCGCTGCAAAAAAAGTACAAGACGCTCCACCCCTACCGGGACTGGTCCTTCTCGGGACGGCTCGGCTGACCCCCCTCGGGAAGGTCGCTTGGGTCCTCCTGCGAAGGTGCTAGGTCGGCGGCGGCTTTTTCGGCGGGGGTTGGCCAGGGCTCGGCTTCGCCGCTCTTCCAGGCGGGTGGGCGGCCGCCTGGGACCAAGCCGGCTATCAGGAAGCCCAGGTAGACGAACCAGAGCAAGGCGAACTGGAAGAAGATGAAGGAGACGGCGCCGAGGGCCATCCCGAGCGAGCCCCAGAAGCGGGTCAGCAGGCCGGCCCGCATCGCGTGCATCGAGGTGTAGAACATGGCCACCACGAAGCCGATCTGGCCGCCCAGCCCGAAGCCCGCGGCGAGCGGCCGCAGCGGTGCGTCGGCGATCGTGTCGTTGGCGACGTCGTCGGCACGGTCGCTGCTCGGCTCCGCCCCATTGGCGAGCAGTCGAGGCACTTCGTCGGAGACGAACTCGTTCGCGGCGTGCAGGGTCGAGAAACCGCTGAGGATCGCCAGCACGGCAAGGAAGATCGGCGCCGCGACGACGACGCCGACGAGCTGGCCGCGCATCGTCTCGCTGCGGGCGTCGGCGGCGCGGAAAAGGTAGTAGAGGGGCACCGCCAGCAGCCCGACGCCGATCGCCTGCAGGATGCTGGAGGCGAGCTGGGCGCCGCGCTCGGCGTCGACGTTGCGCAGCAGCTCCGAGTCGCCGTCGCTGCTGCCGACTGCCTGGGTGGCGACGACGATCGCGGCGACGATCGCCGCGATCCCGACCAGGGTGGCGATCGCCGCGGGCCGCGCCCAGCGTTCCTCCCAGGCCAACTGCCGGGCCTTGTCCGTCACCGGGCGCTCAGCCCCGCTCGTGGAAATAGAACTGCGGCAGGGCGCCCTCGATGACCTCGGCGGTCATCTTCTGCGCTACCTCTAGGTTGCCGGTGCGGACGGCGATGTCGTCGAGCGTGACGATGCCGGCGAGGCTACCGTCGTCTACCACCGGCAGTCGCCTCACCCGGTGCTGCACCATCAGCGCCGCCGCCTCGTCGAGGCTCGTCTCGGGCTCGCCGCAGATCAGCGGCCGCGAGGCGTACTCGCCGACCGGCGCCTCGGCGGCGACCTGCTCGGCGAAGACCCGGACGGCGAGGTCGCGGTCGGTGACCATCGCCACCGGCGAGCCGGCCGGGTCGACGATGACGACCGAGCCGACGCGGCTGTCGCGCATCTGGCGGGCGACCGAGATCGCGCTCGCCTCCGGGCCGGCGGTGACGACGGCCGCGGTCATGATCTCGCTGAGCTGCACGATGCGTACGCTACCGGCGATGAGCCAAGCGCAGCACACCCCGGTCGTCCCGCTCGAGGCGGGTGCCGGCCCGGACAATCCTCCCTGCCCTGCCTGCGGCGAGCCGCTGTTCGGCTGGATCGACGCCCGCCCCGGCCTGGCCGGCCCGGTCCGCCGCTGCGAGAGCTGCGGGCTCGCCGTGGTCGGAGAGCCGCCGAGCGCCGAGGAGGCGCTGCGCGAGCTGGACCGGCTGTGCGCCGGCGAGACGATCGCGATCGCCAACCGGGGCGGTTTCTCCGCCTGGATCGGCAACGCCGGCTGGGCTGGCCTGGAGCCCGGCGCCCGCTGCCTGTTCACGGTCGAGGCGGTGCGCCGTCTCGTCGCCCGCCGCGACCAGGTCGTCAAGAGCGCTCGCTGGGCGCCGGGGGCCGGGATCGTCGCGATGTGGCAGACGATCCTCAACGGCTTCACCTTCGGCCGCAACGTCGCCCTCGGCGCCCTCGGCCGCAGCGCCGGCGTGCCTGCCGAGAAACCGTGGCAGCGCCGGCTCGACGCGCTGATCGGCGTCGTCGTGGCGATCCCGGCGCTGCTGGTCGCGGCGCCCCTGGAGCTGGCCGCGGCGGTGCTGGGGAAGGGCGGCGCCATCACCCTCGAGACGACACTCCTCTGAACCCATGGGAACCATCGACGAGCTGCTTGCCAACAACCGAGCGTTCGCCGACTCGCTCCCCGTCAAGCACCTGGACGTCCGCCCCAGCAGGCAGTTGGCGATCGTCACCTGCATGGACTCGCGGCTCGACGTCTTCGCCGCGCTCGGGCTCGCCAACGGTGAGGCGCACGTGCTGCGCAACGCGGGGGGCGTGATCACCGATGACGTGATCCGCTCCCTGGCGATCTCCCAGCGGCGGCTCGGGACCCGCGAGGTGATGCTCGTGCACCACACCGACTGCGGGATGCAGAAGCTCAGCGACGACGGCTTCCGTGCCGAGCTGCAGGAGGCGACCGGCGTCTCCCCCTCGTTCGCGATCGAGTCCTTCGCCGACGCCGAGGCCGACGTCCGCCAATCGATCCTCCGCGTCCGCCGCTCCTCGTTCGTCGCGCACCGGGATGCCGTGCGCGGCTTCGTCTACGACGTCGACACGCACCGGCTGCGCGAGGTCGAGGTCGACGGCGCGGCGCCCTGAATCCAGAAGCGGACGGCGCCCCTGAATCCAGAAGCGGATCAATGCCGACGGCAGCGAGCCCCGAGGCAGGCCAAGCCGGGTAGGGCCGTTACGAGAGGCCTTCGCGCGCCTCGCGGACCAGCGTCACGGCCTCGGGGAAGAGGACGCGGATCGCGTCGCGGACCTGCATCGCCTGCTCGTCGCTGGAGCCGGAAAGCTCCAGGCGTGCGACCGAGGCGACGGTCAGCTCGACCGCGAGCCGGATCGCGTTGTCGGCCCAGGCGACGCGCTGGGAGGACTGCATCTGCTCGGCCAGCTCCTCCATCCGCTCGCGGAACTCGTCGGGGTCGCCGAACAGGTTGAAGGCTCCGCCCTCCACCCCAGACATGTAAGCAGGTCGCGAACCGGCGCAGAGTCTTTGCGTTTGGCGCGCCACCCGTGCGCCGCGGCCGCCTAGCGTCGCCTCCATGCGAACCGGTGGGGGAACGATGAGAGCGGGCGCGCCGGCGCGAGACGATGACACGGGAGCGGCTTCGGTCGAGCAGACCGGCCTCGTGGCGCTGATCGCCCTCGTCCTGCTTGCCGGAGTCGCCGCCGTCGCCGCCGACGGCGAAATCGAGGCCGGTCGCGACCTGGCGGGCACGATCTCGCGACGGATCGCCTGCGCGCCGCGGCTGCCGGACCCGTGCCGTCGCCACCCGCTCGTCCCCGCCTACGGCTGGCCGCTGGCTCGGCTGGCGCGGGCGCTGGCGCCACCGCCGGTCGCTCGACCGGGCCCCTCCGGCCTGCCGCTGGTCCCGGTCGACTTCCGCCGCTGCCGCCGCGAGAGCTGCGCAGTACCGCTGCCCGGCGCCGCCGGCGCTCGCCTGACGGGGTCGGGACGGCGCACGACGGCCTTCACGCAGATCGTCGACCGGCGCCGCTCACTCGGCTGGGTCGAGTTGACCTACTGGCTCTACCGGCCCGGACTCGGCTGGGAGCGCCTCGTCCGCCGCGCCGGCCAGGCCCAGATCGAGGCGGCAGGCGGTGTCCGCGTCCTGTTGCGAGACGACCCCGCGCTCGTCCCGCTCGAGACGCTGCCCGGCCGCGACCACTATGAGTTCCCCGCCAGTGAGCGCCCTCCCTGGCAATGGCAGATTCGCGGCCACTACCCCGGCTGGTCCAGCTAGCCCGGGTGTGCGCTCCCCGTTTTGCATCCATGGGAGTAAAAACGGAGGGCGCGTGGACTCGGCGAGCCGGCGTCGTGCGCGGTTCGGCTTTTCGAGACTCAGCGAGCCGGCGTCGTGCGCGGTTCGGCTTCCTCGCCACGCGCGTCCTCTTCCGCCTCCCGGATCAGGCCGCGCCAGTCGGTAGTGCGGAAGACGAGCAGGGTGGCGGCGAAGCCGAGCACGACCGACCAGGCCGCCATCGCGATCTGCGTGCCGACCGAGAAGGAGAGCACCGCGGCGCGTGAGGGCCCGTGCAGCGTCGCGACGAGCAGCGCCTGCTGGGCGCCGGCCCCTCCCGGCGTGAAGGGGACGACGTTGGCGATCGCCTGCACGCTCATCACCAGCAGCACGTTGCCGACCGAACCGCCGATCCCGAATGCCTCGAGCAAGAACCAGAAGGCGGCGAAGCGGCAGAGCCAGCCCGCTCCTTGCCAGGCCGCGACCTCGCGCAGATAGCGGCGAGGCTGGGTGAGGATGGCGACGCCCTGCCTCACCCGCTCCCAGAAGCGCCGCACCCGGTGCGCCAGCACGAAGACGGCGACGGCAATCCCGAGCAGCAGAGCGCCGGCGACGATCGCGAAGGTCTCCGGATGTTCGGCCCAAAAGGCGATCTCGAAGGCGGGCAGGTTCGGCAGCCGCGGCGGCTCGGGCAGCAGGCCCTGGGTGATTGCGTAGAGGAGGACCAGCACGCCGACGGTCGTGTCGAAAACGCTCTGGACGAGGAAGGAGGAGGTGACCGCCGGGTAGGAGGAGCCGGGGACCTGGCGCTTGACCAGGAAGACCTTGGTGACGTCGCCGGCCCGCGCCGGCAGGATCGCGTTGACGCCGGCCCCGGCCAGGTAGGCGGCGCCCAGCCGCAGGAAGGAGATCGGGACGCCGGGGTAGGCGGCTCGCAAGACGTTGCGCCAGGCCCACGCCCGGGCCAGCTGCATCGCGGCGAGGAAGACCAGCGCGACGGCGAACGCCGTCCACTCGATCTGCGAGAGGTTGGCGAAGAACTCGGCCGCACCGCGGCCGAATGCCCTGAAGCTGGATGCGAGGTCAGCGTGGAACATCGCAGCTACACTAGCCCGCTCGTGTCAGAGCCAGAGACGACCACGACCGCCTCCGCGACCCGCCCAGATCCCGCCGACGAGGCGATGTGCGCGCGAGCGCGCGAGCGCTACACCGGCGACCGCCGCAGTCGCATCCGCCGCCGCCGCAAGCGCCACGCGGCGCCCCCCAACCTGATCATCGTCGGCGGGCTCAAGTGCGGCACGACGAGCATCCACCACTACCTCGGCCTCCATCCGCAGATCCAGATGTCGAAGCCGAAGGAGCTCAACTTCTTCGTCGAGGAGCTGAACTGGGACCTCGGGCTGTACTGGTACGCGAGCCGCTTCGACGCCCGCTTCGAGGTGCGCGGCGAGTCCTCGCCCCACTACACCAACCTGCCCCGCTTCGCGGGGGTACCCGAGCGGATCCGCGAGCACTGCCCCGACGCCCGCCTGATCTACATGGTGCGCGATCCGATCAAGCGCATCCTCTCGCACTGGGTGCACGCGACCGGCGCCGGCTACGAGAGCCGCGAGCTGGTCCCGACCCTGTCGGAGCCCGATACCTCCTACGTGCACCGCTCGATGTACTGGATGCAGCTGCAGCCCTACCTGGAGCTGTTCGACCGCGAGCAGATCGCGGTCATCACCCAGGAGGAGCTGCAGAGCGAACGGGAGGAGACGATGCGAAAGGCGTTCCGCTTCGCCGGTGTCGACGAGGGCTTCACCTCCGAGCAGTTCGATCGCGAGTGGGAGAAGTCGAGCGCCAAGCAGGGCGACAAATACCAGTTCATGGAGAAGGCGATCAAACTGCCCGGACTGCGCTCCTTCGATCGCAACTTCGACCGCCTGCCGGAGTCGATGCGCTGGCTGGTCGAGAAGGTCGTCCACGACCCGGAGAAGCCGCCGGCACCGAAGCCGAAGCTCCCCGACGACCTGTTCGAGACGGTTCGCGGCCGCTTCGGCTCGGACGTCGCGTCCCTGCAGGAGTTCGCCGGCCGCAAGTTCGCCGGCTGGCACGACTACTCCTGAAGCCGCCGGCGCGCGGGTCCTGTCGCGGCGGCCCTCCCCCATGTGCTCGGACGCGCTTCGCGCGCCCTCCGCTATGGGGGACCCCCGCCACCGCGCCACCCGCGCGAGGAGCGAATTAGGCTGGAGCTCGTGAGACGGCTGATTCCCGACCCCGGACCCATCAGCGTCGACGAGCAACTCGATTCCTATCGGCCGTGGGAGCAGGCTCACGAGGACCGTCCCTACGTGGCGATGAACTTCGTCGTCACGGTCGACGGCCGGGCGACGCTCGACGGTCGCTCGGGCCCGATCGGCTCGGCGACCGACACGGCGATGCTGGCCGGACTGCGGACGCGCTTCGACGCGGTGATGATCGGCGCCGGCACGATGCGGGTGGAGCGCTACGGCCGCCCGATCGCGAAACAGGAGAGACGCGAAAGGCGCGAGCGGATCGGCTTGCCCCACGACCCGCTGATGGTGATCGTCAGCGGCCGTCTCGACCTTCCCTGGGACGCGCCGCTCTTCACTGCAGGTGGCGGTCGCGTGCTGATCTTCACCGCCTCGGAGGCGGAGCCGCCCGAGACGGCCACCTCGCTGCGGGTCGTCCGCCACGAGGGCTCGGTCGATCTGGCCGAGGCGCTGCGCCACCTGCGTGAGGAGAGGGGAATCCGATCGCTGCTCTGCGAGGGTGGGCCGCACCTCTACGGTGGGCTGCAGGCCGGCGGGCTGCTCGACGACCTCTTCCTGACGATTGCGCCGAAGCTGGTCGGCGGCGAGGCGCCACGGATCCTCGAGGGCGAGCTGCCGGACGTCGCGGCGCTGGAGCTGGCCTGGCTGTTGGAGGAGGACGGCGAGCTGTTCGCTCGCTACCGGCTTCGCTGAGCGGATCTTTGCCGCGGCCGGCGGCGCCGAGTGGTCTTCGTCGCGCTAGCGTTGCGGCCCCACGTCAAGGAGAGGAACCCGCAGCGATGGACTTCAAGCCCAGCCCCCAGGTCGAGACCCTGCGCGAGCGCATCCTCGACTTCATGGACGAGCACCTCTACCCGCAGGAGCGGGAGATCATGGAGGCGCTCGACGCCGAGGTCGCTCCGGGCGTCCCCTACCCGCGGATCCTGGTCGAGATCCGCGAGCGCGCCAAGGCGGAGGGGCTGTGGAACCTCTTCATGCCGGACGAGCGCTACGGCCCCGGGCTGAGCAACTGGGAGTATGGGTTGCTCTGCGAGGAGATGGGTCGCAGCCCGGCGGCGGCGCCGATGGCCTTCAACTGTGGGGCGCCCGACACCGGCAACATGGAGATCCTCGCCGAGCACGGGACTGACCAGCAAAGAAAAAAATGGCTGGAGCCGCTTCTAGAGGGACGCATCCGGTCATGCTTCTCGATGACCGAGCCGGAGGTCTCCGGCTCGGACCCGACCCTGCTGCAGGCTCGCGCGGTGCGCGAGGGCGACGAGTGGGTGATCGACGGCCACAAGTGGTTCACCTCGGGAGCGGTCGGCGCCGACCTGGCGATCGCGATGGTCGTCACCGACCCCGACGCCCACCCTTACGCGCGCGCCTCGATGATCTGCGTGCCGACCGACAACCCCGGCTTCAACCTCGTGCGGCCGATCCCGGTGATGGGCCATGCCGCCGGGCCGGGCCACTGCGAGATCCGCTACGAAGAATGCCGTGTCCCTGCGACGAACCTGCTCGGCGAGGAGGGCAAGGGCTTCGCAATCGCCCAGGACCGGCTCGGCCCGGGCCGCATCCATCACTGCATGCGGGCGATCGGGACCGCCGAGCGGGCCCACGAGATGATGTGCCGCCGCGCCAACGAACGCCAGGCCTTCGGCGGCCCGCTCGGCGACAAGCAGTTCGTCCAGGAGGCAATCGCGACCTCGCGGATGGAGATCGACCAGGCCCGGCTGCTGACCATGTACGCGGCCTGGAAGATGGACACCGAGGGCAAGCGCGCCGCCCGCCAGTCGATCTCGGCGATCAAGGTCGTCGCCGCCAACATGGTGATGGACGTGCTCGATCGCGCGATCCAGATCCACGGCTCGCTGGGGATGACCGACGACACCCCGCTCGCCGCCCTCTGGCGCTTCAGCCGCATGCTCCGCCTCGCCGACGGCCCCGACGAGGTCCACAAAATGGTCCTCGCCCGCCGCGAGCTGAACCGCTGGTCCAAGCGCGCCGAGGCCGAAGCCGAAGGCGCGCTGGAGCCCAGGCACGCGCCGCGGCCGATCTGAGCCGAACTAGGTCTTAGCCCCTCCATCTCTGTGCATGTATGTGCATGTCGCCTGCTACGGTATGTGCATGTTGAATCGCCGCCTGCAGGTGCTGGTCGACGACGAGCGCTACGAGCGGCTGGCACGGGAATCGGAGCGAATCGGGGCCCCCGTGGGCGAGCTCGTCCGCCGGGCGATCGACCACGAGTTCCCCCGGGTCGGTCGCCACGCCGAGCGCGAACAGGCCGGCCGGGAGCTTTTGGCGATGCCGCCTCCGACCGGGGAAGGTCCCGAGCCAGATTGGGAAGACCAGAAGCGGGAGATGCTCGACGCTCCGATGCGCAAGTGGCCGGGGGCGTGAGGCGCTTCCTGTACGACACCTCGATCTTCGTCTACGCCCTGGGGGCAGAGCATCCGTACAGGGAGCCGTGCCGGGAGATCGTGCGCAGGGCGGCAGCCGGTGAGCTGCAGGGCGAGGCGAGCGCGGACCTGCTTCAAGAGCTCGCTCATCAGAGGGCACGCCGTACCGGCGACCGCATCGAAGCGGCCGAAGCCGTCCGCAACGTCGCCAAGCTCGTCTGGTGGCACCCGCTCGAGCCCGACGACGTGCAACGGGGAATCGATCTCTTCGAGATACACACCGGGCTTGACGCCCGTGACGCCATCTTCGCGGCCCTTGCGCTCAACCGCGGAGTCGACGCCATCCTCGCTACGGATCGTGCGTTCGATGGGGTCGATGGCTTAGAGCGGATTGACCCCGCTGACGAGCGCGCCATCGCCACGCTCGTCGCCTAAGCGACATGCACAAGCCGCCATATGGCGGCTTGTGCATGGCTGGTCAACCGTGAATCAGTTGAGGAGAACGAAGAACGACTTATCGGTCAGTGAGCCCGCACTGTTTCGCAGGAAAATACGCACCTGCGTTCCCGCAGGACATGCGGATGGGCCAACTCCGATTCCAACCTCAGGATCGAAATTACCGCCCGGACTTTCAGGCGTCACCACAACGTTCTGGGGCGTAAAGCTGAGCCCAGAGAAACAGTAAGCACCGCCGCCGATGTGATTGACGTTCGCCGTGGCTATGTTGCTGGCCAACGTCACGACTCCGGTCGCGCCGTTAACGTGCGCATAGCCCTTGGCGGTTCCGGCATCGCCCTTATCGCCCTTATCGCCCTTATCGCCTTTCGGGCCGGCTGGTCCGGCGGGAAGTTGACCTACTTTGAAGTCGGACGCTTCGAGGCTGCCAGCTTGCACCTTCGACGAATCGACGGCGTCTTTTTTGATTTTCGCTTTGGTTACGGCGCTTTTTTTCAGCTGTTTGGTTCCGACGCTGTTTTTCGGCAACTGGGTCGCTGCGACGGCGGCTCCGCCCAGAACCATGAAAACTGCGATCGATGACATCACGTTGGCATACGTGAGTCGCTTGCGTATCTGCTTCACGAAATCTCCTTCGTAGAACGACGATGACGAGCTGGGCGGCTTGAGCCCTGCCCTTCCCAGGTGTCCCGACCCTTTCAGGTTTTCTCAGAAGATGTCAAGCGGATCGAAATGCTCAACCGCGTTGCTCCGCCTCGTCCGCTGCCTCGGCGAGGCGCTCGACGAGGCGGGCGAAGTGCTGGATTCCCTCGTCGACCTTGCCGTACTGGCCGGCCGCGTAGCGGGCGTAGACGCCCTCGAGGATGATCGCCAGCTTCCAGTAGCCGAGGGCGACGAAGAAATCGAGCTGGGAGAGGTCGCGGCCGGAGCGCTCGGTGTAGCGGGCCTTCAGTTCGTCACGACTCGGGAAGCCGGGCGCCATCGTCGCCGGCTGCCCCAGGGAGACCTCCTCCTCGCCGGCTTCGGGCCAGTAGACCATCAGCAAGCCGACGTCGGCGAGTGGATCGCCGAGCGTGCAGAGCTCCCAGTCGACGACCGCCGCCACCTCGCCGCGCGGCGTCAGGATCATGTTGTCGAGCCGGTAGTCGCCGTGGACGACCGTCGCCGGACCCTGCTCGGGGATGCGGGCCGAGAGCCGCTCGTGCACCGCCTCGATCGCCGACAGCTCGCGCGTCTTCGACTTCTCCCACTGGCCGTGCCAGCGACGCAGCTGGCGGGCGACGTAGTCCTCCTTGCGACCGAGGTCGCCGAGCCCGACCGCGTCCGGATCGACGGCGTGGATCGCGACCAAGGTGTCGGCCACCCGCTCGCCGATCGCCCGCCGGTCCGCTTCCTCGGGGAACGTGTCGGCCTCGGCGAGGCCGCGCAGGATCGGGCCCTCGACGAACTCCATGACGTAGAAGGGTGCACCGTTGACGCTCTCGTCCTCGCAGAGACCGATTACCGGTGCCACCGGCACTTCGGTCGGGCCGAGGGCGGAGACCACCTTGTGCTCGCGGGACATGTCGTGGGCGGAGCCGAGCCGCCTGCCGAGCGGCGGCCGGCGCAGCGCCCAGTCGCTGCCGGTGGCGTCGCTGACACGGTAGGTGAGGTTCGAGTGCCCGCCCGAAATCCGCTCGAAGGAGAGCGGCAGCTCGGCGCCGTCAACCTGCTCGGCGAACCAGGCTTCGACCCCGGGACGATCGATGCCGGGTGGCGCCTCGGCGGCGCCGTCTGCCGTGCCTGTAGCCTCGTCGCCCATAGCGGCGCAAGCTTATTCCCGACGACGTTCCAGGTTGAGCCCGTCGCTCGCCAACCGGCTGACGATCGGCTTCGCGATCGCCTTTGCGGTGTTGACCGGCCTGGCGATGATCGGCGTCGCCCGCTTCCTGCAGCAGCGCCAGGACTTCGAGGACGCCACCGCCCGCTCCTACCGGATCGAGATCCAGGCTCGCGACCGGCTGGTGCGGGGGCGGCAGCCGGTCATAGCGCGGCGCGAGGTCCTCTCCCAGCAGCACCAGCGGCAGGCGCTCCGCGACGAGATCTCGGCGAAGACCCGCGACACCGCACTGCTGGTCGGCGCGGGACTGATCGCCGGTCTGACCGGCGCCGCCCTGCTCTTCAGTGGCCTGATCTCGTCGATGCGCCGTCCGCTCGAGGACCTGGTCGAGGCGTCCGAACGGCTGGCGGGCGGTGAGCTCGCGGCCCGCGTCAAGGTCGGCGGCCTCTCGGAGACCGCCCAGCTGGGCTCCGCCTTCAACGAGATGGCCGAGGAGCTGCAGCGCCGCGCCGGCGAACGCGACCAGCTCGAACGGATGAAAGACGAGTTCGTTCTGACCGCCTCACACGAGCTGCGCAGCCCACTGACTTCGGTGCAGGGCTTCGCCGAGCTGCTGATGCTGGAGCGCGAGAAGCTCAGCCCCAAGCAGGCGGAGACGGTCGAGATCATCCTCGACAACACCCGCCACGTCGTGCGCCTGCTCAACGACCTGCTCGACCTCGCCCGCAGCGACGCCGGGCGACTGACGATCGCGCCGGTCCCGACCGAGATCGGGACGCTGGTCGAAGAGGCGACGCGAACGATGCGCGGGCAGACCGTCTCCCGCAATCAGGAGCTGACGGAGACGATCGAGCCCGGCCTGCCCCGAGTCAGCGCCGATCGGGACCGGATTCGCCAGGTACTGGTGAATCTCCTTACGAACGCGAATGAGTATTGCCCCGAAGGAGCGACGATTCGGGTGATGGCGAGCCGCGTCGGTGCTGGAGTGGAGATCGCGGTGATCGACGACGGGCCGGGAATACCGAGTGACCAGCTCGAACACATCTTCGAGCGCTTCACCCGCGGCGACGCGGGCATGACCCAGCGCGTCGGCGGCACCGGGCTGGGCCTGGCGATCTCGAAGTCGCTGGTCGAGCTGCACGGCGGCACGATCGCTGCAAAGTCGACTGTCGGCGAGGGATCCGCTTTCCGCTTCCGCCTCCCGCAGGCGGCGGCCGGCGACGGCGATGGGTCCGCGGGCGGGGCAGCCGATCCCGGCGCCACCGCCGATCCCGCCGAAGCGGAAGCACTCTGATGGCCCGGATCCTCGTCGCCGACGACTCCGAGACGATCCTCCTGTTGATCCAGACCCGGCTGGAGATGGCCGGCCACGAAGTGGAAACGGCATGCGACGGCCAGGAGGTGGTCGAGGCGCTGAGCCGCAACCCAGGCCCGGCGCCGGACCTGCTGCTGCTCGACGCGATGATGCCCCGCGTGTCGGGCATCGACGCCCTGCGCGAGTTGCGAGTTGCAGGCATCCAGACCCCCGCCCTGATCGTCAGCGCCCACAAGGAGGGCGCCGACGCGGAAGGCGATGAGGACCTAAGGATCGCGGGCTTCGTCAACAAGCCGATCGACTTCGACAGCCTCTTCTCCCGTATCGCCGAACTGACGGGAGACTGACGCCGATCGCGCGGGTGGCGCGGTGGCGGGGGTCCCCCATAGCGGAGGGCGCCGCGAAGCGACGTCCGAGCACATGGGGGAGGGCCGCCGCGACAGGACCCGCGCGCCCAGCGCTCAGGCCTTCGCCAGCTCGAACCCGCCCAGCCGCTCAGGACCCGCGCGCCCAGCGCTCAGGCCTTCGCCAGCTCCAGCCGTAACTCCTTGCCGTGGAGCTTCGTACCATCGAGGTACTCGACCACACGGTCGGCGTGGTCAGCCTTGACCTCGACGAAGGAGAAGCGCTCGAGGACGTTGATCGAGGCGATGTCCTCCTCGGGGACCACGGCGCCCTCGCGGAACGCCCAGCGAAGGTCCTCCTCGGTGACCCCGCTGCGCTTGCCACGATTGACGAAGAGCTTGGCGTTGCCCGCTGCCATCGGCTTTTTGCCGTCGCCGTTCTTGGTCCGCTCCGGCTTGCGCTCGCGACGGCGCGGGCGCGGGGCGTGCTCGAGGCGCTCCTCGGGGCTCTCCCACTCGCCGATCGCGGTCTTCACGTCGCGCTCGATCCGCCCGATCTCGTCGCGCTGAGCGGGCGTGACCAGGGTGATAGCGCGGCCGGTCCGCCCGACCCGCCCGGTCCGCCCGATCCGGTGCACGTATACCTCCGAGGAGGCGGGGACGTCGTAGTTGATGACGTGGGTGACGTGCTCGATATCGAGGCCGCGGGCGGCGATGTCGGTGGCAACCAGCAGCCGCACGCGGTGGTCCTTGAAGGCGATCATCACGCCGTCCCGTGAGCCCTGGCTCATGTCGCCGTGCAGGGCCTTGGCGTCGAGGCCTTTCTCCTTCAGCGTCTTCTCCAGCCGCGAGGCGCCGATTTTCGTGCGGCAGAAGATGATCGCCTGCTCCGGTTCCTCTGCCTTCAGCAGCTCGATCAGGCGTGACGCCTTCTCCTTCGCCGAGACCTCGACGAAGGCCTGTTCGATCGCGTCGACGGTCAGTTCCTTCGGCGTGATGGAGATAGTAGTCGGGTCGTACATGTAGCTCTCTGCGAGGTGCTGGACCGGCGGCGGCATGGTCGCCGAAAAGAGTGCCGTCTGCCGCCCGCTGGGGCACATCCGCAGGATCTTCTCGACGTCCTCGATGAAGCCGAGGTCGAGCATCTCGTCGGCCTCGTCAAGGACGATGTAGCGGGCTGCCGTGAGGACCAGGGAGCGGCGCTGCATCAGGTCCATCATCCGGCCGACGGTGGCGACGACGACCTGGGCGCCGGCCCGCAGCTGCGACTGCTGCGAGCGGATCGGGGCGCCGCCGAAGACGGCGACGATCTCGACGTCGAGGTGCTCGGCATAGGCGCGCAGCGCCTGCGTCACCTGGATGCAGAGCTCCCGGGTCGGGGTGAGGACGACCGCCTGCACCTCGTCGTCGGAAGGATCGATGTACTGCAGCAGCGGCAACCCGAAGGCGGCGGTCTTGCCGGTCCCGGTCTGGGCCTGGCCGATCACGTCATGGCCGCCCAGCAGCTCCGGGATCGCCTGCTCCTGGATCGGGGTCGGCTCCTGGTAGCCCAGCTCGTCCAGGGCCTGCTGGATCTCCGCCGCTAGCCCTAGATCCTTGAACGCGGTCACCGACTGCTCCCATCCGACATCGACCACACCAGGGTGGGGCAAATGTCCGATGCGCTCATTTCGACGGGTCCAGGAGGAGCTTGCCGGTCGTGCGGCGAGCGGTCAGGTCTTCGTGGGCGCGAGGTGCTTCCGACAGCGGGTAGACCTCGCCGACGGTCACCTCCAGCTCGCCGCGCCCGACCATCGCGAACAGCTCGCCGATCATCGGGGCGACCTCGTCGCGGCGCATCAGCAGGTGCACGAGCCAGAAGCCGATCACAGCCTTGGAACCGCGCAGCAGGCGAGCGGTGGAGACCTCGCGCTGCTCGCGCGAGGCATTCCCGAAGACGACCATCCGCCCCAGGGGCGCCAGCGAGGACAGCTCGGCGTCGAAGGCGTCGCCACCGCTCATGTGGAGGACCGCGTCGACCCGCTCGCCCCCGTTGGCGGCGAGGATCGCCTCCTTCAGGTCTCCGGCGCGGGAGTCGACCGTCGCATCGGCACCTAGCCGCTCGACCAGCTCCCGTTTCTCCTCGCTGGAGGCGAGGCCGATCACCTTCGCCCCCGCCCGCTCGGCGAGCTGCACCGAGAGCGAGCCGGTACCGCCGGCCGCCGCCTCGACGACCACGGTCTCCCCCGGCTCGACCCGGGCGCAGCGCCGCACCAGCGCCATCGCGGTGAGGCCCTGGAGAAGCAGCGCCGCGGCCCGGTCATCGTCCACCTCGTCGGGAACTGGAATCAGCATCGCCTCGTGCACGGCAACTTTCTCGGCATAGCCGCCCCCGCCAAGAATCGCCGCCACCCGCCTCCCATCAGGCGTACGCCCACTCACCTCGGCCCCCGGAATCAGAGGCAGCTGCTGCTCGGCCAGATAGTCGTTCCGAGTCGCATGCGTATCGGCAAAGTTGATCCCGCTCCGCGCAACCTCGACAACCACCCCACCCTCACCGGGCTCGGGGTCGGCTACATCGCGGTACTCGAGCACCTCCGGCCCGCCGAACTCCTCGATCTGAATCGCCTTCACGGCGCCAACCATATTCGTCAGAGACCTTTCGCCCCTCGTCCTCGTGTCAGGGGACATCCGCCCTCGTCATCGTGAAAGGGAGTCGAGTGCCCCTCCTGTGCGCGGCGTCCCGTTTTTCGCAAAGACCACTCGGCGAGCGTCGCGACGCGCGAGGCGAAAAACCCAGCGCACAGGAGGGGCACCCGACTCCCTCCCCCGCCAAAGTCAAGGCGGATATCCTCAGCCGCCATGTCCCTGACCGTAGTCGGCTCAATCGCCTTCGATTCCGTCAAAACGCCCTTCGGCGAGCGCGACCGCATGCTGGGCGGCACCGCCGTCCATTTCTCCCTCGCCGCCAGCTTCTTTACCGAAGTCCGCCCCGTCGGTCCGGTCGGCGACGACTTCGGCCCCGCCGAGTTCGAGGTGCTGGAGTGCCGTGGCGTACACACTGGCGACATCGAGCGGGTCGAGGGAGGCCGCTCCTTCTTCTGGCGCGGCCGCTACGACTACGACCTCAATGTCGCCCACACCGAAGACACCCAGCTCGGCGTCTTCGGCGAGTTCGAGCCGAAGCTCTCGGCGGAGTCGAAGGCGGCCGACGTGCTCTTCCTCGCCAACATCCAGCCCGACCTGCAGCGGCAGGTGCGCGCCCAGTGCGGCGGCGCCCGCTTCTGCGCGCTCGACTCGATGAACCTCTGGATCGACACCGCCAAGGAGTCGCTGCTGGCGGCGATCGCCGAGGTCGACTGCGTGATCGTCAACGACGCGGAGATCCGCCAGCTGACCGGCGAGTCGAACATCGCCCGCGCCGCCCGCGCCGTGATGGAGCGCGGCCCGCGGGCCGTCGTCGCCAAGCAGGGCGAGTACGGCGCCGCGCTGTTCACCGCGGACAGCTTCTTCGCCCTGCCGGGCTTCCCGCTCGAGGACGTGCGCGACCCGACCGGCGCCGGCGACAGCTTCGCCGGCGGCTTGCTCGGCTACCTCGACAGCCACAGCGGCGAGCTCGACGAGGCGAGCCTGCGCCGTGCAATGGGCTACGGCACCGTGCTCGCCTCCTTCAACGTCGAGGAGTTCGGCACCGAGCGGGTTTCGCGGTTGAGCCGCGAGGAGATCGACGAGCGCTTCGCGACGCTGCACGGGATGACCCAGTTCGAGCCGTTGCCCATCGGTTAACCGTCCGAAGCGCTCGAGCTGCGAAAATGCGCGCGCGATGGGCGCCGACTCTCTGACCGTCACCGATAACCGCACCGGGCAGACCTACGAGCTGCCGATCGCCGATGGAACGGTGCGGGCGATGGACCTGCGCCAGATCAAGGTCGACGAGAGCGAATTCGGGCTGATGGCCTACGACCCGGCCTTCACCAACACCGCGTCCTGCCGCTCGGCGATCACCTATATCGACGGCGAGGCGGGCGTCCTCCAGCACCGCGGCTACCCGATCGAGCAGCTCTGCGAGCGGTCCAGCTTCCTCGAGGTCGCTTACCTGCTGATCTTCGGTGAGCTGCCGACCCAGCCGCAGCTCGACCGCTGGGTCTACGACATCACCCACCACACCTTCGTCCACGAGGACGTCAAGCAGTTCTTCGAGGGGTTCCGCTACGACGCCCACCCGATGGGCATCCTGCTCGCCGGGGTGGGAGCGCTCTCCACCTTCTACCCAGACGCGAAGCACGTCGACGACCCCGAGGAGCGCTACATGGCGGCGGTGCGGCTGATCGCCAAGATGCCGACGCTGGCCGCCTTCTCCTACCGCCACAACATGGGGCTGCCCTACGTCTATCCCGACAACGACCTCAGCTTCCCCGAGAACTTCCTCTCGATGCTGTTCAAGAAGACCGAGGTCAAGTACGAGCCCGACTCGCGCCTGGCACGGGCGCTCGACGTCCTCTTCGTCCTCCATGCCGACCACGAACAGAACTGCTCGACGAATGCCGTTCGCGGAGTCGGGTCTTCCGGCGTCGATCCCTACTCGGCGGTGACCGCAGGCGTCGCCGCGCTCTACGGGCCACTGCACGGCGGCGCCAACGAGGCGGTGCTGCGGATGCTGCGACGGATCGAGTCGGTGGACAAGATCCCGGCGTTCCTGGAGCGGGTGAAGGAGCGCAAGGAGAAACTGATGGGCTTCGGCCACCGCGTCTACAAAAACTACGACCCGCGGGCGCGGATCATCCAGCAGCACATGGACGAGGTCTTCGAGGCGACCGAGTACAACCCGCTGGTCGCGATCGCGCGTGAGCTGGAGAAGCGGGCACTCGACGACGAGTACTTCACCTCGCGCAAGCTCTACCCGAACGTCGACTTCTACTCGGGGATCATCTACGAGGCCCTGGAGATCCCGACCGAGATGTTCACGGTCGTCTTTGCGATCCCGCGCACCGCCGGCTGGCTCGCCCAATGGATGGAGATGAGCGACGACTCCGAGCAGAAGATCGCCAGGCCGCGTCAGATCTACACCGGCGAGCGCGACCGCGAGTACATGCCGGTTGGTGAGCGGGAGGGGCCCGAGAAGATCGTCGGGCCGCCGGCTCGGCGGCCGAAGCGGCCGCGGCGGGGGGCCTGAGCACTCACTGTAGGCGGGCGGGTCCTGTCGCGGCGGCCCTCCCCGCCTAGCGCTAGGCGGGCGGGTCCTGTCGCGGCGGCCCTCCCCCATGTGCTCAGGCGCCGCTTCGCGGCGCCCTCCGCTATGGGGGACCCCCGCCACCGCGCCACCCGCCCGAGACGCGATAGCTCTGCCACCGCACCCGTCCAAAGCTGACTATCCCGACACACCCCGAGCGAGATGCGCTCGCGGCTCTCGCACTCAGCTTGCGTACGCTCCGCCCCATGGCCGCTTGGAAGCTGACGGTTCGGCACGGGTCCGACGTGTCGCACGAGTCTTTCGACGACCTTGATGAGGCTGTTGCGGAGATGCGGCGGCGGGCTTTGGCTATTCGGGCGGAGGGGCCGGTGAAGGCGGTGTCGGCGCTGCGGGACTTTGGGCCGGGGCAGCAGGTTCATGCTCGGCTGCAGCTGGCGGGCAAGGGGCTGCTCCGGAAGCCGGTCGCCGGACTCGACGTGCGCGGCGACGGAACCTTCGTGCCCTTCCGCGGCGGCGTGCGGCGCGAGGAACTCGACCCGAGCGACTACGAGACGCCGTTCGACCTCGTGCGCGAGACTCTGGAGCGACAGTAGGCGACGAGTGTGGCGACTTTCCGTCGTATAACACCGGAAAGTCGCCACAGGCAGCTATGACCGAGACCGACACCGAGATTCCGAAGGGCAGCTACGCGGCCGGGCGCCGGATGAAGCTGCCGGTCGGAGCGGAAGGCCCCTATACGGTCTTCGTCAACGGGGTGGAGCAGCGCGAGGGAGTCGACTACCACCTGGCAGCGGGTGAGATCGTCTTCAACCGTGAGATCGTCAAGGAGAAGGTCGGCGCGGGCCGCTGGCTGGCGATGTACCTGGGGCTGTTCGGCACCTACCGCAAGAACGAGACGATCGACCTGCAATTCCAGCGCAAGGGCAAGGTCGAGCTGGTCTCCGACATGGCGGTGGAGCGATGAAGATCGGCTTCCTGCTGCTCGCCGACCACAGCGAGGCGGTCAACGGCAAGCTCTACATGACCGGCGGCGGCTGGAACGTCCTCCGCCTCCCCGAGCTGCCTCACGACTGGGGCTTCCACATCGCGCTCGGCGTCGACGTCGGCTGGGACGAGACCAACACGCGGCACAGCCTCCACCTCAACATCCACGACCCCGACGGGGTCGAGCTGGGCGAGGGCTTCACGGCCGAGTTCGAGACCGGACGCCCGCCCGGCATGCCGCCAGGTCAGGAGCAGCGCCTGGTGATGTCGATCGGGACGACTGCCACCTTCTCCACGCCGGGCCCGCACGCCGCCGTCGTCCAGCTCAACGAAGAGGAGCTCGGCCGCGCCCGCTTCTACCTGATGGAGGGGCCGGCCCAGGCCCCCGAGATGGACATCGGCTAGTCGCAACACGCGACCCTCGCCTGATACGGCCTCTAGTTCAGAAGACGTAGAGCAGCAGGAAGGCGACCGCGGCAAAGGAGACGACGCCGGCGATCAGGCCCTTGTCCTCGGCGACGATCGCAGCGGTGGAGCGGTCGTCGGCGCGGTCGTAGATCAGGTAGAGGTAGCGAAAGATGCAGTAGAGGGCCGGGGGGATCGTCCACATCATCTCGTTGCCGACGATCGGCGAGTCGACGGCATAGATCGAGTAGCTGATCACGGTGCCGGTAGTGACCAGGGCGACCATTTGGTCGAGGAAGGGAAGCGAGTAATGCTCCAGCACGGGGCGGCTGGTGGTCCCTTCGTGCAGCTCCGAAACCGCCTCCTGGCGACGCTTGGTGACGCCTAGGAAGAGGGCGAGCATGCCGGTGCAGAGGATCAGCCATTCGGAGGCATGGGCGTCGACGGCGCTGGCACCGGCGGCGACCCGCAGGATGAAGAGGCCCGCCAAGACCATCACGTCGACGATCACGATCTGCTTCAGGCCGAGGCTGTAGGCCACCTGGGCGATGCCGTAGCCGACAACCATCAGGCCAACCTCCCAGTTGACCGTGGCGAAGGCAACGACGATCGCCACAATGGCGAGGATCGGAGCGATCGCCATCGCGGCGCCTCGCGACAGCTCCCTCGCAGCCAGCGGTCGGTAGCGCTTCTTCGGGTGCTTGCGGTCGAGCTCGACGTCGACGAGGTCGTTGACGTAGTAGCCGGCGCTGGAGATCGCGCAAAAAGAGAGGAAAGCGAGGGCGGCCTCCCCCACCGCGTGTGGATCGTTGAACTTGCCGGAGAAGAGCAGGCCGGCGAAGACGAAGACATTCTTGATCCACTCCTGCGGCCGCCCGGTCTTGATCGCCGCCCGCAGCGGCGAGCGCCGCGGCACGACAGGCTCGGCGGCCTCCTGCGGGATGGTCGGATGCTCTGAGGTGATCGTTTCCATGCGGAAGAAGGCAGCGGCAGGTGTTAGGCCGCCTAACGGTCGCGCAAGGGTAGCGCCGGGCGGCGTCAGGCCTTCCGATTCTCCTCTTCCTGGGCGGCTTCCAGCGCTTCTAGGTCATCGCGATCCCGAGGTCGCTCGCTCGCCCGCTTCATAGCGAGCAGATGATCGAGGGAGCAAACCCGCACCGAAAGTCCTTCTATGTCCACCTCGGCCGCCGCGATGTCCAAAGCGTCGAAGGTCGGGACTTGGGGGAGGCCTTGGAGAACGTCGACCCGTCCGAGATCCGTCACGACCAGCGTGCGGTCGCCAGTCCTCAGGAAAGTCGAGATGGAATCTGGGTCAAGCAGGCGACCATCCACTTCGACCTTGCCCCCGAGCTCTTTCAGCAGAGTGTCGAGCTTCTCCAGATTTTCAGCCGAAGGCTCTGGAACCACATCCAAGTCCCGGGTGGCGCGAACATAGCCCCACGCATTGACAGCGAGGCCGCCAACGAGGACGAAACGAATATGCGCTTCCGTCAGACGCTTCAGGAGCTCGCGCAACCGCAGTGGCTCGGGCATCAGCTGCGGCGGGCGCTTCCAGTGAACGTCGAGAGAAATTCGCTCAAGGCGAGTCCTTCGGCAAGATTGACCGCGAGTGGGCGGCGGCCGTCTTCGCGCAGCTGTCGGCGCCGGGCTTCTTCGTTGCTCCGCCACGGGTCATTTGGGGCGGGTTCGGCCTCTCGGTGGGGACTCGATGCATCGCCTATAGGCATGGCAAGAGGGTAAACGGCGTACGGAGAGGGACCACTGTTATGGATCGATCAGCACGCCAGGGTTCAGCATCCCGGACGGATCGAGCTCCGCCTTGGCGGCGCGCAGGGCGGCGGCGAAAGGGGTGGGGCGCTGGCGGTCGTACCAGGGGCGGTGGTCGCGGCCGACCGCGTGATGGTGGGTGATCGTCCCTCCGGCCTCGATCACGGCCTCCGAGGCAGCCGCCTTGATCTCGTCCCACTGCTCGACCTCGCCGCCGCGCACGGCCGGTGCCATCACGGTGAAGTATGGGGCGGGGCCGTCGGGATAGACGTGAGTGAAGCGGCAGCTGACCCGCGGGGCGCCAGGGCCCTCCGTGGGTGCCTCGCAGACCTCTGCCACCTTGCCCCGGGCCGCCTCCATCGCGGCGGCGTGGAACTCCTCGAAGCGGTCCCAGGTGATGGCCGTCTCGAAAGTGTCGGAGAGGACGCCGCAGGCGACGAACGTGTCGCGCAGGTAAGGAGCGAAGAGGAAGGCGCTGCGCCAGGTCTCGACCGCGCCACCGTCACCGCCGCCGGCGGGCCTGAAAGTGGAGCTATTGGCCGCTTTCAGGCCCGTCGATGGGGATTGGACGCGCGTCTCACCCGGCTGGCCGCCATGCTCGCGGGCGATGCCGAGCGCCAGCTGCATCGGCGCGTCGACCGGGTGGTGGGCCGACTCGAAGCCGAGCACGAGCAGGCTCTTCTCGCCGCTCCCCGCACCGGTCGTGCCGGCCTCCAGGGCGTCGAGGAGTCGACAGTTGGCCGGGTGCAGGTCCGACTGCGAGATCTCCCTCACAGCCCCGGTGGCGGCGAGGAAGTCATCGAACTCGACCCCGCACGAGATCTTGAACTCCGGCCGCGGCCGGACTCGAACCCAGGCCTCGGCGATCGTGCCGAGGATGCCCTCCGAGCCGATCAGGGCGCGATCGGGCGAGGGACCCGCGCCCGAGCCCGGCAGCCGCCGGCTCTCCCAGAAGCCGCGGGGAGTGATCGCCCGCACCGACTCGACCAGGTCGTCGATGTGGGTGTAGAGGGTGGCGAAGTGACCGCCCGCCCGGGTGGCCACCCAGCCGCCGAGCGTCGAGTACTCGAACGACTGCGGGAAGTGGCGCAGCGTGAGGCCATGCTCGCGCAGCTGCGCCTCCAGCCTCGGCCCGGTTGCGCCGGCCTGGATCCGCGCCGCCAGCGAGACGGCGTCGACCTCGAGCACCCGGTCCAGCCGCCGCAGGTCGAGCGAGACGAAAGGCCGCTCCCCCAGCCGCCCCTCGACCCCGCCAACCACGCTGGTTCCGCCCCCGAACGGGATGACAGCCGCCCCCTCCGCCTCGCACCAGCCAAGCACCGCCTCGATCTCCGACTCGTCCTCGGGAAAAGCGACGAGATCCGGCGGATTCTCGAATTCCCCCCGAAACCCCCGCACCACATCCCGATACGCCTTCCCCAAAGCATGCGACACCCGCTCGTACTTCTCGTCCGAGAACAAGTCCCCGAGGTCAGCGGGCGCCTTCAGCCGCGACGCCCGGATCTCCACCTGATCGAGCGGCACCGGCTCCTCAGCCTCGCCCCCGAACCCAAGCCGCTCCCGAATCCCAGCTGCCGCCTGGCTCAACTCCTCCTTCGAAGGCGCCTGGTCCTCATACCCCCACCCCCAGTGCTTGAGCCGTCGCTCGCTCATGGCCGCGAACAATCGCAGGAGCGGCCGTGGGGTGCAGAGAGGGAGGCCGGGGGGTGTCCGGCCGGGCGCGGCGTCCTGTTTTTCGCCCAGTACTCGGCGAGAGAATCAAGCGCGGCACGCGAAAAACCCAGCGAGCGGCCGGACACCCCCCGGCCTCCCCCCACGCCACGAGCTACCAGTGCACGCCTTTCATCAGGTGCGCAAACGCAACCGCCTCGGTGGTGGGCGGCTTGTCCGGCGCCTCCTCGCCCTTCCCTTTGGCCGCCTGCGACTCCGGAAACAGCTTGTAGGCGGTGTTGAGGATCCTGTCGCTGACGCCCGGAGCGACCGCGTAGAGCAGCTCGCCGAAGGTGCCGAGCCGGGTCGCCACCTTCTTCGGCCTGCCCACCATCGCGCCGGCGATCATCTCCGCCGCCTCCTCCGGCGTGATCGCCGGGAACATGTCGTACATCCGGGTCGGCGCGATCATCGGCGTCCGAACCAGGGGCATGTGGATCGTCGTGATGTGGACGCCGTCGTCGAACACCTCGGAGGCGATCACGCGGCCGAAGGCGTCGAGCGCCGCCTTCGAGGCGACGTAGGCCGAGAAGCGGGGCGGGTTGGTCTGCGTCCCGATCGAGCTGATGTTGATGATGTGACCCGACTTGCGGGCCCTCATCGAGGGCAGCAGGGCCAGGATCAACCGCACCGCGCCGAGGTAGTTGAGCTGGATCGTGCGCTCGTAGTCGTGGAAGCGATCGTAGGCGAGACCGACGGAGCGACGGATCGAACGTCCCGCGTTGTTGACCAGGATGTCGACCTGGCCGTGGTAGGCCAGCACCTCCTCGGCCATCCGCTCGACGTCCTCGATCTCGGAGAGGTCGCAGCGGTGGATGTGGGCGACGCCCCCCGCCGCCTCGATCTCGTCCTTGGTCTCTTCGAGCTTCTCGACCGAGCGGGCGACGAGCAGGACGGTCGCCCCCGCGTCGGCGGCCTCGAACGCGGTCGCCTTGCCGATCCCCGAGGAGGCGCCAGTGATCAGCACGACCTTGCCGCGCACGGCCGCCGACAGCGAGCGGTCCTTGAAGAGGTCGGGATCGAGGTTGCGCTCCCAGTAGTCCCAGACCCGGGATGCGTAGGACTCAAGGGGCGGCACTTCGATCCCCGAGCCGGCGAGGACGGCCTGCGTCTCGGTCGAGTCGAAGCTGGTCGGGTAGTTGACGTAGCTGAGGACGCCGGGTGGGATCCCCAACTGATCGAGGGCCATCTTCGCCGCCCGCTTGGCCGGCGGGAAGAACCGCAGGCCGGTGCGGACGAGGTTCGTCGCCGGATCGGTTATCTCGGGCTCGAGCCGCAGCGCCGCCTGCGGCGCGTCGGCCGCCCGAGCGAAGAGGTTGATCGCCTCGCCGGCCGTCTTCGGGCGAGGGTCGGTGAGGTGGAAGGCGCGGCCGTCGAGGCCCGGCTCGTGGGCGATGTGGTCGATCGCCGCCGTGACGAAGTCGACCGGGACGATGTTGATCTCGCCGCCCTCGACCCCGATCGCCGGCAGCCAGGACGGCAGCACCCGCCGCGCCCGTTGCAGCAGCTTGAAGAAGTAGTAGGGCCCGTCGATCTTGTCGATCTCGCCGGTTCGCGAGTCGCCGACGACGATTCCCGGCCGGTAGACCCGCCAGGGCCGCGTGCACTCGTCGCGCACGACCCGCTCGGACTCGTGCTTGGTGCGGAAGTACGGATGCGTGTCGAGGTCCTCGGCCTCTTCGAACATGTCCTCGCGCCAGACGCCCTTGTAGAGGCCGGCGGCGGCGATCGAGCTGACCTGGTGGAAGCAGCCGGCCTCGATCGTCCCGGCCAGTTCGACCGCGTGTCGCGTCCCCTCGACGTTGGCGACCTCCTGGGCCTCGGCGCCGGCCGTCATGTCGTAGACCGCGGCGAGGTGGAAGAAGTGGTCGACCGTGCCGCGCAGGGTCAGCAGGTCCTCCTCGGAGACCCCCAGGCCCGGCTGGGAGAGGTCGCCGGCGATCGGCACGACCCGCGCTCCATCGGCTCCCCAGGCGGTCCGCAGCTCCTCCAGCCGCCCCCGCGAGCCGGCCCGGACGAGGGCGTAGACAGTCCCCTCGCGCTGCAGCAGCCGCTCGACGAGGTTGCGGCCGATGAACCCGGTGGCCCCGGTGACGAAGTAGTTCACCGCTGTTTCATACACTCAATCCAAGGATGGCGCAAACGGCGACCGTGCAGATCCAGATGCCCGAGATGGGCGAGTCGGTCACCGAGGGCATCGTTCTCGAGTGGCACGTCGCCGAGGGGGACTTCGTCAACGAGGGCGACACGGTGGTCGAGGTCTCGACCGACAAGGTCGACGCCGAGGTGCCTGCGCCTGCTGATGGCGTCATCACGAAGCTGATCGCGGCGGTGGACGACGAGGTGCCGGTGGGGGCTCCGTTGGCCGAGATGGAGCCTGGCGAAGGGACCGCCGAGGGTTCCAACGGCTCCGGTGGCTCCGCCGAGGGATCGAGCGCTGCGCCCGCGGGTCCTGTCGTGGGGCAGGGCTCCTCGTCCTCGCAAGCTGCGGGCGAGGAACCCAGCCCCACGCCACCCGCGGAGGCAGGGGCTGAACAGCCCGGCGGGACCAACGGGGGCGCATCCCGCGAGGCCCCAGGGGCCGACGGCGTCCGGGCAACTCCGGTCGCCCGGCGCGTAGCTGCGGAGAATGGCGTCGACCTTGGCTCGGTGAGGGGGAGTGGGCCTGGGGCCAAGGTGACCAAGGAGGATGTGCTGGCCGCGGCGAACGGGGGGAATGGCGCCGGCGCAACGGCGGCTCCCCCCGTTGCCGGCGAAACGAAGGCTTTGCGGGGGCCGGCGGCGATGCTGGCTCAGGCGATGGGCGAGAGTCGGGAGGTTCCGACGGCTACGTCGTTCCGGACGATCGCGGTCGACACGCTCGATGCGAAGCGCAAGGCGCTGAATGAAGCGCTGAAGGAGCGGGGGCTGAAGGTCTCCTTCACGCACCTGATCGCCTGGGCGATCGTGCAGGCCGCGAAGGAGTGGCCGGTGATGACCCGGATCTTCGAGCAGCGGGACGGCAAGCCGTTCGCGATCGAAGGGGGGCCGGTCAACCTTGGCATCGCGGTCGACGTCGAGCGTAAGGACGGCTCGCACAGCCTGATGGTGCCGGCGATCAAGGGCGCCGACGGCCTCGACTTCGCCGCCTTCCATTCCCATTATGAGGATCTGATCACGAAGACGCGCGAGAACCGGCTGAGCGCCGACGATTTCCAAGGGACGAACATCTCGCTGACCAACCCGGGTGGGATCGGGACCGTCGCCTCGGTGCCGCGGCTGATGAAGGGCCAGAGCGCGATCGTCGCCGCGGGCGCGATCGCCTATCCGCCCGAGTGGGCGCACGCGGGCGATGAGCGGCTGCGCCGGCTCGGCGTCTCGAAGACGATGACCCTCACCTCGACCTACGACCACCGCGTGATCCAGGGAGCGGAGTCGGGCGCCTTCCTGCGACGGGTCGAACAGCTGCTGGAGGGCGAGGACGGCTTCTACGAGACCGTTGCCGCCGACCTCGACCTCGACCCGGCGCCGCTCGGCGCCGCCCATCCGGCTTCGGCTTCGGCGCCACCGCTCGGCGCCGACGTCCAGCCCCCGACGCCGGCGCAGCCCGACGAGGAGCTGCTGCAGGCGGTGCAGGCGGCCACCTCGTTGCTCAAGGGCTACCGCACCCACGGCCACCTCGCCGCCCGGCTCGACCCGCTCGGCCGCGAGCCGAAGGGCGACCCGGCGATCCAGCCCGAGAACCTCGGTCTGACCCCGGAGCTGATGGCCCGGATCCCTGCCTCGATCCTGCGCATCGGCGTCCCCGGGGAGACCCTGCTGGAGGTCCTGCCGCGGATGCGGGAGGCCTACTGCGGCACGATCGCCTACCAGTTCGAGCACCTCTCCTCCCACCAGCAGCGGACCTGGCTGCGCGAGATGGTCGAGACGGGCGCCCACCGCCAGCCGCTGAGCGAGGACGAGAAAGGGCGCCTGCTGGAGCGGCTGATCGACGTCTTCGAGTTCGAGCGCTTCGTCGAGAAGGCCTACCTGGGACAGAAGATCTTCACGATCGAGGGGCTCGACGCGATCGTGCCGATGCTCGACGAGCTCGCCACCCTCGCCCGCCGATCCGGTGCCAAGGAGGTCGTCTACGGGATGGCTCACCGCGGCCGGCTCAGCGTCCTCGCCCACAACCTCGGCCGCTCGGTCGAGTCGATCCTCGCCGAGTTCGAGGGCTCCAAGCAGATCGAGCAGGTGAAGGCCGTTGCCGCGATCCCCCACGGCGGCACCGGCGACGTCAAGTACCACTACGGCCACCAAGGGATCTACGAGAACAGCGAGGGCGAGAAGATCTCCGTCCGCCTCTATCCGAACCCGAGCCACCTCGAGTTCGTCGACCCGGTGGTCGAGGGCGCCACCCGCTTCATCCAGTCCGAGCTGGAGGGGGCGAAGCTCGAGCACGACCCCCAGCGCGCCGTTCCCGTCCTCCTGCACGGCGACGCCGCCTTCCCCGGCCAGGGGGTGGTCGCCGAGACGCTCAACCTGCAGTCGCTGCGCGGCTACACGACCGGCGGCACGATCCACGTCATCCAGAACAACCAGGTCGGCTTCACCACCGACCCCGAGGACGCCCGCTCCACCCCCTACGCCGCCGACATGGCGAAGGGCTTCAACGTGCCGATCGTCCACGTCAACGCCGACGACGTCGAGGCCTGCTCGGCGGCGATGCGCCTCGCGATGGCCTACCGCGAGCGCTGGTGCCGCGACATCGTCATCGACGTGATCGGCTACCGCCGCTTCGGCCACAACGAGACCGACGAGCCCGCCTACACGCAGCCGGCGATCGCCGCCAAGATCAAAGCCCACCCGCCGGTCTCCGAGATCTACGCGGAGAAGCTGGTCGCCGAGGGGATCGTCACCAGCGAGGCCGTCGAGCGGGCCCGCGAGGAGCGCCACGAGGAGATGACGGCTGCGCTCAAGGATCTGCGTCGCAAGATGGAGCTCGGCGACTACGAAGACCCGACCGTGACCACCTCCAGCACCGGCGAGCTCGACCGCACCGCCAGCCCGCCGGTGGAGACCGCCGTGCCGGCCGCGCAGCTGCGGGAGCTGAACCAGGCACTCCTCGACGTGCCCGAGAGCTTCACGATCCACCGCAAGCTGCGCAAGCCGCTAGGCCGGCGCACGGAGGCACTCGAGGAGGGCGGGATCGACTTCGGTCACGCCGAGGCACTCGCCTTCGCCTCGCTCTTGACCGAGGGCGTCCACATCCGCCTCACCGGGCAGGACACCGAGCGCGGCACCTTCTCCCACCGCCACCTCGTCCTCCACGACGAGAAGACGGGGTTGCCCTACTGCCCGATGCAGAACATCGAGAAGGCCGAGGCGCCGTTCGAGCTCTACAACAGTCCGCTCTCGGAGATCGCCTGCCTCGGCTTCGAGTACGGCTACTCGGCGGCGACGCCGGATGCACTCGTCCTCTGGGAGGCGCAGTTCGGCGACTTCGCCAACGCCGGTCAGGTGATCGTCGACAGCTTCATCGTCTCCGGCGAGGCGAAGTGGGGCCAGACCAGCCGCCTGACGCTGCTGCTGCCGCACGGCTACGAGGGCTCGGGCCCCGAGCACTCGAGCGCCCGCATCGAGCGCTTCCTGGCGCTGGCCGCGGAGGGCAACATCCGCATCGCCAACCCCAGCACGGCCGCCCAGTACTTCCACCTGCTGCGCCGCCAGGCGCTGATCCGCAAGCCGCGACCGCTCGTCGTCTTCACGCCAAAGGGGCTGCTGCGCCTCGACCGGGCCACCGCGACGCCGGGGGAGCTGACCGACGGCCACTTCAAGTTCATCCTCGACGACCCGGCTGCCGTCGAGCGACGCGAGAAGGTCGAGCGCCTCGTCCTCTGCACGGGCAAGGTCTTCTGGGACATGGACGCGAGCGAGCGCCGCGGAGCCGCTGAGAACGTCGCGATCGCCCGGGTCGAGCTGCTCTACCCCTTCGCCAAGGAGCAGCTGAGTGAGGTGATCGCCTCCTACCCGAACCTGAAGGAACTGGTGTGGACGCAGGAGGAGCCGCGCAACATGGGCGCCTGGAAGGTGATGTCGCGCCGCCTGCCCGAGGTCCTGCCAGAGGGGGTCGAGCTCGGCTACGTCGGCCGCCCGACCCGGGCCAGCCCTGGCGAGGGGTACTCGGTCTCGCACGCTCGCGAGCAGGAGCGCATCGTGCTCACGGCGCTCACCCCCGGTGCTTAGGCTCCTGGGCCGGCGGGTCCTGTCACCGATCTGGTTCCACCACCCCTGCGGTGCAGTTGCTCCTCGGGGCGGTCCCCCAAACCGGTGCCACCCCCAGGCAGTAACGAAGCCGCTTCACCCGCGGGTGGCGCGGTGGCGGGGGTCCCCCGCGGCGCGGAGGCGCGTCAGCGCCGAGCACCGTGGGGGAGGGCCGCCGCGACAGGACCCGCGGAGGAGGCGTTTGAGTCTGGGGGTCGAGGGATGAGTGCTTTGAGAAAGCCGGTGCCGGGACGGTTGTTCGTTTGGGTCAAGCGGTTTTCTTGGCTTGAGCTGGCTTTCTTTTCAGGGCTGCTCTTCTTCTGGCTGGCGCCTGGGTTCGAGACTGAGACGATGGTTTTTGGTTGGGCGCATGGGCTTGGGTTCATCGGGTTGTGCGTGCTGATCTGGGTGGCTGCGGTGCGGCGGGAGGTGCCGTATGCGCTGCTTGCCGCGACCCTCACCCCAGTCGGTCCGGTGGGCAGCGTGATCGGGATCGAGCTGATCGAGCGGCGCGGCTGGGGAGTCGCGAATCCGCCGCAAAGGACAGCCGGTTCCCCGTAATCCGCTCAAAAAGCCTTGACCCCGGGGCTCTCACGCGCTATAGCTAACAGTGACTGTTCCTTTCGGGCAGTCCCGCCTGCAGGGAACGGTGCGCGTCGGCATCCCTCCCTGGCTACCGACGCAGGTGCAGTGAGGGTCGCGCGGACCCCCTGCCTCCCGCGACCCTCCTGCACCATCTTCTTTGCGCAGGGCGACGACTGCGGACTTCTAGTCTCTGAGCTTCCTCAGGACCGTTTGAAGAATTCCGCCGTTGCGGAAATAGGTGACCTCATTGGGAGTATCGATGCGGACGGTCGCCTCGAACTCGATCGGATCCACACCCTCACGGTGAGCGGTCACAGAAACCTTCCTCGCTTCACCATTTTCAAGGTCTCCTATGTTTATTATCTCTTCCCCGGTTAATCCGAGAGAGTCGATCGACTCGCCGGCTGGGAACTGGAGGGGCATCACCCCCATGCCGATCAGGTTGGAGCGGTGGATCCGCTCGAAGCTCTCGGCGATCACCACGCGCACGCCGAGCAGCTTCGTCCCCTTCGCGGCCCAGTCGCGCGAGGAGCCCGAGCCGTACTCCTTGCCGGCGAGGACGACGAGCGGAACGCCTTCCTCGGCGTAGGCCATCGCTGCGTCGAAGATCGTCGTCTCTTCGCCACCCGGGAAGCGGCGGGTGTAGCCGCCGGCTTTGTCGACGAGCCGGTTGCGGAGGCGGATGTTGGCGAAGGTGCCGCGGATCATCACCTCGTGGTTGCCGCGCCGCGACCCGTAGGAGTTGAAGTCGCCCGGCTCGACCCCGTGCTCGATCAGCCAGCGACCGGCTGGGCTGTCTTTCTTGATCGCGCCGGCCGGCGAGATGTGGTCAGTGGTGATCGAGTCGCCGAGCAAGGCCAGCACGCGCGCCCCGGCGATCGGCTCGATGCCGGGCGGGTCGGCCGGCATCCCCTCGAAGAAGGAAGGCCGTCGCACGTAGGTCGAGTCCGGCCAGGTGTAGCGGTCGCCCTGCGGCACCTCAACCGCGTTCCAGTTCTCGTCGCCCTTCAGCACCTCCCCGTAGCTGCGGGTGAACATCTCAGAGGCGATCGAGCGACCGACCACCTCCTTGATCTCCTCCGAGGTCGGCCAGATGTCCCTCAGGTAGACCGGCTCGCCGTCGGAGCCCTGGCCCAACGGCTCGTCGACCAGGTCGAAGTCCATCCGGCCCGCCAGCGCGTAGGCGACGACCAGCGGCGGGCTGGCCAGGTAGTTGGCCTTCACGTCCTGGTTGATCCGGCCCTCGAAGTTGCGGTTCCCCGACAGCACCGAGCAGACGACCAGGTCGTGCTCCTCGACCGCGGCGGAGATCTCCGCCGGCAGCGGCCCCGAGTTGCCGATGCAGGTCGTGCAGCCGTAGCCGACCAAGTTGAACTGGAGCCGGTCGAGGTGCTCGGTCAGGCCCGCTTTCTCGAGGTAGTCGGTAACCACGGTCGAGCCGGGCGCCAGCGAGGTCTTCACCCAGGGCTTGCGGGCCAGGCCGCGTTCGACGGCGTTGCGGGCGAGCAGGCCCGCGCCGACCATCACCGAGGGGTTGGAGGTGTTGGTGCAGCTGGTGATCGCCGCGATCACGACATGGCCGTTGTCGAGCTCGAAGCTGGAGCCGTCGGCGAGCGTCACCTCCACCTCGTCGCCGCGCCGGTTGGCGATCGTCGCCACCGGGGCACCGGTGATCGCCGGGCGCGGCTTGCCGTTCTCGTCGTCGTGGTCCTCGGCAGGCGGGTCGGAGGCGGGGAAAGACTCCATGCTCGCCTCGTCGACCTGGTTGACGATTCGCTCCACCGCATCGGGCGCGAATTCCTCGAGCGCCGCGAGAAAGGCCCCCTTGGCCTGGGCGAGAGGAACCCGGTCCTGCGGGCGTTTCGGCCCGGCGATGCTCGGCACGACCTCGCCCAGGTCGAGCTCCAGGGTCGCCGAGAAGACCGGGTCTTCGGAGTCGGCGTCGTGGAACATCCCCTGCTCGCGGGCGTAGGCGTCGACCAGCTCGATTGCCTCGGTCGAGCGGCCGGTCAGCTCCAGGTAGCGCAGCGTCTCGGCGTCGACCGGGAAGATCGCGCAGGTCGAGCCGAACTCGGGCGACATGTTGCCGATCGTCGCCCGGTCGGCCAGCCCCAGGGTCGGCAGGCCCGGTCCGAAGAACTCGACGAACTTGGAGACGACGCCGTGCTCGCGCAGCATCTCGGTCACGGTCAGCACCAGGTCGGTCGCGGTGGCACCCTCGGGCAGCTCGCCATCGAGCTTGAAGCCGACCACCTGCGGCAGCAGCATCGAGATCGGCTGCCCGAGCATCGCCGCCTCCGCCTCGATTCCGCCGACCCCCCAGCCGAGCACGCCGAGCCCGTTGACCATCGTCGTGTGGGAGTCAGTGCCGACCAGCGTGTCGGGGTAGGCCCCCGGCGTGCCGTCGCGCTCGCCGGCGTAGACGACCTGGGCGAGGTACTCGAGGTTGACCTGGTGACAGATGCCGGTCGCCGGTGGCACGACGCTGAAGTTGGCGAAGGCCTCCCGTCCCCACTTCAGGAACGAGTAGCGCTCGCGATTGCGCTCGAACTCGCGCTCGGCGTTGACCGCGAACGCGCGCTCGTTGCCGAAGGCGTCGACCTGGACCGAGTGGTCGATGACGAGGTCGACGTCGACCAACGGGTTGATCCGCTCCGGATCGCCGCCGATCTCAGCCATCGCGTCGCGCATCGCGGCCAGGTCGACCACAGCCGGCACACCGGTGAAGTCCTGCATCAGGACGCGGGCTGGCTGGAAGGGGATCTCGGCGCTGGGCTCAGCGCCGGCGTCCCAGCTCGCGATCGCCTCGACGTCCCCGGACGTCACGGAGCGCCCGTCCTCCAGCCGCAGCACGTTCTCGAGCAGCACCTTCAGCGAGTAGGGCAGGCGGACAACGTCGAAGCGCTGCTGCAGGGCGTCGAGGCGGAAGATCTCGTAAGAACGGCCGCCTACGTCGAGGGTCGAGCGGGCGCCGAAGGAGTCGTTGCTGCTCACAACTCCATCCTAGGCCCGAGCCATCTTCGACGCAGCCGACATCGACCCCACCCAGCTGTGGTCGATGTCGGCTGCGTCGCTGCGGGGGGAGAGTGGGTGCCCCTCGCCCGGACAAGTGCCGGTCTAAATTAGACCGGCACTTCGAGTATCCGCCCGTTCGAGGGGCACCCGCCTCTCCCTATGAAGCGCCGTCAGCGCTTCTCGGATGGGTGGCCGTCGGCGACGGCTTTGGCCGCCTTCTGGCCAGTGGAGCCGCTCTGGGCCTTGACCGCTATGCCGGGGTTGGCGAGGGCGAAGTGGGCGAGGGCGCGCTGCGCGATCGGCGCGACGGCGATCTCGACCTTGTCGCGCTCGATCGCGCGCACGACCGCGGCGCCGACCTGCCCCGGCCGACCAGTGCCCAAGCCCGGCGGCGGCTTCGCGCCCGAGTCGGCGAACATGCCCGCTTCTCGGATGAAGCCCGGTGAGACGAGGGAGACGCCGACGCCCTTTGGCGCCAGGTCGGCGCGCAGGCCGAGCGCGAAGCCTCGCAGGCCGAACTTGGTCGCGTTGTAGATGGAGGAGCGGGGGCTGGCAGCCTTGCCCGAGAGCGAGGAGACGAAGACGAGGTGGCCCGAACCGCGCTCGACCATCGACGGGAATAGCGCCCGGGCCATCAGCATCGGCGCCTCCAGGTTGACCCGCAGGGCGCGGCCGACCTGCTCGGAACTGAAGTCGGCGAGCCAGCCAGCGGCGGGCAGTCCCGCGTTGGCGATCAGAATCTCGACCTCCCCTGCCTCAGCGGCGAGCTTCTCGGCCGCCCCGGGCTCTGCCAGGTCGCACGGTAGAACCCGGTGTTCCTCGCCGGGAAGCTCCGCAGCCAGCGCCTCGAGCGCCTCGGCCTTGCGAGCGCTCAGGGCGACGCTCGCGCCCCCCTCTGCCAGCGCCGCGGCGATCGCACGGCCGAGTCCCCCGGTCGCCCCGGTGAGCAGCGCGGTGCGGCCGGCAAGTTCCATCCCAGGCCGCAAGCTAGCACCCACCCCGCCGAAAGGAATCTGGGATGCAAGTGCGAAGAGCCACAAAATGTTTGTTTTTTGTAAGCATCCGGCCGGGCGATCGTCTACACTGCCCGCCGTTCCGAATAACCGAAACGCCG
>Ga0190265_10000218_pt1 | contig 52967 bp, 40 predicted proteins | sample Popmic124T_FD_133135 | JGI IMG/M metagenome (GOLD analysis project Ga0190265, IMG submission 133135) | Populus adjacent soil microbial communities from riparian zone of Indian Creek, Utah, USA - 124 T | ecosystem: Environmental > Terrestrial > Soil > Riparian zone | place: USA: Utah | collected... | reverse complement strand
GCAACGTCTACGTCGCGGGCGAGTACTACTCCGGCAACAGCGACCTCCACACGATGATCACGGTCAAGCTGAACGCGGCCGGAGCGATTCAGTGGTCCAATGGGGCCTTCTACGGTTACGACTACGAGGAGTCCTCGGCCTACGACCTGGCGCTGGACGGCAGCGGCAACGTCCATGTCACGGGCTTCCTCTACAAGCCGCAGGACCCCGGCATCCGCGACTACCTGACGGTCAGGTACAGCCCCTCGGGCGTCCAGCAGTGGATCCGGGCCTACGAGACCGGCGGCATCGACGAGGCCTACGACGTCGCGGTCGACGGCAGCGGCAACGTGCACGTGGCCGGCACGTCCGGAGTGGTCCGCTACAACTCGGCCGGCACCCAGCAGTGGGTCGGGGCCTTCAACGGCGTTGCGCACGCGCTGATCAACGTGAGCGGGATGGTGTTCGCCACGGGCGTGTCGGGCAGCGACATCGTGACGGCCCGCTACGACGCGACGGGCACCCGCCTCTGGTCGACTTCCTACAACCTGGGCGGCACCGAGGAGGCGTTCGCCCTCCGGCTCGTGGGAAACAACCTCTACGTGGCGGGCCGATCCAACACGGACGCCCTGCTCGTGGGCTTCAACAAGGACTCGGGCAGCTCGACGCTGGCGGATCTCTACGACAGCGGCGCGGATGACCGCGCCTATTCGATCGCCTTTACCGGCACCAGCGACTTCTGGGTGGCCGGGCGTGCCGGCGACGACTATCTGACGATCAAGTACACGGTCGCCTCCGGCCCCGCTCTCTCAGCCTTGACCCTCGCTCCCCCCACGTTCGCCGGAGGCTGCCAGACCTCCACCGGCAAGGTGACGCTCACCGGCCCCGCACCCGCGGGCGGCGCGGTGGTGACGATCACGGACACGAACCCGGCAGCCAGCATGCCGGCGAGCGTGACCGTGCCGGCCGGCGCCACCACCGCGAAGTTCACGATCACGGGCATCGCGGTGGCCGCGAAACAGTCCGGAACGGTGACCGCCTCCTACGGCGGCGTCAACAAGAGCGCAACGGTCACGGTGCGGCCGATCGGCGTCTCGAGCCTGACGCTCTCCCCGAACCCAGTGGTGGGTCCGAACAGCGTCGTTGGCACCGTCACCCTGGAGTGCCCGGCCGCGCCCGGCAACGTCGTGGTGGCGCTCACTTCGAGCAACACCGCGGTGGCCAGCACGGTGCCCAGTCTCAGCATCCCGGCAGGCTCCAAGACGGGCACGTTCACGGTCACGGCCGCGGATGTCTCGGCGGTGAGCTACGCCAATATCAAAGCGATGGCGAACGGGATTTCGAGAACGGTCAAGCTGACGGTCAATCCGTAGGGGCATCCAGCACCGTCTTGACGTCGTCCCCCATCACGTCCTCGACGTAGAGGAGCTTGACCGCGACCACGATCGCGGCGAGCAGGGGGACGGCGACCAGCATGCCGAGGAACCCGAAGACCACGCTCATGATGGCGAGGCCGACGATGGTCAGGGCCGGAGGCAGGTCCACCCCTTCCTTCATCAGCATCGGGATCAGGAGGTGGTTCTCGAAGAACTGGATCCCCACGTAGAGCAGGACTACGAAAAGCGCCTTCTGGGGCGAATCGAGGAAGCCCATGGCGACCGCCGGGATCGCGCTCAGGATCGGGCCCACCATGGGGATGAACTCCAGCAGGCCGGCGATGATCCCGAGCGGGAGCGCCGCCTGGACTCCGAGCAGCTTCAGGCCGATCGTCGTCACCACGCCGATGACCAGCATGGCCACGAGCTGCGCAACCAGCCAGTTGCGCAGCGTCATCCCGATCGCCGTCAGCACCTGCTCCGCCCGCGGGCGCGCCCCGGGGGGAACCAGGTGCAGCATGCCGCGGCGATAGAGGTCCGGATTGGAGCCGATGTAGATCGACAGGAAGATGATCAGGAGCACCCCCGTCAGCACCGCCACCGTCGAGGACAGGAACGAGAACAGGTAGCTCGCGACCGCATTGAGCTGGCCCGAGAGGGTTTCGGGCAGGCCGGACAGCATGCTCTCGGGCTCGTTCCCTGGCTCGGTACGGGTCCCGGGCTCTCCGGTGGCGGCCTCCTGAACAGGGGGCGCCTGCCCGGCGGCGGCCGGTGGCGCGGGAGCGCCCGCGGCGGCCGGCTGCCCGGGGATGAGCTGGCCCAGAAGACCTCCCCCCCTCCGGTTCAGCCACTCCTCGACTTGCTGGATCGCCTGCGGCAGCGCGGTACGAAGCTGGCCGGTCTGTTCCCGCAGCGTCGGCGCCATCCAGGTACCGAGCCCGGCGAGGACCCCCAGGAAGCCGAGCACGACCAGCGCCGCGCCGATTCCGCGCGGAATCCGGTACCGTTCCAGGAAGTCCGCGCCGCGTGCCACGGGCAGCCCGAAGAGGATCCCCAGGAAGGCCACTAAGAGGAGCGGGTAGGCTACCCAGAGCAGCCGCAGGACCAGGTAGAGCCCGATGACCAAAGCGGCGGCACGCAGGATGTCCACGCTCCTCCACCCCGGCTCCCGCTCCGCCCGGCGGGCGGAGGTCCGGAGCGGAGGCGTTTGAACGGGGATGGAAGGCGGGACAGACGGATACCGGGGTTTCGCGTCCATGAGATTCCGAAGAAGCAATTAGAATGCCGGGATCTGCCATGTCCGGCCGCGATCCCTTCTTCCGCGCCCTCACCCTGCTGGCGCTCCTTCAGCTCGGCTACCTCGCGGCCCACCTCGTCTATCCCGATCTGAACCTCGACTACCCGTTCGTGGACGGAGACTCCTACGACTGGATCGCCAACGGGCTCCGGATCGCGGGACACGACGTCCGCTTCTCCGGCCGGGCGCCCCTCCTGCCCCTCGTGATCGCCCTTCTCGAGCGCGCCGGCATCCTGTCCTGGCTCCCGGTCCTGTTCCAGATCCTGTTCCATGGGACAGTCCTGGCCTTCTACACCCTGGCCGCGCGTCTCTCCTCGCGACCTGCCGCCTTCGCCGTGGCCCTGGCGCTGATGATCAACCACTCGCTGCTGGGGATCTCCCTCCAGGTGATGGCGGACGTCGCGGCCTCCTGCCTGCTTTTTCTTGCGGCGCGCTCGTTCCTCCTGGGCCGGTACGCGGCGGCCGGCCTGGCCGGAGGTCTCAGCGCCATTACACAACCGATCGGGCTTCTCCTTGCCGTGCCCGCGGCGCTCACCCTCGTCCTCCGGCGGCGCGATGACCTCAGGAAGCGGTCTCTGTGGTTGGGCGCCGGGCTCCTGGCGGGATTCCCGGTCCTGGCCCGGCTGTTCATCGGAGAGACCCTGGTCCATCATTGGAGCCTGCTGGCGCCCCACAGCTCGATCCCGTTCTATGCCTGGGGCATCCTCTCCTTCCTGGGTCTACCGGCCTGCCTGCTGCTGGCCGCGGGGCTCGGGATCTTGCGCGGCGGCGACGCTCCGCTGTTCGTGACGGCGCTCTTCGCAGTCCTGCTGGGATTCTTCGTGTTCCTCTACACCTATGAAGCCGAGCGCTTCCTTGTCTATCCGGTCTGGATGGCAGGCCTGCTCATCGCCTGGACGCTCGCCCGGCTGCCCCGGATGCCCTTTGCCGTCGCCGCGGTCCTTCTGGTGGCCGTCTCGGCCCTGCCCCTCCCGACCTGGCACCAGCGTGTTCGGGCAGAACGGCGGAGCTGGTCCCCGGAGGCGCGGCTCGACCCGGAGCTGTTCCGGAGGGACCGCTCGGCTGTGTACCTCCATGAGGGGCCTTCCGACCGCTACCGGACGATCACGCAGGTGGGCAATGCGCTTCGGAAGAGGGTGAAGTACGTGCCGCGGTCTTGGATGGAGCCTTGGAATCTGGAGTCCGAGGCCGTGGGACGGATCGGAGAGGATCTTGTGTATCGGGTGCGGCTGCCGGGGATGGCGGAGAGCTGGTTGCTGGTGACGCAGGAGCCCCTCACCCCCGGCCCCTCTCCCATCCCCTCCCTTCCACCGGGAGAGGGGAGACCAGAAGAGATCCTGGAGCACCTCCGCGGATGGGATGGATATGTCGCCCTGATCCCTGGAGACGGTCCGCAGCCGTGGCAGCTCTACCTCCCGTTCCTCGTGGAGACGACCGAGCTCTATGTTCCCGAGCCCGGGCAGGAAGGGGAGATCCTCAGGATCTTCGCGGCGGCTCCGAACCTGGGCGAGCGGCGGATCGGGCCGGTGACGGTGCGGCGGGCCGAGGTGCTCGGACGGAAGGCTTCGCTGGTCAGAGGAACAGCAGCGCCACCCCGGTGACCGCGATGAGGGCTCCTATCAGGCCGCCGATCCCGACCCTCTCCTTCCGGAAGAGGATCACCAGCGGGATGATGAGCACCGGGGTCAGCGCCATGATGCTGGCCGCGACACCCGACACCGTGTCCCGGACGGCGATCAGCGACAGGGAGACACCCAGGAAGGGGCCGAAGAACGCTCCGAGCCACGAGAGGCCCACGGCCTTGCGGTCGCGGAGGCCGGTCCGGACGTTGGGCCACCAGCGGAGGGCGAAGAAGAGCAGGGAGTAACCCACGGTGCCGGCGATCACCCGCACCTGGGTGGCGGCAAAAGGGTCGTAGCCCGCCATCCCGATCTTGCTGAGGATCAGCCCGACTGCCTGTCCCAGCGCGCCGCCGAAGCCGAGCGCCACGCCCGCCGGCGAAACGGCAATCGGGCCGGATTCGGACCCGCGGCCGCGGTCCAGGATGGCCCAGCCGATGCCCACCACCGTGAGCGTCATGCCGAGGAGGTCGCGGGGGGTCAGCGTCTCGCCCAGCAGCAGCCAGCCGGTCAGGGCTGTGATCGGCGGCACCAGCGCCATCATCAGGCTCGACAGCCGCGGACCGATCACCACGTAGGCCCGGTAAAGGCAGAGGTCGCCGAAGGTGAAGCCCGCCAGGCCCGAGACCGCGAGCCAGAGCCAGTTGTGCGGCGTGGCGTCCAGAGGCAGCGGCTGGCCGCGGGAGAGGAGGCCCACCAGGGAGAGGAAGACGAACGCGAAGACCAGCCGGAGGAGGTTGACGGTCAGCGAGCCGACGCGCCGTGCCGCGCCTTCGATGAAGAGCGCGGTGAACGCCCACAGCGCGGCGGCCCCCAGGGCGGCGAGATGGCCGGTGTAGGCGGAGAGCATGCGGGGGGAAATCTATCCCGATTGGCACGCGAAGAGGCTCTCCGGGCCGGAAACAGCCTCTCCGTCCCAATTTCAGCCTCTCCATCCCGTGTTCAGCCTCTCCGCACGGATTTGAGGCTCTACACGGCGTTTTCAGGGTCTCCAGCGCCATTCAGAGGCTATCCACGCCGTTTCGAGGCTCTACGCGCCGTTTTCAGGGTTTCCGCGCCGGTTTCAGCCTCTCCGCGCCGGTTTCAGCCTCTCGGCGTCATTTCGCGAGGGCAAACTCCGCCACCAGTCTGATCGCTTCCTCGATATGGCCCTTCTCCGTCTTTCCTGACGATGCCCGCGGCTTGAAGGAGTGATCGCCGTCCTCCAGCCAGGCCACGCGGATCGCGGGGGAGAGCGCGTATCCCGCGACATCCTCGGGTGTGCCGAAGGGATCGCGGGTGCCCTGGATGATCAGGGCCGGCGTCTTCAGGTTCTCCAAGTGCTTGACTCGCAGGTTCTCGGGCCTGCCCGGCGGATGGAACGGATAGCCGAGGCAGACCAGGCCACGCACCCCGGCCTCGTCCGCTACCATGCTCGCGAACCGTCCGCCCATGGACTTGCCGCCGATGACGAGGCGCTCCCCTCCCCCAAGCTCCTCAATGGCGGAAAGCCAGGCGTTGCGCAGCACCGGCTCCCGGTCCGGCGGCTTGTTCCTCTTTTCTTCCCGCCGCGCCCGCATGTAGGGGAACTCGAAGCGGGCGACCCGCAGCCCCTCCGCCGCCAGGCCGTCCGCCATCTTGTTCATGAACGGGGAATCCATGGGCGCCCCGGCGCCGTGCGCCAGGACGACGGTGATGACATCCGGACCGGGATCGGGACCGTCGAAGAGGAAGTGGGTTGCCATGGGGGGATTGTAGATTGACACGCCCCGCGGCACCCGTTAGCCTCACACCAGCGTTTTTCCGTCACATCCAGACAGCAGCCGAGCCCGAGCCCGCGAGAGACCCGCGTGATCCCGACACCCGAGCAGCTCGACGGCATCTCCCGCTTGCAGGGAGGCTCCGTGCAGGAGGTGGGGATCGCCCCGCTCCTGCTTGCCCAGGCGGTCCACCGCAAGACGGGCGTCCTGGAGATCCGGCGCCGCCAGATCTGGAAGAAGGTCGTCTTCGACCACGGCGTACCGGTCGACTGCCGGTCCAATCTGGTGCACGAGACCCTCGGCCGCTACATGGTCATCGAGGGGAAGCTGAGCGACGAGGACTTCACGGGTTCCCTCGGCCGGGCCGCGGCGCGCGGCATCCCCCTGGGCGAGGAGCTGCTGGAGCGCGGCCTCGTCACCCCCGACGAGCTGTTCAAGATCCTCCAGGCGAACCTGGCCAAGAAGCTCCTCGACCTGTTCACCTGGCGGGAAGGGGAGTTCCAGGACGTCGACGACGACCTGCCGACCACCGAGTCGTCGCTCAAGATCAAGGTCCCCCAGCTCATCCTGACCGGCGTCACCAAGCTCGCCCCGCAGGAGGAGGTGGACATGGCCGTCGGCCCCCTGGTGGGCCAGAAGCTCTGCCTCCATCCGTCCCCTCCGGTCCCGCTCGACGAGATCCGCCTCTCCCAGCGCCAAGCCCAGCTCGTCGAGGCGGCCCGGCCGGGGCGGCGCATGGGCGAGCTGGCCGAGGCGACCGGCCTCTCCGTGGACGAGATCAGCCGGCTGCTCTACGCCCTCCTGGTGCTCGGCCTCGTCGTGCCGGAAAACCGCTTGCCGAAGAGCTCGCTGAGCTCGACCGGCAGCTTCCGGGCGCCGATCCTCAAGACTCCCCAGCCGCAGCCGGCCCCGGTGACTCAGCCATCGGCAGCCCCGCCGATCCCGGCGCCCGCCGTCGAGCCCGGGGAGATGGAGCGCCGGCGCAACGACGTCATGCAGGCCTACCTGGTCTACCGCCGCCAAGACGCCTTCGACCTGCTGGGAGTGCCCGAGGGCGCGGCGCTGCCGATCGTCCACCAGAAGTTCCTGGACTTCGCCCAACGTTTCGCGCCGTGGAGCTTCCGGACCCCGGAGCTGGCGGGCATTCTGGCGGGAGTTGAGGAGAAGGCCCAGGACCTCTTCCTGGCCGGCGCCCAGGCCTACGGCGAGCTCACCGACGCCGAGAAGCGCAACACCCTGCTCTTCCGGCGCAAGACCCTGCGCGAAGAGCGCGCCCGCAAGGCGCCGTCCATGCACCAGATCAAGACCGACCTCCTCGACTCGGAGGCGCAGTTCAGGAAGGGCAAGGCGGCCCTGGAGGCGGGCAGGCACAAGGAGGCGCTCATGCTGCTGGAGTTCGCTGCGGACTGCGACCCCCAGAACAGCCTCTACGCCGCCGAGCTCGCCTGGTGCCGCTTCCTCCTTTCCAGCGCCGCCGCGCCCACGGCCATCCGGGAGCTGCAGGAGACCCTGCGGCGCGACCCTAACTGCGGCCTCGCCGCCTACTACGCCGGCGAGATCGAGCGCCAGGTGGGCAACCATGATGAGGCCGAGAGCCACCTGCGCCGGGCCATCAAGCTGATGAGCCCGGACCGCCGGCCGATCGACGCGCTGAAGACGCTGTCCACGGAACGGAGGCGCTGAGAGCCTGTCACGTCCCAGCGGGTCGACAGCACTCTGCTAGGACGAGGGGCGCATTGCGCTAGGATAGCCCCCGGACCAAGCGAAGAGGAGGAACCATGAAGCAGGGAGAAGTCTTGATGAAGGAGCGGGAGAAGAAAAAGCTCTCGCTTGAGGATCTGGCGGAAAAGATGGGGATGCCGGTCGAGAGATACCGCGAGATCGAGGCCGGAGACTCTCCGGCCGAGAAGTGGGGCCCCACCATCCGCGACCTGGCGGTGGCGCTCGAGGTCCCCACCAGCCGCATGTTCGCGACCACCGGCAAGGTGGCCGACACGAAACACGGCCAGGCCGCGGAGCTGATCCGCAAGCACCGCGAGGCCAAGGGGCTGAGCGTCGAGGCCATGGCGGAGAAGGCCGGCCTCTCCGTCGAGGAGTACCAGGAGATCGAGAGCGGGAGCTCCGGCATCGAGGAGTGGGGGCCGTTCTTCCTGCGTTTCGCCGCCGAGGTGCTCGATCCGCACTTCCCCGGGGTCGTCTTCAATCTCTTCCTCCCCTTCGGCCTGAAGTTCGAGCAGCTCGCGGTCACGGACTACACCTAGAACCGCCGCCAGCCGTCAGCGTGGGGACCGGCCTGCTGCGCCAGGCCGGCCCGCGTGCCGCCGCTCTCCCGATGTGGTAGAAAAGCTCCCGTTCAAGGGGGGAGAGCCGATGCCCACGAGAAACATCTTCGTCCTCAGATCCGCAGTTTTCCTGCTCGCGGCCGCCGTCCTGGCCCTGTCGCCGCCAGGCGGAGCCGCAGCCGCGGCCGACCGCGCGCCGAAGGGCCATACGATCGTCGATCCCGAGCTGTTCAAGGCGCTGGAGTGGCGCGAGGTCGGCCCCTATCGCGGCGGCCGGTCCGCCGCGGTCACCGGCATCCCCGCGGACCGCGACACCTACTACTTCGGCTCGGTCGGCGGCGGAGTCTGGAAGACCACCAACGCCGGCCGCACCTGGAGGCCCGTGTCCGACGGCTTCTTCGGTGGCTCGATCGGCGCCGTGGCCGTGGCCGAGAGCGACCCCAACGTGGTCTTCGTGGGCACGGGGGAGAAGACCGTGCGCGGCAACGTCTCCCATGGCGACGGCATGTGGAAGTCCATGGACGCGGGCAAGACTTGGACCCACGTCGGCCTGCCGGACTCGCGCCACATTCCCCGGGTGCGCATCCATCCCCGGGACCCCGACCTCGTCTACGCCGCGGTGCTCGGCCACCTCTTCGGCCCCAACAAGGAGCGCGGCGTCTACCGCACCCGCAACGGCGGCAGGACCTGGGAGCGAATCCTGTTCGTCAACGAGAACGCGGGCGCCGTCGACCTGATCCTCGATCCCACGAACCCGCGGACCCTCTACGCCAGCACCTGGCGGGTGCGGCGCACCCCCTACAGCCTGGAGAGCGGCGGCCCCGGGTCAGGCCTCTGGAAGAGCACGGACGGCGGCGACACCTGGGTCGAGCTGACCCGGAACCCCGGCATGCCGAAAGGCCCCACCGGAATCGGCATCATCGGCGTCACCGTCTCCCCCACCAACCCCGAGAACGTCTACGCCATTGTCGAGGCCGAGGACGGCGGCGTGCTCCGCTCCCGCGACGGCGGCCGGACCTGGACGAAGACCAACGAGGACCGCGCCCTGCGCCAGCGCGCCTGGTACTACTCCCGGATCTACGCCGACCCCAAGGACGAGGAGGCGGTCTACGTCGTCAACGTCCAGTTCCACCGCTCCAAGGACGGCGGCAAGACCTTCACGACGATCCGCACACCGCACGGCGACAACCACGACCTCTGGATCGACCCGGACGATCCGCTGCGGATGATCGAGGCGAACGACGGCGGCGCCAACGTCTCCGACGACGGCGGCCGGACCTGGACCGGACAGGACAACCAGCCCACGGCGCAGATGTACCGCGTCTCGCTGGACAACGACTTCCCCTACCGGCTGCTCGGCGGCCAGCAGGACAACTCGGCGGTGCGCATCCGTAGCCGGTCCGTCACCAGTGGCGGCATCACCTTCCGGGACTGGGAGCCCACGGCGGGCGGCGAGAGCGGCCACGTGGTGGCCGACCCGGAGAACCCGGACATCGTCTACGGCGGCTCCTACGGCGGCTTCCTCAACCGGGTCAACCACGACACGGGCGAGGGGCGCGACGTCAACGTCTGGCCCGACGACCCCATGGGCGCGGGCGCGGCCGATTTGAAGTACCGCTTCCAGTGGAACTACCCGATCCTCTTCTCGCCGCACGATCCGGACACGCTGTACGCGGCGGGCAACGTGCTCTTCCGGTCCACGAACGAGGGGCAGACGTGGGAGGCGATCTCGCCCGACCTGACCCGCGACGACAAGTCGAAGCAGGGACCGTCGGGCGGCCCCATCACCAAGGACAACACCTCGGTGGAGTACTACGGGACCATCTTCGCCGCGGCCGAGTCGCCGCTGGAGAAGGGTCTCCTCTGGGCCGGCTCCGACGACGGCCTCGTCCAGGTCTCCCGCGACGCGGGCAAGACCTGGAAGAACGTGACGCCCAAGGGCATGCCGGAGTGGATGCTGATCAACAGCATCGACGCGCACCCGTTCGAGAAGGGCGGCCTCTACGTGGCCGGCACGCGGTACAAGTCCGACGACTTCCGCCCCTATCTCTATCGGACCACCGACTACGGTGCCACCTGGAAGCGCATCGACACGGGCATCGACCCCATGCACTTCACCCGCACGGTGCGCGCCGATCCGGTGCGCCGGGGACTGCTCTACGCCGGCACGGAGCGGGGCGTCTACGTCTCCTTCGACGACGGCGGGCGCTGGGAGCCGCTGCAGCTCAACCTGCCGATCGTACCGATCACCGACCTGGCCGTCCGGGACGACGAGCTGATCGCCGCCACCCAGGGCCGCGGCTACTGGATCCTGGGCGGTCTGACCAACCTCCGGCAGCTTCAGAACAAGACGGCTTCCCCGCGCCTCTTCGAGCCCGCCCCGGCCTACCGGCTGGGAGGAGGGGGCTTCTTCGGCGGCGGCGGGGCGCAGAACATGGGGACCAACCCGCCGGCCGGCGCGGTCGTCTACTACTGGCTCGACGTGGCGCCTTCGCCAGACGCCGCCAAGGAGGCGAAGCTGGAGATCCTGGACCGCGACGGCAAGGTGATCCGCAGCTTCTCCGGCAAGCCGGCCGAGCCGAAGCCTGCCGAAAAGGCCGAGGCGCGCGCGGAGGGCCCGGAGGAGGAGGAAGAGGAGGAGGAAGAGGAGGAGGAAGAAGCTGCCCAGACGCCTCCGGAAGCGATCGTCAAGAAGACGGCCGAGGGCACCGTGCCGCCCAAGGAGCCCAAGGAGAAAGACAAGAAGGACGAGGAGGAGGCCAAGGCTCCCATGGAGGCCGGGCTCAACCGCTTCGTCTGGGACCTGCGCTACTCCGCGGGCAAGACTTTCCCGGGGATGATCCTGTGGTCCGGAGATCCCTTCACGCCCATGATCGTCCCCGGCGACTACCAGGTCCGCCTGACCGTGGGCGACGTCACCCGCACCGCGCCGCTGCGCGTGGTCAAGAACCCAAGCAGCTCCGCGACCCAGGAGGATCTGGAGGCCCAGCACCGGTTCCTGATGGACATCCGCGCCAAGCTCGACGAGACCCACGAGGCCATCCGGCAGGTCCGGGACGTCCGGGGGCAGCTCGACGGCCTGCGCCAGCGGATCGAGGATCTGGAAGCGGAGGAGCGGCACGCGAAGCTGCTCGACGCGGCCAAGGCGCTCGACGAGAAGATGACGAAGGTCGAGGAGGCCCTCTACCAGACCAAGAACCGCAGCTCGCAGGACCCGCTGAACTTCCCGATCCGGCTCAACGACAAGCTCAACGCAGTGGCCTCCTCGTCCGGAGGGTTGGGAGACGCCCGGCCCACGGATCAGGCGGTCCAAGTCAAGGAGGAGCTGACCCGGGCCATCGACGCGGAGCTGGCCAAACTCGCCGAGATCTTCTCCAGGGACCTGCCGGCGCTCAACGAGCTGGCGAAGACGGAGGGGGTCGCGGCGGTGATCCTCTCCCCTTCTCGGATAAAATGACCGGATGGGTGACACGATGACGACGACCACAGTGATGACACCGCCGCGCTTCGCGGACTACGACCTGGGCGGCTGGGACCTCTCCGAGCTCCTTCCGCAGCCGGCCGACGAATCGATCACGGCGCGGCTGGCTGAAATCGAGCAGGAGGTCTCCGCCTTCGAGGCGCGGCGCGTGGACCTCCATCCAGACATGGACCCCGCGACCTTCCTCGCGATGCTCCGCCGGTACGAGGCGCTGATCGAGCAGACCGCGCTCGTCTCGGGCTACGCCTCCCTCTGGTTCTACGCCGACACGAGCAACCAGGAGGCCCTGGCGTTCCGCAACCGGGTGCGCACCGCCATGACCGCGGTAGGCAACCGCATCCTCTTCTTCACCCTCTGGTTCCGCGCGCTGTCCGACGGCGAGGCCGAGCGGTTCCTGCCGCAGGACCCGCAGGACCCGAAAGCAGCCGACCAGCTCCACTACCTCCGGGACCTCCGGCGCTTCAAGCCTTACACGCTGGACGAGAAGTCCGAGCAGATCATCAACCTCAAGGACGAGAACGGCATCGGCGCCGTCAACACCCTCTACTCCATGCTCACCAACCGGCTGGAGTACCGGATGGAGGTGGACGGCGAGGTCAAGATGCTCACCCGCGACGCGTTGATGGGCTACGCCTTCTCGCCGCGTCCCGAGCTGCGCGAGGCAGCCTACAAAGAGCTGTACCGGGTCTACGCTGAAGAAGCCACGATCCTCGGCCAGATCTACGTCAACCGGGTGCGCGACTGGCACGACGAGCACGTGAACCTGCGCGGCTACAAGTCGCCGATCGCCGTGCGCAACGTGGACAACGACATCCCGGACGAAGCGGTGCAGGTGCTGCTGGACGTCGCGAGAGAGAACGCGCCGATCTTCCAGCGCTACTTCCGGCTCAAGGCCGGATGGCTCGGGCTGGATCGACTCGGCCTGGACCGGCTGCGGCGGTACGACCTCTACGCGCCGCTCGCCACGTCCGACCGGACCATCGAGTACCCCGAGGCGGTGCGCTCGGTGCTGGAGACCTTCCACGACTTCCATCCGAGCTTCTCGCAGATGGCCGAGCGGGTCTTCAAGGAAAACCACGCGGACAGCGAGATCCGCAAGGGCAAGCGGGGCGGGGCGTTCTGCTCCACGGTCCTGCCGCGCTTGACCCCCTGGGTGCTGGTCAACTACGGCGGCAGGGTGCGGGACGTGGCCACGCTGGCGCACGAGCTGGGGCACGCGATCCACAGCATGCTGGCCGAGAACCACTCCATGCTGACGCAGCACGCCTCCTTGCCGCTGGCGGAGACGGCCTCGGTCTTCGGCGAGATGCTGATGACCGACCGCCTGCTGCGTGAGGAGCCGGACCCCCTTGCCCGGCGCGAGCTGCTTGCCGCGGCCGTGGACGACGTCTACGCCACGGTGCTCCGGCAGGCCTACTTCGTGATGTTCGAGCAGGAGGCGCACGAGGCCATCCTGTCGGGCCGCTCGGTCGAGGACATCTGCGAGCTCTACATGGCCAAGCTGGTCGAGCAGTTCGGGGACAGCGTGGAGATCGCGCCCGAGTTCCGCTACGAGTGGCTGTCGATCCCGCACATCTACTCGACGCCGTTCTACTGCTACGCCTACAGCTTCGGGCAGCTCCTGGTGCTGGCGCTCTACCGGCGCTTCCAGGAGGAGGGCGAGGCGTTCAAGCCGGGCTACCTGCGGATGCTCTCCTACGGCGGCTCGGCGAGGCCCGAAGAGATCCTGAAGGAGGCCGGCATCGACATGACCGACCGCGCCTTCTGGCAGGGCGGCTTCGACCTGGTCAAGGAGCGGATCGAGGAGATGGAAGGGCTTTGATCCCGTCCCCCCTCTCCCCAGCCCCTCTCCCCCGTGCCGGGGGAGAGGGGATCATCTCCTGAACTGCTCCCCCACCCGCCGGTACGCTTCCCGGAAGGGAATGCCCTCCTCCATCACCAACCGGTAGGCTTCCTCGGCTGCGTACAGCTCCGGGGCAAGCTCGCCCGGGTGGAAGCGCACACCCTCCAGCGCCGCGGCCATGATGGCCAGGGTGTCCCTGGCCAGATCGATCCCACGAAAGAGCGGAGCCTTCAGGAGCTGAAGGTCGCGGTGGTAGCCGGAGGGGAGCTTCGCGGTAATCCCTAACGCTTCCACGAGGCAGGCCTGGGCTGTGGCCGTGTGGCCGCGCACCAGCTCCAACACGTCCGGGTTGCGCTTCTGCGGCATGATCGACGAGCCCGTGGTCATCTCCGGCCGTAGGGTGACGAAGCCCAGCTCCTTCATGTTGAAGAGGACGAGGTCCGCGGCCAGCCGTCCCAGGTCCTGCATGAGGAGAGCGATCTCGAAAAGCACCTGCGCCTCGGCCTTGCCGCGGGAGAGTTGCACCGCCGTCACCGGCTCGTGGACAACGTCGAACTCCAGGCTCCTCCGCGTGGCCTCGCGGTCGAGCGGCAACAGCGGAACACCGTAGCCCGCCGCCGAGCCGAGCGGGTTCTTGCCAAGCCTGCGATGAGCGGCGGCGAGGCCGTCGGCGTCGTCGCGCAACTCGGACGCGAAGCCTCCGGCCCAGAGGGGGACGGAGCTCGGCATGGCGGGCTGCATGTGGGTGTATCCGGGGAGCGGCGTCGCAGCCTCTCTCTCCGCCAAGCCCTCCAGCACCGCGGCGACCTCCAGGGTCCCTTCGCGCAGAGCCTCGACCTCATCGCGCAGATAGAGCCGTAGGGCAGCTACCACCTGATCGTTGCGCGACCGTCCAAGATGGAGGCGGGCGCCGGCGTCGCCGAGGCGCAGCTCGAGCGCGGTGTGGACGTCCTCGTCCGCCAGCTCGATCCGCCACTTCCCGGCGGCGTGGCCGGCGGCCAGGTTCTGGAGCCCTTCGCGGATGGCGCCGAAATCCTCATCCGACAGCAGACCGGCGCCGTGCAGCATCTCGGCGTGGGCGATCGAAGCCCGGACATCGTAGGGGACGAGCCGGGCGTCGAGGAGGTGGTCCTCGCCGGCTGTGTAGCGGAGCACCCGGTCGTCCAGGGGCTCCCCCTTGTCCCACAGCCTCGTCACCGCGCCACCGTCGCCAGGAAGGCCGCGTTGGCCGCGGGGTCCCGCAGCTCCGCGTAGGCGCCGATCAGGCGGGTATAGAAGCGGGCGCCGTCGAGCACCTCCTCCTCCAGCACGTACTCGTCCGGAGTGTGCGAGCGCTCGCTCCGGCCCGGTCCGCACTTGATCGCGCCGGCGCCAAGAAAGGCCATGTCGGACATCGTCGACGACCCGTAGAGGCGGACGCCCGGCAGAGAGCGGCGTGCGGCCTCGACGACCGCCGCGGAGGCCGGCGTCTCCGCGGGCAGCAGCCGGTCCGAGAGCACCCGTACTTCGCCTTGAACCCGCTCCCGGATACGGCGTACGATCTCGCTCCGCGGCAGAGCGGGCGTGCTGCGCACGTCGAGGATGGCCGTGGCCTCGGCCGGGACGATGTTCCGGGCAGTGCCCGCCTGAACCTGGGTCGGTACCATCGTGATGGGGCCCAGGTACGGGTGATCCGGCCCGAAATCGATCTCTTCCAGCGCGACCAGGTCCCTCGCCAGGAGACGAGCGGCGTTGGTCGCACCCAGGGCGGCGGCGTGCGCGGCGTGGCAGGCATCGCCTCTCGTCGCCAGCTCCAGGACCATCAGACCCTTCTGAGCAACGGCCACGTCGAGCCCGGTGGGCTCGCCCACGACCGCGGCTTCGATCGTCAGGTGCGACAGCTCCCGGAGGATCGCCTGCGTGCCGGTCCCCTTCGTCTCCTCCCCCTCCACCAGGGCCAGGGCGAGGGTGAACGGCAGGTCCACCTCCTGAAACGCAAGGAAGGCTGCGACCATGGCCGCCACCGAGGCCTTGGCGTCGTTCGAGCCGAGACCGATCACGCGGCCGTCCACCGACTCGACCTGCCAGGGATCGCGGGTCCATCCGGGGACGGAAGGCACGGTGTCGATATGGGTATCCAGGAGGAGAACCGGACCCTCCCCATGGAGCGCCAGCAAGCTCTCCCCCACCCGGATCGGCGTTGCTCCCCGCTGGCGCAGGCGCTCTTCCAGGAAACCGGCCAGCTCCGCCTCGTTCCCCGAGACAGAGGGGATGCCGACGATCGCCCGGTGAAGGGCGAGGATCTCCCGCTCCGGCAGGATCATTGAACGGCTCCTGCCAGGTGCCCAGCCGCCTGCTCGTCCGGGGAGAGAGTTCCGATGTCCTCGACCACCATGGTTCCTACTCCCTGGTTCGTGAAGACCTCGGCAAGAAGGCTGTCGGGCAGATCGGCGCCGACGATGTGCACCCTTCTCACCCCACCACGCACCGCCGACTCGATCGCGCTCGACTTGGGAAGCATCCCCTTCTCGAAACCGCCCTGCTCGCGCAGGCGGCGCAGCCCCGCCAGATCGGTGTAGGAGACGAGCGACCCCGGATCGTCCGGCCGCTCCAGAACGCCGACGGCGCCGGTCATCAGGATCAGCTTCTCCGCCCGCAGCCCGACCGCGAGGGCAGAGGCCACGGTGTCGGCGTTGATGTTGAGCAGCGTGCCGTCGTCCGCGGCCGAGAGGGGGCTCACCACCGGCACCATGCCGGCGTCGAGCAGCGTGTGGAGCACGCCCGGCGCCACGGACACGACGTCTCCCACGAAGCCGTAGTCCACCCGCTCGCCTTTGACCTCCACCGGCGGACGCTTCCGTGCCTGGATCAGCCCGGCATCGACCCCGCTCACGCCGACCGCGGGCAGTCCCAGGCGGCGGCAGGCGGAGAGGATGCGGGTGTTGACCGTGCCGTTGAGCACCATCGCGGCCACGGAGAGGGACTGCGCGTCGGTCACCCGCCGGCCCTCCACGAAGCGCGGCTCGACGCCGAGGGCGCGGGCGAGCGCGCTCGACTCGTTGCCGCCGCCGTGCACCAGCACGACGCGGATGCCCACGTGATGGAGGACCTCCACCTGCCCCAGGAGGTCGAGGGTCGCGGCCTCGGACTCCAGGGCGCCGCCGCCCACCTTGACCACGAACGCCTTCCCCTTGAACAGGCGGATGTAGGGGGCCGCGTGCCGCAGACCCGCCAGCTCGGCGGACCGCTGTCCCACGTCTTTCATCGGGCACCTCCGTTCAAGAGGCGGTGGAGGACCGCCATCTGGACCCACATGCGGTTGTGCGCCTGCCGGACCACGACGCTGCGCGGACCGTCGAGCACCTCGTCCCGGACCACGACGTTGCGCCGCACCGGCAGGCAGTGCAGGAAGCGGCAATCCGGGGAGGCGGCCTCGAACCACGACTCGTCCACGCACCAGGAGCGCAGCGGCGCCCGCAGCTCCGCCTCCCCTTCCGGATCGCCGTAGTGGGACGGCGCCGTCCACGACTTGGCGTAGATGGCGTGCGCCCCGGCCATGGCCTCCTCCCGGTCGCCCGTCTCGCGCACCGAGCCGCCGGAGAGAGCCGCGGCCTGCCGCGCCCTCTCGATCACCGGCTCCGGTAGGCCGAACCCCTCCGGCCGCAGCACGGTTACTTCCATGCCCCGTAGCGCGGCCATGTGGACCGCTGCGGCTGGCACCGCGAGCGGCAGCGCCTTGGGGTGCCAGGCCCAGGAGAGGACAAACTTGCCGCCGGGAGCAATCCCCAGCTCGTTCAGCGTGCGCCAGTCCGCCAGAGCCTGGCAGGGATGGTCGATCGCCGACTCCAGGTTGATCAGCGGCGCCGGGCAGAGATCCGCCATCTGGGAGAAGGTCGTATCAGTGACGTCGGCGGCCAGGTCGGTCCCGCCCGCGAAGGATCGGATGCCGATCGCGTCCGCATACCCCGCGAGGACCGGGATGGCCTCGCGCACGTGCTCGGCGGCGGCGCCGTCCATCACGGCGCCGAGCTGGGTCTCGAGCTGCCAGCTCCCCTGCCCCGGCGTGATGACGAACGACGAGCCGCCGAGGCGCGACATCCCCGACTGGAAGGAGGCCAGGGTGCGGAGCGACGGGTTGAAGAAGAGGAGCCCCAGGACCTTGCCGGCCAGGGACTTGCCGTCCTGCTGCCTCTCCAGGCGGTCCGCGAGCCTCAGGAGCTCGATGACCTCCTCCTGGGAGTAGTCCGCAAGCGAGACGAACCGCTTCATGCCCGGATCTCCGCCAGGGCAGCGGCGAGAGCGTCCACATGAGCGTCCTGGAGGACGAGCGGCGGCAGCAGGCGCACGATGTGGGGATCGCCGCTGGTGCCGGTGAGGATTCCCCGGTCGATCAGCTCGGCCTGGATCTCCTTGGCCGGCCGCGTGGTGCGCAGGCCGAGGAGCAGGCCTTTGCCCTGGATCATTGTGACAGGGCCGGTGACGCAGGTCGCGAGGATGCGGCCGGACAGCTCCCGGGCGCGGCGAAGCAGCCCCTCCTCCTCGACGGCACCGATGACCGCCTCGATGAGCGCGCAGGCGAGAGGGCCGCCGCCGAAGGTGGTGCCGAGGTCGCCCTCGCGGAGACCCGCGGACAGCTCATCGCTCGCCAGCAGGGCGCCCGCGGGGAAGCCACCGGCAAGCCCCTTTGCCGTGGTGAGCAGGTCGGGCGTGACGCCGTACTCCTGGGCAGCGAACGGCTGGCCGCTGCGCCCCATGCCGCACTGCACCTCGTCGAAGATCAGCACGGCTCCCGAGGCGCGGGTGAGCTCGCGCGCCGCCTCCAGCCACGGTCCGCCGAGCTCATACGCTCCGGCCTGCCCCTGGACCGGCTCGACGATCAGCGTCGCCGCGCCATCCAGAGCCGTCTTCAGCGCATCCAGATCCCCCCGCTTGACCCAAGTGACATCGAAAGGCGCCCGGGGGAAGCCGTACCAACGGGCCGAGCCCCAGGTGATGGCGGCGGAAGCCGCGGTGCGTCCGTGGAAGGCGCCCTCGACGGCGACCACCCGGTCCCGGCCGGTGTGCCGAAATGCAAGCCGGAGGGCGTTCTCGTTGGCCTCGGCGCCACTGTTGACCAGGAACGCCCGGGACAGCCCCGTCGGCCCCCACTCCACGAGACGGCGGGCGGCGCGGGCGCGGATCTCCAGAGGGACCACGTTGCTCTGAAAGAAGAGCGTGCCGGCCTGCCGGGATAGCGCCGCGAGCACTCGCGGATGGCCGTAGCCGAGCAGGGCCACGGCGTGGCCGCCGTAGAAGTCGATCAGCTCGCGGCCGTCGCGGGTGTAGAGGAGCGCTCCGTCCCCCCGCACCGGCTCGATCGCATAGTGGGGATAGACCGGAAGCAGCCAACGCCGCTCCTCAGCGGTTGTCTCCGTCATCATGTCCATGACCTCGATCATCCCTCTCTCCTCACAGCCACCCGGGACCGGGCTGGGTCAGTCCGGCCGTCTCGGGGAGACCCAGAAGCCGGTTCATCCACTGGATGCCGCCACCGGCAGCGCCTTTCACCAGGTTGTCGATGGCCGAGAACACGGCCACATGGTCCCCATCGACCGCAACGCCGAGCCGGCACCGGTTCGTCCCCACCACGTCCTGCAGCCGAGGCGGCGCCGCGAGCACGTCGATGAACGGCGACCCGGCGTAGAACGAAGCCATCGCCGAGCGTACCTCCTCCGCTGTCGCCGGACGGAGGAGCCGCCCCTGGATCGTGGCATAGATGCCGCGGGCGAACGGCCCGGCCTGCGGAATGAAGTGGATCTCCGCATCCACCCCCGAGGCCGCCTTCGCCAACGCCTCCATCTCGGGCTCGTGGCGATGGGAGAGCGGGTTGTAGGCGTAAAGATTGCTCCGCCGCGCCGGGTGGTGGGTCGTGGGAGTGGGAGTCCGCCCCGCGCCCGTGCTGCCGGTCACCGCGACCACCGAGAGCCGCGGCTCCACCAGCCCGAGCTTCAGGAGCGGCACCGAGGCGAGCAGCGTGGCCGTGGTGAAGCACCCCGGATGCGCCAGATGACCATCCGGAGTCTCCGTCGCGTGCTCCGGCACGGCACAGTGGAAGGACTCCAGCCTCCCGGGAGCACCATGGGGATGGCCGTAGACCTTCTCATAGGCGCTGGCCTCGGCGAAGCGGAAGTCGGCCGAGAGGTCGACCGCCTTCGCTGCCACGCCCGCCCGCTCCGCCTCGCCAAGCACCTCGTCCAGGAGGGCCGCGGCGGCACCATGCGGCGCGGCGCAGAAGACCGCGGCCCGCTCCCCCGCCAGCGAGTTGAAGACCTCCCCCAGTCCCTCCCGCGGAGAGAAGGAGAGTCCGGGGAAGCAGCCGGTCAGATGCGGGAACGCCGACTCGACCGACTCCCCCGCCTGACTCTCGGAGAGGATGGCCGCCGGACGCAGATCGGGATGGCCCGCGAGGAGCCGCAGCAGCTCGCCGGCCACGTACCCCGAGCCGCCCAGCACAATTGCGGGGATCACTGCGGGGATCACGCCCGGACCTCCTCGGCGGCAGTCAGCTTGATGTGCTCCCGCACCCGCTCCGCCAGGCGCGCCCCGTCCAGCCGGGCGTTGATCGCGGGCACGCCGAGCTGCTCCTCGATGATCCGTGTCCCCGCGAGGTTGTCCGTGGCCGGGCCGGTCACCGCGGCGGGCTCGATGCCGAAGCGCTCGCGAAGCATCCGCACGCCGCCCCAGGCCGCGACCGGATCGTTCGCCGCGAGCACCACGGCGGTGAAGGCGGCGCGGATATCCGGATCGCTGAGGATCGCCGCGACCCCGTAGGCGCCGAGCAGCCCGTCGCCGAGCTCGGCCACGATCACGTCCGGCCCGCCCAGGGCAAGCCGGGTGAGGAGCGTTCGGGTCACCGGCGCCGCGTTGGAGGCCGTGGTGGAGACCACGCCGAGATCGGTGAAGATTGCGGTGGTCCGCGCCCCGGCATCCTCCATGGCGAGCACGTCCCGGCGCAGCGACACGCCCGTGGCCTTGAGGCCGTCGACCGTGAGACCGCCGTGGCTCAGCTCGCGCACCAGCGCGCAGGCCGCGGCGGTCTTGCCACAGTTCATGCACGAGCCCACCAGCGCCACCACCGGCACGCCGTTGGTCATCACCGGCGCGGACGGATCGAGGGGCAGCCCGCCGATGCGGGCCGCCAGTCCGATCCGCTCGCCCAGGTACGGGAAGTGGAGCACGGCGCCCAGGACCTCGCACTCAAACGGCGGTCCCAGGTCCGGGCTCACCGAGTCGCAGATGCCCACGACGCCGCCCATGTTCAGCAGGTGCACGCGGTCGCCGGGCACCAGCGACGTGGGCAGGTGGCCGGCGTAGCCGAAGAGCGCCTGGCGGTGTCCGAGGGCGCCGGCGATGATGTCGCCGCGCTTGACCTGCGCCATGCGCCCCGAGGGCAGCTCGAGCTGGTTGTACGTGCTCTTGTCATGGAGCACGCGTACCGCGACCACCACCCCTTCCTCGCACGGGATGTCCGGGCTCAGCCGCACCTCCCGCTTGAGCTGGCAGGAACGGGTCACCGACGACACCTTGTCCAGCACCACGGTCTTCATGCGACTTCCTCCAGCACCGGAATCTTCTTCTCACCGGCGGCACGGGCCCAAAGCATTCCAGGCAGACCGGCAAGCCGCGAGAAGCCGCGGGCGTCGGTCGCCGTCCACTCGCCGGTCGCCTCGCCATAGACGCCCTTCGACGCGGCGAGGAGCGAGAACGGCGAAGTCACCCCTTCGACGAACACCTGGCCGGACCGGAAGAGCAGGCGAACCTCCCCGGTCACCCGCCGCTGCGAGCTGACGAAGAGCGCCTCGATGTCGCGGCACACCGGCTCCAGGTGCTGCCCCTCGTGCACGAGGTCGCCATAGACCGAGGACACCATCTCCTTGACCCGGAGCTGGCGGCCGGTGAGGGTGAGCTTCTCCAGCTCGCGGTGAGCGGTGAGGAGAACCTCCGCGGCCGGAGCCTCGAAGGCCACCCGGCCCTTGATGCCAAGGATGGTCTCCCCGAGATGGATGCCGCGGCCGATGCCATAGGGCGCCGCGGCCTCCTCCACCCTCGCCAGCAGCTCGACCGGCGGCAGTTCCTCCCCCTGGAACGAGGTGGGGACGCCTTCCGTGAAGCCGAGCGTGAACCGGGCCGGAGGGACCGGTGCGTCGAAGGCGCCGCGGGTGAGCACCCATGCCGCCTCCGGCAGCGGCTCCACCGTGTCGAGCGTCTCCCGCCCACCGATCGTCACCCCCCACATCCCGCGATTGATCGAGTAGGCCGCGCCGAACGGGGGAACGGGGAGACCGCGCTGCTCCAGGAACGCCACCTGATCGGTGCGCGACCGTGGCTGGTCGCGCACCGGCGCCAGGATTTCCAGCCCGGGCGCGAGCGTGCGCAGGGCCACGTCGAAGCGCACCTGGTCGTTGCCCGCGCCCGTGGAGCCATGAGCCACGGTGCGGGTGCCCAGGCGCTCCGCGGCCCGCGCCACCTCCGCGGCCTGGATCACGCGCTCGGCCCCCACGCACAGCGGATAGACTTGGCCGCGGCGCACGTTGCCCATGATGAGGAAGCGGATCACCCGCTGGAAGAACGCCTCGCGGCCATCCACCAGCACATGGTCGATCGCCCCGAGGGTGCGCGAGCGGTCGGCCAGGAGCGCGGCGGCGGCGTCATCGATGCCGCCCGTGTCCACCGTCACTGTGACCACGGGCCGGCCGAGCGTCTCCGCGAGGAACGGGATGCAGAAAGAGGTGTCCAGCCCGCCGGAGAAGGCGAGCACGATCGGCTCGGTCATGGTTCACCTTTCCTCGAGGTAGCGCTCGAGACGCTGCAGGAAGTGTTTCTGGTCCTGGGCCCCGGCCGTGGCCACGAAGATCGTGTCGTCGCCCGCCATCGTGCCCACCACCTCGGGCCAGGATGCGCGGTCGAGAGCGAGCGCCACGGTCTGGGCGGCGCCGGTGGCGGTGAAGACCACGGTGAGGTGCGGTCCCGCGGGCTTGAGCCCGTGGACGAAGCGGACGACCTCCATCACGCCGCCGCCATCGCCCTCCACGGGCTGGGCCGGAGGCACGTAGCGCCCGGCCACGCGAGCGATGCCCATGTCCCGCAGGTCACGGCTGACGCTCGACTGCGTAGCCGCGATCCCCCGCCGAGCCAGCTCCTCGATCAGGTCGGTCTGGCTCGCCACGGGATGGTCGCGCAGGATCGCGAGGATCTCCCGCTGGCGTTGGTCTCGGTAGTGGAGGTCGGTGGGCATGGATCGGCTCTTCGTGAGAATTAATGCGGGTAATCGTGCATTAAGGTGAATGGAATGTCAAGAGGACCTCACCCCCTGTCCCCCTCTCCCGTCTCCCGCCCGGGCCCCCGCCGGGAGAGGGGGAACGTGGTTGGAGCTGTCTTGCCTGGACGCAAGGCACGATGACTTCATCTACGTTCCCCCTCTCCCGGGGCAGGGTGGTCGGGAGACGGGAGAGGGGGACAGGGGGTGAGGTTCTACTTCGGCGGGAAATCCGGAGTCGCCGCCAGCCCTTCCAGCTTCGGCCGCTTCAGGTGCCAGCCCGTGGCGTCCTGGTAGGCCTTGGCAACCGCCAGCGCCTCTCCCTCCCCGAAAAGCTTCCCCATGAACGTGATGCTGGTGGGGGTGCCGTCCTTGCGGAAACCGTTCGGCACCACCACCGAGGGATGCCCGGTCAGGTTCGTGAGGAGCAGGTTGTCGCCGCCGTACGTCGGGGAGACGTAGACGTCGATGTCCGCAAGGATGCGGTCCATCTCCCTCATGGCCATGGTCCGGATGCGGTTCGCCTGCAAGTAGGACACGGCCGGGATCATCTGCCCCTGGCGGAAGGCGTTCGGCCAGGCCTGCTCGATCTGGCGGACGAGGAGGTCGTCCTTGCCGCTGCGGGTGATGTCATCGAGGCCGCGGCGGCCTCGGCCGTGAGGATCACGCGCATGGCGTCGATCGGAAGCTTCGGCAGGGTCACGGGCCTGAGCTCGATGCCGAGCTTCCGGAGCGCCTCCAGCGCCGCAAGGTCGAGCGCGTGCCACTCTTCCCTCCCCTCCTGCGGCTTCTCCTCGAAGATCGACTTGAGATACCCGACCCGCAGGCGCTTGACCTCCATCCCCGGGTCCCAGCGGAAGGGCGCGTCCACCACCGTGGTGTCGCGGCCGTCCGGGCCGTGGATCGCCTGGAACACGGCGGCGCAGTCCTCGACGCTGCGGCAGATGGGACCGAGCTTGTCCATGGTCCAGGAGAGGGCCATGGCGCCGTGGCGGCTCACCCGGCCAAACGTGGGGCGCAGGCCCGTGCTGCCCGTGCGCGTGCAGGGCGAGACGATGGAGCCGAGCGTCTCGCTGCCGATCGTGAAGCCCACAGCGCCGGCCGCGGCCGTGGAAGCCGAGCCGGCGGATGAGCCGCTCGACCCCTGCTCCGGGTTCCACGGGTTGCGGGTCATGCCTCCGAACCAGACATCGCCCCAGGCCAGCTCGCCCAGGGTTAGCTTGGCGACGAGCACGGCCCCGGCCGCATCCAGCCGCTCCACGACCGTGGCGTCCTCCTCGATCCTCTGCTCCTTGAACGGGACCGAGCCCCACGTGGTGCGGTAGCCCTTGACCGCGAGGAGGTCCTTGGCGCCCCAGGGAATGCCGTGGAGAGGTCCGCGGTCCTTGCCCGAGGCGAGCTCGCGGTCCGCCCGCTCGGCCGCCTCCAACGCCCGCTCCTCGGTATAGGTGATAACCGCGTGAAGGACGGGATCGAGCTTCCGTAGCCGGTCCAGGTACATCTTCGTGAGACCGACCGACGTCGCCTTGCCGGAGCGCAGCAGCCGACCAAGTTGAACGACCGTGAGGAACGGCAACTCCTCTGGGGCCGAGGGGATGTTCGAGGCCGTGCTCAGTTGGAAGGAGCTCTCCCCCTCCAGCTTCATGCCTGGCAGGACCGGATCGAACTTCACGGCAGGCGGCACGCTGTTGTCGATCCGCACCTCGCGGATCGCCTTGTAGTCCCCCAACTGCTCGTCGAGCCCGTTGAGCATCAGATCCCGCTCGGGGCCGGTGAGCTCCAGCCCGAAGACCTTCTCGGCATCGGCGAGGATCTCGGGGGTGATCGCCCCCTTCTTCTCCTCCTGCGCAAAGGCGGCGGGAGCGGCAGCGGCAGCGGAAAGCAGGGCGATGAAACGGCGGCGGTCCAGGCTGTCGGTCATGCGGGCGATTCTACTTCAGCGTCCGGTCACGGTGAGGGTGACGTCGGCGTTGCTCCAGGCGCCGCTGAGGCCTCCCAGGCGTCCCCCAGGCATGGAGAGCCTTCAAGGACGTGCGCCTCGATGTCTACCGGAGCCGGGTCCGCAACCCGAGCCCGGTCCGGAGAGTCTCCTTCGAGATGATGGGGCTCGGCCGCTCGCTCGGGGCGGAGGTACCTTAGAGGGCGGTGCTGCCCATTGAGGGGCGATGGCTGTCCCTCAGTGGGCGAAGACCGTCCCTCAATGGGCGGAGGCTATCCCTTGAAGGGCGGAAGCCGTCCCTCAATGGGCGGAGGCCGCCCCTTAGAGGGCGGAGGCTGCCCTCCGAGGCCGAACGCCTCCCCCCGGCGGCGGAGCTCCGGCTGCCGCTCCCGCAGGCGGGTGCTCCGCTCCAGTCGCTCGGCGTGCTCCCCCATGGGAACCACCTCGGAACCTCTGAAGTCCAACGGATGAAGCAGGATGGACGGCTGCACCCCGGTCAGACTGCAGAGGCGGAGGGCCGTGTTGAAATAGAGCCTTCCGAGCGCGGGTGAGACGAGGTCCAGGTAGAGCACGTAGCTGAGGTGGATCGGCGTGCGCAGCAGGGGCAGGGTCGTGACCGGGCGAGGGGGCGGCTCACGATGCTTCGAGTGTACTGCTTACCCGGCCCAGCCGTTCCGCACCAGGGAGCGGATGATCTCCGCCCCGCGGTGTCCCCAGACCGGGTGCAACTCCCGGGAGCGCCGCTCGGCCAGATCGAGCGCGACCCGGGCGGGGGTGCGACCGGTGCGGCGAGCCTCGTCGAGCACGGACAGGGAGAGGTTGTAGACGCTGTTCTCCCACTCGTCCCCCTTCTGGGAGCCAAGGTGCGCCTCGACGCGCGGGTCCGGGTCCACGAAACCGTACTGCTCGTCCGCGCAGTTGACGATCCCCATCCGGTTCACCAGAAAGTCGGGCAGGTAGAGGATGCCGCGCTCCTGGAGGAGGACGTCGTCCCGCTCCGGGTCTTCGAGCTGGTTGTTGGCCGCGCCGCAGACGATCGGGGCCTGGATGTGGGGGATCGTGGCGGGGCTCAGCGTGCCACCGGTGGCGCAGGGGGCGACGATGTCGGCCGGCTCGAAGAGGATGGAGTTGTCCCCCCGTTCCACGATACGGACCTCCACGCCAGGGAGCCGGCGGGCGGGATCGATGTCCGAGCCCAGAATCCTGGCGACTCCTTTCTCCCGGAGGAACCCCACGAGAGGCTCCCCGACATGGCCGAGCCCCTGGACCGCGACCGTCTTGCCCGCCAGGGTGCCGCGGCCAAGGTGGGCCAGGGCCGCCTCCATGCCGCGCACCACCCCGCGGGCCGTGGGCACCGAGGGGTTGCCGCTGCCGCCCAGGACCGGCGGGATGCAGGTCGTGAAGCGGGTACGGGAGAAAACCGCGGCCATGTCCTCCACCGAGGTGCCGACGTCCTCGGCCGTGACGTAGCACCCCTGGATGGAGGTGATGAAATCGCCGTACTCCTCATAGATCTGGCGGCGGTCTTCCGCAATGCCGGTCCCCTGGGCCATCACTCCCTTCCCTCCGCCCCACCAGAGGCCGGCCAGCGCGTTCTTCAGGGTCATCCCCTTGGCAAGGCGGAGGCCGTCGCGCAGGAAATCCTCGACGTTCGAGTACCGCCAGAACCGTACCCCGCCCGCTCCCTGGCCCCGGCAGGTCCGGTGGACGAAGGCGGCCTGAAGCACCCCGGTCTCGGGGGCCACCTGGACGAACACCCCCTCGTGCTGGTCGAAGTCGCGGCGGTCCTCCTGGAGGAACCGGGCCAGGGGCTCAAGGGACGGATGAGAGGCCCGCACGGCCTCGCCATCCCAGACGAGCCAGAACCGGCGGATCCCCTCACTGACGAGGAAGCCACAGAAGCGGTCGAGCGGCAGATCGAGCATGGCGCGGGACTATACCTTCCTTCGTGCGACCAGGTTGAAGGTGCCGGAAGCGATCCCGAGGGTCACCCGCTGGCCCGAGAGGAAGTCCAGGCGATCGGACTCGATGCCGTCCGCGAAGACGACGCCGCCCTCCCCCATGTCTGAGACGAGCGTCAGGTGCTCCCCCTTGGCCAGCCTGCCGTGGCGCAGGCCGGTTTGGGTGGAGACCGAGGGGAACGGCTCGCGCACGAACCAGGCGAGGCGCGGCTCCTCCGGCTTCGGCAGCCGGCCGGCCATCCCCATCTGCTCGGAGATCGAGCGCGCCCACCCCGTGCTCCCGGTCCCCGTAGAGCAGATCACGCCCGAGGAGGAGTGCCGCTCCTCCCCGGGGCCGGCCGCGATGCGGTAGCGGGCGGACTGGTGGCTCTGATGGCCGATGAAGACCTCGTTGAGGGCGAGGAGCCGCTGGCCGTCCTCCCGCTCGGCCACGGCCATGACCCGGTGCTCGATGCGGAAGCCCGGGCCCTCCCTCGACACCACCCACTCCAGGAGTGCTCCCATGGCCGCGGGCGGGTGCTGGCAGAGCACGCCGTCGTACCTCTCCGGGTCGGGGTTGATCCCAATCGCGAGTTGCCCGCTCAAGTATTTAGCCGCGTTCGGCACCAGGCCATCCTGACCGACGATCACCACGAGGTCGTCCGGCGCGAAGAGGAAGCGGTCGAGGTCCCCGCGGTCCACCCGGACCCGCCGCTGGTCGGGCGGGATCGCGCTCTGGGCTTCGGCCAGGCCGGCGTGAAAGCGCTCGTGCGCCTCCTGGTACGGAGCGACCTCCTGGCCGCGGGACTCCAGATAGAAGCGGACCTGGCCCACGGTCCCATGCCGCTCGAGCAGCAGCTCGAGCGGCGTCTTCCGCGTGACCAGGACGACGCGCGGGAGGTTGGAGCCTGCCTGCGTCACCGCCCGCTCTCCCGCACGAGCCGATGGACGGTCTCGCTCAGGAGGTCCGGCGTGAGGTTCAGGTGCTCGATCGTCTGGATCTTGCCCGCGAGCTCCCGCAGCGCGAGGCCGAGCACGACGGCGGAGGGCAGATCCTTCCAGGCGGCCACGCGGAGGGCCTCGTTCTCGGCATCGATCTGGCCGAGCAGCTTCCGGGCCGCGCCCTCGGCCTCCGAGCGGATGGTCGTCTCCTGGGCGCCGCCCTCGGCCGTCACAAGCTGGCGCTGCACCTCCGCTTCGACTTTGGCCTTCTCCGCCTCGGCGTCCTGGCGTACGGCTTCCACCCGGTTGGCTCCCTGCTGGCGGATCAGCGTCTCCTGCCGCCGGGCGAGCTCGATCTCGGTGGACATTTCGTTCTCCTTGATCGCCCGCTCCTTCTCCACGGCCATGGCCCGGCGCTGGAACGTGGCCTCGTCCGCCCTCTGCAGGACACCCTCCCGGGTAGGGGTCTGCAGGGCCTTCTCCATGTCCGCGGTGGGTGCCACCCGCAGAACCACGAGGCTAACCAGGGTGAGCCCGCCCGCGGCGATCTCGGGATCGGTGCGCAGGGCCTGCTCCATCGCAGCCTGGATCACCTGGGCGCCCGACTGCACGGCCTCCATCATCGTCACGCTCTGGATGTAGGCCCGCGCCGGCTGCTGAGCCCGCTGGCTCCAGAGGCTCGCGAGGCGCTCGAGCGGCTCCTCCAGCCAGACGCCCCGGTCTAGGGAAATGGCAAAGCTCACCCTCTCCGCCGCCTTCTCCGGATCGGCACAGCGGTAGCGCAGGGTGTATTGGACGTTGATCTCCTGGAAGTCCTGCGACAGCTCTCGGAACACGAAGGTCGCCTCGATGTCCTCGACCGGGATCTGGGCCACGGCAGCCGACAAGGGGCTGAACCAGTACGCCAGGCCCGGGCCCCGGCGAACCAGCCGTCCACGCCGGAAATGGAGGATGTACTGGTTGGGCTCCGCACGAAGGTGGGAGATGTAGGGATAACGGCGGATCTGTGCCATCCGGGCTCTCCTCTCTGGTAGGTGCAGTCATGTGCTCAGAGTGAGCATATCAGGGAAGAGAGCGTTGGGGAAGGGGCTTACATCCGCCCGCAGCCTGCGGAAACCTGCGGATTCCCCTATCTTCACCCTGTCTCGCACCTGTCTCCCGCCCGGAGATGCTGGTCCTGGATCTGAAGGTCAACGAGAGGTCTGTGGAACACCTGCTGCGGAGCTACCGGGAGACTCTGGAATGCCTGGACGTGGGCTCCCTCTCCCCCGCGGGAGAGAGGGCTGGGGAGAGGGGGGATGGGATCAACCTGACCTTCTCCTTCCCCCTCGGCGAGTTCAAGGCGGTCCGCCGCATCCGGCCCGAGGAGTCCGAGATGCTGCGGACCCTGTTCGATATCTGGGTCCGTCAGATCACGGAGCCGTAGACCTCCCCATCCTTGGTGAATACCAGTCCACCCTGCGGGTCAGGAACATGACCAGGGCAAGGATCACGAAGAGCCCGAGCGAGCCGAGCAGCAGGGCGTAGTCCTCGGCCTGGAGCAGCACGTAGAGATAGCTGTAGAGGATCACCAGCATCCCGCTCATCGCCAGCGCCCTTCTCGCCCCGCGCAGGATGGCAAAGGAGTAGCCCGCGATCAGGACGATGATCCCCGCCGAGGCGATCGCGTACGAAGCTCCGAAGGGGATGTGCTCCGAGATCGAGAGGAGCAACACGTAGAACAGGCAGAGCGCCGAGCCCACCAGCAGGTAGTGCATCGGGTGCAGCGACACCGGGCTGAAGACCTCGAACAGGAAGAAGGCCAGGAAGGTCAGGATCAGAAAGAGCAGCCCGTACTTCACCGAGCGCTCCGTCTTCTGGTACACGTCCACCGGCAGGTAGAGCTCCACCCCGAAGGCCGACTCCTGCACCGCGGCCTCCGGCACCAGCCGCTCCCTCTCCGTCTCCAGCCACTGCTGCGGATAGCTCCGCCCGAAGTAGGGAACCGTCCAGGTGGCTTCGAACCCGCTCTGCGACACCTCCCGCCGATCGGGCAGGAAGCCCCCCGAGAAGCTGGGATCGGGCCAGCTCGACCGCAGCCTGACCACGTTCTGCTTGGCGAAGGGGAGGAACTGCAGTTCCTGGCTGCCGCGGAGAGCCAGGTCGAATGCGAAAGGATAAGCCTGCTTCTCCGGCGCCTGGGCTAGGCCCGAGATCGGCACCCGGAGGCCCGTGTTCCAGAGCCCCGAGACCCCGCCGCCCGGCGCGAGCTGCAGCATCCTGCCGCCCCAGAGCAGGCGCACGTTGCGCCGGATGCCCCGCATGTCCGGTACGCCGATGGACAGCCAGGCCTTGTCCCAGAGGATGTCCTGAGGCGGGATGCCCCACTCCGCGAAGCTCGGCTTCTGGAAGGTACCGGACGCGTGCAGGTCGGCCCGGTAGACCGCCACCTCGAAGATGCCGCGGCGGCGCAGCTCGGGATGCAGCCGGCCGTCCACCGTGAGCGTCTCGGGCAGGAAGTGGGCGAGCTGGGTCCAGGTCGTGACCTTCCCCTTCTCGTCCTTGGAATGGACCAGGTAGGGCACCGTGAGCACTGGACCGCCCAGCGTCTGTTCGCGCCCCCAGGTCCCGGCCACCTCGGACACCACGGTGTCCCGGCGATGCTGCCTCTCATAGATCAGCCCTCTCACCATCATGAGCGGGATGGCCAGGGCCAGGATGAGCAGTCCGGTGACGATCATCTTGAACAGCACGGAGTCTCGGAGCTTTCGCTTCTCGGGGATGTCAGGGGTCATTTGGATCTCCTCTCTGTCTGGGGAGGATTGGACCGCGCGGCCGCGACGGGATGAGGGCGGGACCAGGGAAAGAGGGGACCGGATCGTGGCGGAATTGTGGCAACCGGCTCCTGGACGACCGGTTGCGGTACATTCGATGGCGATGACCAACGCGCTGATCGCCGTGGTGGATGATGAGGAGAACCTCCGCGAGACCGTGGGGTTTGCCCTCCGCCGCGAGGGCTACCGGGTCGAGCCCTTCCCCGACGGCATGCACGCCTGGCGCAGCTTCGAGCACGGGCTACCCGACCTCGTCATCCTCGACATCCTGATGCCCCAGATGGACGGGCTGGAGCTCTGCCGCCGGCTGCGCGCCCTGTCCGAGCGCCTGCCCATCCTCTTCCTGACCTCCAAGGATGAGGAGTTCGACAAGGTTCTCGGATTGGAGCTGGGCGCCGACGACTACCTCTGCAAGCCGTTCTCGATGCGCGAGCTGATGGCTCGGGTCAAGGTGCTGCTGAGGCGGGCCGCGTTCCGGGACGTGCCCGCCGGAGGGGACGACGAGCGGATCGTCGACGTCGGCCGGCTGCGGCTCGACCTGCGGCGCTACCAGGCTCAGTGGGGAGGCAGCCCGGTGCCGCTCACCGTGACCGAGTTCACCCTCCTCCACGCCCTCGCCCGCCACCCGGGCCACGTCAAGAGCCGCGCCCAGCTCCTCCAGGAGGGCTACCCGCACGACGCCTACGTCAGCGACCGCACCATCGACAGCCACATCAAGAGGCTGCGCCGGAAGCTGACCGAGACTGACCCCGGATTCGATGCGGTCGAGACGGTGTATGGGTTGGGTTACCGCTGGCGGCCGGATTGAGGCATGCACTTCCTCCAGGGCATCTCGTTCCGCCTCCTCCTGTTCAACGTGCTGCTGGTGTTCCTGCCCGCGGCCGGCTTCCTCTACCTGGATGTCTACGAGCGCGAGCTCCTCGAAGCCCAAGAGCGCTCCATGGTGCAGCAGGGACGCCACCTGGCCGCGGCTCTCTCCGAGCGCGGGGAGCTCGACCGCCCCTTGGCCGAGAGCCTCCTCCGGCGCCTCGACCGCCGCACCGAAGCCCGGCTGCGCATCATTGGCGGGGACGCCATCCTCCTGGCCGATTCAGCCTCCCTGGGTCCACGGCGCGCTCCGGAGCAGTCGGCATCGCGCTACGGCAGCGACTCGGTCCCCCCCGGGGCCAGGGAGAATCTGGCCTACCGGATCGGCGCGTGGCTCTACAAGCTCCCCCGCCGGATGTCCAACGCACCGGAGCCCTCCAGCGAATCGGAGAGTTTCTATCCCCGTGGCCGTCCGCTCGACGTGCCCGAGGTCCGGGCCGCCCTTGCCGGACGCTATGGCGCTGCCACCCGGAGGAGCGGAGGCGGCCAGCGCTCCCTCACCCTCTACAGCGCCATCCCCGTGCGCAGCCAGGGCCGGGTCGTGGGCACCGTGGTCGTCTCCCAATCCACCTTCCGCATCCTGACCGCTCTCTATGAAGTGCGGCTCGGCATCTTCAAGGTCTTCCTCGCCTCGGTGGGCGCGGCCATCGTCCTGACCCTGATCGTCTCCACCACCATCGCCCGCCCCCTCCGGCGGCTCCGGGACGAGGCCAGCGCGCTCCTCGACCGCCGGGGCCGGTTGCGCGGACGGTTCCGCGGCTCCCGGCGCGGGGACGAGATCGGTGACCTCGCCCGCGCCCTGGAGGAGCTGACCCGCCGCCTGGAAACCCACCTCGCCTTCATCGAGTCGTTCGCCTCGGACGTCTCCCACGAGTTCAAGAACCCGCTGGCCTCGATCCGCACCGCCACCGAGCTGCTCGCCGAGGTCGAGGACCCCGCGGACCGCCAGCGCTTCCTCGGCATGGTCCAGAGGGATGTCGCCCGCATGGAAGGGCTCCTTTCCGGCGTGCGGGAGATCACCGAGATCGACGCCCAGCTCGAGACCGAGAAGACCCGTCCGGTGGCGCTCGATGCCCTGCTCAGGGAGGTCGTCGAAGGGCGATGTCTGCGCGCCGACAATCTCGTACAAGCGCCCATCAAAATCAATCTGGAAGGGCCTTCGGAGCCGATCGTCGTCCGCGCCTCGCCCGAGCGGCTGACCCAGGTCTTCGAGAACCTGCTGGACAACGCCGCGAGCTTCTCCCCACCGGGAGGGACAGTCGAGGTCCGTTTGGCGCGCGAGGACGGCGCGGGGATCGTCACGGTGGAAGACCGGGGGCCGGGCATCCCCGAGGCGCACCTGGACCGCATCTTCGACCGTTTCTTCCGCTACCGTCCGGGCGAGCCCGGCTACCGGAACGGCCACACGGGCCTGGGCCTCGCCATCGTCAAGGCGATCGTGGATGGCTACGGCGGCTCCATCACCGCCCGCAACCGGCCCGAGGGCGGTGCCCGTTTCGAGGTGAGGCTGCGCGCTTGAGCGATCCCTCCCCCACGCGGCTATCCCCCTGGCGTCCGTTGCGCCACCACACCTACCGGGCGCTCTGGATTGCCACGCTCGCCTCGAACATCGGCACCTGGCTCCAGAGCGTGGGCGCGTCCTGGCTCATGACCTCCCTGACTCAATCGGCGGTCATGGTTGCCCTGGTCCAGGCCGCCACCAGCCTGCCCATGTTCGTCTTCTCCCTTCCGGCGGGCGCCCTCGCCGACGTGATCGACCGGCGCAGGCTCCTGCTCGTCACCCAGGGCTGGATGCTCTTCGCCGCCGTGGGCCTGAGCGCCCTCACGGCGGCCGGGCTCATGACGCCCTGGCTGCTCCTCCTCTTCACCGCGCTGCTCGGCCTGGGCGCGGCCTTCAACCAGCCGGCCCAGCAGGCGACCATCCCCGAGCTGGTTCCGCGGGAGGACCTGCCCGCCGCGGTCGCCCTGGGGAGCATCGGCTTCAACATCGCCCGCGCCGCGGGTCCTGCGATCGGCGGGCTCATCGTGGCCACCGCGGGAGCCCAGGCCAACTTCCTCCTCAACGCCGCCTCCTTCCTCGGCGTGCTGGTGGTGCTCTACCGCTGGAAGCGGCCGGCGGAGACCTCGGCGCTCCCGGCCGAGCGCTTCCTCGGAGCCATGCGCACGGGTGTGCGCTACGTCCGCCATTCCCCCGAGGTGCTGGCGGTGATCGTCCGCGGCTCGGTCTTCGTGCTCTGCGCCAGCTCGCTCTGGGCGCTCCTGCCCGTCGTGGCCCGGGAGCAGGGACAGGGACCGGCCGGGTACGGTCTTCTTCTTGCCGCGCTGGGGATCGGCGCGGTCTCGGCCGCCATGGTCCTCCCCCGCCTGACCCGCAGGGGCTCGACCGACCTGATCGTGGGCGTCTCGAACCTGATCTTCGCGGGTGCCACCCTGGCCCTGGGCTTGGTCGACAGCTTCTGGCTCCTCTTCGCCGCCATGCTCCTCGCGGGCGGCGCCTGGCTCTCCCTGCTCTCCAGCCTGAACGTGGCCATCCAGATGCTCGTGCCCTCCTGGGTGCGCGGCCGGGCTCTCTCCGTCTACATGCTCTTCATCTTCGGCGGTCTCTCTTTCGGGAGCGCTCTCTGGGGCGCAGCCGCCGACCGCCTCGGGGTCTCCACCTCTCTGGTGATCTCGGCCGCCGGCATGGTCCTGGGCCTGCTCGGCACTCTGGGCATCCATCTCCGCTCGGGCGAAGGGCTGAATCTGGCGCCGTCGCGGCAGTGGCCCGCGCCCCGAATCCAGGAGCTCGAGACGGAAAAGGGACCGGTCCTGGTCAGCGTCCAGTACCGCATCGATCCCGAACGGGCCGCGGAGTTCACGGCGGCCATGAGCGACCTCCGTCGCATCCGGCTACGGGGCGGAGCCATGCAGTGGGGACTTTTCGAAGACTCATCCGAGCCGGGGCTCTACACCGAGATGTTCCTGGTAAGCTCCTGGATGGAACACCTGCGCCAGCACGAGCGGATCACGGTAGCGGACGAGGAAGTCCGTCTCCGCGTCGGCTCCTTCCATCTCGGCCCTGAGCCTCCGGCCGTGCAGCACCTGATCGCGGAGCGGGTACGGGGACGAAATGGAACCTGACAGCGGGTCACGGTCTGACAGGAGATCCCTATGCGAACCATCCGACTTCTCGCTCTGATCCTGCTTCTCATCGCTCCATCCGTCTCGGCAACCTCCTACGTTCCGATGACCGACGCGGCCCTGGTCGACCAGGCACCGGTGATCGCCGTGGTCGAGGTCCGGGACTCCGGCCCCGGTCCCGAGAGCCCGCGTCCGTCCACCGGCTACCGGGTGCGGGTCGAAAGGGTGCTCAAGGGAGCGCTGGCACCCGGCCTCGGCATCACGGTGCGTGTGCCCGGAGGAGTCCGCGCCGACGGACTGGCCCAACGGATCTGGGGGGCGCCCCGGTTCACGAAGGGCGAACGCGCCCTGCTCTTCCTCTCCCCCCGCATCGACGGCACCTACGATGTCGTCAACCTGATGCTGGGAGCCTTCCACGAGGTCCGGACTGGTAAACACCGTCTTGCCGTGCGGCACCTGTCCGAGGCCCGGCCGATCGCCCGGCCGGGACAGTCGCTCCCCCGGGAGCCCCTCCGGGACTTCGAGCGCTTCGTCCGCTGGATCGCCGGCCGCGTCCGCGGCATCCAGGTCCGGGCCGACTATATGGTCGATGCCGGCAGCCTTGGCCAGATCACCGCCCCCTACACCCTCTTCGAAGATTCCTTCGACGGTTACAACCTGCGCTGGTTTGTCTTCGACGACAGTGGAAGCGTGCAGTGGCGGGCTCACCAGGACGGTCAGCAGGGCGTAGCGGGAGGCGGCTTCGCGGAATTCCAGACCGCGCTCGCGGCGTGGAACGACGATCCGAACAGCAACATCTCCTACACCTACGCGGGGACGACTGCCAATACCAACGGCCTCATCAACTACGACACGGTCAATGTGATCCTCTTCAACGACCCCAACAACGAGCTGCCCGCGTTCAACTGCGGCTCCGGCGGCGTCCTCGCGTATGGAGGTCCCTGGTACGAGACGGACACGACCTCTTTCCAAGGCATCCTCTTTCACCGGTCCGTGAACGCCGACATCGTCACCAACAACGGCATCGCCTGCTTCTTCGCGGGCAGCCCGAATGCGAGCAAGGCTGCGGAGGAGCTCTTCGCGCACGAGCTCGGGCACACCCTGGGGATCGATCATTCCGCCGTGTTCGAGGCACTGATGTACCCCTTCATTCACAACGACGGCCGCGGCGCTCTCCTCCATGCGGACGACCGGGAAGCGATCGCCTACCTCTATCCTTCTCCGGCCTCGCCTGCGGACTTCTTCACCGTCACCCCCTGCCGGCTGCTCGACACCCGGGAGCCGAACGGGCCATACGGCGGACCCGTGCTCAATGGGGCGTCGCTGCGGACCTTCATAGCCGCCGGCCAGTGCGGCATCCCGGCGTCGGCGGTCGCCCTCTCGGTCAACGTCACCGCCGTGTCCCCTACCGGCGGCGGAAACATCACGCTGTTCGCCTCCGACCTGACACAGCCGAACACCCCAATCGTGAACTTCAGCCCCGGCCAGACGCGGACCAACAACGGGTTCCTGCTCCTCTCCAAAACCCCGGCCCGGTCCTTCACGGCCGCTCCCGTGGTGGTGGCCAACGGGCTGGTCCACCTGGTGGTGGACGTGAACGGCTATTTCGAGGAAGAGCCATGATCCAGCTGCGCCGTGTCCTGCTCTTCGCTCTGCCCTTCCTGCTGCTCCCCGCCCTCGCGGGGGCCGGAGATCTCCGGCCGGTGACCAAGGAAGAGCTCGCGATGACCTCGGTCCCCGAGGCTCCGAATGCCGCGGCGGTCGTCCTCTTCAAGAAGGGGACGTTCGCCATGCTCGACGAGAGGACCGGCCGCTTCGCGCCGACCTTCACGGTCGAGGTGAGGCGGAAGATCCTCACCGAGGAGGGCAAGAAGTACGGGGAGGCCCTGGTCCTTCACAGCCGCCAGTCGAAGCTCCAGGACCTGGAGGGGCGGACCGTGCTGCCGGATGGCCGCGAGGTGCCGCTCCCCAAGGACGCGATCTTCAAGCGACGGCTGTCGCGCTCCGAGAAGGTGTTCGTCACCTCGATCGCCTTCCCGGCCGTCGAGGTCGGGGCCATCCTCGACTACCGCTACAGCATCCGGGGGGCCTCCATCTTCTCGCTCGACCCCTGGTACTTCCAGGAAGAGGTGCCGACCCTCCACTCCGAGGTCGTCTACGAGATCCCCACCGTGGTCACCGTCCGCTCCTACATCTCGGACCCCCTGAAGCTCGGCATCCAGCAGGACTCCACCAAGACCGCGGACGGCGGCCGCGTCTGGGCCTGGGGCCGCAACCTGCCCGCGATCCCGGACGAGCCGTTCGGCGCCCCCTACCAGGACTTGGCGAGTTGGTATCTCCTCGCGCCCGTCGGCATCAAGGACCCCGTCAGGCCGAAGCGCCTGTTCGAGTCCTGGGCCACGGTCTGCGAGCTCTACGGGGACGAATACGAGAAGGCCTTGAAGAAGTCGGGAGCGGCCGGCCGCAAGGCGCAGGAGATCGCGGGGTCGGGCGCCCCCCGGGCCAAAGCCGAGGCCCTCTACCGCTTCGTGCGCGACGAGATCGAGACCGAGGACGTGCCGGGGGTGAGCCTCGCTGAGGACACCACCGCCGACTCCGTCCTCGCCGCCCGGCGCGGAGACTACGCGGGCAAGGCCCTGCTTCTCCAGGCCATGCTGCGCGCCGCTGGCTTCCAGTCCCGCGCCGTCTGGGCCGCGGACCGGAACAGCGGTCTGTTCACGGCCGACTTCCCCAACCCCCGCTGGTTCGAAAGGGTCCTCGTGGCCGCGGACCTCGACGGCCAGAGAGTCTTCCTCGATCCCTCGGACCGCAGCCTCGGCTTCGGCCACCTCTCTCCCAACGTGGAGGCTATGCCGGCCCTCCTCTACGACCGCGCAGCCCCCGAGATGATCAAGCTGCCCCAGATGCCTTATACGGAGAACGTTCGCCTAGCCAGGTTGGACCTGGAGATCGACGGCGAAGGCCGCGTTACCGGCAAGGGCAGCCTGACACTCACCGGTCACCACGCCTGGTCCCGCCTGCACTGGAAGCCCAACGCCGAAGAGACCGCGGAAGCCTGGAAGAAGTGGATCGAAGAGTCCTACGGCGAGTACACCGTCTCCGACGTCCAGGTCAGGGAGTCGGTCGAGGACCGGAAGGTAGAGGTCGCCTGGTCCCTGAAGCAGCGCGAGGAAGAGGTGCTCGGCGACGAGGCCACCCTGTCGCCGAGCCTGCCCCTGGGGCCGATCAAGCAGCGCTTCCAGGCGGACGCGGCCAGCCGCATCTCCCCCGTCCTCTTCGCCTTCGCCGACCGCGACGAGGTCGAGCTCATCGTGCGCTGGCCCGAGGGCTGGCAGCCCGAAAAGCTGCCCAAGGAAGTCCGCCACGAAACCACGGCCGGAGCCCTGATGGCCACCGTCGAGTGGACCGACGGCGCCCGCGCCCTAACCTACCGCCGCCGCTTCGACATCAAGCAGCGGGAGCTCGGCAAACCCCAGTACCCGATGCTCCAGGCCCTCTATGCCCGGGCGGAGAAGAATGATGCGGAGACGCTGGTGCTGCTGCGGAAGTAGCTCTTCTTTGGTTAGCGGTTCATCCAATCAGAGACGCCCGGCAGCTCTCAGACATACCACGAGAAACCATGTGCCTTCTTTAACCGCCTCAACCGGTAGTCGTACCCACCTGGCAGCTCAAACACCAACTTTAAGTCACGCGTGTGCCGCACCTCTGTCTTCAGAGTAGACTTTACCGAAAATGCCTCAATACCGAGCTGAGTGCTAATAGCTTCCTTTCTCGTCCAGATCCTCTCGTATACTGGAATGCTATTGCTGCCCTCTGCGGCTAGAGGGAAGATCTCTTCCTCATGATCTGAATCAGCGTCATCCTCCCCGCAACAGTAAGACTCCGGCCTAATGGCAACACCTTTATTGATAACCTTCTTCCCATCCATAGGAAGAGCTTCGGCTCTTAGGCCTTGTCCTACTCTTGCACCTGCTTTGTAAACTGAAACATAGGAGATTTGAAGGGTAATTGGAGCAAAAATTTCTTTACACTCACCGTTCCTTGCCTTAAATGACGATGAGTACTTCACCATAAAGTCTTGCTTGGCTCCCATTCCTGAACCGAAGATAGTGACCCACCAATCTCCAATGCCCACAGCTTCATTAGATTCTTGGTAGGTCACGCAACTGCCATTGACCTTTGGAGAATGCAACCTGAAGAGTGGGACATCAACGCGCTTCTGGATCGTGTCCTCCACCCGCACGTCCAAGATACCCAAGATATCTTTCAATCGATCCTTGGCGATGTCGATTCTCCCCTTGAGCTGCTTATGGTAGGCATGTGCGTAGCCATCTGGATCTTTGAATTTCGCTCCAATTGTTATGGGTATATGTAGAATCTTTGTAGCGTGCCGGTATGAAGCACGATAGCTGTCTTCCTCTACGCCAAGACCTAAATCGTGTACCCCCTGCAAGAAGGCCTCCTCGTCGAAGACGGCGACATCTTCCCACTCGTGTCTGATGAGGGGCGTTATGGTCGTGCGCATGGCCATCCTCCGGAGATCTCATTCTTTTCTTCTGAGGGCCTCGTATCTTGTCTCAATGAGTTAAGCTTATTCCAGATGCGGTTTCTGGCGATTTTGGACAGTAGTGATTATAGAATAGTTGGAGGCTTCACGGACAGCCTATCCAGAGGAGCCATGGACTATCTATCGGCAACTCCAGAGATTCGGGCACAAGCCATAGGTTTGTTAGATCGGAGGCACCCTCTTGACCCTGGAGCCCGCTCCACGGTTTATCCTCCTGTCCATGGCGGATGAAACTCCGGATGGCCCCCTCCGGGCGGGCGAGCTGGCGCGGCGGGCGGGAGTGAGCAAGGACACCCTTCGCTTCTATGAGCGGAAGGGGCTCCTCCCCCGGCCGCGGCGGATGGCGAACAATTACCGCGCCTACCCTCCCGAGACGATCGAGCGCGTGCTCTGGATCCGGCGGGTGTTGGCTGCGGGCTTCACTCTCGACGAGATGGCTCGCATCCTGGCCGTCCGGGAGCGTGGCGGCCTTCCCTGCCGGCAGGTGCGGGAGCTTGGTGCCGAGAAGCTGGGCCTGATCGAGGAGCGCCTTCGCGAGTTGGAGACCATGCGCGACAGCCTGCGGGATCTGCTTGCCGACTGGGACCGGCGCCTCGCCGAGGCCGGACCGGGCGAGCGCGCCGGGCTGCTGGAGTCCATTCCGCCCTTCCCCCGAAAGGAGAGATCCCGATGAAGAGGTTCCTGCTTCTGGCTGCTCTGGCCCTGACAACGACTGTTCCCGTCCTTGGTGCCGAGGAGCCTCCGGCATGCCCGCTCCATGCCGCCCATTCGAAGGCGGACGCGGAGCTCGATCTCCGGGGCGACAAGGTCATGGGCTTCGACCATAGCCAGACCATCCACCACTTCCTCATCGAGCCCGAAGGCGGCGTCATCCAGGTCGAAGCGACCGATCCGGCTGATTCAGAGAGCCGGAAAGCCATCCGGAGCCACCTGTCCGACATCGCGGCCATGTTCTCCCGCGGCGACTTCTCCTCTCCCTACTCCATCCACCAGCGGGTGATGCCCGGGGTCCCGGTCCTTATCCAGAAGAAGGATGCGATCCAGTATCGCTACGAGGAGATCGAAAAGGGCGCCCGGGTCCGGATCGTCACGTCCGACGCCGACGCCGTGGCCGCGGTCCATGACTTCCTGGGTGCCCAGATCGGGGATCACCGGACAGGCGATCCTGTCCATGCTCACGAGGAGTAGTGGAGCCTCTTGACCCTCACTTCTGCAGGCTTCGGCTGCGGTTGTATCGCAAGAGGTATCGGCCGTCGCAGCATTCGAGCTTGTTCGTCCTGTTCAGGTCCTGCCTCTTGGTGACGGGCAGGCCCTGGATGGTGGTCGAGAGGAAGTCGTCGTCGCCGTTGGCGGCGCCGTCTTCGTCGCGCAAGATCACTTCCACCTTGTCGAGATAGCGCACGGTGCCGATCAGATCCTCCATCGTGCGATAGACCCCGTCGTCGTAATCGCCGATATACAGGTCGTCCACCTTCTTGATGCCATCGACGACCACCGTCAGGTAGATCTCGTCGATGCCTACCGAGTCCGTCTCCTCCACGCAGTAGAGGTTCTCCGAGGCAGCGCCAGGCACTCCCGCCCCCTGTCCGTGCAGCACCGTGAGGTTGGTCTCCCAAAGGATGCGGTAGCCCGTGGCAACCAGGTTGCTGCGCTTCACCAGGAGGTAGAGCTTCTCGCCGTCGCCACCGGCAAACTCGATGACGGAGCGGCTCATGCCCGGGTTGTCCGGATCGGGCTCCGGGGACGCGCTGGCGACGCTGGTCGTGCCGTCGTCGCGCCGAAGCTCGAGAGAGAACGATTGGCCCGCAAACTGGTCCACGGCGAACCTCAAGCTCTGTGGCCTGCCGCTGTCTGCCTTCTCCGTATGCAGCTCGAACCAGGCCGTGTCGTCAGGATTGATTGGCAGATTGGGCAGCGTGTGATTGATGGACTGGTTGGCCGAAAGCACACAGGCCTCCTCTTTGCTCGAGCAGTTGGCCCTGTGGGCGACAAACCTGTACTTGCCGGTCTCGGTGCGCTTGGGATGAAACACTCGGACGAAAAATGGCGGTTCGGGAAACACGAACTTGGTGCCCGTCACAGGCTTTCCGCCACGCGGCGTGAATTCGATGGTCTCCTCGAAGTACTGCGGCGCCGGCGTGGACATGTCCGTGCCCGTGTACACGCGGAACTGGACCCCGTCCTCCACGGCAAAGGCATAGGTACCCGGCTTGCCGAAACGGTACCACTGCATGCTGCCGGGGAATGTGATGTCGCCGCGTTTCCACGCATCGAGAGTGATGTCGACCAAGGCTTCAAGGGGGTTGCACCGCGGCGCGTGGCGGTTGATATCCGCGTTGAGCCCGATATGGTCGCTCAACTCGGTGGTGCCCGCCATGCCGAATCCGCTCTCGATGAACGGCGCTCCGTCGCGCATGTTGTGCGCCAGGGTCAAGTGCTGCACGCACAGCTCCACCCTGTTCGCAGCGGCTATCATCGTGGTGCGGTTGCGAAGCACATAATCGAGACGCGCGCCCTGGTTCGGCGAAAAATCCGGACCCCAGTGGTAGAGGTTCGTGAGGCCGCGGTCATCCGGTGACTGCTCGAAGGCCCAGGCATCCCTCATCTCATCGGTGAAGAACTCGCCGGACTTGTTGAACTTCTCGACCCATTCCCAGAGGTTGGGCCGATCGGGACCGTCGAGCCCGAGGTTCGGATCCGCGCGGTCGCCGTCCACGTTGAGATCGCCCAGGACGAACGTATCCTCCCGGCTGAATTGGCCCGGCAGCAGCGATTCCAGGATCACCCTGCGCACGTCCGCCATCTGCGCCACGCGGATGGCGATGGGGACTTGCCACTCTTCGGCATCCTCCTCGTCCTCGGGGTAGCTGGCTTGCAGGTGAGAAAAGGCGATGTTGTAGATGCGGCCCGTGCGCGGGTTCTTCACTCGCACGAAGGCCGCTCCTTTTCCGGCCCAATCGTCCGGGAAGCTGTCCTCGTCAAACTCGATGAAGGCCACGTCCTTCCAATTGGACCCGGCGTTCACGGCTTTCAGATAGCCGGAGTCGTGCTTGTGCTGGCCATTGGGAAGCGGTTCGAACTCGAAGCGGCTGAAGAGCATCAGGCCGCTGTCCTGGGCGCCTACGGCGGGATCGCCGATGAAGGCCACGTAGCTCGGAAACGTGCTCTCGAGCTCCGCGATCAAAGTCTCGCGCGCCTCCTCATCGAAAACCTCGTTGAGCGCGATGATGTCGTACTGCCCCGCTTTGATGCGGCCGGCTATCCGCTTTGCCCGCGTCCTATCGTCGTCGCTCCCCGGCAGGAACTGGACGTTGAAGGTGCCCATGCGCACCGACTCGCCCAGGTCCGGGCATCCCATCGACATCAGGGCCGCTGCGCCCAAGAGAATGCTCCTCCAACGCATATTCACCTCCTTTGCATTCTTGAAAGGCGCCATGCGGGATTCTTTTGTTACTCCCTTGACCCTGGAGCCCGCTCCACGGTTGGCCCTGCGCGCCAGATCGGGGATCACCGGACCGGCGATCCCATTCACGCGGAATAGAGAGCCTTTTCTCTGAAAACACGCCTCTCCGTTCCCCGGAAAGACGATCCGTGGGTTTTTGAGCCTATCCGCGGGATTTAGAGCCTTTCCGCGAGCCGTAGAGGCTGAATTCGCCACGGATAGCCTGTTCGGCGCCGTTGAGAGGCTCTATTTCCCACGGAAAGGCTGTTCGCCGCGTTTAGAGGCTCTATTTCCCGTGGATAGCCTGTTCGCCGCGCTGAAAGGCTCTATTCGCCGTGGTGGGAGACGGAGTACCGATCCGGACCGCTGCCAGCTCTTGATGAGAGCTTTCAAGCGAGGGATCGGGGCTCCGCGGCGTTTTCATCGGATGCACTCATCTCTACCCGAACTCCTTCTCATCCGCCGACGGCCCGTAAAGCGACGGGACGGGGGCGTCGTTGAGCCGGAGATAGACGGTCAACTGGCCACGGTGGTGAACCAGGTGATTGAGGGCGCTGTCGCGGATCGCTTCGTAGCGCAGATCCTCCGCGACCACGTTGCCCTGGACGAGCAGCTTCCAGGACGTGGTCAGCAAATGCTCGTCGGTGGCGCCGGCGAACGCCTGCCGCGCCTTGTCCATGGCCCTGTCGAAGGCCTCCAGGAGCTCGCGGTTCGTGCGGAAGCCCGACTGCTGAAGCTCGCCCGGCGCGCTGAGATCCAGCTCGTCCTGGGTGATCATGGCCGCAACCCAGGCCGGCATGGTTGCGACGAGCCCCGCCAGATAGCCGAGCTCCATCGACTTCACATGCGGCTTCCAGTCGTTCCGTCCCTCCGGAACGCGCTCCAGCACGCGGCGCGTCTTTGCTCCTTCCCGTTCCAACTCGGCCAACAGCAGCTCTGCAATTCTGGGCATGGTGTGCCTCCTCGGTTGTGGATTCAGGGTTCGATGGCGCGTGCGACGATGAAGAACACGGACCGGCCGGCACCGCCCCTCAGCCGTTTGGCCCAGGAGGTCTGGAGGCGAAGCCAGTCCTCCTCCGGCAGCACTCCCCTCTCCGTCACGTCGAACCCCGCTTCTCTGTATGTGGGCGTCAGGGTTGAATCGATGTAGGCGACTGACAGGGGCTCCAGCCCGAGGCGTGCGATCTCGGTTTGATCCCGTTCCGGGTCGAGCCCGAAGATCACCTCCAGCAGGGCGCCGGGCGAGCAGATCCGCCGCAGGTTCTCCAGCACCAGCCGGTCCCCCGTGGCCACGGCCCGCAGCAGGCTGCCCCAGGGGAAGTGGACGTGCACCTCGTCGGCGACGCCGTCCAGCTCGGCCGGAAGATCCTCGACCGCGGCCTGCACGAACAGAGCGTTAGGCAGGCCCCCCTTCGCCGGCTTCCTGTGGATCTTCTCGGACACCTTCTCCAGCGGGCGCGGACTGGCATCCACCCCGATGTAGAACTTCCTCGGGTTCCGGCTGGCGGCCTGATACACATAGAGACCGTCCCCGGTCCCGATGTCGATCACCACCCCCTCGCCGGTAGGGGGCGATGAGATCGAGGAATTCGTGCCGGTCGAGTTATCGGGTGGTCCTGCCACGGATCATCGTCAACATGAGTCGGGTCCTCCCTATGCGGTCAAAGATTTTACGCCAAGATCAGCTCGCCCGGAGGATGGACATGGGGTCCGCCTCCGTGGCCCGCTGTGCAGGAAGCCAGCTCGCCAGGAGGGCCGAGGAGAAGACGAGGACCAGCACCGCCGCGAAGGTGAGCGGATCGGTCGCTTCGATTCCGAAAAGGAGGCCTCTCAGGAAGCGGGTCAGGGCGAACGCGCCCGCCAGGCCGAGCACCAATCCCACCAGCGCGAGACGCGCTCCCTGCAGGACCACCATCCGCACGACGTAATTCTGCGACGCTCCCAGCGCCATGCGGATGCCCATCTCGGAAGTCCGCTGCACCACGATGAAGCTCAGCACGCCGTACACTCCCACGACCGCGAGGACGAGGGCGAGGCCGGCGAAGGCTGCCAGGAGGAGCATGGTGAAGCGCTGCTGCCCCATCGAGTCGGCAAGCGTCGTCGCGAGCGGCTCTTCTCCGAAGACGGCCAGCTCGGGGTCGAGCTCCCGGATGACTCCGCGGACCGCGGGGCTCAGCGTGGAGAGATCTCCCCGCGCCCGGACCAGCAGGCTTCCGGCCCCGGTCACCGATGGAACCTGGGAAAGCGGGGCGTAGACCGCGGGCGGCGGAGTCTTCGCCAAGCCGAGGAACCGCTCGTTCTTCACAACCCCTACGATCGTCCGGTCCGAACCCCAGAAGGAGATCTTCTGCCCCAGCGGGTCCCGGCCCGGGAAGAAGCGGCGGACGGCCTCTTCGTTCACGAGCAGCACGGGCGGAGCCGAGGTCCCGTCCCCGTCCCGGAGCAGACGGCCGCGCACCAGCGGCACGTCAAGCGTCTCGAAGTACCCCGGGCTCACCCGGCGGACCGAGATCTCGGGCCAGTCCCGGGCCTCTTCCTCACGTCCCACCACGGTGAACGAGTTGGTAAAACCGGCGTCCAGGGGATGATTGCCGGCCACGGCCACGGACTCCACGCCGGGCAGGGAGCGCACCCGCTCCAAGAGCCGGTCGTGAAAACGCTTCTGTTCCGGCCAGTCGGGCCAGGCGGCGAAAGACCGGGGATACCGGCTGGGCGGAAGCTGGTACTCGGCCTTGATCACGCCTTGGGTCCGGAAGCCCGGATCGATCTGCTGGAGATGCCAGAAGCTCTTGAGGAGCAGACCCGCGCCCACCGAAAGCACCACGGCGAGCGCCAACTCCGCCACCACGAGCAGGGAGCGCAGCCGGCTCCGCTTCCGGTCGGTGGTCGCGCCTCGCCCGGCCTCTTCCTTGAGGGTGGCCTGCAGGTCGGTCTTCCGGGCCTGGAACGCCGGGATCAGCCCCACGGCGAGGGCGACCAGGACCGAGACCGCCAGCATCATCCCCAGGACCCGCCCGTCGATCCCCACTTCGGAGAGGCGCGGGATTCCTCCAGGGGCCAGAGCCACGAGCAGGTCGAGGGTCAGGACTGCCAGGAGGAGCCCGAGACCCACGCCGGCCGCGGTCAGGAGAGTGCTCTCCACCAGGAACTGGCGGATGAGCCGGCGCCATCCCGCGCCGAGCACCGTCCGCACCGCCACCTCCCGCTGGCGGACCGCGCCGCGGGCGACCAGGAGGCTCGCGATGTTGGCGCAAGCGGCGAGCAGCACCAGCGCCACCGCTCCCAGGAGCACGAGGAGCGCCGGACGGACAGGACCGAACACGACCTCTTCGAACGGTTCGAGGAAGGCTCCCCGCGCCGTGTTCTCCGGAAAGGTTTTCTCCAGGTCTGCCATGACCGCGCTCATCTCCTGCTGCGCCTGCTCCGGCGTCGCCCCCGGAGCCAGGCGGCCCAGGACGAAGATCGGGTGGGTAGAACGCGGAGTGGTCTGCGGGTCGGTCCGGAGCGGCACCCAGACTTCCACCCGGGCTCCGCGGCCACGGTCCGCGAAGGCGCGGCTGTAGTCGGCCGCGGAGAGGATCTGGAGGCTGCCAAAGTCAGCGGTATCGGGAAGCACTCCGATCACCGTGTATTGCAGGCCATCGAGGCAGATCGTGCGGCCCAGCACCGTGGGGTCGCGGGCAAAGAGCCGCTGCCAGAGGGCCTCTCCTATCAGTACCACGCCGGGGGCGTCCGGCTTCTCCTCCGCAGGCAGGAACACCCGGCCGAGGAGGGGGCGGATCCCGGCCATGGGCAGCAGCTCAGGAGTAATTGCGAGCGCGGCCAGGCGGCTGGGCTCTCCGCCGGCGGGCATGAGGTTCACCTCGAGGCCCTGGAAGGCGGCGAGCGCCTCGAAGCGCCGGCTCCGCTCCCGCAAGTCGACGAAATCGGGCACCGAGGCCGGCTCCCGCGTGGTGCCGGTGTTCCGGTCCGTTTCCCAGACGACCATGAGACGGTCCGCCCGCTCCAGCGGGATGGGACGCAGAAGCACGCCGTCGACCACGCTGAAGATTGCGGTGTTGGCGCCGATCCCCAGCCCCAGGGTCAGGACCGCCACGAGAGTGAACCCGGGATTCCTGCGCAGCGCCCGGATTCCATACCGGAGGTCCTGCAACAGCTCTTCGAGCAGCCGCGGCCGGGACTCGCGCCGCGACTCTTCCTTGAAGCGCTCCACTCCGCCGAAGCTCACGAGAGCGGCCCGCCGCGCTTCCTCGGGAGGCATGCCGGCGCGAAAGTTCCTTTCTGTCGACTGATCGATATGGAAGCGCATCTCCTCATCCATCTCGCGCTCCATCGATTCACTTCGCAGCCAGAGGCGCAGACGGGACCAGATCTCTCTCGGAGAGTCCATGGATGGCTTCCTTTCAGGGCGCGGTCATTTCGAGGATAACGTCCACGGCCTGCGACAGCCGTTTCCAGTTGCGTTGCTCTTCCGCGAGCTGCTTCTTCCCCGAGCGCGTGATCTGGTAGTAGCGGGCGCGGCGGCCGTTCTCCGTCACCCCCCAGTCCGAGGTGATCCATCCCTGCCGCTGCAACCGGTACAGCGAGGGATAGAGAGAGCCCTGATTGATGCTGAGGACGTTCTTGGACCACTGCTCGATCCGCTCGGTGATCCCCCAGCCGTGCATCGGTTCGAGCTGCAAGGCCTTGAGCACCAGCATGTCGAGCGTCCCCGGGATCAGATCACCACTTTCCTTTCCCATGCGCTTCCTCCTCTCGATTACCGAGAGAAAGGATAGACGGCTCTCCTCTCGATAGTCAAGAGGAGAGCCGTTCGATGCGTTTTAAAAAGGAGAGCTAGTCGCGCCGCAGGGCGAGGATCGGGTTCAGCTGGCTCGCACGGTGGGCCGGAATGACGCTCGCGAGGAGCGCCACGGCCGCGAGGAGCGCCGGGGCCAGGACGAAGGTCACCGGGTCGGTGGCGCTGCCGCCGGCCAGGAAACCCGCGATCTGCCCGCCCAGCTTGAAGGCCAGGAAGAGGGCCACGGCGATGCCGAACGCAACGCCGATGAGGACCGCCACGAAACCCTGCCTCACCACCATGCCCAGCACGCTGCGGGCCGAGGCGCCCAGGGCCATGCGGACCCCGATCTCGCGGGTGCGCTGCGTTACCAGGTAGGAGAGAACGCCGTAGATCCCCACCGCGGCGAGGACCAGCGTCAGCAAGGCGAGCGTCCCCACGAGGACCGCCGCGAACCGTTGCCTGCCCAGAGAGCGGTCGACGATCTCTTCCATCAGGCGGACGTCGTTGACCGGCTGCGCCGCGTCCACGGCCCAGATCTCCTTCTGGACCACGGTTGCCAGGTTCGGGACCTCCCGGTCGGACTTCACCACCAGGCTCACCGGCGCCAGCCGCAGGATCATGCTCAGGACGTTCTCCTGCATCTGCTCCAGCGGCACGTAGATGATCGCCGGCGCCTCCTCTTCGAGGCCGGCCTCCCGGACGTTGGGCACGACGCCCACGATCTCCCGCGGTCCCGGATCGCCCAGCTCGGGGACGTACGGCGGTCCGATGTGGATCCGCTGCCCGATCGGGTTCTGGTCCGGGAAGTACTCCTTGACCGCGGCCTCGTTGATCATGGCCACGAGCGGCGCGCCGACCGAGTCGCGGCTGGTGAAGCCGCGTCCGCGGGTCAGGGGGATCCGGAGCGTCTCGAAGTACCCTGCCGTGACGGGCCGGTACTGCGCGTCCCCGACTCCCGGCACGTTCTCGCCCACACCGCCGGTGTACTTGCCCACGATGGTGAACGGCAGGTCCGCCCCACCTTCCATGGGCATGAACATGGTCACCGCAGCCTTCTTCACCCCAGGCAGGCTCTCCACGCGCTCCGTCACGTCCCGGCCGAAGGCCTGGATGTTCTCCGGCTTGCCGTACCGGGCCTCGGGCAGGGAGAGCTTCATGGTGAGCACGTTCTTGGGATCGAAGCCGGGATTGGTCCGCACCACTCCGGTGAAGGTCTTCACCAGCAGCACGGCGCAGGTGAGCGAGATCACGCAGAGGAAGATCTCCGTGCCGACCAGGAACTGCCGCAGCATGTTGCCGCGGATGCTGCCGGTGGAGCGGGTCGAGCCTTCCTTGAGCGGCTCGTTGAGGTTGACCCGGGCGGACTGGAGCGCGGGGAAGAGCCCGAAGAGCACGCCGGACAGCAGCGCCAGGCCGAAGGTGAAGGCCAGGACGGTGCCGTCGATGCCCATGGGCGTCAGGCGGTCGATCTCCGCCGGGCTCAGGGCCATGAGCCCTTTTAGGAGCCAGCTCCCGGCGACAAGGCCCAGCAGGCCGCCCGTCAGGGAGAGCAGCAGGCTCTCGGTCAGGAGCTGGCGGACGATCTGCGATGACCTGGCGCCTAGGATGGTGCGGATGGCGACCTCCCTCTGCCGGCCGGCTGCCCTTGCGAGCTGCAGGTTGGCCAGGTTGGCGCAGGCGATGAGCAGTACGAACGTGACCAGGGCGAGGACGATGAAGAGCACCGGCCGAAGCTGTCCGTAGAGGCGGTCGCGCAGGGTGCGGACGGCCAGCGTCTCGTCCGGGGAGACGAAGTCCTTGTGGGACGCGGCGAACTGCCTGCCCACCACGTCCGCGGCGGCGGTCGCCTGCTCGAAGCTCACCCCATCCTTGAGCCGCCCCACCGCTTCGAAGTAATGGCCCTTGTCCTGGCTCGTGCGGTCCATCTGGAAGGGAGTCCAGAGCTCGGCGTTGGCGGGGTACTTGAACCATTCCGGCGCGACGCCGAGCACTGTGTAGGCCTCGCCGTTGAGCTGGATCACCTTGCCGCGGATCGAGGGGTCCGCGTTGAAGCGGCGGTTCCACAGCCCGTGGCTCAGGATGATGACCTTGGCCGCGCCGGGACGGTCCTCCTCGGGCAGGAAGTCCCTGCCGATCACGGGCCTGGCGCCGAATACGGAGAAGAACTCGTGGGTGACGCGGGAGCCGACGATCCGCTCGGGTGTGCCGTCGCCGGCCATGTTGAACCCGGAGCCGAGGTTGTCGAACGCGGCCACCCCTTCGTAGAGGTTGCGGCTGTTCTCCTCCCAGTAGACGTACTTGGGCACGGACGTACCGCCCGACACGCCGCCCTCGCGGAAGCCGCGCATGAACTGGATCAGCTCGTGCTGCTCGGGGAAGGGCAGCGGCTGGATGAGCATGCCGTTGACGATGCTGAAGATGGCGGTATTGGCGCCGATCGCGAGGGTCAGGGTGACCAGGGCGACGGCGGTGAAGCCCGGTGTCTTGGCGAGCATCCGGGCCGCATATTTGAGATCTTTCACAAGCAAGTTCATAGGTGTCTCCCTCTCGTCGCCAACATTACGAGGGAGGGAGCGCGGATGTTTCGGGGGGGCCGGGCGTGCGGCTGGGAGAGGGCTGGGGGTGAGGGCCGAAGTGGTATAACGCCTCTGGGACCCGATGAAGCCTCTTCTTCTCTTCCTCACCTCTTTCGCGCTCCTGGCCTGCGGCGAACCCACTCCGGGCCATCGTCCGGTCTTCTTCCTCGGCCTCGACGGCGCCGACTGGCAGCTTCTGGACCCCTACATGGAACGAGGGGTGATGCCAAACCTCGCCGCGCTGGCGCGGGAGGGGCGGACCGGGGTGCTCACCACGCTCAACCCGCCCCTTTCGCCGCTGGTCTGGACGACCATGATGACAGGCGTGAGCCCCCTGGAGCACGGCATCCTTGACTTCACGCGGCTCAACCCGGTCACGGGCATCGAGGAGCCCATCACCCGCGAGGAGCGGCGCGTCCCGGCTATCTGGAACCTGGGGAAGACCGCAGCCGTCTTCGGGATGTGGGCCACTTGGCCGGCCGAGCCGGTGAAGGGATTGATGGTCGCGGACCGCTTCTTCTCCTTCACCTCGCGGGAGAGCCAGCCGCCGCCGGGCATCGTCCATCCGCCCGAGCGTGAGGCGTGGGCCCGGGAAACCCTGGCCCGTGTGGAGGAAGAGACCGGGTACGAGGATCTGAAGGAGTACCTGATCGGGCTGAGCCGGGAGGAGTACGACCGCATCGCCGGCCGTCCCGATCCCTACGCCCATCCCGTGAGCGCGCTGAGGCGGATCCTGGTGGAAACCCGCGCCTACGATGCCCTGGCGAGGTCGTGGTTGGAGACGGAGACGCCGGACCTCACGATCCTCTACTTCCAGGGGACCGACACGATCGGCCACGTCTTCGCGCCGCTTTCCGACCGTCGCGTGCCGGATCTCTACTTCGCCGAAGTGGACCGCCTGCTCGGGGAGTACCGGAAGTGGGCCGAGAAGCATGGGGCCGTGCTGATGCTCGCTTCCGATCATGGGTTCCTCTGGGGTGAGGAACAGCCTTCCGGGCCAGTGACCGCGGCCACCGCGGGGCGATGGCATCGCGACGAGGGGATGTACCTGCTCTGGGGTCCGGGGATCGGGAAGGGCGAGCGGCAGACGGGCCGAGTGGACCAGGTTTGCTCCACTCTTCTCGCCCTGCTGGGGCTCCCGCCCGGCAAGCGGATCGCTGGCCCTCCCCTTCCGGGAGCGCCGGAGCTCCACGGTGAACCGGCGGATTATCCGTGGCATCCCGCGCCAGTCCCACGGATCGAGACGACATCCGGGGAGGAGGAGGTGGCCAAGCTGCGCGCCCTGGGCTACCTGGGATCTTCTGGCCAAGCCCCCAAGGGCGAGACCCGCACCGCCGCCTCCTACAACAACCAGGGATTGCTGCTGCGCCAGGAGGGCCGGACCGACCAGGCCATGCGCGCCTTCGAGCGGGCCATCGAGATCGCGCCCGCCTCCGCCTCGGCGCTCTGGAACCTGAGCGATCTCCTCTCGGCGACGGAACCGGACCGCTCCGACGATCTCCTCGTCCGAGCCCTGGAAGCGGGCCTTCACGACGGAGCCCAACGGGTGCTGGAGCGGGCACGAGCCCGGCCCGGATTGCTCGACCGGGCGATCGCGGTCCGGCCCGCCGAAGCGAAGCTCCGGCTCGCCCGGGGCCAGGCCCGCTTCGAGCGCCAGGAGTGCGCCCTGGCCCTCGCCGACTTCGAGGAGGCCGCCCGACTCTCCCCCGCCGAGCCGCTCGCCCACAACGGCGCGGGGATCGCCCGTCTCTGTCTCGGAGATCCCGAAGGCGCGGCCCGGGCCTTCCGCCGTTCGCTGGAGATCGATCCGGGGCAGCCGGAGATCCGGCAGGCGCTCGGTCAGTTAAGCGGTGTTTGACAGGCATATACTTTACGGAATGCCTGGGCCCGAGCTTCCCCAGAGCTACGACGCGTGGCTGGTCACCGTCTCGATCCTCGTCGCCGTGCTCGCGTCGTACGCGGCGCTCGACCTCAGCGCGCGCATCTCCGCCGCACCGCGTGGCTGGGGCCGCGCCGGCTGGATCGTCGGCGGGGCCATTGCGATGGGCTGCGGTATCTGGAGCATGCATTTCATCGCCATGCTCGCGCTGCGGCTGCCGGTGCCGATCCGGTACGACGTGACCCTGACGGTGCTCTCGCTCATCGTCGCGATCGTCGCCGCGGGGCTTGCGCTCCTCCTGGCCAGCCGTGCGTCGATGTCGGCGACGGTCGTGGCGGCGGGCGGGATCTGCATGGGCGTGGCGATTGCGGGCATGCACTACACGGGCATGGCGGCAATGGTGTCGCCGATTGCCGTTCACTACCACGCGGCCCTCTGGTGGCTGTCGATTGCCATCGCGGTGGCGGCCTCGTGCGCCGCGCTCGTGCTCGCGTTCCGCTTCAAGCACCTCGGAGAGCTGTGGGTGGCGCCTCGCGCTGCGGCCGCGGTCATCATGGGCGCGGCGATTTCTGGAATGCACTACACGGGCATGGCCGCCGCGCATTTCACCCGCGGGCCCGAGGCGACCGTCGGCGGCGTGCTCGCCACCCGCGATCTTGCGGTTGGCGTCCTGTTCGGCACGCTTCTGATCCTCGGCTTGACGTTCCTCGGTGCGGCGGTCACCGCCCGGCAGCAGCGACTGCAGGCCCGACAGCGGCAGCTGACCGAGGACATGCTCCGTCATGCCGCGGTGGCGCTCTCGGAAACAGGCGAACGGTTCTTTCCGGCGGTGGTGCGCGAGCTGTTGCGAACACTCGATGCGGAGTTTGCCGTGATCGGAGAACTGCTCACCGACCGGCCTGCCGTCCGGGCGCTTGCCGCATCGAGACAGGGCGTCATGGTGGATGACCTTGAATACGCGCTCGCGGGCACACCGTCGGAACGCGTCCTGGCGGAAGGACTGTTCGCGTGCGCGTCGGGCATCCGCGCTCTCTTTCCGGCGGACTCGTCGCTGGCGTGGGGCGCGGAAGGCTACGTAGGCACGCGGCTCATCGGAGCCGACGGCACACCGATCGGCGTGATGGCGGTGATCACCCCGGCGCCGATCGCCGACGTGGCGCAGGCGCGGGCCCTGCTGCAGATCTTCGCCTCGCGCGTCTCCGGCGAGAT